>Ga0134126_10002826_pt1 | contig 21837 bp, 20 predicted proteins | sample KB31752_FD_96881 | JGI IMG/M metagenome (GOLD analysis project Ga0134126, IMG submission 96881) | Terrestrial soil microbial communities with excess Nitrogen fertilizer from Kellogg Biological Station, Michigan, USA - KB3-175-2 | ecosystem: Environmental > Terrestrial > Soil > Unclassified ... | reverse complement strand
GCGCCGATGCCGTCGCCTGTTCGACCAACCCCGATCCCTGCCTCTGCGGCCGCCCCGACGCGAACTCGCTCTCGGCGTCCGAATGCGCGCGAGAGAAGGCCTGCCGGGCCGCGGGCGGCGTCTGGGAGCCCTACATCATCTTCCCAGCCGACGGCGGCAGCTACGGGCCGCGTTGCCAGACTCTCGACGGCGGCCCGTTCGACGCCTCCTGAGGCGCCGTGCGCGCGCCGAGGGGTGGTGGCACCGCTGGCGCCCAAGGTCGCGGCCGCGCCCGCCGCGGCTGCCGACCGACGACCCCGGCCGGGGACCTGCGCCCGCCCCGACCTTTCAGAGCACGATTCAGAGCACGAAGTTGACCAGCAGCTTCTCTTCCCCGCGCAAGAGCTCCGTGGGGAAGCGCCAACTCTTGAAGTGGCTGGTGTAGCAGCGGCGGACGGCGGGGGGAGCCAACTCGGCGCCCAGGATCTGCACCACCTCGACGGAGCCGTTGGCGTTGATCTCGAACGCCGCCCCCAGCTCGATGGGCGGCCCGCGGTCGGGCGCGTCGAGACAGTCGCGCAGCTCGGGGGCGCGCTTCTCGGCGAACGCCCGCAACGCCTTGGCGCGCTCTCCCTCTTCCATCGGCTTCTGCGAGGGGAGCGGGACCAGCGCGGCCGGCGCCGGGTGCGCGGCTTTGGCGTGCCGCGGGCGCGTGCCGGTCTCCCCGCCCCCGCCGCTCGACCCGGCGGGCGGCGGCAGGCAGGCGACGACGGGCGGACAGACCGGCGGCGGCACGGGCGGCGGCGCCGCCGGCGTCCGGCGCAGCGCCACGAGGTAACCGGCCCCCCCGCCGGCCAGGAACAAGAGCACGGCCAGCGCGGCGGCCGCCCCCGGCCGCCGCTGGTCGGTGCGGCGCCGGCCGGGCACGCCGCCGGCGCGCAGCCAGGCCGGGAGGTCGTCCGAGGGGGGCATGCGGCGGTCGCTTCGCTCGCGAGGCTAGTGCAACACGCCGGCGATCCCGCTGCCGAGCGCCTGGATGGCGGCGGCGGGCATCGATCCGACCAGACTGCAGAAGTCGGCGCTCTGGCCGGTCCCCGGGTTGGCCGCGTTCAGGTCCGCCATGAGCGGCTGGAAGTACGCGCTCGGCGAGGGCCCGATGACGTAGAAGTCGGAGACCTGGAATCCGTTGACCGCCGTGCACTTCGCGTCGAAGTCGGACTCGCTCACCCCCTCGGGCGTCGCGATGGCCGCCTGGACCACCCGCGACGGCATCATGCCGCCGTTGGCGAAGGTGAGCCAGCTCGCCGTGCCGTCGGCGTTGGTGTCGAGGAAGATGTCGTTGGGCGCTCGGCCGTTGACCTGGCAGGCGGCGTCGGACAGCGCGCAATGACGCGGGAGCGGCTGCAGGTAGACGACGATGAACAGATCGAGGGGCGAGTCGAACAGCGCGCTGCGGTCGATGCCCCCGAGCTCCGGCGGAAGCTGGAAGGCGTTGAGCCCCTCTCCGAAGTCGATCACGTTCTCCGCCTCGGAGACCGGGGTGTCGCCGTCGAAGTCCCCCGACGCGGCCAGGAGCTGGAGCGCCGTCGGGATGTCGGGGGAGTCGATGTTCCCCAGCGTCGGTCCGAGGATGGGGAGCAGGCTCTGATAGCTGGTCAGCCCGGCGTCCGCCCCCTGGGCCAGCAGGCCCAGCAGGAGCGGCGAGGGGGCCGAGGGACCGCCCTCCTTCTGGCCCATCAGGAGGCGCGGCCCGAACTGGTCGGCGTAGGTCGAGATGACCCCCATGTTGACGATGTCGACCCCCACCCCTTGGAAGTAGGTGCCGAGGTCCCCCATGATCGTCGCGTACTGGGTGTTCAGGTTCGCCGACGAGCGCGACAGGTTGACGACGTAGAGGAGGTTCGCCTGCAGCGGCGGCGGCTTGGGGAGCGCGTCGGCGCGGATGATGACGGGGAACGGAACCGGTTTGATGATCGGCTTGCTGCCGTCCGGACCGTCCGGCGTGACGATCGTGCAACCGGCCGACGCCGCAGCCGTGAGACCAGCGAGCGCAACGTAAGAGAGGAACGACTTCATATCGCCACCACCTTTCCTTTATCCTTGCCGGAGCCGATCTCTTTGCCTGATTCGGTCTGCGGAGCGTGGAGGCCCCGAGCCCGCAGCGCCTGACGCAGCGCTGCGAACAGCGTGCGCCTGGCCTCTGTAGTTTCCCGCGGCGTCGCCGTCACCGCCAGCGACAGATCTTCCGCCAGCGCCGCCGCGACCGTCGGCGGCAGCACCGACATCGTCCGCGTCCCCACCCCTTCGGGGGCGGCCCGCAGGAAGCGGGCCAGCGTCTCGGTCGGGACGTTCGAGGCGGCGGCGCCGAGCACCTCCTCGGAGACCAGCTCGAACGTCGCTTCCGAGATGAGCGAGGCCTCCACCGCCCGTGCCTTGGCCGGATCGGCGCGCCGCATCGCCTCCAGGATGTCGGCCTGCTCGGCGGGCGGGCGCTCTTCGATCAGCTCGACGGCCAGGTCGATGTCGCCGGTCTGGCCGGAGTCGAGGTGCGCGAGGTCGATGGCCCGCGCGCGCAGCGTCGCCGCCACGTCGAGCAGGTGCTCCTTGGAGAGCGCCTTGGGCGAAGCGAGCGCCGCCGCCAGCGCCGCCCGGTCGCCCGGCGAGCGCGCCTCGAGGTACGCGGCACGCAGGTGGGCGGGCGCGTAGCGAAGCGCCGCCGCCCGCACGGCCGCCGGCTCGGGATCGAGCAGCGCCGACAGCCGCTGCGAGGAGAGCCCGAGGAGAAAGGCGAACTCCTGCTCGACCGGATCGTCGCTGCCGATCATCCGGTGCTTGAGGATCCGACGGTGCAGCTCGTCGACGATCTCGCGCGTCTCCTTGCGCGCGCGCCCGTCGACCAGCATCGCCGCCGCCTCGCGCAGACCGGGGCCGCAGGCCGGATCGCCGCGCAGATCCTCGACCACCTGGGGGCCGACGAGCTCGACCGCCACCGCCACCTTCTCGATCTGGTTCTCGCGCAGGAGCTCGCCCATCACCCGGCGGGCGAGCACCCGATCCTCGCGCAGCGCGCGCCGGACCTCGGGCAGGTGATCGGTCGCCGCGGGCGCGCTGCCGCCCGAGGCCTCGCCGCGACGATCGGGAGCAGAGCCGGCCTGGATGCTCCGCCGCGCGCGCCGGTCGGCGAGCGCGCTGCCCAGCGCGAACGCCAGCGCGCCGATGAGGAGGCCCAGGATCCCCAGCGCCACCGCCACGATCCAGGGGACGCCGCGCAGGCCGGTCTCGGGAGGCGGCGCGGGCGGCGGCAGCGCCACCGGCGGACGCTCGGGCTCGGGCGCCTTTTGCTGCTGGGGCGGCTGCTGCGGCGGGGGGTAGCCCCAGGGCGGCGGCTCGCGCTGCTGCGGCTGCTGCCGCGGCGTCGGGAAGGGGAAGACGGTCTCGGTGATGTCGACGGGGACGTCCAGCGCGTCGAGGTTGCTCTTGATCAGGTTCTTGAGATCCTTGCGGAACTGCGCGGGGAGCTTGGAGTCGAGCGTGAGCGCCACCTCGACCTTCTCCAGCACGAACTCCGTCCCCGGCGTCAGCTCCTCGAAGCCGGGCGCCGCGCCCGGCGGCAGCGCCGTCGGCCGGTTGACGCGCACGTCGACGTACTTGAGCTCCGCCTGCCCGGGCGCCATCTCGTCGAGCACGGGCGTCACCCGCCGCTGGACCTGGTCGCGCACGTTCGACTCCAGCAGCTGCGCGTCGTTCCCGAACGGCGGCCGCCGCTCGGCGCGCGCCGGCGCCGCCGCCAGCAGCGACATCAGCGCCGCGATCCCCGTTCCCATATAGATGATGCGCTTGCGTTTCATGGCAACCACTCCCCTGCTTAATGAACCCTGATCACGACCCTGCGGTTCTCGCTGCGCGCCCGCGCCTGCTGCGCCGTGTCTCCCTGAACGGCCGAGGCCGGGCGCGTGTCGGCGTACCCCTGCGCGGAAAGGCGCTGCGGGCTGACGCCGATCGCGGTGAAGAGCTTGAGGACGTTGATGGCCCGCGCGCTCGACAGATCCCAGTTCGAATCGAACCGGTTGGTGTGGATCGGCACGTCGTCGGTGTGACCCTCGATGGCGATCTGGTAGCGCTTGTCGATGGTCGGCAGCAGCTTCCCCACCCGATCGATCGCCTGGTGGCCGGCGGCGGTGATCTCGGCCTGGCCGCTGTCGAAGAGGAGCGCGCTCTTGAGCTCCATCCGCAGCCCCTCGTCGTCGAGGACAGTCTTCACCTGATTCTGCAGGTTCTGCTGCTGGATGACCGAATCGATCTTCTCTTTGAGGACGTCGAGCGAGGGAGGCGGCGCCTGGTGCGAGATGGCGGCCGAGACCATCTCGAACTTGCGCAGGTTCACCTTGGACATGGCGAGCGCCAGGATGAGAAAGGCGAGCAGCAGGCTGACCACGTCGACGTAGGGAAGGAGCCACGAGGTGTCCTCCTCCTCGCCGTATTTGAGGAGGTCGGGCTCCGCCGCGCGCGGCGCCCTGGCGGGCCTGGCCGCCGTCGCTGTTTCGCTGCCGATCACGCCGCCTCCGCGGCGGGCGCGCCGCCGCCGCCCGCTCCGGCCAGCAGACGCAGGTCGTAGAGCGACCGCCCCTCGGCGATGCTGGTGAGGCCGCGCTCGAGCAGGCGCGCCGACACCGACAGGTTGCGGCCGTAGTTCTCGATCCGCTTGGCGAACGGCGACCAGATCCCGTAGGCCAGGATGAGGCCGTAGAACGTGGCCAGCTGCGCGACCGCCATCGCCGGCCCGAGCTGCTCGAAGTTCTTCAGGTTGATGAGCATGTTCACCAGGCCGACGATCGTCCCCATCAGGCCCACCGCCGGCGTCGTGCGGGCCAGGAAACGGAAGACCTCCTCGGCCTCTTTGACCTGCGAGAGCCGCGCGTAGGAGAGCGTCAGCACCGTCTCGCGCGCGTCGGTGCCTCCGCCCGGCTGGAGCAGGAGCGGCCCCACTTCGCGCAGCAGCGGATCTGCCGCCTCGCCCACCACCTTCGCCGCCTCGACGTTCCGCCCCTGCTTGAGCTCGCGGCCGAAGCGGTAGAGGTCGCCAATCATCCGCGCCTCGGCCCGCCGCGCGTGGTAGCGGAGCGCCTCCGCCAACGTCACGATCGCCCGCCAGATCTCGCGGACGTCGTGGCCCACGAGGAGGATCGAAGGCGGCGCGCCGAGCAGCAGGATGAGCGCCGCCCAATGGAAGAAGCCGGTGAACGCGTTGGGCATGTGCGCGCGGGTCTCGACCAGCGTCAGCCCCAACCCCGCGAGCCCGATGATGATGTGCATTCGTGTCTACTCTTTCCCGAGGCGCTGCAGCGCCTCCAGCACGGCGAGTTTGAAGGGGTTGAGCCGCAAGGCCTCCTGCCAGGCCTCGCGCGCGAGGTTCTTGTTCCCGAGCCGCTCGTAGAGCGAGCCCTTCATCGACAGGATGTGCTCGTCGTCGGGATACTGCTTCTCGAGGTTCACGATCTCGACCAGCCCCAGCTCGTAGTGGCGGGTGCGATAGAGATCCTTCACCCGGGCGAGCGTCAGCAGGTAGCTGGCCTTGGCGGGCTGGGGGACACCGGCGCCGAGCTTCTCCGGGTGGGCCGGGCCTCCCTTGCCGCCCGCGGCGGAATGGGCGTCCGCCGAACCGCGCGCGTGGTCGTTCTCCTCGACGGTGTCGTCCGCCCCGGGCGCCGATTCGCCGCGCGCGCGCGCGGCCGCCTCGTTCTCGGCGATGATCTCGCGATCGGCCTCGGTGGCCGAAGCCATGTCGACCGAGAACGGCGAGGCCGGCTTGCCGGAGAGCGGGACCTTCACCTCGTAGGCGGTCGCGATCTCGGGCAACTGGATCTCCCAGTCGCGCTGCCCATCGGTCATGTGGACGACGTAACGGCTGCGTCCGCTCTCGCCGGTCGCCGTGTAAGGCGATCCGCGCAGGAGATCGGGCGGGACGTGGACGTCGGCGGGCATCGATCCGGCCGTCGAGCAGCCGGCGAGCGGCGCCGCGCCCGCCAGGGCCAGCGCCGAGAGGAGACCATGCAAATGAACCTTGGACATCGGTTTCACCAGTTGAGCGCCACCCGCAGGCGGTAGCCGATTCCCCCCAGATCATAGGAAGAATACGTCGTGGGGACGACGTACATCAGGCCCCCCTCGAGGGAGAGGCGGAATTTGAGGTGCACGTCGAGGCCCCCCTCGAAATAGAACGTGTTCCCCTGGTTGCCCGTGAACATCCCGCCCGCCTCGCCGTAGATCCAGAACTCGGGCTTGTTCAAGTTCGGCTCCGACAGATCGTGCGAGGCGTAGGCGCCGAGCAGGATCGAGTTGAGCGCCTGCGGCTGCTTGGTGGTGCTGGGCGGCCCGGTGGTGAAGATCCCGGCGCTGATCCCGAACAGGCTCGACAGGTTGTCGCCGAACTTCTCGTGAAAACGGAGCGAGGCCGACGCGCCGATGACGTCGCCCGTGGGCGCCGTGTAGCCCATCTGCGCCATCCCCAGCGAGGCGGCGTACCCGTAGTTGGGGCGGGCGGCGATCTTCTGCTCCAGCTCGGCCGCCCGCTCGGCGCGCGAGGGGATCCGCTTGCCGGTGCGGATCATCGAGGCCATCGTCCCGTCGGAGCGGTAGGCGTCGGTCCAGACCACCCCGCCGTCGGAGGCGCGGAAGATCTTGGCCTCCATCCAGAGCACCTGCTGCTCGGGGCTGTAGGTGAAGTCGAGGTCCATGAAGGTCCTGATCCCGACCTTCTCGCCCAGATGTTTGAGGTCGTCCTGGTTGACCGCCCCGAGACTGAGGATCCAGTTCCCGTTCTCCACGCGCGAGCGCAGCGCCTCGCACTCGGCGCACACGACCACCTTCACCTGCGTGGCGTTCACCAGGCGCGCGATGAGGCGCGCCTCCAGCGTCTGCGCGAACTCGGGGCGCATGTTGGGCGAGACGCGCACCAGGCGGATCGCGAGCGGCGTTATCAAGTTCGGATCTTCCTGGCCGATCCGGCGCGTCATCTCGTCGATCATGTCGTCGACCAGCTCGAAGAAATCGACGCTGTCATGCGAGCGCCGGATCAGCTCCTCGACCTGGCTGGGGGAGGCCGGCTGCGGCCGGGGCGGCGGCGGGGCGGCGGGCACCCGCACCTGTGACCCCGAGACCGACGTCACGGGCCGCGGGCCGCGCGGCGCCGGCGTGGGGGCCGGCGCGGCCGCCTCGGGCGGAGCGGCCGTCCGGTACCGCCGCGGGACCTCGGTGTCGGTCCGCTGCCTCACCTCCCCGCCGTTGGCGCGCCGGGCGTCGGACGCCGAGTCGGCCGGCCTCGCCTTCGGCAGCGGCGTGACCGGCGCCGGCGCGGGGAGATCGGGCCCCGTATATGTCCCGGGCGCAGGTGCCGGGTCGGCCGCCCTGGCGGGCCTGGCCAAAAGCACGAGCGCGGCCGCGACCGTGGCGGCGGCCATGACCTTCTTGACGTGGACGCCGGTCGTGCCGGCGAGGACCGATTTGCTCATGACGTTAGAACGCATATCCCACCTGGAAACGGACGCCGTTGCGATCGGCCTTCAGACTGGTGCTGAGCGCGTTGTTCAAATCGGAGTTGGGCGTGTTCTTCGCGTCACCCAGGTTCGCCCCCGTATAGAACGTGTATTCGAACACGTATTCGAGGCTCATTCGGAAGGCGCGGTAGCCGAGCGCCAGTCCCGCCTCGGCGTTCAGACTGTTGGCGCGCCCCGAGCCGGTCAGGAAGGTCGGCCCATTCGACCCGGTCGTGCTCTCGAGCTGCAGCGACGACGTCATGAACGAGAGGCCGGTCCCGACGTAGGGCGTGAGGTCGTGGTCGCTCAGGTAAAACCGCCCGCGCACGCCGAACGCCGTGCGGCCGCAGTCGCCGCTCTGCCCCCCGAACATGTCCTCGCAGCTGATCGGCCGGACCCCCAGCCAGCCGGCCACCTCCGCCTTGCGCAGGAACGTCCAGCCGACCGAGAACCCGTAGCTGGCCAGCCCCGATCCCACGAACCCCTCGAAGGAGATGGGGTGGGTGACGCGCGACGGTTGCGTCGCGTCGACCCACTGCTGGATGCGCGCCTCGCGCGACTGCTCCTCTCCGGCGACCTGCTGGCGCCGCTCGATCGTCAGCCGATCCTCGAAGCGCTGGAGGCGGCAGCTCCGGCGCACGTGCTCGGCGGCGGGGCTGGTGTCGCTGATGTCGAGCGCGCGCGCCGCCTCGCACGGATCCTCGGGCGCCGTATCGACGAGCGACTGCGCGCGCGCCGCGGCGGCGACCGAGACGAAGAGCGCGATCAGCGCCAGCCGCGCGATCACGAGCCGCCTCCCGTCCAGGCCACGCGAAAGCTCCCCGGCCAGCGCCGCAGCGACGCCGAAGCCGGATCGCTGCCCGAGCGTGGGACGAACACCAGGGGTCCCGCCTCCTCGAGCGCCGAGCTCAGATCGACGGCCGGCGCCCGCACGTCGTAGCTGCGGCCGATGAGGATGTCCCCCAGCAGGATGGGCCGCCGGGACGATCCGACCGTCTCGGCGTAGGCGCGCGGGCCGGACTTGAGATGGGCGCTGGCCGCGCGGTAGAGCGTGGTCAGCTCGTCGTCGACGGGACCCCGCCCGGCCTCGTCGAGGTGCCGCTTGAGCGTCGACACCAGCGTGGCGAGATCGGGCTGATCGTCGTTGTCGACCAGCGCCGGCAGCGCGTCACGCGCCACCACCAGGAGCGCGCGCTGCCAATCGACCGAGCGCGCGGCTCGCCGCTTGGCGTGCCGCCCCGCGGCCTCCGCCGAGGCGATGAGCCCCCCGTCGTCCGGTTTGTCCGTCGCCTTGGCGGGCGACTGAGCGCGACCCTTGCCGCCGCGCGGGCCGTCGCTCTCCTCTTTCACTTGCTCTTCTTGGCCGGCCAGGAGCTGGAAGGTCCGGGCGAACTCGGCCCGCGCACCGGCCCGGGCGGCCGCGACGCATTCGCCCGCCAGGTGCTGCAGCCTCCGCTCGGCGTCGGTGTCGTTGTCGTAGAGCCAGGCGAAGGTGGCCATCGCCGAGCCAGAAGCACCGGCCCCGAGCGCCATCTCGGCGAAGGCCTGAGCGCGGGCCAGGCGCTCGCGCGGCGGCCCCAGCGCCTCCAAGATCTCCAACGTCTCGGCCGAGACCGGCGAGGCCTCCAAGGTCCGCAGCGCCATGTCCATGATGGCCGCCAGCGTCGGATCGGCATCGACCTCGGCGCGGCTGTGGCGGTGCAACGCCTCGCGCGCCTCGGCGAGCAGCTCGGCGCGCCGACCGGCCCGCGCGTGCGCCTCGGCCTGGCGGAAGGCGATGTAGCGCCCGATGGCGTCGTCACCGTGCGGCGGCGCGCCGAGGATCGCCACCGCGTCGGCGCTGCGCTTGGCGGCTTCGAGACGCTCGGCGAGCAGCAGCGCCAGCGAACGGCGGACGACGGGCGGGATGTCGAGGCCGAACGCGGCGCGGGCCCGGGCCAGCGCGACCTCGGGCGCGATCTGTCGATCGGCCACGGAGGCCAGCGCCGCGGCGAAGACCGCGTCGCCGCGTTCGTGGGCCAAAGCGGCGCCCGCCACCCCGTCGAACCGGGCGAGCGTCGCGAAGCCGGCACCCGTGTACCCGTGTCCGATCTCGAGCACCGCCGCCTGCAGGAGCAGCGGCGCCGCCGCCGGATGCCCGAGCGGAAAGCCCGCGGCCGTGGCGGCGACCAGAGCCATCTCGGCCTCGCTGGCCGGCGCGAACGCCGTCCGCGCCGGCTCGGCGCCGGGCGCCTCGCAGCGGGTGACCAGCACCGGGACCGACTGCTCGTCGTTCCAGTGCTCCCGCTCGATCGGCCAGACGACGTCGCCCGCGGCCCGCGAGGCGACCGGCTTGCCGTCGAGGCGCGTGAGCGTCCGCGGCGCCTTGGGCGGCTCCGGCTGCGCGCGCCCGAGGCGCACGCGCTCGATCTGCACCAACCGCCGCAGCCGGTCCCAGGGGTCGCCGAGCGGCCCATCGCGGCGATCGACGCGCGGGACCTGGCCGAGCGGCTCGCAGCGCAGGAGGGCCAGCAGCTCGGACCAGAAGTCGAGCGCCGGGTCGGGGCGCCCCCGCTCCCGATCCGCGAGCGCGGTGAGCGCGACCTCGGCGGCCGCGAGATCGCCCCGCCAGACAGCGTCGCCGGTGGCGGACAGCAAGGCCTCGCGCGAGGGCGGCGACGACACCGTCGCGCCCACCAGGTGCGTCACCCCGGCACGGCCGCCCGTGGCGGGGCCCGCGCACCCGGCGGCCGAGGCGATCAAGGTCAGCGCGGCGACCGCGGCGCGCCTCTGGTCAAAGACAGAGCGCGTCCTCACGGCCCCCCCACGAAGCCGCCCACGCTCAGCGTGGGGGCGGTTCCGAACACCGTCACGGTGCGGCTGTAGCGGTACTCCCAGTCGAGCGTGACCGGAACGTCCGCGCGCACGAACAGGCGCGGCATGAGGAACACCAGGAACCCGAGGCCGAAGTCCGCCGAGGGCCCCACGTCGCCGTCGTTGTCGTGGAGGCCGCCGTGCACGAACGCCTGCGGCTCGAAGTGAATGACGCCTCCGAGCCCCCCGACCAGCAGCTTGCCATAGCCGATCGAATAGCGCGCGCCCAGCATCCCCACCCACCCGGGCGCGTGGCTGTCGGGAAGCGTGCCGGTCGTGCTGATGACCTCCCGCGCGGTGGCGTCGAGCGAGCTCCAGTAGTGCGAGATGCGGGCCTCGATGCCGAGCGACTCGATCGGATAGTAGGCGCCGCTGATGCGCGCGCCGGGGCTGTTGTAGAAGTCGCCGCGCGAGAGGTACTCGAAGCCGCCGGAGAGCTCCACCAGCCTGGCCTTGGCCGCGAAGCGCTGCTGGACGCGGATCGCCGCCTCGGGCCGGGGCGCGGCCTCATGGATGAGGCTGTGCGGCGGTGGCGCGAGCGCCGGCGGGGCTCCCGCGCCCGGCGCTGCCGAGGCGAGCGACCCCTTGGCCGGCGGGCGCGGCGCCGCTGCCGGAGGCGTCCCCGCCGGGGCGGGCGCCGCCACGGGCGCCGCGGGCGCCGCGCGTGAGCCGCGGGAGAACGCCAGGGCGAGCAGCGTGACGGCGAGGCGCCCGGCGCGCCTCAAGGGGTCACCGGAGTCGCCGCGCAGGCGGAGCTCGTCGACCAGTCCTTCATAGCCGCTGCGCCCGACATCGGGGTGAACCCGTGGCCCGTGCAGTAAGCGCTGCAGATCTGATAATCGAGCGCGATCGTATTGGCGACGAAGCTTTGATAGGCAACGCGGTTGTTCCCTGGGAAGGAGACCAGATATCCGGGCGGGTTCAACCCGACGATCTGCCAGGCCGGAACCCCGGGAAACTCCACGACGGGGTTGGTGTTGACCGGCGTCACGGGCAACGTCGAATCGCAGATCTTGATCCAGTTGCCGTCGTTGGCCGCCGCGTCGTCGGGCGAGAGCAAGGGCACCGGCACGCTGGCGTCGTGCGGCTGACTCTCGTAGGGGAGGGATTGGTCCGCGTACTTGGTCAGCATCGGCCCGTACGACGGGTCGGCGGCGTCCTGCCAGGGGACGACCATGGTCCAGTTCGGCTTCGGCGCCCCCGGCGTCGGCAGCGCGGCGGGGCCCTGGTTGAAGAGGTAAGCGTAGAGGTCCAGCGCGTAGCCCGGCGGCGGCGACCCCAGGTCCATGAGGAACGAATTGAGCCAGGTGTTCACGGTGGGCGGGAGCGGCGAGTTGAGATTGCTGAAGAAGAAGAGATGAACCTGCTGAAACCTCTGCGGGTACGCCGAGATCTGCTGGAACACCTGCTGGGCCATGCTGGCCGCGTCCGGCAGCACGGGCGTGTTTTGCTGCGTGCAGTACGCCGACGCGTCGGTGACGCTGCTGTCGTAAGCGATGTTCTGGGTCATCAGCTTGATCGGCTTCATCGTCGTGTTGCCGATCGTCAGGGGGTCGTTCATGGCGTCGTCCACGGTCATTTCGATCTTCGACCGCGCGCCGGCGCAGCGATCGGCGATCGGGATGTCCAGGTCGAGGACGATCTGGTAGACGATCGGCGACAACTCGACGGGCGGCGAGTACGTCTGCTGCAGGTCGGTGACGATCGGGACGGTCGCCACGCGCGCCTGGGCGAGCGCCGCATCGCCGCCGTCCGAGGGGAGAGGACGGATCCCGACGCAGTAGGTCCCGTCAGTCGTGAGCGGCAGGTCGGGCGGGAAGGTTCCGCTCGGGTCGAGCGGCGTGAAGGTGACGCCGTCGGGCGGCGCTGGCGCCACGCAGACCCCCTCGGTGGGCCACATCGTCCGCGTGTACGACCGCGGGTATGAATAGGGCGGCGCCGACGCCACTCGGTCCGTCATTTGGACCCCCACCGCCTGGTCGTTGGGAAGGAAGGTCGATGCCGCCACCTGGAGGGTCGGGCCCACCGCCGTGTCCAGCTGGGTGACGAGAGGACCGGGCAGGATGCCGTAGACGTCATGGTCGCCCTGGATTGGACGGTTCCGCACCTGAACGGGGTACTGCCCCCGCAGGACATACTGGTAGCAAGTCCCCGAGCCGTCGGTGCAGGACGAGGCCCCGCCCGGATAGACCGACCGTGAAAAGTCGACGTCCTCGTACCCGTTGTCGAGGAGGATCTGAAACTTGAGGTCCTGCCCGGGCGCCTGCGAGGAGACCTTCCAGCGCACGATGGTGATGTCCTCCTGCGGGCTGTAAATCAGGTCGACATTCTGGGGGGTGAATGGCGAGGGAACGAACTCCACGGCGCCACAGCTCAAGCAAGAGAGGCCGGCAGCGACAATGATCGCGAGCGCCAATGCGCGGCAGCCGGTCCCCAACGGCCGTCGGCCCGCCCCGGCTCCAAGTTGGCGAGATTGTTGGCTCGATCTTTGCTGTGTGGTCACGAAAAGGCGACCCTATCGATTTCGCTCGTCCCAGCCCCGCGCGGAGTCAGGCAATTTTCATGCTCAATTTTCCCCCGGAAGAGGGCACTAATTGAACGCCCGCCCGCGCATTGTCTCTCAGATTTGTGAAAGCATGATCAGAATGTCGCACGCGTCACTCCTGGTATTTGTCGCCGCAGCCGGCGTTTCTGGTCTCCTCGGGGGATGTTGCGGGGGGGCGCCTTCCCATAAGTGCGATTTCTCCGGTCTTCCAGGTCATGACGCCGGCACCGACGGCCCCACCCCGTGCGCCAACCTGCCCGCCTGCACGATGGGGACGGTCTGCTGCCTGACCAAGATCGCTCCCTTCGCCGCGTGCATCCCCCCCTCGCAATTCCAACAGGACAACTGCGAGACGAAGCCGCCGCCCGCGACGATGTGCCAGAAGCCCTCGGACTGCGACGGCGGCACCGTCTGCTGTCTCTCGCCCAACGCAGGGATGATCGCCTGCGAGCCTTCTGGGCTCTGCCCCGGCGGTGGCGCGAGCGGGACTTACCTGGTCTGCTCGACCGACAACGACTGTCCCAGCCGCGCCCCCGGCGCCTGCATGGCGCTCCCCATCCCCGTCGACGCCGGCATCTCCCTCTCCTACTGCCCGTAGCAATCAAAACAGCACCCCGATCCCGAGCGCCGCGCTGGGCGCCCATTGGTCCACGACCTGGTGGTCGGGGTCGCGGCTGACGAAGGTGGGCGCCTCGAGATCGAGGAAGGCGACCAGGCGAAGGTCGGTGGTCCGCAGGGCCTCCACGCCGGCCCGCACGCCGACCGCCAGGCCGTCGGTGGTGGCCACGCCGGTCGCGCCCGGCCCGTCGAGCGGCGCCGGCCCCTCGAAGCGCTGATAGACCAGGCCGACCAGCACGCTGGCGAACAGCGAGATCGATTCGACCGGCCGAAAGTAGAACGCCGCCTCCACCTGGGCGTCGAACTGCATCCGGAGGGCGAGCGTGGCCGCCTCGGCGCCGGGGTTGAAGGCGCCCGCCACCCGGACGCCGATCGAGACCTGATCGATCTCCCGGCGCAGCGCGAGGGCGACCCCGGGCAACGCGCCGAGCGGGGCGCCGACCGGCGTGACCAGCTCGTACGTCTCGAGGCCGTAGTGCGTCGTGCTGTGGAGGCGGAACGCCCGCTCCTGGCGCATGAGCCAGCTCGTCGACTCCGGGCCGCGCAGCACGAGCGGATCGTTGTGCAAGACGATGGTCAGCAGGCGCTCGACGGCGGGGGCGATCCCGTCGGCGCCGATCCGCTCCCGGGAGGGAACTTGCGTGTCGAGGCGACCGGTCAGCCACTTCCCGCCCTCGGCGCCGAAATCGAGCAGCTCGATCGAGAGGTAGCCCTGGCAATCGGTGGTGGCCGCCCGGTGGGTGGGGTGGCGATCGATCTCGTCGCGGACCAGGCGCAGGAGGGCGTCCGTGGGCGCCGGCGCGGAGGCGATCTCCACGCAGGTCCGCAGCTGGGCCTGCGCCGTTCCCGCCGCCGCCGTGAGGATGGCGGCGGCCGCCAGCCCGAGCAGCCCGGGGAGTGCCCGCGGGCGCGTCACTAGAAGATGATCCCGATCTGCGCCAGCGCGCCTGGCATGTAGGTGTCGATGGCGCCGCTGTCGTTCTCGGTCTTGAGGAGGTAGGTCGGCGCATCGAGCTCGAGCTGGCCGAAGAAGTGGATGGAGCTGGCGCGCAGGAACTCGTAGCCGACCAAGAGGTCGACGTTGAGCCCGCCGCCCACCAACGTGTCGCGGTCGGTGGTCACCGTCCGCTGGGCCAGCGGCCGGATGGCGTCGAAGAAGGCCAGCTCGAAGGCCGCGCCGCCGCCGAAGTAGAGCGAGTTGATCCCCGGCGCGTCCAGGTAGCGCAGGAAGTGCAGCCCGGCGGAGAGGCTCCACGAATAGTCGACGTGACCGCCCAGGTCGTTGTCGTGGATGCCGGTCTGTTCGGTGCCGAGCCCGACGCGCCCGAAGGCGTCGAACCCCCAGGAATGGATCTTGCGCCGGTAGCCGGCCTCGATGCTGACCGGGGTCAGGATGCGCAGCTCGTTGGCCACCGGCAGCGTCTGCCCCTGGGCGGTGGGCAACTCCGCCAGCCGCAGCTCGGTCCCCATGCCGAAGATGAAGTGCCCGCTCCCCTCGACGGTGCGCAGATCCCGCTCGCTGTCCGAGCGGAGCACGTTCTCGCGCGTGATCGTCTGGGCGACGGTGCGGTTGCGCAGGAGCGCGAACGTGAGCCGCTGCGCCAGCTCGACGAACTCGTCGAGCTCGGCGCGATCGACCTTCTCCTCGCGGTCGGCGTAGCGCGCGAACACCGTCCAGCCGTTCTCCAGCTGATAGAGCTCGACGACCAGGCGCTGCTGGCAGCCGTGGTCGACGGCGGCGAACCCCGGCTCGTGCGTGACCTCGTACTCGATCATCCGCTTCAAGTAGAGCGTCGGATCGATCTCGTGCGCGGCGGCGCGCGTCCGGCCGCCCGCCTCGCCGCCCGACGGCTGCGGCGCCCCGCTGGAGAGCGGCCCGAAGGTCGGCAAGGGAGGAGAAGGCGGCGGCGGGACCGGCTCGCCGTCCGGCCCGGCCTTCGCCGCCGCGGGGGGGGCCGCGCTCGGCGCGGGCGCCGGCGCGGCGCGTGGCGGGGACGGCAAGGTGGGCCGGTACCAGGACTTCTGCTCGACGCTGACACAGACCTGGGTGGCGGCGCGGGCGGCGTTGCGAGGCAGAGCGATCGCGAGCACGACGAGAGCGAGCCAGCGTGGCTTCATGAAGGGCTCCTTGGGTGGACGCGGCCGCTTCCCGGCGGAGAGCGAACCGCGATGCCGCTCCGTTTTGCAGGCCGAATGCCAGAGGCAGATCGCGCGCCGTCACGGCGGGGCGCGTTCGTCAAATGTCAGAAAGCGCACAGGCAGTGTCGAACCGGCCCACACTGCGACGCCGCGCACGTGATCGGTTTGCGACGCCCCTGTCGCCGGGGCAGAGGCGCGCCGGCCGCGCGGGATTCAGGATCCCCCGCACACCGCTTCGGCGTGGGCGATGCCACGTTCTCGAAGATGCGGCGGGGGCTGTGGGCGGGCGCGGGGAGGCAAACGCCCGGAGAGGGCCGGTTCTCGTTCTTCGACGGCGACCCTCTGTTCGAGCTGCAACGCGCGGCGCGCCTGGCCGGCGGGCGGCACGACCCCTTGCCGCGCTTCCTGGTGCTGGCCGCCGCCGGTGTGCTGCCGCCGCTGGTCGAGACCGCCCTGCGGCGTGGCCCCCTGCCCGCGCTGCTCCCGCTGCTGATTCGATTCCTGGTCGCCATCCCGGTGTTGCTCTGGGCCGAGCGCTTCGTGGACCACCGCGTCCGCGCCGCCGTCGCCGCCTTCACCGAGCGCGGGCTGGTCCGCGCCGCGGAACTCGGCCGTTTTCGGTCGATCGTCGCGGGAGCCGATCGCCTGCTGCACGCGCCCCGCGCTGCGATCGCCGTCGTCGCGGTCGCCTTCGCCCTGTCGCCGCTGGGGAGCGCCCTCGGGCTCCAGCCGCCCACCCCACCGCGCTGGTGGGTCGCCTACGTCAGCCTCCCGCTGTTCCGCATCGTCCTTCTGCAGTGGCTCTGGCGCTGGGTGGTCTGGGTTCTCCTCCTCTTCCGGGTCTCGCGTCTCGATCTGCGTCTCGAGTCGACCCACCCCGATCTGGCCGGCGGGCTCGGCTTCCTCGAGCACGCCGCCGCCGCCTTTCTCACCCTGCAGGTGGCGGTCGGCGCCGTGGTGGCCGGGCGCCTCCTGGCCGTCGCGCTACGCGGCGGCCCGCAGCTCGACAAGCCGCAGATCGCCGGCTTCGCCCTCCTCACCGTCGCCGTGACGCTGGGGCCGCTCGTGCCCTTCAGCCGCTCGCTCTGGCGCGCCAAGCGCCTCGGCAAGCTCGACTACGGACGCCTCGCCAGCCGCCACAATCAGCGCTTCGCCGATCGCTGGCTGGGGCCGACGACCGCCGACCCGCTCGGCGATCCCTCCATCTCGTCGCTGGCCGACCTCGGAACCAGCTACGGCGCGATCGATCGCATGCGCCCCCTGCCGATCGGACGTCTGTCGCTGATCCTGCTGCTGGTGGTCTGCGCGGCGCCCGCGCTCCCCGCGCTGGCGACGCGCGTCCCGTTGCGCGAGATGCTGGCGCGGGTCGTGAAGACCGTGCTGCTCTAGGGCGCCTCCTCGCCGGGCCTTCGAGCTTCCCGGATCCCCGCGGCGCTTGACGAGCGCGCGGCGAACTCGTCAAGATGGTGGAGTATTCCCGGGCTCCACTTTGGGGGGCGGCGCCCAGCGACGAAAGGTGAGGAATGGAAATGGACCGCCCCAATGCGATCGAGAGCCTCGATCACCCGCCGACTGTCCGGTTGAGCCAGTTGATACTGGCGACCTCGCCGCTCGAAGCGTCGGTCGAGGCGGCCGCGGCAGAGAGAGACGGCGCGGGCGTGGTGGGCGGCGGGCGCGGACAGATCCTGCTGGTCGAAGACGACCGCAGCATCCGCGTCGCCTTGCAGGGGATCCTGGAAGACGAGGGGTACGGGGTGGCGACCGCCGAGAACGGGCGGCAGGCGCTGGAGCGGCTCCGCGCCGGCGCCGCGCCCGATCTCATCGTGCTCGATCTGCGGATGCCGATCATGGACGGCTGGGAGTTCCGCGCGGCCCAGAAGGGAGATCCGCTGCTGGCGCGCATCCCGGTCCTGGCGGTGTCGGCGGACGGAAGCGCCAAGGCGGCGGCCATCGACGCCGAGGCCTACCTGAGGAAGCCGCTCAGCACGGACGCCCTGCTCAACGCGATCGGCCGGGTGCTCGGCGAGAGTGAGCGGCGCGCGCTGCTCGGACGGCTCGAGGAGGCCGAGCGGTTCGCAGCGCTGGGGCGGCTGGCCGCGAGCGTCGGCCACGAGATCAACAACCCGCTGGCCTACGTTTCGATCAACGTCGACACGGTGGTCACGCGCCTCGATCATTTCCTCCGCCACGACACCACGGCGGCCGCGACGGCGGAGAATCTGGTGACGCTCCCCGCGCTGCTGCGCGAATGCCGCGTGGGGCTCGATCGCATCCGGGACGTGGTCAAGGATCTGCAGCGGCTCTCCCGCCGCTCCGACGTGCGGCGCGAGACCTTCTCGCTCAACGATCTCCTCGACGAGTCGCTGGCGATGGCGCGCAACCAGGTCGAGCACCGGGCGCGGGTCCGCAAGGAGCTGGGCGACGTGCCGCCGGTGGTGGGTAACCGTTCGGCCCTCGGCCAGGTGCTGCTGAACTTGATCCTCAACGCCGCCCAGGCGCTCCCCGAGGCGCGCGCGGCCGCCAACGAGGTCACGCTCCGGACGTACGCGCGAGACGGGCAAGTGCACGTCGAGATCGGCGACACGGGCGCCGGCATCCCGCCGCAGGTGCTGCCGCACATCTTCGATCCCTTCTACACGACCAAGCCGATCGGCGAAGGCACCGGGCTGGGGCTGGCCGTCTCCTGCCGCATCGTCGCCGACCATGGCGGCCGCATCGACGTCGAGAGCGAGGTCGGGCGCGGCTCGGTGTTCCGCGTGATCCTCCCGGTCGCGCTCCCGGCGGCGACCGAGCCGCTGCTGGTGGCGAGCAGCGACCCCGAGGAGACGCCTGTCCGCGCGCGCGTCCTCATCATCGACGACGTCCCGGCGTTCGGCCGCTCGATCGCGCGGGCGCTCGAAGACCACGAGGTGACGGTGGTGACCCGAGCCGACGACGCGTTCGCCCGGCTGCAGGCCGACCCGGCGTACGACGTCATCCTCTGCGATCTGCTCATGCCCGAGGTGGGCGGCCGGGGGGTGTTCGACCGCTTGCACGCCGAGTGGCCCGAGCTGGTCTCGCGGGTGATCTTCATGACCGGCGGCGCGTTCACGCCCGAGTCGCGCGAGCTCTGCGAGAGCGCGCCGCAGACCGTGCTCACCAAGCCGTTCTCGCTCGACGAGCTGCGCGCCGCCATCGATCGCCTGATGCGAGAGCGCGACGACGTGCGGAACTGATGCAGCGCGACGCCTGGTTCGAGCTGGCACGCGATCTCGACTGGGACTTCTCTTACGTCCGCGAGGAGGACGTCTTCCCCGAGGCGACGAGCGGCCGACCCTGGCTCCCGCAGACCGCCTGGCGTGACTGGGAGGAGCCCTACAAGACGACCTTCGCCGACTACGTGGCCAACCAGAGCGACAAAGAACGCGCGCTGGCGGCCGTGCGGGCGGCGCTCGGCCGGAGCTCGGACTTCGAACGGCTGCCCCGCACCTGGCTCTCGGGCCTCAAGCTGCACAACGCGATGCTGCCGCTGGCCGAGTTCGCGGCCGTCATCGGCAACCTGCGCGCCGCGCGCTTCGGGCGCACCGCCGCCTGGCGCACGGCGGCCAGCTTCGGCGCGCTCGACGAGCTCCGCCACACGCAGATCCCGCTCCTGCTCATGCACCCGCTCGTCGCCTGGGACCGGCAGCTCGACTGGACGCACAAGTTCTTCCACACCGACAACTGGGTGGCCATCGCCGCCCGCCACCTGGTCGACGAGCTGCTCCTGGGCGCCGATCCGATCGAGTTCGCGGTGGGGACCAACTTCGTGTTCGAGACCGGCTTCACCAACCTGCAGTTCATCGGCCTCTCGGCCGTCGCGCACGAGGTGGGCGACCGGCTGTTCGAGACGCTGCTCGGCAGCATCCAGAGCGACGAGGCGCGCCACGCGCAGATCGGCGGGCCCGTGCTGGCCAAGCTGGTGGAGGTCGACCGCCCGCGCGCGCAGCGCCTCTGCGACAAGTGGTTCTGGCGGAGCTGGCTGCTGTTCGCCGTGGTGACCGGGTTCGCGATGGACTACCTGACGCCGCTCGCCGAGCGCCGGGCGTCGTTCAAGGAGTTCATGCAGGAGTGGATCGTCGACCAGTTCCTGCACACGCTGCGGGAGTACGGGCTCGAGCGCCCCTGGTACTGGGAGACCTTTCTCTCCGCGCTCGAGCACTACCACCACATGGTCTACGCCAGCGCCTACACCTACCGCGCCTCGGTCTGGTTCGATCTGGTGGTGCCGGGGCCCGACGAGCGGGCCTGGCTGGGCGAGAAGTACCCGGCCTCCTGGCCGTCGCTGGAGCCGGTCTGGGAGCAGATCACGGCGCGCTGGCGGGAAGCCGACCCGGGCAACGACCTGGCGGTGCACGGCACGGCCATCGTCGGCTTCTGTGAGCTGTGCCAGCTGGTCCTCTGCCAGGGAACGCCGGCCAAGAACGGCGCCGTCATCTCCAAGCATGGCGGGCAGCGGCGGATCTTCTGCTCCGAGCCGTGCCGTTGGATCTTCGAGAGCGAGCCGGAGCGCTACGCCAGCCACGCCGGGATCGTGCAGCGGGTGCTGGAGGGAAAGGCGCCGGCCAACCTGCTGGCGCTCCTGCGCGAGAGCTTCGGTCTCGACTACGACAGCTGGGGGAAGGACGCCTTCGGCGGCGACTACCCCTGGCTCGAGCGGGAGCGGCGATGACCGTGCTGCCGCTCTACGCGTTCGTCGAGGGGGACACCCTGGGGGTGGTCGTGCTGGGGCGTTTGGAGGGAACGATCGCCGAGCTGGGCGACAACCTCCTGCGCGCGGTCGGCGTACGCGTCGGCCGGAGGGGCTCGTACCAGCTCTTCGCCGGCGAGCGGCAGCTCGATCCGAACACCACGCTGGAGGCGCACGCGCTGTTGCCGCTCGACCGCCTCGACCTCGTCTGGACCGAGCGACGGCCAGGGCCGGCGCGCGGAGCAGTCCGCCCGTGAGCTTCAGGCCCGCGCTCCGCGAGGACGCGCTCTGGATCGGCGAGATGGCCGGCGTGAAGGTCGACGGCCGGGCGGTCCTGCTGGTCAACGTCGAGGGGACGGTCTGCGCCTACGAAGATCGCTGCTTGCACCGCGCCTGGCCGCTCAGCCTGGGGAAGCTGGCCGGCGGCCGGCTCGTCTGCGCGGCCCACGAATGGGAGTACGACGCCTGCACCGGGCGGGGCATCAACCCCGGGGGCGTGGCGCTGCGCCGCTACGACGTGCAGGTCGTGGCCGGCCAAATCCTGGTGGACATCAGCGGGGAGACGGCCGATGTCTGAGCGGCTCGCCCCCAGCGAGGTGGGGCCGGTCCTGCTCTGCGGCCGCGTCGCCGACGCCATCGTGGCGGCCATCCGGACCGAGAACGCCGGCGTGCGCGTCTCGCACCGGGGCGCTTACCTGCGCGTCGCCGCGGCCACCCGCTGCCAGGTCCACGCCGACGCGATCGCCGCGCAGCTCGGCGAGCCGTTCCGCATTCCGCAGGATCTCGAGCGGGTGATGCCCTCGTTCCGGGGGCGTCTGGTCCTCACCGAGACGCTGGCGGCCTGGGAGGCGCGGACCGCGCCATGAAACCGATCCGCAAGACCTACTGGCACCTCGGCGCCGGGCGGCGCATCCCCTCCGACTACGAGATCGCGACCTCGCGGCTGCTCTACTACCCCGAACGGGTCGGGTTCGCCGTCGAGCTGCCGACCTCCGAGTTCTACGCCCGCCACCAGCGCGGCTCGCCGCTCGTCTCGGACCGCTGGGACGACCTCGCCGACCCTCGCGCCACGACCTACACCAAGTACGTCGATCTGGCGCGCGAGCGCGAGGCGTACGTGGGCCGTCTGCTCGCCTCCATCGAAGGGTCGGCCTACGATCAGGAGCTCGCCGACGACTGGGTGGAGGTCCTGGCGCGCACGCTCTCGCCGCTCCGTTTCCTCGGCCACGGCCTGCAGATGGCCGCCGCCTACGTGGGGCAGATGGCCCCCGCCGGTCGCATCGCCGTGGCGGCGCTGTTCCAGTGCGGCGACGAGATCCGGCGCATCCAGCGGATCGCCCTCCGCCTCACCCTGCTCGCCCGCCGGCGGCCGGGGATCGCCAGCGAGGGACGCGCGCTCTGGCAAACGGACCCGCGCTGGCAACCCTTGCGGCGCGCCATCGAAACGCTGCTCGTCACCTACG
>Ga0134126_10002825_pt1 | contig 21837 bp, 18 predicted proteins | sample KB31752_FD_96881 | JGI IMG/M metagenome (GOLD analysis project Ga0134126, IMG submission 96881) | Terrestrial soil microbial communities with excess Nitrogen fertilizer from Kellogg Biological Station, Michigan, USA - KB3-175-2 | ecosystem: Environmental > Terrestrial > Soil > Unclassified ... | reverse complement strand
CTGCTCCTCGCCTGGCAGCGCCACACCGGTGCAGAGCGCCTGGTAGCGGCGGTGCGCGATTGACAGCTGCAGACGGCGGCGGCCCGCCAGCCCCGGCTCCCACCAGCGCGCTGCGCCGCCTGCGGGCGCTAGCGGTAGCAGCACCGCGGTCGCCTCGTTGCCCGGGACGGCCGTGGGAAACAGCGCGCGCGCCGGCTTGTTGCTCGCAAGAACGCGACCCTGCGCGTCGATGACCAGGGTGGCGTGCTCATCGGCATCCAGCGCCGCCCCGATGCAGTAGGCTGCGGTGTTGTCCTCGAGCAGCAGCAGTGCCAGACGACGCCCGTCGGAGAGCAGCTGCTGCACCTGCAGCTGTGCGAGGCGCAGTCGCTCCGGCGCGTGCAGCACGACTGTCAGCCTGCCACCGTGGCCGCTGACCATCTCCTGCAGCCGCTCGGGATAGGAGATCGGTAACGCCTCGAGTAGCGGCCGGCCGACCGCGGCAACGTTTGCGCCGAGGAAGCTCGAGAAGCGCTCGCTCGCGACCAGCACCTGCAACGTCTCGCTGTCCACCAGCAGCGCCGGAGCCGGCAGCTGCTGCAGCAGCATGGTCCAGAGCTGCTGGGCCTGTGCGCCTTCTGCGCGCGCTGCGGTCAAATGGTCGATCAGTCGCTGAAAGGCGTAACCGAGCGACTCGGAGGCGACGGCGCAGGCCATCAGCAGGATCGAAAACACCTCCAGCAGGGCCACGTCGTAACCGACGGGCGCATAGAAACCTGCAAAGGTGCCGCCAGCGGCCCCCGCAGTCGGTGACAGCAATGGGGCCAGCGGCGCAAGCCAGCTGCCGGCGGCGCGCAGGTCAGCGACGTACCAGCGCAGCTCCGGTGCCTCGACCAGCCCCACGGCGCCCACCACCAGCAGCGAGAGCACGGCCGTCAGGTAGGGCTGGCCGCGCGACAACGCGCTCGCGCCGATCACCGGCAGCGCAAACGCCAGCAGGAACGCCGGGTTCTGCAGTCCGCCGCAGGCGTGCCACAAAAAGCCCAGGCCGATCACGCCGGCGGCGTGCAGCAGCCCGACCAGGCGGCGGCGCCAGGGGGAGGTGGCGCGCTCGGCGGCCAGCAGGCTCATGGCGAGATAACACAGTCCCAGCGCCAGCACCGCCCAGGAGGCGGCCGCAAAGTCGATGTTCAGGGAGCTGACGAACCAGGGTACGGCGGTGGCCAGCAGCACGGCGAACAGCGTCAGGACCCAGGTGTCCTCCAGCAGCTGCGCCTGAGGATCGTCCCATTCGGGCAGCGGCAGGGCCTGGGTTGCGTCGTTCTTGCTTTCCGCCATGGGTCACTCCGCAGCGCCGCGCTGCAGGTCATTTTTCTCCAGCAGCGGCTGCGAGCGCACCGTGGAGCCCTGCGGGGAAGTGAAGTCCACGATATGCAGTGGTGTCACGCGTGCCTTCAGCACGTGATTACCGCGCAGAATCGGCGAGTCGCCGATGATGTCGATGCCGTTGTATTTCAGATCGATGAGCGTGTTGTTCACGGCCGTGTCAGGCCGATGCGCATCGCCGAGCACGAAACCCATGCCGTAGCCGCAGCTCTGATGCGATTGTCACGCACCAGGCTGTCCGCGCTGCCTCGCAGCAGCAGCGCATAACCCTGCAGGTGATCGAGCTCATTGGCCTCGATGATCGCGCCGGCGGCATTCTCCACCACGATGCCGCCGGCGCTGCCGGTGCTGATGCGATTACGTCGTACGACGGCCTGGGCACCCACGATATGGATGGCCGCCTCGCGCACGCTGTCGAACTCATTCTGCTCGATGAGCACCGGCAGATTGCCCACCACCACATCGGTGTTGTCGGAGACGAACTGATTGTCATGCACCCCCAGCGTGCCGTTTGCGGCCGCGCTCGCGTTGGCCTGGCTCGCGACCATCCACAGTCCGGAGTCGTTGGCGTCAAACTCATTCTTGACCAGGTCACTGTCGGGGCTCGGTGCCGTAAAGCGCACGCCGATGCGATCGCGCTGCAAATGATTGCGCTCCAGCGCGATGCGTCCGCCGCTGGTAGCGATCTCCACGCCGACGTCGCACGAGGTGATGGTGGTGCCGGTCAGCGTGAAGCGTGCCGCGCGCACCAGGATCGCGGTGCCCGGACAACCCTGGATGGCAAGACCGGCGATGACGGTGCGTTCGGCGTCGACATCGAACACCGGCGTGGCGGCGTTGACCGCACGCGCATCGATGCGCGTGCCGCTGGCGGATAGACTGTCGGCCACGCCGATGTGGATGCCATGCGGGTTGACGATTGGCGGCAGCGCGCTCTGCAGCGTGATCACGGGCACGCGGATCTCGATGCTCGCCGCACTGGCGGCCGCATCGGCCGTGAATAACGCCTCGCGCAGGCTTCCCGGCCCACGGTCCGCGCCGGTGATCACCGCCAGCGTCAGCGACTGCGGCGAGAGCGCGGGAGTCAGGCGACGCGGCGCGTACCAGCGTGCGAGCACCACGAAGGCGCCGAGCAGCACCATCACCAGCAGCGTGACCCAGACGCGGCGTTTGCTCATGGCTGCTGCATCCCGCGATGAGCCAGCACGAACAGCGCATGCCAGGAGCGTTGGGGCAGGCGATGCGCCAGCAGCGCGTCCACGGGCAGGGAGGCTGCACTGACGGCGGCGGTCGCCGTTACACCGAGCGCCCGCGGCAGGCGACGCAGATACGGCAGAAGCCAGAGTTTGAAGGGCGCGGGGTCCACTCCGACGACGCGTTGCAGAGCCAGCCCGCTGTCCTCGAAGAGCTGTCGATAGCGCTCGCGCGTGCGTGCCAGGAAGATGGGGCTGTCACAGCGGGTATTGACACGCTCCGGGGCCGCCTCGAGCAGCAGCATGCGTCCGCCCGGCGCCAGATGGCGCGTCATGCGGGCGAGACCTGCGCGCAGCCGTTGCTCATCGAGCACGTGCTGCAGCACCGTGACCGCCAACACGAGCTCGTACGGGCCGCCGGCATCGAGCTCCACCAGATCCTGCACGGCGAAGCGGCAGTGCGCCGTGAGTCCGGCCTGGTGTGCGCGCCGGCGCGCCTCCGCGATCATCGTGGGGCTGACATCGACAGCGGTGACCTCGGCACCGCGCGCGGCGAGCCAGCGCGTCCAGCGTCCCACGCCGCAGCCGATGTCCAGCACTCGCGTGCCCGCGCCGACCTTGAGCCACGGCAGCAGCGCTCGGCGCTGCGTCCACTGGATCATGCGGTTGTAGAAATCGGGCATGCCGTAGGAGCACACGGCGGCGAGCCCCTCGCCCTGCATTGCGAAGCGCCGCGCGCGGCCCTCCCAATAGGCGCCGGCGCGGTGCGCCTCGGCGCCTAGCGCGATGCCGACCGGTGGCTGCGCCTCGATGAGTCGTTGCGCCTCAACGCTCATGGCGCGCTCCGATCCAGCGGCAGCGGGGCCAACGTGGCCGCCGCCAGCGAAGGCGGCATGCGCTGCGGCACGCTCGGCACCGGATTGAGCGGCAGCGTCTCGGTGCTCGCGGGCGCGGGCGTGTGCCGTGCATCGCGCCGTTCGCCAGGCTCGTAGTGATCGTGATACAGACGGCGTCCCCAGAGCTTTTTGCTGATCCAATTGACGAATCCGACGCTCATCGGCACCACGTGGATCAGCGTGTAGAGCAGATACAGCGGCACGATCGGCGCGACGTAGCCGCGCTCTTTCTCGGGCACGATGGCGAACAGCGCGATGATGCCCAGCGTCAGGTAGCAGCCTACGGCGGTAGCGAAGTACAGGGGATTGATCCAGCGGCTGTCGGGGATCACGCCGGCGGCAAACAGGTGATCGAAGCCGGCGACCAGACTGATCAGCAGCACGCCGGTGGCCACCATCTTGACCAGGTGCAGCCCGAGCGTCAGCAGGCCCATGTAGATCAGGTAATGATAGAACGCGAAGGGCGCACGGCGGCGGATGCGGAGGATCTCCGCGAAGCGCTCGGTATAGACCTTCAGGAGCCCGTAATACCAGCCTACGCGCTGCGAGAACCAGCGGCGCCAGGAGCCGGGGCCCTCGGTGCTGACCAACAGGCGACCGTCGTAGTAGATGCGCTCGCCGGCCGCCAGCAGGATCAGCGCATTCTCCAGATCCTCCGCGTAGACCGAGAGCGAGTGACGCGAGAGGGCGAATTCCAACGCGTCGCGGCGGTACAGCGAGACGCCCGAGGTGATGCTGAAATCGGCCAGGCTCCTGCGGCCGATACGAAAGCCGAGTGCGTACTCGAAGGCCTGAAAGCGCGTCAGGAAGCCGTCGGGCTCGACCATCAGCCGCGGGCACACCGCCGCGGCACCGGATGCCTGGAAATCGCCGATGTAGCGCTCCAGGTCCACGCTGCTGCCCTCGCTGCGCAGGCGGATGCGACAGTCCGGATCGATGACCATGACTGTCTCGATCGACAGCGGCAGCTGCTCGAGCAGGCGGCGCAGTGCGGCGGGCTTGCGGCGGTTGACGGTCTCCTCGATGCAGCGCCAGCCCGCCTGGCGCAGGCGGCGCGCCGTCTGATCGCTCGAGCCATCGCTGATGAGCCAGACGCGCTCGCGATAGCGTCCCATGGTCTCCATGAAGGCATCGAGCTCGCCGCGACTGTCGAGGTTATGAATGGAAGCGACGATCGCATACGGGCGCGTGGGCACCAGGCGCTGCATGGCGCTGGGCGCTGCGGCGGCGAGGTCGATCGACAGCTCCACCCCCCGGGCCGAGGTATGGCGGCGGCGCGCGTACAGGCGCAGCAGCAGGTCGGCGGCGTCGGTGTAGACCACGAAGTTCGCCAGCAGCGCGATGATCACCGAGAAGGTGCGCGCCTGATCGCCCACTGCCGAGAGCGCAATCCAACCGGCCAGCAGTGCGCAGGCGGCCAGCGGCGTGAGGAGCGGGGAGACGCGGCGCCGGCGCGGGGGCGGCGGCGAGGCGCGTAGCGGCGGGGGCGAACGGAATTCGGGCAGCGCGTTCATGCGGCGCTCAGGCCGGAACCAGGCTGGGTTGAGCCGCCGGGTTCGCACGGCGCGCCGCGGCCATGCCAGGTGCTTCCGGCAGGACGGCGGCCAGATGCGCCGCGAGCTGCTGCGCATCGGCAATCGCGTAACCATGCTCGGCCATAACCGGCACGGAGGCCATGAGCCACAGCACCGAACGCACGCGCGAGGGCAGGTGCGGTGCGCGTGGCGCGAGTCCCGCGAGCAGCGCCTCGAAATCCTGCTCGATGCGCAGGATGACCTCGCATACCTGCGGGTCGAGCGGCAGGATCTTGGTGGCTTGCTGCCACTCGATGTTCGAGCCGGCGATGCGCTGGCGCGTGTAGGTCGTGTGTTGCTTCAGCACCGGATCGCGCTCCAGCGCGGCGCCGGAGAAGGGCACAACGTAGGGATACATGCCGATCTCGCAGCCGGCAATGAGCCAGTGGTAGGCCTCGCGCAGCGTCTCCGCCAGATCCGCCATGCGGCAGTGCGGAGAGGTCAGAATCAGGTCCAGGAACGGGGTGATGCCCGCATCCAGCGCGGCGCGCAGCATCGGCGCGATGAAGCGGTGAATGTGACCCTTGTTGAACTCCTGCAGTACCGGCGCGGAAAAATTCTCGATGCCGAAGCCCAACACGCGGAAGCCGGCGCGGCGCATGGCCGTGAGCCGCTCGACATTCATGGCGTCGATGCGATTGGTGCTGATGAATTGCAGTCCCCGCGGCAGCCTGCCGGCAGCCTTGGCGGCTACGATGGCCTCGCACAGTGGCAGGACGCGCCGGTCGTTGGTGAAGACGAAGATGTCGTCCTGAAAAAAGATCGTGCGCACATCCGGATGAGCGGCGACGATGCGCTCGACCATCGTCAGACAGTCCTGCGCCGACAGGCGGGCCACCGCGGCCACGCCCCCCTGCGCTTCGTGCAGGAAGTTCGTCGCCGAGCAGAAGCTGCAGGCCATGGGGCAGTAATTGAGCGTGATCAGACGAACCGAGCGGATTTCGGCGAGCGAGGCTTCGCGCGCGGCCTTGCTCGGCAGGCCTCCAACGTTGTAGGAACGCTCGAGGCGCTCCCAGTAGCGCCGGTATGGCATGCGTTCGTAGGGGACGTGGAATATTGCATCGCGCAGCTCTGCGGCCGTCAGCGCCGGCTGCGTGATACGCAACAACGTGCCGTCGGCGCGCCGCTCGGCGATGCCGGGAATGCCGCCCAGGCCCTGGCCCGCGCGCAGACGCTCGGCCAGTTGCAGCAGCGGACGCTCGCCCTCACCGAGCACGACCCCATCGAAGGGAGCGAGCTCGAACATCTGCGCCGGCCGGAAGGTTGCCTCCATTCCGCCCGCAAGCAGCAGTGCCTGCGGACAGGCGCGGCGTGCAGCATGCGCGAGCTGTAGATCGAAGCGCAGCGTCATGCCGGTGGTGGAAATACCGATGACGTCCCAGGGTTCGCGGCGCAGCAACGACTCGAGTGCCGCCTGGGGCGGCTCGCTGCAGCAGTTCGGATCGAACACGTCGGCGTGCACGCCGGCGGCACTCAGCACCCCGACCAGTCGCCATACTCCGAGGGGCGGAGCAAGAAAGGTGTACTCCCCACAGAAGGGATCGTAGGGTCCGACCAGCAGGATGCGCACGGCACGCTCTTTAATCGTTTGCATGAAATCTTGCGGCGCAACGGATGCTGGACGCCTGGGGCCTCCCTGAAATGCCTCCCCGACACATTAGCGCTACTGCAGCGCGAGGCGGCGCCGGTGGGCTGTCGGGACTGTGCCCCTCGCCGCGTCGGAGGGCGCTGACTCTACCTGGTATCCCCGCGCACAGACACTGACCCCGGCAGGCAGGGGGAGTTCGCACGCCCCCTCCGGGCCCCAGGAGCGCCGGGCGGTGCCCCCGGCGTGCCGGGTGCGACCGGGTCCGGCGGGGCTCGGGGTCCGGCGGGGCCGCCGGGGGGCTACTGGCCGTGGTGCGCCGCGATACGCGCGCCGAGCGGCGCAAATCGCGGGGCAACGGTGCCGAGGTAGCCCGGGCCGCCGAGGTTTGCAATCTGTTGCAGGATCCAGTCGTGCTGCGCCATTACGTAGCGCGAGGGCGCGTTCGGGTGCAAGCGCAGCGGGTCGGGGAGCACCGCAGCGAGCAGCGCGGCCTGATCGCGCGTCAGATGCGCAGCGCTGGTGCGAAAGTAGCGGTGCGCCGCCGCCTCTACGCCAAAAATGCCAGGGCCGAACTGCGCGATATTCAGGTAGACCTCGAGCGTGCGCTGCTTGCTCCAGAGGTGATCGATGAGCACCGTCAGGCCGGCTTCTAGGCCCTTGCGCAGGAAACTGCGACCCGACCAGAGGAAAAGATTCTTGGCCACCTGCTGGGTGATGGTGCTCGCGCCACGCAGCCGCGCGCCACGCTCGTGCGCGCGCAGCGCCGCGCGGATCGAATCGAAGTCGAAGCCGTCGTTGTCGGGAAAGTGCTGGTCTTCGGAGGCGACCACGGCGATTGCCACCTCCGGTGAGATCGCCGCAAGGCTGCGCCAGCGATAGTCGGTGCGGTAGTGCCGCTCGCCCTGAAGTTTCGCCTGCGCACTCGCCTCGAGCATGAAGGCACTGGTGGGCGGGGACAGATAGCGCAGCGTCAGCACGGCGCCCACGGCGGCGAGCAGACAGGCGAACAGCACCACGACCGTGCCGACGAGAACGCGGCCCGCCAGTCGCCGCCATACGCCGCCGCGACGTCGCCTGGCTATTTGGCGGGCTCCGTGCGCCGCGCCGAGCGGATCAGCACATCTTCCATGGGAGCGTCGCTGTAGCCGCGGCGCCGGCCGGTGTGCACGGCGGCGATCTTGTCGATGACGTCCATGCCTTCGGTGACGCGGCCGAAGACCGCATAGCCGTACTGGCCGGGGCGGTGATCGAGAAATTCGTTGTCGGCGAGATTGACGAAGAACTGCGAAGTGGCGCTGTGGATCTCCTCGGTACGTGCCATGGACAGTGTGCCGCGTTCGTTGCGCACGCCGTTGTCCGCCTCATTCTTGACTGGAGCACGCGTGGTCTTCTGTTGGAAGTCGCTGGTCAGCCCGCCACCCTGGATGACGAAGCCGGGCACGATGCGATGGAAGATCGTGCCATCGAAGAAGCCCTCATCGACGTAGCGCAGGAAGTTGGCCACCGTCTGAGGCGCATCCTGCTCGTAGAGCTCCACCGTGAAATCGCCGTGAGTAGTCTCGAATCGCACCATGGGGAGCTCCTGGATGGGTCGGTGGGGCGGGCGCCGCAGCGGCGCCTTTGCTTTACGCACTCCAAAGGCGTTGGCCTTCGCTGACGCGATCATGCCCCGCCAGATCGCGATGGCAGCGTACGCGAGCATAGCCGGCCTCGACAAGCGCCGCGGTCACCGCTGCACCCTGGTCCGCGCCATGCTCGAGCACCAGCCACCCGCCGGTGGCGAGGTGCGCGCGGGCGTCGCGAATCAGGCGGTGCAGAGCCTCGAGACCGGTGTCGCCCGGCGTCAATGCCGCACGCGGCTCATGGCCAAGCGCAGCGAGCGCCGGGTCGTGCATGCTGACGTAGGGGGGGTTGCTGACGATGAGTTCGAACTGGCGGCGCGCGAGCGGCGCGAGCCAGTCGCCCGGCAGAAACTCCAGCTGCAGAAAGCCGAGTCGCCGGGCGTTGGCGCTGGCGACCTCCAGGGCCGCGACGGACAGATCGGTGGCGGTGATGCGCCAGTGGGGCCGCTCGGCTGCCAGCGCCAAGGCGATGCCGCCGGCGCCGGTACCCAGATCGCACACGCGCACGTCCGGGGCGGCCCCGGTGAGCAACGCGAGGCAGCGTTCGACGGCAAGCTCGGTCTCCGGACGCGGAATCAGCACGGCGGGCGAGACCAGGAGATTGAGCGACCAGAATTCACGCTCGCCGGTCAGGTAAGCCAGTGGCTCCCCGCGTGCCGCGCGCTGCAGCAAGGCGTCATAGTGCACCGCCTGCTCGGGAGCGAGCGGCTCCTCGGCGTGCGCAAGCAGGTGGCTGCGCGGTCTGCCAAGTACATGAGTCAGCAACAATTCGGCCTCGAGGCGCGCGCTGTCGCGGCCGGCGGCCTGCAGCAGGCGATGGCCGCGCTCGAGCCAGGCCCGCAGCGCCCGGCGTGACGCACAGTCTGTTAGATTGTCCGACATTCCCGTTGGAGCGATTATGACGGAACCTGCGGCGCCGGCCCCCGGCGCGAGCGTCAGTCAGATTCTGGAGACCGCCTCGCGCCTGTTTCGGGTGACCGTCGCCAAGTGCCTGCCTTTGGCGATGATGGCGGTGCTGATGGCCGAGCTGCCCAACCTGTACTGGTTCGCGCGCGGTCATGCGCCGGACAAGATCGAGTACGTGCTGCCGTCGGATCCGACCTGGTGGGCGCTGTCGCTGCTGGGCACGGCGGTGGCGCTGTATCTGACCAGCGCCATGATGCTGCAGCAGCGCTCGTTGATCGCCGGCATCCTCTGCCCGGCCAGCGCAGCCCTGCGCGCCGCACTGCATCGCCTGCCGCTTCTGCTGGCGAGCTGGCTGCTGGCGCAGGCGAGCCTCGCGGTGGGATTGGCGCTGCTGATACTGCCCGGGCTGTTTCTGTTCGTCTGTTACCTCGTGATGCTGCCCGTGGTGCTGTTCGAGCACCCCAGTCCGGCCATGGTATTGGTGCGCTGTGTGATCCTGGTGCGACCGCAGTGGTGGAAGACGCTCGCCGCGCTGGTCATCGCCATCGTCGTGGTGCTGGTGTGCGTGCTGGTATTTGCCGCGATCCTGAGCATCCTCGCGGTGCTGATCACGGGGACGGCCTTTCAGGCGGTGAGCGCAGCCTGCATCGTCGCCTTCCTCGCGGCGGCCGTGGTGTTTCTGAGCGCGCTTGCGCTGACGCTGCACTCCGCGGCCAGTTACTCGGCGTCCGCCAGCAGCTCGGCCTGATATTCGTTTTGTAGCGCCGAGAGCAGCTCATCGAGCTGGCCCTGCATGATCTCGGGCAGCCGATACAGGGTCAGATTGATGCGGTGATCGGTGACGCGCCCATCCCGGAAATTGTAGGTGCGGATGCGCTCGGAACGATCGGCTGTGCCGACCTGCAGCTTGCGACTGCGCGCCTGCGCGGAGAGCTGTTTTTCCTGCTCGGCGGCCGTCAGGCGTGCGGCCAGGAGCGACATCGCGCGCGAGCGGTTCTTGTGCTGCGAGCGCTCGTCCTGGCACTCCACCACGATGCCGGTGGGCAGGTGCGTGATGCGGATGGCCGAGTCGGTCTTGTTGACGTGCTGGCCACCGGCGCCGGAGGCGCGATAGGTGTCGACGCGGATCTCGGCAGGATTGATCTGCACCTTCTCGATCTCCTCGAGCTCCGGCAGGATCGCGACGGTGACCGTGGAGGTGTGAATGCGTCCCTGAGCTTCCGTGGCCGGCACCCGCTGCACGCGGTGAGTGCCGGATTCGAATTTCAGGCGCGAGAACACACCGCGGCCCACCACGCGGCAGATGACTTCGCGATAGCCGCCGTGCTCGCCGGGGCTCTCGCTGAGCGTCTCGATCTGCCACCCCTGGCTCTCGGCATAGCGGCTGTACATGCGCAGCAGATCGCCGCAGAAGAGGGCGGCCTCATCGCCACCGGCGCCCGCGCGGATTTCCAGATAGATATTGCGCTCGTCGCGCTCATCACGCGGCAACAGCAGGCGCTGCAAGTCCCGCTCCCGCCGCTCGAGCGCGCGGCGCACGAGCATGACCTCTTCGGCTCCCAGGCCGCGAATGTCGGAATCCTGGTCGTCGGCCATCTCCTCGGCGGCGGACAGATCCTGCTCCAACCGCCGATAGCCGGCGAACGCAATTGCGGTAGGCTCTAGGCGCGCATACTCCACCGACAAGTCCCGGAATCTCTGGATATTTTCCATTATTTCTGGACTGGCCAGCAGATGGCGCAGCTCCTCGAGGCGCTCCTCGGCTTTTTCGAGCTTTAGACGGATCGATGCTTTCATTCAGTGATAGTCTAATTGCCATGATTCACGGACGCCGCATTGCTCCGGGTCGCACCGGTCGTGCCCACCGTACCGCCGTAGGCGGGGTGGCCCTGTCGCTCGCCGGGTCCTGGCTATTGGCGGGGACGTTATTGACCGCGGCGACGCCGACCCAGGCTGCCCCGCAGGCCGATGCGGCGCTGGATTCCGATACGCTGATCATGACCGCGGAGATTGCGCTGCGCCGTGACGATTGCGGGCGGGCCTCTACGGATTATGTCGAGGCGGCGCAGCGGCTCACCGATGCAAAGGTCGCACAGCGTGCGGCCACCGTGGCGCTGGATTGCGGGCAGTATCAGTCCGCCGAGCAGGCCGCGGCGCGCTGGCGGCAGCTGCAACCGCGCGATGCGGCGCCGCTGCGCGCGAGCATGCGGGCGGCGCTCGGCCTGTACCAAATCGATGCGGCGCGCAATGCCTTCGAAGGGTGGCTGCGTGGCAATTCCGGTGCGATCGACCAGCAGCTACAGCAAGTGGCCGATGAGAGCGGCGTACCGGCGACGCTCGCAATGGTTGAAGGTGTGCACGACCGCCCGCTGCAGACCGCCAGCGGCCAGCTCGCCCTGGCGGATCTGGCAATCGATGGTTGGAATTACCGCCAGGCGCTGCAGTATGCGCAGCGTGCGCTGGATGACGGCGCCGCACGTGGCTCGGCGCAGTTTCTGCTGGCGCGCGCGCACGCCGGGCTCGGCGAAGCGGAACAGGCAGTCGCGGCGGCCACAGCGGCGCGGCAAGCCGCCCCCAAGGAGCAGAGCTTCGCCGATGCGGATGTGCTGCTGCTGCTCGGGCGCGACAGCGAGGCGCGCGCCTCGATCGAGTCGACCGTCAGTCAGAATCCGTCGCTGCGCTCCCAGGCACAGCGCCGCCTGGGTCTGCTCGCCTTCGATGCTGGCAACTACGACGAGGCGCAGAGCGATTTTCAGGAGTTGCTCAAGGATCGCGACTCGGCCGCCGTGGCCGTCTACTACCTGTCGCTGATCGCGGAGCGCCGGGATGATATGGTGACCGCGCTGCGCGGTTACCAATTACTGTCGGGCACGCCGCTGGAAGCGAATGCGCGCATGCGCGCGGCGACGCTGTTGATGAAGCACGGCCATGCGCGTGAGGCCCTGCAATTGCTCGGCACTGCTCCCAATGCCACGCCAGCGGCGCACGTGCAGTCCGAGATCGCCCAGGCGCAGGTGCTGTCCGATGGCGGGCACGCCGATCAGGCGCTCGCGCGGATCGATGATGCGCTGGCACGTGCGCCGGGGCATCCGGATTTGCTCTATCAGCGCGCCATCGTGCTGGAGAAAGCCGGACGCACCGACGCCGCGATCGCACAGCTCGATCAGCTCAATCGCGCGCGTCCACAGGATGGTGAGATTGCCAATGCGCTCGGGTTCATCCTGGCCGATCATGACAAGGACCTCGCGCGCGCACAGCGCCTGATCGCCTTTGCGCTCAAGGGGGAGCCGGATAACCCGGCGATCCTCGACAGCATGGGTTGGCTCGACTACCGACGCGGCATGGCGCAGGCGGCGCTGCCACTGCTCGAGCGAGCTTTCCGGCTCGATCAGGACGGCGATATCGGTGCGCACTGGGGCGAGGTGCTGTGGAGTGTCGGGCAGAAGGCGCGCGCACGCGATGCGTGGAGTCGCGCGCTACTGGCCGATCCCGACAACGCCGCCGTCAAGGCGGCAGAGAAGCGCGCCGGCGCACCGCAACTGCTGAATCCGGGCGCGGGCACCTCGGTCTGAGGGGCGTCAGCCTATGCTTCGGGCGCGCTGGGCGCGGCGCGCAGTGCTGCTCGGCGGCGCACTGGCAGGCGCGCTGCTGCTGAGCGACTGCGCCACCCATCCACCCGTCGCCGCGTCGCCGCCGTTACAGAGCTGGGCGCAGCGTCAGCCGCTGCTGCTCGCCGCGGCCAATCATTTCACTCTCAGTGGTCGGCTGGCGGCCACTCACGCCCAACAGGGCATATCCGCCGGGGTGCACTGGCAGCAAGAAGGGGCGGATGCGCAGCTGTCGCTCAGCGGTCCGCTGGGCTTCGGCGGGGCGCGCGTGAGTCTGTCGGCCGAGTCGATCAGCATCCGCACCAACGATGGCCGCGAGCTTGCCGGGGATGCGGCGCTGGATGAGCTCATCCGCCAGCTGGGCTTCGAGCCACCGCTGCAGAGTCTGCGATTTTGGGTTGTGGGAGTGCCTGACCCGACCGGCGGCCCCGCCACTCCCATGCTCGATGGCCAGCAGCGCCTGAGCCATCTGGTGCAGGATGGCTGGAGTATCACCTACGAGGCGTACGTGCCCGTGCAGCGTCAGTGGCTGCCGCGACGGCTGAGCATGACGCGTGAGGACCTGCGACTGAGGCTCGTCATCAATGACTGGCAGCTCTGACGCCGAGGCGCAGGTGAGCTGGTGGCCAGCGCCGGCGAAGCTCAATCTGTTTCTGCATGTGACCGGGCGCTACGCCGACGGCTACCACGCGCTGCAGACGATCTTTCAGCTCATTGATCGCTGTGATCGTATCGGGCTTGTCGTGCGCGAGGACGGCTGCATCGAGCGACGTGCCGGCATGGCGGAGGTCGAGCCGGCGCGCGACCTCGCCGTACGCGCGGCACGGCTGCTGCAGGAACGCACCGGGGTCGCGCTCGGCGCCGACATTTACGTGGACAAGCATATCCCCGCCGGTGGCGGCCTTGGCGGGGGCAGTTCTGATGCGGCGACGGTGTTGCTGGCGCTGAATGCGCTCTGGGGCACGCGCATCGCTCTGAGCGAGCTGGCGCGTCTCGGGCTTGCGTTGGGGGCCGACGTGCCGGTATTCGTCAATGGTCACAGCGCCTGGGGCGAGGGTCGCGGCGAACAACTGTGGCCCCTGACGCTGCCTGCACGTTGGTATCTGGTGCTGCATCCAGGCGTGGCGGTCAACACAGCTGAGGTCTTCCAGGCGCCTGAATTGACACGAAATTCTCCCCTCATCACAATACGCGCCTTCTCAGCGGACTGCGCCGGCAATGTGTGTGAGCCGGTCGTGCGGAGGCGCTATCCTGAGGTGACCGAGGCGCTGGGGTGGCTGTCGCGCGAGGCAGGCACGAGCGCACAGCTCACCGGAACGGGCAGTTGTATCTTTGCGAGCTTCGAGCGCGAGCAGGACGCACAGAGGATTGCTGTCCGGGTGCCGGACCGCTGGGGCGCCTTCGTCGCTCGCGGCTTGGACCGCTCGCCCTTGCATGCGAGGCTGTAGAGTCACGCGGCGCGGGTGGTGAGCGCCGAGCAGTCACGCGATGCGGCCGAGCGACACCACGCCAGGCCGGAATATTGGGGTGTCGCCAAGTGGTAAGGCAGCGGGTTTTGATCCCGCCATACGCAGGTTCGAATCCTGCCACCCCAGCCAGCTCCTGCTGAGTCTTTATTTTCCGAGATCGAACACGTGGCCTTGCACCAAGACCGCGCGATGCCGTCAGAAAGTTTCCTCCACCCTTGGGTGTCCTGCACGCCACGCGTCAGACTGCACGCAGCGCGTTCGCGGGCGCGAGCTTTCCGGCGCGCACTGCCGGGAAAGCTGCACCGAGAAGTGCAATGCCGGTGCCCCAGGCAAGTCCCAGAGCAAACAGCGTGGCAGACACGTGCAAGGTGAACAAGCCGCCCGAATACACCATGCGACCTTCGAAGACGAGCCGGGCCATCAGCGTCCCAATCGCCGCGCCAACTAGCGCGAGAAGGACTGCCTCGAGGAGAACGGAAACTGCCACGGGTATGCTCCCGAACCCCAATGTTCGAAGTGGGCCGATCTCACGAGTTCGCGCACGCACCGCGGCATACATGATCTTGGTAGTGCCAAAAAGCGCACCCAGCGCCATGACAATGCCGATCACATACGTGGCACGTGTCAGCAACGCGAGTTGCCCGCGGCCCTGATGCAGGAGAGAGTCCGACACCCGTTCGGCATCGACCGTGAGCCCGGGGTTCATGGCGATCCAGTCGTGCAGCTCATCGAATGCCTCGGGGCTTGCGAGCTTTGCGATGACCGAAGCGAATCCCTGGCGTTTCGTGGCGGACAGCAGCGTCTCAGAGTCTGCGAAGAACACACCTTCGGAGGCGTCGCCACCATTCGAAAAAATTCCCACGATTGGCCAGAAGCCACCGGGCATGAGCACTTTGTCGCCGATCTTGAGGCGGAGCACTTTCGACGCGCCAACACCTATGATCAACTCCCGCGCACCAGTGCGGAACATGCGGCCGGATGCGATGCGAAACTGGTCCCTTAGCTTTATCCCAGCGGGCCCGACGCCGCGGATCTCCAACGGATCTCCGAAGGTGCCCACCGGCGGCATAACCCCCATCTGGAACTCGGCATCCGCGAGCGGCGCCCCATCGAGCCCCGTGGCGATACCCGGAGCGCTCAGAATCGTACTGACTTCGTTGCGCCCAAGATTAGAGTTGGACTCACCTGTCACACCTTTCGGCCGAATGATTGCCTGATCAGTCCCGCCTCCAGAAAGATACATCCGCGTTTGGCCGACAGCGATTGAGAGCATGGAAACGAGGACAGCCACGACGCAGGCCACACCGGCAACGATCACGATCGAAGTTCCGCGTCGCTGCGGAAGCGTGCTTACACCGATTGCCGAGACCGTTACAAGCTGACGAAGCACATTCACAGTGCCGCCAATGAGCGACGGTTGTAGTTGGTCTTCACGGGAAAGGCGTCGCCCGCTTTGACATTCCACTTTGCTGCGTGCGCGTAAAGAGGAGTCCGTTGCGCGTCGTCTGCAGCTGCTTCCAGTGCTCCTGGGTAAGGCGCAGCTCCGGGATCGCAGCAATTGTGCCACCATCGAGCATCCAAACGCCGACCCGCATGGACGGCTTCTGATGAAAGCCGAACACACGCTGGATCAATCCGACGCCTCGTACACCCGGAATACGCTCGATCTCGGCGCGGCGACGGATGTTGAGGCCGGCGCAGCAGAAGCGCGCGATGACTAACAGGCGATCCATACGGTTCACTTCAATCGCGTGGTCGTAGGCGGCCCGCAGCGCCACCATCGCGCTGAATAGCGTAAAGGCGAGCGCGAAAACGAGAAAAGTCAGTAGCGACTCGGTTGTGTGGCGGCGGAACGCGGCCCAGACGAGGGGGAGATACTTCATTCGATTGCCTCCCACTGCTCCGATAGCGCTTTTTCCTCAGCCCTTTGGCTAAGGGTGTCGCCGCGGCACGATATCTTTTATAATAGAACATATTATCAGATGGTCAAGGCCTGGGTGTTGCCCGCAACTCGCATGCAATGCCTAGACGGGCATACCAGGTCGGCCCGCTCACCCGCCGTAGTTTGTGCACGTGCAATCGGGGGCACGCGCGCAGCTCCGGAAATAGGAGGCACACCGTGTTCGTCTACTACTTGGTTCTAGCCCTGCGCAGTCTGCGCCAAAACGTTGGACTGACGGCCCTAATGGTGATCGCCGTGGCCGTGGGTATCGGAGCTTCGATGACGACCTTGTCTATCTTTCGCGCAATGTCGGGGGACCCGATTCCGCAGAAATCACGGCGATTGTTCGTGCCGCAGCTCGATAACTTCGGCCCTGCAGCGGCGGGCCGGATTGTCAGTCCTCTCCCGGCAGATCACTTGCCGCCGTATATGACTTATACGGACGCCATGGCGCTGATGCGCGCGCATCCGGCGGAGCGTCAAGCGGCGATGTACTTCACGACTGCGGCGGTCGCGGTGCCGAACTCAAAAGCACTACCCCTTTCGGGGGCTGTGCGTGCGACCTACCGGGACTTCTTCACGATGTTCGACGTGCCGTTCGAGTATGGCGCGCCCTGGAGCGCAGCCGACGACGCAGCGCGCGCGCCTCTTGTCGTCCTCACCCGAGCGCTTAACGACAGGCTCTTCGATGGCACTAACAGCGTCGGTCGCACCGTGACACTGGAAGACGAGGACTATCGCATTGTTGGCGTGATCCAGGACTGGAATCCGGTCCCGCGCTTTTACGATCTGGGGGCGGCGGGAGGCAGCGCATTCGCCTTCATTAGCGCAGACCAGTTATTCGTGCCATTCACCACGGCGGTCGAACATTTGTTGGTAGGCGGAGGTGGAATGCAGTGTCCGAAGATTCCCGCGACCGGCAAGGAAGGCGTATTGCACTCTGAATGCGACTGGGTTCAGATGTGGGTGGAGCTGCCAGACGCCCGGGCTGCGCGTGCTTATCGGAGGTTTCTGCTCAACTACGCCGCCGAGCAGCGTCAGCTGGGCCGATTCAACTGGACACCGCGGATTGCGCTTCGCAACGTGCGGCAATGGCTGGCCTACCACAACGTCGTGTCCAATGACATCAGCATGCTGGCGCTGATGTCCTTGGCCTTCCTGCTGGTCTGTCTGCTCAACGCCGCCGGGCTGATGCTTGCGAAATTCATGGCCCGTTCTCCACAAGCGTGTGTTCGGCGAGCGCTGGGCGCCGACAATCGGGCCATTTTCATGCAGTGCCTGGTTGAAACCGGAATGATCGGCGCGGTGGGCGCCGTGGCGGGAATCGGACTGTCGATCCTTGGATTGCTAATAGCGCGGGGGATGTTCATCCGGCAGATTGGGATGGGCCCCACCCCGACAGGGCTGACGCGGCTCGACGGTGGCGATGTCGTCATTGCCGTGCTGCTCAGTGTGGGCGCAACGCTGCTGGCCGGACTGTATCCGGCTTGGCGGGCGACGCAGGTACAACCGGCTTTGCGCCTCAAGGTGCAATAGGGGAGGCGCCGATGCACATACGTCCCATCGTTTCGGCCCTGCGCCGCAATAAGGGCGGCGCAGTGCTGATCGCTCTGCAGATGGCGGTGACTCTAGCGATTCTCTGCAATGCCATCTTCATTGTGCAGCAGCGTGTGGCCAGGACTGAACGGCCGAGCGGCGTCGACGAGACAGACGATTTCGTAATCGAGAATCAGTGGATTGGAACTCAGGCCAACTTGGTCTCGCTCATCCAAGCCGATCTGGTGGCGCTGCGCGCAATCCCGACAGTGAGGGATGCCTATGCGACCAACGTTTGGCCGTTCGCTTTCGCGGACCCGACGATAGGGATCACCCTGCATCCCGATCAACCGCGAAGTCGGAAAATGGCCGCGGTCTATCTTGGCGATGAGCACGCGATGGATACGCTGGGGTTCAAGTTGTCGGCAGGACGCAACTTCAACGCCTCGGATATCAGTGATTTCCGCGATGCGTCTCGCGTCCCGCCGACTAGGGGGATTCTGGTGACGCAAGCCCTGGCCGAGCAACTGGCACCAGGCGGAGAGGTACTTGGGCGTGTCGCGACGCTGGCCCCGCCAGCAATCAGTGCCCCCATCGTCGGCATTATCAAAATGCTTCAGGCTCCTGCCGTGAATAGGCACGTGGGCAATGCAAACGCGGGAAATTCCATCGTGCTTCCGTACAGGTTTATTTCTCAGGCATCTTACATAGTTCGCGCCGAACCCGGGCGCCTCGCACAGGCCTTGAAGGTCGCGCCAAAAGCATTGGCCCGTGTCAGTCGGCAGCGGGTCATCTACCAGGAGTTTTCACTCGCTGAGGAGCGCCACGCCGCTTATAGTGCCGACAGCACGCTGGCACTCCTGCTGACTCTGGTCTGCCTAGTCCTGCTCGCGGTCACTGCCCTGGGTATCGTCGGCCTGACGAGCTATTGGGTGTCGCAGCGACGGCGCCAGATTGGCATCCGTCGAGCGCTGGGGGCCACGCGGCTGGCGATCATGCGACACTTTCAGACCGAGAATCTTTTGATCACCGCCGTCGGCACCGTTATCGGAGTCGCGCTCGCGGTGGCTGGAAACCTGTGGATCGTGGAGCGTTTCGCCATGGGGCGACTGCCGTACGAGTACTTGCTGATCGGCGTCGCGGCGCTCCTCGTACTGGGGCAACTGGCGGTGCTGTGGCCCGCGCTGAGGGCGGCCTCGGTGCCGCCGGCGGTCGCCACGCGCAACATCTGAGGCAGACTGCAGTTTCGCGCAGGATTCTCTATCGTTCGAGCGCTTGTCGCAAAAGTTGGCGACGTCAGAGCGGTAGGATGCGTCGGCACGATTCGGTCTGCGGCACGTGTCAGGCACCGACGCCAGCAGTGGCTCAAGGAGCCCGCGACAATATTCGGGTGAGCGCCCGCTTCAAGCTTTCAGCGGGACGCGCTGACCCGTCCTTGGAGCGCCACGCGACGTAACCATCCGGGCGGATCAGTGTGGCGCCCGAAGCGGCCAACCCGTAGGTCGTCGCGAAGAGTTCTGCCGGGTCGGCGAGGTCCGCCCCGACGACACACGCATCGAGATCAACGCCGGGCAGATCCCGGGCCGCTTCCCGCGCGGCGCTGCGCCAAGCGTCACCCCGCGGCCCGGCCAGCAGGACAAACGACTTGCCGAAGAGATCCAGAGTCGAGAAGCGCTTGCCTTCTCTTTCGAGCCACAGATGAGGTGCGCGCGAGCCAGGCCGGCCCAGAGATTGACGTGGATCCTCGTGCAAGGAGTCCATCGCGTCTTCGGGCAGGATGGCGCCCGAGCGGTAGAGGGTACCGAGCTCGATGTTCAGCTCGGGTACTGGCGGCTCGAAGTCCCTGGCACCGAGGTGGGGCGCGGTACGCGTGACATAGCGCGAATAGGCCTGCTCAACGGTAAACCTACCGACGGGCCGCCGCTCCTCGTCGTAGCTGGATAGCAATTTTGGCCCGGCCGCGCCCTTCAGCACCAGCGCAAGCTTCCAAGCAAGATTGTGCGCATCCTGAATCCCTGTATTGCCGCCGAATCCGCCATTTGGCGGCATGACATGGGCGGCGTCGCCGGCAAGAAAGGCCCTCCCTTGCTGATAGCGCCGTGCGTTGTCCGAGACTGCTCGCCAGCGGGCGACACCATCGATCTTGACCTCGATATCGGCAACGCCGATGCCAGCGCGCACCAGCTCCAGCAGGCGCTTCTCGCTGGTGTCGGCCGCAGCGTTGCCCGCGTCCGGCCTTGTGGGGTCCCCGACCGTATTGACGGCCAGGAATCCGCTTTGGCTTTGCTTGTCGAGGCGCATGAAGCCGCTCAGCGTCTGGTTGATGATGTACATGACGCTGAGGTTCCGCCCCGCCATGAGTTGCGCCACGTCGGCACGGAAATAGATCGTGAGGCTGTTGGAGAAGGCGCCTCGGCCATCGACAGGTATGCCGAGCAGCTCGCGCGTCTTGCTGTGCGGTCCGTCGGCCCCGACGAGGTATTGGACGTGGATCCGGCGCTCCGCACTCGTATCGACGTCCCTAATCGTCGCCGTCAAGCCATCATGATCCTGAGTGAGGCCGATGAGTTCGTGACCATCGAGCACTCTCGCGCCGGCTTGCTCCGCACGCGCTCGCAAGATCGGCTCCAAGCCCGGCTGGGTGATGAACAATCGCCGGCATGGGCTTACCGCCTCGACGCCCTCGTTAAGACTCGGCACGAAGGCCGCGATTTGCCTCCCGGCCAAAGACTCGAGCGCGACGATTGCTCCCTCGGGGGTGAATTCCCGCTCCGATTGGCGTCGAACCTGCTCCTCGATTCCTGCCGAGCGAAGCAATTCCAGGCTGCGAAGATGAAAGTGCGCTGCGCGCGGCAGCTCCGACGCCCCGCGCAGCCGTTCCGCCACGAGCGCCCCGATACCTTGCTGGGCAAGGAACATCGCGGTGGACAGACCAACGAGCCCGCCGCCAACGATCAAAATCGGATTCTCCTCGGCGGTCATTCCGGCGCTCCTTGTCAGGATGAATATGAATCGAGGTGCCGTGTGTCGCCCATCACTCGCTCGAAATTGAATCCGCCGGCTCCCGGCACCGGAGTTGGCTTGATCTTATGGTGTCGTTTACCTGCGGACTCTCACTGATCGTGAAGTTGAAGGTGAAGTGTAAGTCCGTATCCAAGTACGTACGCATTCAGCGGCCTGGATCAAGTGATGCATTATATGAGTAACCTTCAGATCAAATCTTGGCCGCCTGCATCTGCGGCGACGCAACTCCACGCTGGTCGGGCTGCTCGAGCACGCGCAGATCAGGATCGATGACTTCGTTGTTGGAGGGCGAGCGTGCGCAAATCTCGCGCAGCGAGTTAGGTGCTCGATTCGCTCGCCGTGCTGCTCGCAGCCACCCGCAGACTCACGATGAAGCGCCTGGCATCCCTCGATATCCATCGCTTCAGAGTGAGCATTCGCCAAAGGCTGCAGTCGGGCAGTAGCGGTCCGAATGTCGCGAGAGGCAAAAACCGATCGCAGGGCCCGGTTGAGATCTTCGCCTACTTGCTAATCAGGGGTGAGAAGCGCGGTCGCCGGGCGATTTTCGAGCGTGGTCATCATCTGTCCCGCATCAGCCCCGAAGCAACATGAGCTCCACTTATGGAGTGAAGGCTCGAGAACACCGAACGCCAAACTGATTGCTTTTGCTGCCGGCAGCGGTGGTGCTGCCACTGGAGGCGAAGTACTGGTACCACGCATAGTTCTGAGGAGAGCTGGAGTACTCCGTAGAGCTCCAGTAGTAGCCGGCGAGGCATTCAGTGCCGCTCGCTGGCGAACATGAAGTGCTAGGGGTGCCTGCGCTTGGATCGCCCAACAGGGAAGGCAGGTTATCTGCCATGTTTTGTCCCCCTGCCACGCAACTGGCGCCACTCGAGGTAGACCCCATCTCGCAGGCGGCAGGCAAATACCAGCCGCTGCTGTAGCCACCGCTGTTTGTCACTGAGCAAAGCCCGGCCGCGTAGTAGGCCGCGGCGGTGGGTCCTGGCGACAGAGTGTAAGGGGAGGCGCCCATGCCATAGCTCGTTATATAGGCATTCAGCAGCGCTGCAATATTGCCGCTGTTACAGGCACCGTCGGTACTGCCGCTGCAGTTGGCAAATGCGCTGGATGCCGG
>Ga0134126_10002824_pt1 | contig 21837 bp, 21 predicted proteins | sample KB31752_FD_96881 | JGI IMG/M metagenome (GOLD analysis project Ga0134126, IMG submission 96881) | Terrestrial soil microbial communities with excess Nitrogen fertilizer from Kellogg Biological Station, Michigan, USA - KB3-175-2 | ecosystem: Environmental > Terrestrial > Soil > Unclassified ... | reverse complement strand
GCCTCGTCCGGCCACCAGGCGCCGGTCCAGGTCATAGCTGGCACCGGTCCAGGCCATAGCCGGCGCCGGTCCAGGGCCGACGGTCCAGCAAGTACGGTTGTCGGGTGGCCGCACCGACCGATCAGACCCCGGTGCGGGTGGCCGTCCTCGGATGCGGCAACGTCGGCGGCGCCCTCGCCGAGCTGCTGATCACCCGGGCCGACCAGATCGCCGAGCGCACCGGCGTCGCCTTGGAGCTGGCCGGCGTCGCCGTCCACGATCTCACCCGGACCCGTCCGGCGTCGCTGCCCGCCGGCCTCCTCACCGACGACCCGAAGGAGCTGGTGGAACGGCCCGGGGTGGACGTCGTGGTGGAGCTCATCGGCGGCATCGACCCGGCGCGGACCCTGGTGGAGTCCGCCCTGCGGGCCGGCCGGCCGGTGGTGACGGCCAACAAGGCCCTCCTCGCCCAGGCCGGCGCCGAGCTGGCCGAGCTGGCGTCGGCCAACGGGGTGGACCTGCTCTACGAGGCGTCGGTGGCCGGGGCCATCCCGGTCATCCGGCCCCTCCGGGAGTCGCTGGCCGGCGAACGGGTGATCCGGGTGATGGGGATCGTGAACGGCACCACCAACTACATCCTCACCCGGATGGCCGACGACGGCCTGGACTACGCCGACGCCCTCGCCGAGGCCCAGGCCCTGGGCCTGGCCGAGCGGGACCCGACCGCCGACGTGGCCGGTGACGACGCCGCCGCCAAGGCCGCCATCCTGGCCGGGCTGGCCTTCGGCAGCGACGTCGTCGGCGACGACGTCCACCGCGAGGGGATCACCGGGGTACGGGCGGTCGACGTCGCCTACGCCGCCCGCCTCGGCTACGTCGTCAAGCTGTTGGCGGTCGCCGAGTTGGTAGATGGGGCCGAGGCGGTCGACGCCGAGCCCGTGGACGCCGAGACCGTGAACGGGCCACCGGACGTGTCGGTGCGGGTGCACCCGGCCATGGTCCCCCGGTCCCATCCCCTCGCCTCGGTGCGGGGGGCTTTCAACGCCGTCTTCGTCGAGGGGGAGGCCGCCGGCGAGCTGATGCTCTACGGCCGGGGAGCCGGCGGGGCCCCCACCGCCAGCGCGGTCCTCGGCGACCTGATCGACGCCGCCCGGAACCTCCGCGCCGGGGCCCCGGCCCCGCCGCCTCGCCGGGGGTCCACCCGGGTGCGGCCGATGGACGAGCTGCGGTCGGCCTTCTATCTCAGCCTCGACGTCGCCGACCGGCCGGGGGTGCTCGCCGCCGTGGCCACCGTGTTCGGTGACCACCGGGTGTCCATCCGCACGATGGAGCAGGAGGGGCTCGGTGACGAGGCCCGGCTGATCTTCCTCACCCACGCCGCCCGGGAAGGCGACGTCCGGGCCACCCTGGCCGACCTCGCCCGGCTGGAGGCGGTCGACCGGGTGGGGGCCGTCCTCCGGGTGGTCGACGGCGACGATGCCGGTGCTCCGGCCGGCGGCGGGGCCGGGAACCCGGCATGACCGTTGCCGGCTGGCGGGGGGTGATGGAGGAGTACCGCGACCTCCTGCCGCTGGCCCCCGACTCCCCGGTGGTCACCCTGCTGGAGGGTGGCACCCCACTGGTCCCGGCCCCGAGGCTGTCCGAGCGGGTGGGGGCCCGGGTGTGGCTGAAGGTGGAAGGCGCCAACCCCACCGGGTCGTTCAAGGACCGCGGCATGACCATGGCCATCTCGAAGGCCGTCGAGGACGGGGCCAAGGCGGTGGTCTGCGCGTCCACCGGCAACACCTCGGCGTCGGCCGCCGCCTACGCCGCCCGGGCCGGGCTGGCCTGCGCCGTCCTCATCCCCGAGGGCCACATCGCCCTCGGCAAGCTCGCCCAGGCCCTCGTCCATGGGGCCCGCGTGTTACAGCTCCGCGGCAATTTCGACGAGGCCCTCACCATCGTCCGCCAGCTTCCCGATCGGGCCCCGGTCACCGTGGTCAACTCGGTCAACCCGTTCCGGATCGAGGGGCAGAAGACCGGCGCGTTCGAGATCGTCGACGTCCTCGGCGACGCCCCCGACGTCCACTGCATCCCGGTCGGCAACGCCGGGAACATCACCGCCTACTGGAAGGGCTACGTCGAGTACAAGGCCGCCAACCGGTCGACCAAGCTGCCGCGGATGCTCGGGTTCCAAGCCGCCGGGGCCGCCCCCATCGTCCTCGGTCACCCCGTCGAGAACCCCGACACCATCGCCACCGCCATCCGCATCGGCAACCCGGCCAGCTGGTACTCCGCCACCGCCGCGGCCAGCGAGTCCGGCGGGGCCATCTCGGCGGTGACCGACGACGAGATCCTGGCCGCTTACCGGTTCCTCGCCGAGCAGGAGTCGGTGTTCTGCGAGGCCGCCTCCGCCGCCTCGGTGGCCGGCCTCTTGAAATCGGCCATCCCCGAGGGGTCCACGGTGGTCTGCGTCCTCACCGGCCACGGCCTGAAGGACCCGGACCTGGCCATCAGTCAGATCTCCGTCCCCAAGGTGGTCGCCCCCGAGATCGGGGCCATCATGGCCGAGCTGTCCGTCTGACCGGCCTGGAGGAATCCGCCGGGCATTAGCCGGGCCGGGCAGTAGCGGGACAGCCGGGGAATGATCCGGGGGGCGGGGTTGTTGCTACGAGTACGAAAGGCCCGCTATCATGTGGGCATCCCACCAACGCCTCGGAGCGTTCGTCGCGGATCGTGCCCGATCCCGACACGGTGCCGTAGCCGGTGGTGGCGGGGGTAGGCCTGCAACCCGCTCGTCTTCTCCCATTTCCGTTTTCTGTACGTGTATGTGGCCTGCCCACATCCACGGCGACTTCACACGAGATAGGAGACCGATGACTGCGGAACAGCAGCTCGAACGGTCGGTGCTCGAAAGCAAGGAGCGAGACGAGCTCCACGCCATCGCCCAGGCGATGTCCCTGAAGACCACCACGCGGACCAAGAAGGCCGACATCATCGACCGCATCCTCGAGGCCACCGGCGTCACCGCCGGCCCGGCCCCCGAGGCGCCGGCCACCGGTGGGGGCAACGGCGTCCGGTCGACGGCCAGGCGGAGCCGGGCCTCATCCGCGGCGACCACGTCCGCGGCGACCACGTCCGCGGCGACCACGTCGGCGGCGACCACGTCGGCGGCCAACGGCCAGGACGCCGAGGTGACCAAGGGGGCGACCAACGGGGCGACTGCCGGCACCGACGCCGACGACGGTGACCCGACCGGCGGCCAGGCCGCACCGGTCGCCGCCGCCCTGCCGGGCCTTTCGGCCGACGCCGGCTCGAACGACGCCGGCTCCGCCAGCGCCAGTGCCAGCGCCGGCACCAACGGCACCGGCGTGGGGTCCAAGGCCAACGGCATCGCCGGCCCGGAGGCCAACGGCACCGCGGGCGCCGTCGACACCAAGGACGAGGCAACTGGCCGGGCGACCGACTCGGCCGTCCCGGCGGGCACCACCGAGACCACCACCCCCGAGGGGGCCGGCGACGGCGACGGCCGTCGGGACCAGTCGGGAGGCGGCCGCCAGGACCGCGGCCCCCGTTCGCAGGGGCAGGGGCAGGGGCAGCAGAACCAGAACCGTCAGCACAACCAGGGGAACCTGCACAACCAGGGGAACCAGGGCGGCAACGCCGACGTCGGTAACCGGCGCGGGCGTCGGCGCCGCGGCCGTGACCGGACCCCCGGCGGGGAACGCGATCTGCAGGGCGGCAGCCAGGAGACGGCCTACCAGGGTGAGCTGGTCGAGGTCCGCGGGCTGCTGGACCTCCGGGACGAGGGCTACGGGTTCCTGCGGTGTGACGGCTACCTGCCGTCGGGCAAGGACGTGTACGTGTCCATCAGCCAGGCCCGGCGGTTCGCCCTGCGCAAGGGCGACTACGTCGAAGGGGCCTGCCGGCCGGCGTCGAACAACGAGAAGTACCCGGCCCTGCTCCGCATCGACACGGTGTCCGGGCTGGACCCCGAGGCCGCCCGACAGCGGCCCCGGTTCGAGGACCTGACCCCGCTGTTCCCGGACTCCCGACTGGCTCTGGAGATGCCGGGGTCGAAGGAGAACGTGACCGCCCGGATCGTGGACCTGCTGTCCCCGATCGGGAAGGGCCAGCGTGGCCTGATCGTGTCCCCGCCGAAGGCCGGGAAGACGACGGTGATGAAGCAGATCGCCCACTCCATCGAGGCCAACAACCCTGAGGTCCACCTGATGGTCCTCCTGGTCGACGAGCGGCCGGAAGAGGTGACCGACATGCGACGGTCGGTCCGCGGCGAGGTCGTCGCCTCGACCTTCGACCGTCCCTCCGACGAGCACACCGCGGTGGCCGAGCTGGCCATCGAGCGGGCGAAGCGGCTGGTCGAGCAGGGCCGGGACGTCGTCATCATCCTGGACGGCATCACCCGGTTGGCCAGGGCCTACAACCTGGCCGCCCCGGCCACCGGCCGGATCATGTCCGGTGGTGTCGACTCCGGGGCCCTCTACCCGCCGAAGAAGTTCTTCGGGGCCGCCCGGAACATCGAGGAGGGCGGATCCCTCACCATCCTGGCCACCGCCCTGGTGGAGACCGGCTCGAAGATGGACGAGGTCATCTTCGAGGAGTTCAAGGGCACCGGCAACATGGAGCTCCGTCTCGACCGGCGGCTGGCCGAGCGCCGGCTGTACCCGTCCATCGACGTCAACGCCAGCTCCACCCGCCACGAGGAGCTGCTGTTCGACCGGGGCCAGCTGCAGCAGGTCTGGAAGCTCCGCCGGGTGCTGAACGCCCTGGCCAACGACGGTAACGCCGCCTCCGGGCTGGAGCTGTTGATGGACAAGATCCGGACCACCAAGAGCAACGACGAGTTCCTGGCCGAGATCGCCAAGGGACCCACGCCCAACAACTGAGCCGCGACGGCAGGGCCCTCGACCACCGGGCCTGGACAGCGATCTGGACAGAGCGGGAATACGGAGGGCCCGGCCGGCCTTACACTTGACCGTTCGAGACGACTGGAGCAAGGTCATGAAGGCAGACATCCACCCCAACTACGTCGAGGCCACCGTGCGGTGCTCGTGTGGCAACACGTTCACCACCCACTCCACCAAGCCCGACCTGCACGTCGAGCTCTGCAACGAGTGCCACCCGTTCTTCACCGGCAAGCAGAAGCTGGTGGACTCCGGTGGCCGGGTCGAGCGGTTCCAGCGTCGGTACGGCCAGCGGCCCAAGAAGGCCGCCAAGGCCTGAGCAGCCGAGGAGCGGCCGGGCCCGGCTCCGGCCGGACGTCCCGGCCCGCGCCGGCCCGGTCGTGAACCGACTGAGCCGTGAACCGACCGACCTAACCTGACCTGCCGTGCCTGCCGACCCCAAACTGCCCGGTTCCGAGCTCGACAGCCGACTGGCCGGCCTGGAGCAGGAGTTCGACGCCGTCGAGGCCGAGCTGGCCGAACCGGCCACCAGCGCTGACCCCGCCCGGCTACGGGAGCTGTCGCAGCGCCACAAGGAGCTGGCGGAGGTGGTGGCCACCTGGCGTGACCTCCGGCAGGCCCGGGCCGACCTCGACGTGGCCCGAGAGCTGCTCGACGAGGCCTCCGGCGACGACCGGTCGGTGGTGCAGGGCGAGGTCGACGACGCCGAGTCGGCCATCGACGACCTCTCGGCCCGCCTCAGCATCCTGCTGCTGCCCAAAGATCCCAACGACGGCCGGAACGTCATCGTGGAGATCCGGGGGGCCGAAGGCGGCGAAGAGGCCAACCTGTTCGCCCGGGACCTCTACGACATGTACACCCGGTACGCCGCCCAGCGGGGGTGGAAGGTGGAGGTGCTGTCGGAGAGCCCGTCGGAGCGCGACGGCCTCAACGAGGTGGTGTTCCTCCTGAAGGGGGCCGACGCCTGGACCCGGATGGAGCACGAGGCCGGGCCGCACCGGGTGCAGCGGGTGCCGGTGACCGAGTCCAAGGGCCGGGTGCACACCTCGTCGGCCACCGTCACCGTCCTGCCGGAGGCCGACGAGGTCGACGTCACCATCGACCCGAACGACCTGAAGATCGACGTCTACCGTTCCACCGGCCCGGGTGGCCAGTCCGTCAACACCACCGACTCCGCCGTCCGCATCACCCATCTCCCCACCGGCATCGTGGTGGCCATGCAGGACGAGAAGAGCCAGATACAGAACCGGGCCAAGGCCATGACGGTCCTGCGGGCGCGGTTGCTGAAGGCCGAGCAAGACCGCCGGGCGTCCGACCTGGCCGCCCAGCGCCGCAGCCAGGTCGGCGGTGGCGGCCGGTCCGAGAAGGTGCGGACCTACAACTTCCGCGAGAACCGGGTCACCGACCACCGGGTGAACCTCACCCTTTACAAGCTGGACCAGGTCCTGGCCGGTGACCTGGACGAGCTGACCGAGACGATGATGGCCGACAAGCGGTCCCGCCAGCTCGCCGGGGAGGACGGGGCGGCCTGATGCCGGCGGCGGCATGACCTCCCGCCCCCGCCGGGCGGCCATCCCGGCGTGGTGACGGTGACCGCCGAGCCTGCCGAGCCTGCCGGGTCTGCCTGGCCCGCCGTCCCCGCCCCGTCGAACCGGGGGGCCGCCCAGCGGCTGCTTGCCGAGCGGCTCGGATCTGCCGTTGAAGCCCGGTGGATGGTCGACCACGTCCTCGGCCCGGTCCCCAGCACGGCGCCGGTCGGCGACGACGGGTGGACCACCCTCACCGACCTGGCCCGCCGCCGGCTGGCCGGCGAGCCACTCCAGTACCTCTTGGGGACCTGGGCGTTCCGTCACCTGGATCTGGTGGTCGATCTCCGGGCGCTCATCCCCCGGCCCGAGACCGAGCAGGTGGTCGAGGTCGCCTTGGGCGAGCTCCGCCGTCTGGACCGGCGGGCGCCGGTGGTGGTCGACCTCGGCACCGGCACCGGGGCCATCGCCATCTCGGTGGCCGTCGAGTCGCCCGCCCGGGTATGGGCCACCGACGCCGACCCCGGTGCCCTGGCCCTCGCCGGGGTCAACCTGGACCGGGTGGCGGCCGACCGTCCGGAGGTGGCCGAACGGGTGGCTCTGGCCGTCGGGTCGTGGTTCTCTGCCCTGCCGGCCGACCTGGCCGGCCGGATCGACCTGGTCGTGTCGAACCCGCCGTATGTGGCGGAGGGGGAGTGGCCGCACCTGGACGCCGAGGTCCACCGGGAGCCCCGTCAGGCGCTGGTCGCCGCCGACGGCACCGACGGCACCCCCGGCCTGGCCGACGTCGAAGCGGTGCTGCGCGGCGCGGTGGCCTGGTTGGCCCGACCGGGAGCGGTCGTGGTGGAGCTGGCCCCGCATCAGGCGGGGGCAGCGGCGGCGATGGCCGAGGCGATCGGGTTCGGCGATGTCCGGATCGAGCGGGACTTGGCCGGTCGGTACCGGGCCGTCGTCGGGCGGGTATGAGCCGGCCGTGGGGACGGGGTGCCGGAGGGGGGCAGTGAATTTGTTCCAGTTCAACCACCGGCGAAAGGCGCTGACCAGGGAGAACGTCCTGGGGTGTCGACGAAAGTTCACGTCGCTGACCTGGACCTATGCCAATTCGCCGGTAGTTGAACCAGCACAAGTAACCCGATCCCTCCGATCCCGCCCGGCCCCGTGCCGCGCCGGCCGGCGTGATGGGCCGGTCGGTGTGATGGGCCGGTCGGTGAGATGACCAGGGTGGCCCGATGCCCGAGGTGATGGCCTTCGACGACGACGGCGCCCTGGAAGCGGCCGCCGGGGCGCTTGATCGGGGCGGCGTGGTGGCCGTGCCGACCGACACCGTCTACGGCCTGGCCGCCCGCGTCGACCGGCCGGACGGGGTGGCGGCCATCTTCGCCGCCAAGGGCCGGCCCCCGGAAGTGGCCCTCCCGGTGCTCATCGGCCGGTGGCGCCAGCTCCGGCAGGTGGCCGAAACCTGGCCGAAGAACGCCTCGGTCCTGGCCGCCCGGTTCTGGCCGGGGGCCCTCACCGTGGTGGTCCCGGCCAAGCCGGACGTCGGGCCGCTCCTCGGCGGCGACGGCTCCACCGTGGGGCTCCGGCGCCCCGCCCACAAGGGGGTCCGCAAGCTCTGCCAGCTGGCCGGCCCGCTGGCGGTCACCAGTGCCAACCGTCACGGCCAGGCGCCCTGCCACACTGCCGACCAGGTGGTCGAGGCGTTCGCCGGCGACCCGATGGTGGTCCTGGTCCTCGACGACGGTCCCTGCGACGGGGACCCGTCGACGGTGGTGGACTGCACCGTGTCGCCGCCGACCTGCCTCCGGGAGGGCGGCATTCCCTGGTCCTGGATCGAGGCGTCCCTCCGCTAGCCGACCGGGGCGGTGGTGCTGTAATGGCCAGATGGCGAAGGTGGCGGGCGGCGGCGCCGGGTTGGCCGCAGACGTGGTGGTCCTCGGCGGTGGGGCCGCCGGGTTGATGGCGGCCGTGGAAGCGGCCGACGCCGGGCGGGAAGTCCTGGTCCTCGAGAAGCAGCCGGCCATCGGCGGCAGCACGGCGCTGTCGGGCGGGTACGTCGCCCTCTGCGAGACCGACCTCCAGCCGGGGACCCGGGACGAGCTGCTGGCCGACCTGCGGGCGTCCCACCGCCACGACGCCCAGGACGACCTGTCGGTGGCCTACGTCGACGACGCCCCCGACACCTACCGGCGACTGAACGACCTGGGCATCCGGTTCGCCGGGACGATGCAGTTCGCCAACATGTCCCGGGCCTGGGGCCACGAGCTCCCGCTCGGCGACCAGGGTGGCGGGGCGCAGATCGTGGACCGCCTGGCGGCGGCCGCCCGGGACCGGGGGGTCCGGATCGTGGCCGGGGTCCGGACCACTCGGTTGGTCTCCGACGACGCCGGCGTCGTCGGGGTGGTCGCCGAAGTCGACGGGCATCGGTCCGTCGTGGCCGCCGGTCGGGGAGTGGTCGTCGCCACCGGGGGGTTCACCCGCAACCCGGACCTCATCAAGGCCTACGGCCGGCCCGGCACCGAGGACATCCTGCCCATCACCGGGGCCGGCAGCCACGGCGACGGGTTGCTGATGGCGTCGGCGCTCGGGGCCGCCACCTCGTACGTCGGCCGGGGCGTCGCCCCGACCACGCCGGTGGAGCCGGCCACCGGCAAGGGGTGCGTCGTCAACTACCACGGCGGCATCCTCCTCAACCGGGAGGGTCGGCGGTTCTGCGACGAGTCCGCCGTCTACGTCGACCTGTGCTGGGCCGGCCTGGCCCAGACCGACCACTTCATGGTGCAGGTGTTCGACGACGCCGCCCGGGCGGCCTACGCCACCACCATGGTCGGCCAGGTGATGTCCGGCGGCGACACCTTCACCGGCGACACCGTCGAGGAACTGCTCGGGGCAGTGGCCGACGCCACCGGCCTCGACGCGGCGACGGCGGTGGCCACCGTCCACGAGTACAACCGGTACGCGTCGGCCGGGGCAGACCCGGTGTTCGGCCGCCGCCATCTCATCGGCACCGACGGCGCCCTCCGGCCGATCGACCAGCCACCGTTCCAGGCCATCGTCGTCGTCCCGGGCACCACCCATTTCAACGGCGGCCTTCGGGTGGCCGCCGATATGGCCGTGGTCGACGTCTTCGGCGACCCCATCCCCCGCCTCTTCGCCGCCGGGGAGGTCACGGGCGGGTTCCACGGCAGCGGCTACATGCCGGCTACCCACGTCGGGTCGGCCCTCATCTTCGGCCGCCGGGCCGGCCGGTCGGCGGCCCAGGTTTCACGCCGATAGGGCGGCTGGCCGCTTCCGGCCTCGCCCCTTCTTTATTTCCAAGCATTATTACTTCAAATTCTCAGCTAACTCAAAGATTTCTCTCTTTGCATTCCATGGTGTAAAGATGCCCTCCGGCCGCGGGGGCATTCCCGTCGACCGACCCGCCGACGGGTGCGAGCAAAGAGGGTGTGCATATGGGGATGCAGGTGCCGAAACAGGTCTTCGGCGGCGGGTTCGCCGTCCTCTTGGCCGTCGGGGGACTGGCCGCCCTGGCCCCGGCGGCCGGCGCGGCGACGACCACGAACCTCTACGTGGCCACGACCGGGGCGGACACGGGGAATTGCCAGACGGCGACAGCTCCTTGTGCGACGGTGACCTACGCCCTCACACAGGCGGCCACCGCAACTGGCGGGGTGACGGTGAACATCGCCGCTGGCACCTATTCGGGCACAGCGCATGTGAGGCCGTCGGCCATACCCGGGGACGAGACATCGCTCACCCTGCAGGCCAGCCCGGCCGACGCGTCGGTGACCTTGAGCGGAATTGTGAACCCTGGATTGGTCGTCTCTGGCAACAACGCTCCCGTCACCACCGTGGTCGGCTTGACCCTGACCACCTCGACACTGACAGTACCGGCGGTGGCGGAGGCAACAGGGGCGACGTTGAACCTCACCGATTCGACAGTGATCACAAGTACAAGAGGCGTTTTTGCGGCTGGCGGGGGATCCATCACGGTCACTGACTCGACGGTGTCGGGCAACGGGACAGGCGTGGTCGCCGTCGACGGTGCCACGGTCACGGTCAACGGGACCACGATCTCGGGGAACAGCGGCACAGGCATCTTCCTCCTCCTCGGCGCTTCCGCCACAGTCGCCGACTCGACCATCTCGAGGAACGGTTCCTCGGGGACAGGCGGCGGCGTGCTCAACGTCGTGGGCAGCACTGCCACCATCACCGGCTCGACCGTGGCCACAAACCCCACAGGTCAGATCGGCGTGTTCACAACAGCCGCAGTGTCTCTCGGGGCGGACCTCCTCGTCTCCTCAACGGCCACCTCGGTCTGTGACACGGGAACAGCAGGGACGATCACCGACCTCGGCTACAACGTGGTCACCGACGGGTCCTGCGGGTTTGCTGCGACAGGGACCAGCCACCAGACAGTGCCGGTAGCGACAATCGGCCTCGCCACATTGACCACAAATGGTGGGGCCACCCAGACCCGGGCCATTCCAGCCACCTCGGCCGCCAACGACGTGGTGCCGGCGGGGGCCGCCGTCAACGGCGCCACCTTCTGCTCGGGCAACGACCAGCGGGGTGCCGGCTTTCCCCGGCTGGTGGGCGAAGCCACCGCCTGCGCCGTCGGGGCCTTTCAGCCTGCCGCCCCGGCGCCGCCGGTCAACGCCACCGCCGGCTACTGGGAGGTCGGGGCCGACGGGGGCATCTTCGCCTTCGGCAACGCCCAGTTCTACGGGTCGATGGGCGGCAAGCCGCTCAACCAGCCGGTGGTGAACATCGCCGCCACCCCCGACCACCAGGGCTACTGGGAGGTGGCCACCGACGGCGGGGTGTTCGCCTTCGGTGACGCCGGCTTCTACGGCTCGATGGGCGGCCGACCCTTGAACGCCACAATCGTCGACCTGGTGTCCACCCCCGACGGGAAGGGCTACTGGGAGGTCGGCGCCGACGGCGGCATCTTCGCCTTCGGCGACGCCCAGTTCTACGGCTCGATGGGCGGCAAGCCCCTCAACACACCGGTCATCGCCATCGCCGCCACCCCCGACGGGAAGGGCTACTGGGAGGTGGCCACCGACGGCGGCATCTTCGCCTTCGGTGACGCGGTCTTCCACGGCTCGATGGGCGGCCAGCCGCTGAACGCCACAGTCATCGACATCGCCGCCACCCCCAGTGGGAACGGCTACTGGGAGGTCGGCACCGACGGCGGCATCTTCGCCTTCGGCGACGCCCAGTTCGACGGCTCGATGGGCGGCAAGCCCCTCAACACACCGGTGGTGGCCATCGCCGCCACCTCCACTGGCCAGGGGTACTGGGAGGTGGCCACCGACGGCGGCATCTTCGCCTTCGGCGACGCCCAGTTCTACGGCTCCATGGGCGGCCAGCACCTCAACGCCACAGTGGTGGGCATCGCCGCCAGCTGACCGGCTCCGCCACCACCGGACCTGGTCGGCCATCGGCTGGGTACAGCTGAACGGTTAGCCAGCGGTGTACCGCTGTGTCAGTCAGTCGCCACTGCCGGGCCTTCGGGCCCGGCAGTGGCGCGTCCGGGGGTCGATCAGGCCGCGGCGGCGGCCGCTCCTTCGGGATTCGAGGGCCACAGCGTCCGCCAGGCCCGTTGGGCCTTGACGTTGCCGTACGTCGAGTACAGGAGACCGGCGACGGCGATGGCGCCAGCGGCGACCAGGCCCAGCCCGTCGGTCCCGCCGCCGACCGTGGCACTGACCAGGTACGCCGGGAAGCTGGTCAGGGCGTTCATCCGACGCCGCCGGTCCGCACCGAACCGTCTCCGTCCGGCCCGAGCTCCCGCCGGAGGATGGCCATGATCTCGTGGGGCCCGATGCCCAGGCGGCGCATGGCGGCGGTGAAGTCGCGGGTGGCCCGCTCCGCTTCCCTACGGGCCTCCGTCGGGGTGCCGGCCACGAACGTGCCGTGCCGGCCGCGGGTCTCCACCAGGCCAGCCGCCTCGAGCTCACGGTAGGCCCGGGCCACCGTATTGGCCGCCAGGCCCAGGTCGGCCGCCAGCTGGCGGACCGTCGGCAGCCGCTCCTCGGGGCCGATCCGACCGGTGTCGATGGCCGCTTGGAGCTGGCCGCGCACCTGCTCGAAGGGTGGAACCGGTGATCCCGGGTCCAAGGCGATGATCACTGCCCCTCCTCGGGGTCGGCCCGTTACCCGGCTGTTACCTAGCCATTTGTATCATGGTTTGTACTGTCGTAGCAATACGAATGATGGGGACCGGAACGACCGGGACCATGGGATGCCCGGCCGGCCGGCGGGACCCAGGGGGGAAGCGGTGTCCAGGTACGATGGTGCAGTGCGCATCGCCGTGGGCTCCGACCACGCCGGCTACGACCTGAAGGCCCTCCTGGCCGGCCACCTGGCGGAAGCCGGCCACCAGGTGGACGACCTCGGCACCGGCGACGACCAGGACTCGGTGGACTACCCGGACTTCGGGGCCGCCGTCGGCCGGGCCGTCGCCGCTGGCCAGGCCGACCTGGGGGTGGGGGTCTGTGGCACCGGCATCGGCATCTCCATCGCCGCCAACAAGGTCCCCGGCGTCCGGGCCGCCCTGGTCCACGACGTCACCACCGCCGTCCTGGCCAGGGAGCACAACCACGCCAACGTGGTCTGCTTCGGCGGCCGGACCACCGGTGTGGCCACCGCCTTCGACGCCGTCGACGCCTTCCTGGCGGCCACCCCCCAACACGGCCGCCACGACCGGCGCATCGACGAGATCGCCGCCCTGGAACGAGTAGCTTCCGACCCCGTCACCGCAGGAGGTAGCCGGTGAGCCAGTCCCCGTCCGCCCTTCCCCCCGACGGGTCCCCCGGCGGGCCGTTCGCCGGCTGGCTGTCCGGCGACCCCGAGGTGGCCCGGTTGGTGGAGGAGGAGACGGCCCGCCAGTCCACCACCCTGCAACTGATCGCCTCGGAGAACTTCACCTCCACGGCCGTCCTCGCGGCGTCGGGGTCGGTGCTCACCAACAAGTACGCCGAGGGGTACCCCGGGCGGCGGTACTACGGCGGCAACCAGATCATCGACGAGGTCGAGGATCTCGCCCGGGAGCGGGCCAAGGCGCTGTTCGGGGCCGAGCACGCCAACGTACAGCCCCATGCCGGCGCCAACGCCAATCTGGCCGTCTACCAGGCCCTCCTCGACCCCGGCGACACCATCCTGGCCATGCGCTTGGACCACGGCGGCCACCTCACCCACGGTTCCCCGGCGTCGATCACCTCGAAGGTCTGGCGGTTCGTCGCCTACGGGGTGACCCCCGCCGCCGAAGCTGGGGGGGAACCGGGAGAGGTCATCGACTTCGATCAGGTCGCCGACCTGGCCAAACGCGAGCAGCCCAAGCTGATCGTGGCCGGGTCCACCGCCTACGCCCGGGTCATCGACCCCCAACCGTTCCGGGACATCGCCGACGCCGTCGGTGCCCTGTTCATGTTCGACGCCGCCCACCCCGCCGGCCTCATCGCCGGAGGCGCCCACCCCAGCCCGGTCGGCGTCGCCGACGTGGTGACCATGACCACCCACAAGACCCTCCGGGGTCCCCGCGGCGGGGCCATCCTGTGCCGGGCCGACCTGGCCAAGAAGGTCGACGGGGCCGTCTTCCCCGGCTTGCAGGGCGGCCCGCTGGAGCACGTCATCGCCGCCAAGGCCGTCGCCTTCGCCGAGGCCGCCCGGCCGGAGTTCGCCGACTACGCCGCCGCGGTCGTCGCCAACGCCAAGGCCCTGGCCGACGCCATGGCGGCCGAGGGCTTCCGCCTGGTGTCCGGCGGCACCGACAACCACATGCTCCTGGTCGACCTCCGCCCGTTCGACGCCGACCTCACCGGGAAAGAGGCCCAGGAGGTCCTCGACCGGGCCGGCGTCACCTTGAACCGCAACACCATCCCCGACGACCCCCGGTCGCCGTTCGTCACCTCCGGCCTCCGCCTCGGCACGGCGGCCGAGACCACCGCCGGCATGGGCCCGGCCGAGATGGGCCGGGTCGCCGGCCTCATCGGCCGCACCCTGCGCGACCGCCACGACGACGCGGCGGTGGCCGCCGTCCGGGCCGAGGTCGCCGAGCTCTGCGCCGACTTCGCGCCGTACCCCACCCTGACCGCCGACCCGTCCTTGGCCGCCGACCCGTCCCTGGCCGCCCGCCCGTCCGTGGCTGGTAGCCGACCGGGAGCCGGCCCCGGCTGAGCCGGGCGGGCGAGGCAGGAGGACATGCCCCCGATCGGCTGGTACGCCGTCGTGTTGGCGGTGGCTGCGGTCGCCACCGCCGCCCTCTGCCTCCCGGCCCGGTGGTTCTCCCTCCGCACCGGCTACGTCGCCCTCCCCGACGAGCGGAAGGTGCACAGCCGGGCCACCCCCTACGGGGGCGGAGCGGCCATGTTCGTCGGGTTCCTGGTGGCCATGATGGTGGCCAAGGGCCTCCCGGCCCTGCACGGCGTCTTCCACGGGTCCTCCGAACCCCTCGGCGTGGTGTTGGCCGCCGCGGCCATCTTCGCCGTGGGCCTCATCGACGACGTCCGGGAGATGTCCGCCCCGGCCAAGATGGCCGGCCAGGTGCTGGCGGCCAGCATCCTCTACTTCCTCGGGGTCACCCTGTACTGGTTCAAGGTGCCCCTCGCCGGGTTCATCGCCCTCACCCCCGGGGTCACCCCGTTGATCATGGCCGTGTGGGTCATCGCCATCACCAACGCCGTCAACCTCATCGACGGCCTCGACGGCCTCGCCGCCGGGGTGGTGGCCATCGGCAGCGGCGCCCTCTGCGTCTACGGCCTGTGGCTGATGCGCACAGGGGCCCTGTCGGCCACAAACATCGGTCCCCTCGTCGCCGCCATCGCCTGCGGGGTCTGCCTCGGGTTCCTCCCGTTCAATTTCCATCCCGCCAAGATGTTCATGGGCGACGCCGGTGCCCTCTTCCTGGGGTTACTCATGTCGGCGTCCACCATGGTCATCGGCGGCCGCCTCCCGCCGCTGTCCGCCCGGTCCGGCACCACCTACTTCTTCTTCGCCCCCCTGTTCATCCCCCTGTTCATCCTCGGGGTCCCCCTGGTGGACATGGCGTTCGCCTTCATCCGCCGGACCGCCCGCGGCGGCAGCTTCTCCGCGCCCGACAAAGGCCACATCCATCACCGCCTCCTCCGTCTCGGCCACGGCCACCGCCGCGCCGTCATCATCCTCTGGGCCTGGACCGCCCTCTTGTCCGGCTTCCTCCTCTTCCCCCTGTTCATCCACCAGGTCAACGCCCTCATCCCGTTCATCGCCATCGCCCTCGGCATCGGGCTGTACACCTTCTTCCACCCCGGCCTCCGCCGGCAGGCCGAGGACGACGTCGGGGCCGACCCGTCGGCACCCCTCTCCGCTTCGCCCCTTCCTGGGCCGCCTCCGGAGCCGGCGCCCGGGCCGCCGCCGCCGCCACAGGCCCGTGACCAGGGCACACCGTCGTCGTCGGCTCCTCGACAACCCTCGCCGTCTTCGGCCCCGCCCCTTCCGGACGAGGGGCGCCCTGAGACGGTTGGCCAACCCCCCGTCGGGGGTAACGTCGGTAGCAGCGCCTCGCTCCCCGCCGGGAACGGCCGGGGGGACGGCGCCGCGGCGCGGAACGGTTTTGCCGTGGGCCGGCGGGGGATGCGATGATGACGTGCGTGTTAACTCCCATCCTCGCCTCGCCCTGGGCTGCCACGTGCCCGTCGGCGGCCGGCGCGGGCGCCTCTCAGAGCGCGTGACCTCTGGACTCCGGGTTGAAGCCGAACTCCTCACCACTTCCTGACGCGGGCCCGCCACGCCATGGTGGACCAACCCTCCAATTCCGAGCCGGCCGACTCCGAGCCGGCCAATTCCGAGTCGGGGCCCACCAAGCGACCGCCCAGGATGGCGGACTTCTTCTGGCTGGGGACCGCGGTGGTGATCTCGGTGGTCGGGGCCGGAGCCATCGGGTACGGCCTGGACGACGCCTTCGGCACCACGCCGTGGCTCACCTTCGCCGGTCTGGCCTTCGGCGTCCTGTGTGCGGTGTTGATCGTCGTCAACCAGGTGCGGAAATTCCTCTGACCGGACGGCGGCGGACGGCGTAGATGTTCGACCGGTTCTCCCTCCCCGACGTGGTCACGGTGTCCCGCCGGACCATGATCATGTCGCTCATCATCGGCGTCGTCGGCATGGTGGTGCTCCTGCTGGTCAGCCAGCCGTGGGCGGCCCTCGGCCTCGGCGTCGGCCTCGGCCTCGGGATGCTCAACTTCCGCATGATCCAGCGGTCGGTGATCAAGGTCGGCAAGCGGGCCAGCGAGAACAAGCGTCGCCCGCTGGCCATGAACACCCTCGGTCGCATGGGCCTCATCACCGTCGTCGCCCTCGGCCTCCTCTTCGTGAAGTTCCCCCTCGGCTTCGGCTTGCTCGGCGGGCTGGCCCTCTTCCAGATGATCCTCCTCTTGAACGTCACCAGGTCGATGCTCAAGCACGGAGCCGGCGGGGCCATCGCCGGCGCGGTCTTCAGTAGCGGAGCCCCGTTCGACGACGACGGTTCCTTAGACCGCGGGGCCGTCGACGTCGGGTCCTACGACAGCCAGCCGTACCAGCCCGACGCCCTCGGCCGCGGCGTCGACCAGGGCACCGCCAACGGCCGGGAGACCGCCTGACCCATGGGTTCCTTCCTCAACCTCCTACCGGCCAACGGCCTGCTGGCCGACGTCACCGTCGGGGACCACGTCCAGGGCAAGCTGTTCGGCCTCACCGTCAACTGGGACGTCATCTGGGCCACCGGCGTGGCCATGTTGATCGTGTTCGCCCTCGGCTTCGCCGTCCGGCGGCAGGCCACCAGCGGCATCCCCGGCCGCCTGCAGATCATCTACGAGGCGGGCATCCAGACCGTCACCAAGCAGGTCGAGGGCTCCATCGGCCCCCGGGGCCTCGCCGTCGTCCCGCTGGCCATCACCTTGTTCGTGTTCATCCTGGTCTGCAACGCCTTCGAGATCCTCGGGATGGGGGCCAGGTACGAATTCCTGATCGTCCCCACCGCCGACATCAACCTGCCGTTGGCCATGGCCCTCTTCGTCATCGTGCTCGTCCACATCGCGTCGGTCCGCACCCGGGGCTTCAACGGCTACGTCAAGCACTACCTCACCCAGCCGTTCCCGATCTTCCTCCTGCCGGCCAACCTGTTCATCAACCTGGTCGAGGAGATCGCCAAGCCCGTCACCCTGGCGCTCCGGCTCTTCGGCAACCTGTTCTCCGGCGCCCTCATGCTCTCGCTGATCGCCGCCCTCGGCGCCTGGAAGCTGGGCGCCTTCCCCATCGGCGACATCGTCAACCTGATCCTGAGCGTCGTCTGGAAGCTCTTCGACGTCTTCATCATCGGGCCCATCCAGGCGTTCATCTTCGCCCTGCTCACCATCCTCTACTTCGACACGGCCATGTCCGATGTTCACTGACGTCAACCGTCCGGTGTGCACCGACATGACCGTGGCCAACTGATCCGCTAGCGGAAACCAAAGGAGATACACGACAATGGCAGACACCCAGTCCCAGGCCATCCAGCTGGCCGGCGCCATGATCGGCGGTGGCCTGGCGCTCGGCGGCGGCGCGGTCGGCGCAGCCATCGGTGACGGCCTGGCCGGTAGCCAGACCATCGCCGGGGTGGCCCGTCAGCCCGAGGCCCAGGGTCGGCTGTTCACCATCATGTTCCTGACCGTCGGCCTGGTGGAGGCCATGTACTTCATCAACCTGGCCTTCACCGCGCTGTTCGTCTTCTCGCTCTACAAGAAGTAGCCCGCAGACGGACCGCGTCGTTCGTCCGGGCCACAACGGTCCGGGTGGACGGGCGACCCCCCGGCGACATCGTTCGGAACGACCCACAAGGCTGAGCCCATGCCCACCGCAACCAGCAACTTCCTGATCCCCAACGGCACCTTCTTCGTCGAGCTCCTCGCCTTCGTGATCGTGCTGGCGGTGATGACCAAGTACATCCTGCCGCCCGTCAACAAGGCGTTGAGGGAGCGACAGGCCGCCATCAAGGCTGAGCTCGACGCGGCCGACGAGGCCAAGTCCGATGCGGCGGCGGCCGACGCCGAGCGTCGTGACGCCCTCGAGCACGCCCGGCAGCAGGCCCGGGAGATCCTGGAGCAGGCCAACCGGTCGGCCGAGCGCCTGGCCACCGAGGCCCAGGCCCGCGGGCAGTCCGAGTACGACCGCCTGGTCACCAGTGCCGAGGCCGAGGTCCGGCTGGCCCGCCAGCGGGCCCTCGACGAGGCCGCCTCCCGCCTGGGCGAGCTGGTCGTCGAGGTCGTCGAGCGGATCATCGGCCGGGAGATGGACGCCAACGCCCACCAGGACCTCATCGACGAGGCCGTCGAGGCCCTCGCCCGGGACACCGGGGTCGACGACGGCACCGCCGGTGCGGCAGCAGGAGCCGGCGCCCGCCCATGAACCCGGCCTTGCAGGGCTATGCGGCCGCCGTCTTCGGCACCACTGCCGGAGGCGGCCTGGCCGGTATCGCCGACGACCTGGCCGCCGTCGATCGGCTGTTCACCGACAACGGTGCCCTCCGGTCCGCCCTGACCGACACCTCACTCGCCGCCCCGGCTCGCCGGGCGGTGCTGGAGGACCTGCTCGACGGCAAGGTGTCCGTCGCCGCCCGCCGCGTGGCCGGCTACGCCGCCGGGGCCGTCCACGGCCAGGAGCTACCGGCCGCCATCGCTTGGTTGGCCCACCGGGCCCGCCTGCAGGCCGACGGTCGCGACATCGACGAGCCGGTCCTCGGCCACGTCGCCGCCCGCCGGCGGGTCGGTGGGTTCGCCGCCGCGGTCTTCGAAGACCTGGCCACCGCCGACCTGGAAGAGGTCGAGGACGAGCTGTTCCGGTTCGCCCGCACCGTCGCCACCACCCCCGCCCTCCGCAGCGCCCTGGCCGATCGCGACCTGCCAGTCGCCGTCCGCGGGGCCGTCGTCGGCGACCTGTTGGGGAACCGGGTGCGACCGGCCACCCTCCGACTGGTCGAGTACGCGGTCGTCGGCGGCCGGCCGCGAGACATCGTCGGCACCCTGGAGTGGTTGGCCGAGGAGACCGCCCGGGCCCGCGGCTGGCGGGTCGCCCGGGTGACCGCCGGACAGGAAGTCACCGACGGGGAGCGTCGCTCGCTGGAGCAGGCGCTGTCCCGGCTGTCGGGCTCCCCGGTGGAGCTGGAGGTCACCGTCGAACCCGACCTGCTGGCCGGGGTCAACGTGGAGATCGGCGACCTGCAGCTGGACGCCACCGTCCGGGGACGGTTGGACCGGTTGAAGGAGCACATGGTCCAGGGTGATTGGCAGGACCGAGGGTTCGGCCGCGTCCGGCAGGGCGCGTCCGGTCAATGACGAAAATGACGACGACAGGGGCCCAGGTGGCCCGTGGCGAGGGACCCCCTCGAAAGGGAGAAGAGTGATGGCAGAGCTGACGATCGACGCCAACGAGATCACCGAGGCACTGCGGCGCCACGTCGCCGAGTACACCCCGGCCGTCGGCACGGAGCAGATCGGCCGCATCGTCGAGGTCGGCGACGGCATCGCCCGGGTGTCCGGGCTGCCCGGCGCGGCGGTCAACGAGCTGCTGGAGTTCGAGGACGGCACCCTGGGCCTGGCCCTGAACCTCGACGAGGACACCATCGGTGCCGTCGTCCTCGGTGAGGTCGACAGCCTCGAAGAGGAGCAGGTGGTCAAGGCCACCGGCCGCATCCTCTCGGTCCCCGTCGGCGACGCCCTCCTCGGCCGGGTGGTCAATGCCCTCGGCGAGCCCCTCGACGGCAAGGGCCCGCTCGGCAGCACCGAGACCCGCCGGATGGAGGTCCAGGCCCCCGGCATCGTCGGCCGCCAGCCGGTGGAGGAGCCCCTGCAGACCGGGATCAAGGCCATCGACGCCATGACCCCCATCGGCCGCGGCCAGCGTGAGCTGATCATCGGCGACCGCAAGACCGGCAAGACCACGGTGGCGATCGACACCATCCTCAACCAGCGCGGCGCCGGCGTGAAGTGCATCTACGTCGCCATCGGCCAGAAGAACTCGTCGGTGGCCCAGACGGTGAGCACCCTGGAGAGCCACGGGGCGATGGAGTACACCGTCGTCGTCGTCGCCTCCGCCGGCGACCCGGCGCCGTACAAGTACCTCGCCCCCTACGGCGGCTGCGCCATGGGGCAGCACTGGATGGAGAACGGCCAGGCCGCCCTCATCGTCTACGACGACCTCTCCAAGCAGGCCGAGGCCTACCGGCAGATCTCCCTCCTCCTCCGGCGGCCGCCGGGCCGTGAGGCCTACCCCGGCGACGTCTTCTACCTCCACAGCCGCCTCCTGGAGCGGGCGGCCAAGCTGTCCGACGAGCTCGGCGGCGGGTCATTGACCGCCCTCCCCATCATCGAGACCAAGGCCGGTGACATCTCGGCCTACATCCCCACCAACGTCATCTCCATCACCGACGGACAGGTCTTCTTGGAGTCCGACCTCTTCTACGCCGGTGTCCGCCCGGCCATCAACGTCGGCAACTCCGTCAGCCGGGTCGGCGGCGCCGCCCAGGTCAAGGCCATGAAGTCGGTGTCGGGGACCTTGAAGCTCGACCTCGCCCAGTTCCGTGAGCTGGAGGCCTTCGCCACCTTCGGGTCCGAGCTCGACAAGGTCTCCCAGGCCCAGCTCGACCGCGGTTACCGCCTCACCGAGCTCCTCAAGCAGCCGCAGAACGAGCCGGTCCCGGTCGAGGAGCAGGTCCTCGTCATCTACGCCGGCACCAACGGCTGGACCGACACCGTCCCGGTCGAGCACGTCCGCCGGTTCGAGACCGAGGTCCGCGAGTACTTCCGGGGCAACCACCCCGAGCTGCTCACCCAGATCCGGGACACCGGGAAGCTGCCGGACGAGGCCCACCTCGACAAGGCCCTGCAGTCCTTCCTGGACGGCTTCGACACCGGGAAGGTCGACTGATCGATGGCCGGTGGCCAGGAGCGGGTGCTGCGGCGACGGATCCGTAGCGTCCAATCGACCAAGAAGATCACCAAGGCGATGGAGCTCATCGCCGCCTCCCAGATCGTCCGGTCCCTCAACCGGGTGACCGCCAACCGCGCCTATCGCCAGGGCATGGCCCGGGTGGTCGTCGAGGCCGCCAAGGCCGATCCGGCGGCGGCGGCCAAGCTCCTCGGCCAGCCCGAGGAGCGGCACAACGTCGCCATCCTCTCCATCGTCGCCGACCGCGGGCTGTCCGGCCCGTACAACACCGCCACCCTCCGCGCCACCGAGCGCCTGGTGGCCGAGCTGGCCTCCGATGGCATCGACTACCGGCTGTTCGCCGTCGGCAAGAAGGCCCAGTCGTACTTCCGGTTCCGCGGCCACCACGTCGAGCGGTCGTTCATCGGCGTCAGCGAGCGCCCGTCGTTCTCCGACGCCCAGGAGATCGCCACCGCCGTGGCCAACGCCTTCATCACCGGCGG
>Ga0134126_10002823_pt1 | contig 21842 bp, 20 predicted proteins | sample KB31752_FD_96881 | JGI IMG/M metagenome (GOLD analysis project Ga0134126, IMG submission 96881) | Terrestrial soil microbial communities with excess Nitrogen fertilizer from Kellogg Biological Station, Michigan, USA - KB3-175-2 | ecosystem: Environmental > Terrestrial > Soil > Unclassified ... | reverse complement strand
TGCGCGTGGGTGGTGGATCTGTTCGACCGCACCGCCCTGGACTATGAGCGCACCGTAGGCCTCATGGCGATGGGCTCGGGCTCCTGGTATCGGCGGCGCGCGCTGAGGTCGGCCGGCCTGCAATCGGGCATGCAGGTCATTGACGTCGGGACGGGCACCGGCCTGGTGGCGCGGGAGGCCGCGCGCCTGGCAGGTCCGGGGGGCTCCGTGCTCGGCGTGGATCCCAGCGTGGCTATGTTGTCGAACGCCCGCGCCCTGCCGCCGGGGGTGCGGCTTGCCGTGGGACGCGCCGAGTCGATCCCTGCGCCCGACGCCGCGGCTGATTTCCTGTGCTTGGGTTACGCACTGCGCCACATCAGTGATCTATCGGTTGCGTTCTGCGAGTTCGGGCGGGTACTGCGGCCCGGGGGCCGGCTCTGTCTGCTCGAGATCACGTGCCCCGATCAGCGCTGGAAGCGTGAGCTGCTGAAGACTTACATGCGCACGCTGGTGCCCTGGGCTGCGCGCGTGCTGGCTCGAGAGCGCGACACCCCGCTGCTCATGCGCTATTACTGGGACACCATCGAGACCTGTATCGCCCCGCCGAGGATCATCGCGGCGCTCCACGCCGCGGGCTTCGTGGAGGTCACGAGGCGCGTGGAGTTAGGAATCTTCTCGCAGTACTGCGCCTGCCGGCCGCAGTGAGTACCTCATGCCTCGCGAAATTAACTGGTACTTCGATCCCATCTCCCCATACGTTTATTTGCAGCTGGCGGATCTCGATCGGCTGCCTGCGGGTATCCGCGTACGGCCGGTGCCGGTGCTGCTTGCGGGGCTCCTCAAGCACTGGGGAACGAAGGGGCCTGCGGAACTTCCGACGAAGCGCATCCACACCTATCGGCAGTGCGCGTGGCTCGCCCGGTCCCGTAAGCTCGAGTTTCGCATGCCGTCACGGCACCCGTTCAATCCGCTTGCGGCACTCCGACTCCTGTGTGCTTTGGGACCGACCGTGGAGCAGGCGCGGCTCACCAGCCGCTTCGTCTTCGCGCGCGGCGGGGATCCGTCAACTCCGGAGGGCTTGAGAGAGCTGGGGGAGGAGCTCGGAGTGGCAGAGCCGGAAGCGCTTGCCGGCGATTCGGCGGTCAAGGATAAGTTGCGCGGAAATACGGAGGAGGCGCTTGCCCATGGAGTCTGGGGTGTTCCTACGTTTCTCATCGGCGAGGAGCTGTTCTGGGGTGCGGACAGTTTCCCGATGATGCTTGATTATCTGAGAGATCCCGGCATTTTTTCGACATCCGAGATGAAGCGAATCATGACGCTTCCGGTTGGAGCGTCCCGCCAATAGGTGTCATTCGGGGGAGGCGTGGATCGGCTGCAAGCGCCCGTCCCGGTCCGGCGGATTTGACATGCACGCAGATACCTGCCTATACTACATGCAAGTAATCACTTGCATGTGTGGGACATGGCAAAGGCCCAAGACACCGATCTTTTGTTCAAGGCTCTGGCGGACCCCAGCCGGCGCAAGCTGCTGGATTTGTTGCACGCCCACGACGGCCGCACCTTGGGCGAGCTCTGCAGCCACCTGGATATGACGCGGCAGGCCGTGACCCAGCACCTGGAGGTGCTGGAAGCGGCGAACCTCGTGGCTACGCTGCGCCGTGGGCGGGAAAAGCTGCACTTCCTCAATCCGGTGCCGCTGCAGGAGATCTACGAGCGGTGGATTGCCAAGTTCGAGAAGCCGCGACTCAAAGCGCTGGCGGAACTGAAACAGCGGCTGGAGAAGACTGATGGATAGGTCCGGCCTCCTGCAGGCGCGTGTACCCGTCGATCTCACCATGCAGCTCCCGAGACAAAGTAACCCTACCGATTTGGAGGACTCTGTGGCCCGGTCAACCTGCGTTTACGTTACCTACATCCGCACCACGCCGGAGAAGCTCTGGTCGGCCCTGACCGACCCGGAATTCACTGCGCAATACTGGTTTGGCATGCGCAGTGAAAGCCAGTGGGAAGCCGGCTCGCCGTGGAAGCTCGTCACCGGCGAGGGCGAAGTGCTCGACTCCGGCGAGATCGTGGAATTCGATCCGCCCCGGCGCCTGGTGATCCGCTGGGAAAACCAATGGAACCCCGAGCTCAAGGCGGAGGGCGTATCCCTCTGCACGATGGAGCTGGAGCCCCACGGCATGGCCGTCAAGCTCACCGTCACTCACACCATCGAGCGCGACGGGTCGAAGCTCATCGTAGCGGTATCCGGCGGCTGGCCGAAGGTTGTTTCCAACCTCAAGTCCCTGTTGGAGACGGGCTCCGTCGTCCTGCAGGATTACGAAAGAAAGCACTGAGCAGGCTGGAAGGAAAAGATCATGGCTAAAGTCATTCTGGGAAATCATGCGTCTGTCCTGGTTCCCAAGCAGCTTCGTGACAGCATCCGCAAGTTCTATTGCGACGTGCTCGGCGGCAAGCTCACGAGAGCGGATGCTGAAAGGGACTTCGTTTGTGTGGGCGACAGCTTCTTCATCGGATTCGTCTACGGAGATGTCGCCGATGAAAGCGAGTTCTTGCGCAGCTCCAGGGCCATCTGGCTCGAGCTCAAGTCCGACGACGTTGCCGCCATGAGCCGGAAGATCCTCGAATCCGGATTGGTCCGCAAGCTGGACATACCCGATCCTCACCTCTATTTCCAGGCTCCAGGGGGCCAATGTCTGCGCCTCGTCGGCATCGAAGAAGACATGTCCTTCTACGAGGGGGCCGGAGAGGGCCCGAACGTGACGAAGGTGAAAGAAGCCATTCGGAAAATGGCTTCCCGATCCTTGCCAAGAGAATCCTGAAGCACGCTAGACGGCAACACGAGAAAACCGATGGCTACATCAACTTTTGACTACGTCACTTACATTCGCGCCACGCCGGAGAGGCTCTGGCAGGCGCTGACGGACGCGAGCGCCACGCAGCAATACTGGTTCGGCATGCGTTCCGAGAGCCGGTGGACCGTGGGATCTCCCTGGCAGCTCCTGTTCCCGGACGGCCGCACCTGCGACAGCGGCGAAATCGTCGACGCCGAGCCGTTCCGACGTCTGGTGATCCGTTGGCAGAACGTCGTCAATCCGGAATTCAAGGCCGCAGGAACGGGGCAATGCACGATGGAGCTCGAAGCGAGCGGGCCGGCGGTGAAGCTGACCCTCAGCCATTCTCTCGATTGCGACCGCTCGAAATACATCGCGGCAGCCTCCGGCGTGTGGCCGAAGGTTCTGGCGAACCTCAAATCCCTGCTGGAGACCGGCTCCGTCGTTCTGGAGAGCTACTGAGCGAGTCGCGGCCTTCCCGCTTGCACGGCCGACCAGCCTGAGCGGGTGCGAAGTCTGGACCACCATGCGAGCGGGCGAGAATACCCATCGAGCGGGATGGCCCCGGGAGCTGCATGTGCCAGGTCTTCACGTGACCTTTTTTGCCATCGCGGCTGCCTGCGGAGGGCGGCGCAATGCAAGCACCAGCGTCGCGACCATCAGCAGGCCGAGCGTGACGTCGAAATAACCGGGCAGGGCGAAAAAGTAACGCGCGATCAGCGCGGTATAGCCGGCATTGGCAAAAAGGAAGACTGCGGCCACCGGCACTATCCTGCGCCCGGCTCCATCCGCGAACGGAGCGATGAACCAGAAGAGCAGGGCCTCTATCAGGCAATTGAACGCCGAAAACAATCCGTAGCCGAAATACATGTCCCAATAACTGCGTACGTAGCCTGAGAAGCTGAAGTAGTGGGTGCGCATCGCTTCCACCACGGCAAGCTCCTCCGGGCCGTGCTTCGGCTCATAAGTCAGCAACAGGCTGCTATGGCCAATGAACTGGAGCAACGCGACCAGCGCGGCGATACGGAAGAGGGTGGCGAGTTTCATGGCGGACTCGTGAGAGTGTGCTACCGGAGCAGGCTAGCCTTATTGCTTGAAAAAATCAAGTGCAAAATTGAAAAACAGAAGTGAAGGTGGTAAGCTCGCATCGTGAAGAGCTACAAGCAGTACTGTGGGCTCGCGAAGGCCCTGGATGTGGTGGGAGATCGCTGGACGCTGCTCCTGATCCGCGAGCTTCTGATCCGCGGCGCCTGCCGCTATACGGATCTACGCGCGGGCCTGCCCGGTATCGCCACCAACCTCCTGGCCACCCGCCTGAAGGAGCTCGAGATGGCGGGAGTCGTGATCGGCGAGGAGGCCCCGCCGCCGGTTGCCACGAAGCTGTTTCGCTTGACTCAGCGAGGGGCGGCGCTCGCGCCGGCAGTCGAGGCGCTGGGGCGCTGGGGGGCGCCGCTCCTCAGCCAGGCGAAGCGCGGCGACGCATTCAGGGCCCACTGGCTGGCGCTTCCCGCGGAGATGCACCTGAAGGACCATAGCCCGGAGAGGCCCCTGGTGGCTATCGAGCTTCGCGTTGGCGACGAATCCCTGACGATCGAAGCAGCCGAGGGTAAGGTTCGGGCCCGCCCGGGGCGGGCAGAGGATCCTGTGTTGGTGCTCTCGGGTAGGCACGACCTGGTCTTCGGGTTATTGATGGGCAAGATCGGTTTCAGAGCCGCCCAAGCGGCTGGCATCTCGCACCAAGGTGACCCCGACGTGCTGGCGCGTGTCCGCCCCTGAGTGACACCACATACCAAGCGGTTGACCAAAAGGCCTGAGTGCGTGGCCCTTGAAACCGCTGTGGGTTCGGTCAGGGTTGCTCTCGCATCGGATCAGGGGTCATGAGGGGAGGGTTCTGGCGTGTCGCGCATTCTTGCGCGGCGGCGAGCAGAGTCCGAATGCGAGCGCACTCCTCATGAGGTCAGAAGGATCATGGGTTGCCTTCAAGGCAGCGAATGGAGCTGGATGAATGCACCCGTCGCCTTATGCGCGCGCGCCGCGAGATCGGGCGCGCTCGGTTGATCCACCAGTCCCAGGAGAAGCTCGAGCCTCAAATTACCCCAAAGCAGAGCAAGGAACTGCTCCGAAAGCTCTGCCGCGCTGCCCTCGAGCAACTTGGCCGCGTGCGCCCGAGTCATGATCTCCCGCAGGGCCGTCCGAACGGCCTCGCGTCCAACCGAATTAAGCGCCTGCGCCACCTCCGGAGCATGAGTCGCCTCCCCGATGGCCAACCTGAACACCGCAATGACCGCAGGATCGCTCACCTCGCGCAGCAGTTGTGTGCCAAAAGACTCCAGCACCCGCGCAAGGGTCTCCCGATCCTGCGGCACAGGAAGCTCTGAAGGTACGCGCAGGCGTGTGGCGCGTCGCGTGATGCAGGCTACCAGCATCTGCTCCTTGTTCCCCACCAGCGCATATAGCTCGCGCTTGGAGACGCGCGCACGCGTCGCGATATCGAGCGTGCTGGTCGCTGCGTAGCCATTCTTCACAAAAGCCGCAAAGGCGGCTTCAAGAACGCGCTCTCGCACCGCTTCCTTGTCGCCCTGTAACCGCCTTCGCCTTGCCGTTGGAGCTTTGGCCATCACTCGCCTATTGACTTTGGTACCGTATAGTACCACACTCGCCCCGACTCGTTGGTACCGTCGGGTACCAACTGTGACTGCCGCTCCCGTGGACCCGAGAGAGGGTGCAGCCCGCGTGAATTCCAGCAGTTGCCCGATCGGCAGAAGGTTATTTTCATGGCTGTACAAGCGGCGGTCACGCTGAGACGGGTCGCGAAGACCTATCGCACAGGCGCGATAGACGTACCGGCGCTGAAGGATGTGACCCTGGAGGTGCCTTCGCAAAGATTCTCGACGCTCATCGGAGCTTCGGGAAGCGGCAAGACAACCCTCCTGAATCTCGTGGGCTGCATCGATGTTCCGACGAGTGGAACGCTGGAAGTGTGCGGGCAGATCGTCGCCAAGCTGAATGCAGACGAAATGGCCGATTTTCGTGCCAGAAACATCGGGTTCATCTTTCAGAACTTCAGCCTGGTGCCGGTGCTCTCCGCTTACGAAAATGTCGAATATCCGCTGCTTCTCGTCGGCGTCAAAGGGAACGAACGTCGCGAGCGCACGCTGGAAATGCTCACAGCGGTTGGTCTCGCAGAATATGCAGAGCGACGCCCAAACGAGCTCTCCGGCGGTCAGAAGCAACGGGTGGCGATCGCTCGCGCGTTGGTGAAGCGGCCGTCGCTGGTTCTGGCAGATGAGCCGACCGCCAATCTGGACAGTGCCACCGGGGCTGCGATTCTCGACCTCATGAGGCGGGTACAGGCGGAGTTCCGCACGACATTCATCTTTGCCAGCCACGACCCTCAGCTCATCTCCCATGCAGACGACATCTTCTGCATCCGTGACGGGAGGATCGTCAAACCCGACACGGGAGCAGCACAGTGAGCTTTCTCTGGAAAATTGTAGCCCGCAATATCTTGCGCAACCGCCGCCGCTCGCTCATGACCGGGTCAGCCGTAGCGGCTGGAGCGATGGGAATGCTGCTGTTCGGCGGGTACGTCGCGCAGATCTTCGCAGGCCTCGAAACCGCGAGTGTGCAGCGCAATGGCCACCTGACGGTGTTCCACTCCGGCTATTTCCTGTTCGGACCGGGCAATCCCGCCGCGTACGGCATCGATCACTACCGGGACGTGATGACGCTCATCGAAGAGGATCCCGTACTCGAGCCCATGATCAACGTCCTGACACCGACGCAGTCGGTAGTGGGTATCGCTGGAAATTTCTCCGGCGCGATAGACGCCTCGAAGACGTTCGTGGGCGAGGGGTTCATCCCATCGGATCGCAATCGGATGCAGCAGTGGGACGAGCTGCACACAGGTAGCATCAAGTTGCCCGACCATCGCATGGCCGATGAGGCCCAGGGCCGCGGCCTGGTGGGCTTCGGGCTTGCACGCATGTTGGGACTGTGTGCGCCGTTGAAATTGCCGGCTTGCCCGGCGATGCCTGCGACGGCGGACATTTCCCCGGGCCGTGTAGGCGCGCTGCCTGACAGCAGCCTGGTTGTTCTTGCGCGGCAGGATGCCGCAGGCACCGCCGGAGAATCGCCGGCCGGCCCCCGCCTCGATCTCCTCGGGGCAACCGCAAGTGGAGCTCCCAATGTGGTCAGCCTCGCCGTGGCGGGTGTCGAGCGCCAGGGCGTGCGCGAGCTCGATGACAACTTCATCGCCATGCATCTCAGCCTTGCACAGGAGCTCGTCTACGGGCGGGGGGAACACAAAGCGACAGGCATCGTCCTGCAACTCAAGCACACATCGGACATGCCGGCCGCCCGAGCGAGGCTGATGAGCCTGTTCAGGCAGCACAATTTGAGGCTCGAGATCAAGGACTTTGCCGACCTGAACCCATTCTATGGGCAGGTCGTGGGCATGTTCAGCGGCATCTTTCTCTTCATTGCCCTGGTGATGGGGACGATCGTGCTGTTCGCAGTCGTCAACACCATGACCATGAATGTCCTGGAGCGCACCAACGAGATAGGAACGACGCGGGCCATGGGTGTCCGGCCTGGCGGCATCAGAATGCAGTTCATGAGCGAGGGGATGCTCATAGGCGCGCTCGGGACGGCCTTTGGAACATGCGCGGCAATAGCGCTTGCGTTCGCCGTCAACCACGCGGGACTGACCTGGAGCCCGCCGGGTAACGCGAGCCCCGTTCCGCTTCGCATCAGCATGCCCGGCCACCCGCCGGCTCTCATCGCAGGAACCTGGATCGCTCTCGTTCTGGTCGCGACTCTGGCTGCGGCGATTCCCGCGAACCGTGCGGCGCGGCTCTCGGTGGTCGATGCTTTGCGACACATCTAGTGATGGAGAATGGGATGAGGCAGTCACTGGTAATCGGGTTACTGACAACCAGCTTCCTGGGCACGCTGGCCGGGGCTGATCCGGCAAAGGGTTCCACTGCACAGGAGATCGTGGCGCAGTCCGATCTGGTCCGAAATCCAGTGCAGTCGTTTGAGACTGTGACTACGCTGACAGAATACGTGAGCGGGCGGCAACGCAGCCAGGAGGAGCTTGCCGTGTATTCAAAGCTGGATCTCGCCACTCGCCAGTATCGCAATCTCGTGCAATATCTGGCGCCGCCGCGTGATGCCGGCAAGCGCGTGCTGTTGGGGGGAGGGGCGCTGTGGTTTTACGACCCTGCCTCAAAGGCCAGTGTCCGGATCTCGCCGCAGCAGCGACTGGTGGGGCAGGCGGCTATCGGCGACGTTCTGACGGTGAACTTCGCAGTCGATTACAGCGCGAAACTGCTCGGCGACGAGACAGTTGAGGATGCGGAGCGCCGGCAGCGGCATTGCTGGCATCTCGAGCTGAAAGCGGCAGATGACCAGGCGACATATGCCCGCGCCGAGTACTGGATAGAGGAGGGCTCCCATTATCCGATCAAGGCCAGGTTCTATTCGGATAGCGGCCGGGCCCTCAAAATAGCGTACTACCGGCATTTTGTGCAGCGGCTGGGCCGCCTCCGTCCGAGTGAGGTGGTGATCATAGATGCCGTGGATACCTCCTTGGCGACTATCGCCTCGCTTCACGACTCGAAGTTTCGTGATGTGCCCGATATATGGTTTCAACGAGACTATCTGCCTCGCCTTGATGCCAGATGAGAGGCCGCGGGTTCTGCATGGCCTTGCTGCTGTCGGCCTGGTGCACATCGGCGGTGGCATATCAGGATAGCGATCTCGATTTGATCCCGGCCACGCGTCCGGCAGCCGCGGGCACGGTCGCCCAACCGGGTTGGGGTGTCAGTCCAGGCCACAAGATATACCTGGAGAACGCTGCGACCGGCGTATGGGATTCACACGACCTGGCGGCACCCTTGCCGCCGCCGCGTGATTACCTGTGGCAGGAGCGCCTGCTGCTTGACGTCCGTACGACCGATCTCATCGGGAAACGTGCCGAGATTCACCTTAGCACCAGGCTGAATTTTCGTGATGAAGACGACCTGCGCTTCCCTAGCCATGAGAACGTAGTGAACGATCTTCGTGAAGCCTATGTCAGTTGGCACCCGTCGGATCAGACGTACGTGGATGTCGGGCGCATAAACGTCAAGAGCGGCATTGCTCTTGGCTATAACCCCACCGACTTTTTTAAAACACGATCGGTCACGGAGCCGCTATCTTTAGACCCCTCGGCCCTGCGGGAGGACCGCTTGGGTACTCTGATGGCGCGCGTGCAGCATATATGGGGCGCTGGTTCTCTGACGATTGCATTCGCGCCCGGCATACGAGCGCGAAGCCGCATATATACAAACACAAATCTGCCGAGCCTCAATCCGATGTTCGACAGAACGAACGCAGACGATCGTTTTCTGGTGAAGGGAAGCATCAACCTGGGTGACAACGCCAGCCCCGAGTTCCTGCTGTACCGGGAAGCGGGGCAATTGCACCTGGGAACCAATCTGTCAGTGGGTTTGGGGCAGAGCACCGTAGCCTATCTGGAGTGGTCCGGCGCCCGGCGCCCAAATCTCATCACCGAGGCCTTCAATTACGGGCGGGAGACCGGCACCTTGCCGGTGAACTCCGAGAATCCGCTGTCCGGCGGTTCCCGCAGGACGTTCAGAAGCGAGCTTGCGATCGGTGCGTCCTATACGACGAAAGCCGATTTGACGGTCAACTTTGAATACCTGCTGAATCAAGCGGGCTTTTCACGAAGAGATTGGGATGCATGGTTCGCGGCGGGGACGCACGCAGAGCCGCAAGCACCGCTCATCGATGAGCTTTGGTACTTCCGGGCGTATGCCCGGGACCAGCAGCAACAGAACACCGGGCAGGCGTATTTTGCCCGCGCCGACTGGGTCAATGCTTTCAGTGCGCAGCTCGAGCTGACCGGTTTTGCGCTGGTGGACGCGTATGATCAATCCGGCATCGCGCAGGTTTCGGCGAACTATTATCTATCCGACTCGTGGACCATCGGCGGGCTCGGAGTCAGGTACTTCGGATCGCGAAGGTCCGACTTCGGGAGCTTGGGCACGTCCTTCAGCCTGCTTTTCAGCGTGGTGCACTACTTTTAGGCAGTCTTCAAGCCTTCAGGCCGGCGAGCTTGCTGTGGGTTCGCGCCGCATCCTCGTCGGTGAGGACCGGATCCTCCCGCAGCAGCTCCTCGAACCTCGCGGGGAGGAGGGCGGGACTGAAATAGAAGCCCTGGTACTGGTCGCAGCCGAGCTTGGCGAGCAGTTGCAACTGCTCGGGCGTCTCCACGCCCTCCGCAATCACCTTCAAAGACAGGCTATGGGCGAGTGAGATGATCGCGCCTACGATGGAAGCGTCTTCCCGGCGCGCAGTCATCTGCTCGACGAAGCAGCGGTCGATCTTGAGTTTGTCGATCGGAAAGCGGCGCAGGTAGCTCATACTGGAGTAGCCGGTGCCGAAGTCATCGACCGAGACCAGTACACCCATGCGGCTGATGGCTTCCAGAATATGCACCGATTCTTCGGCATCGCTCATGACCGCGGTCTCGGTCAGCTCGATCTCGAGGAGTGTAGGGTCGAGGTCGGAGGCATTGAGAGCGCGGCGAATCTGCCCGACCAGCTCCGCGAGACGGAACTGCGACGGTGCAAGGTTGACGGCGATGCGCAGTGCACGCGGACCGCGCTGCTGCCAGGACCTGCCTTGGCGACACGCCTCAAACAGCACCCACTCGCCGATGGCATCGAGCAGCCCGCACTCCTCGGCGACCGGAATGAACTCGGCCGGCAGCAGCAGGCCGCGCTGCGGATGGCGCCAGCGGATCAGCGCCTCGGCGCTGTTGATCCGGCCGGTGGCGGTCTCGACCTTTGGTTGGTAATGCAGCTCGAATTGCCCGCGGCGCAGCGCTTCGTGCAGCTCACTCTCGAGCTTCACGCGCTCCTGTGTCACGCTGCCCATGCTCTCGGTATAGCACTCTGCGCTGTTGCGGCCGCGCTCCTTGGCGTAGTACATGGCAGCGTCCGCGTGCGCCAGCAGGGTATCGATGTTCGCGCCATCGCGCGGGTAGAACGCGATGCCGATGCTGGGCGAGACGTGCACGTCGATGCCAAGGAGCCGCATGGGCTGCTCCATCACCTTCAACAGGCGCTTGCCCATCTCCAGCGTCTCCGCCCGTGTCATCGGGCCGTCGAAGATGATCACGAACTCGTCTCCCCCGAGCCGCGCGATGCAATCGACGCTGCGGATGGCTCCCTTGAGCCGGTCCGCCACCTCGCACAGGAGCTCATCGCCCGCGCGATGGCCGAGGGAGTCGTTGATCAGCTTGAAGCGGTCGAGATCCAGCACCGCCACGGCAAACTCGTGCCCTTGACGATTCGCCTGAGCAATCGCCTGTGTGATGCGGTCATCGAGCAGCAGGCGGTTGGGGAGCCCGGTGAGCGAGTCGTGCGAGGCGAGGTGCCGCAGTTGTCGGTTCGCCGCTTCGAGTCCGCGTGTGCGGTCGGTGACCACCCGCTCGAGGCCCTCGACGTGGCGCTTGAGGGTGCGTGCGTTCTGCCACTTGTGGCTCAGCGCGCTCGCGGACTGCAGGATCTCTATGGGCTCGAAGGGCTTCTTGATGACGATGAGCTTGTCGGAGTGCCCGAGCCGCGCCAGGAGCTCCATCCAATCGTAGTCGCTGTAGGCCGAGCAGACCACGACTTGGATTTCCGGGTCGACCTTCCAGAGGTTTTCGATCGTTTCCAGCCCGTCCCAGCCGGGTGGCATACGCATATCCACGAAGGCGACTGAGTAAGGGCGGCCCTCGGCAAGGGCGCGACGCGCCAACTCGACGCCGTCCCGTCCCTGCATCGCCGAGTCCACATCGAATGTCGGCCGCGACACCGCCGGCTGCGGCTCGCCGAACAACGCCGCTTCCGCTGCCGAGGTCTGCGTGTCATCGCAGCCAGTGAGGATCTTGCGATAGTCCTCGTGAATGCCGGGATTGTCGTCGATCATCAGCAGGCGGTGGGTCAGCAACTCGGATTCATCGGCCACGGGGTTGCTCCGGCTGGGTGAGGGGCAGCGTCAGGGTGAAGGTAGCCCCCTGGCCAGCTCCGGCGCTCTCGCCCTGCAGCGAGCCGCCGAGATCCTTGGCCGCCAGCGCGCAGCTGTGCAAGCCGAAGCCGTGGCCGTCTTTGCGCGTAGTGAAGCCGTGACTGAAGATGCGCTCGAGATTCTCCGGCGGGATGCCTACGCCGGTATCGATGACAGCGATCAGCATCGTGCCATTGACCGCGCGCACGCGGACAGTCACGCGCTTCTCGCCGCTCATGGACTCGTCGCAGGCATATTTGGCGTTGCGGATCACGTTCACCAGGATCTGCAGCACTTTATGCTTGTCGACCGTGATCAGCGGCACGTCCTCAAAGTCGCGCACGAGCGTGACCCCATGACGGCTGAACGCCCCCTCGTTCATCCGCAGGCTGTCCTCGACCAGAGTGCGAATGTCGACCATGTCGGTCACGCCGCCCCGGCGCGCGTAGCTCTGTTGCATCGCCACGATCTCCTTGATGTGCTCGACGTTGCCGCGCAACACCGCCAGCTCCGCGCTGGCCGCATCACGCTCCGCAATCAGCTTGGCGGCGAGCTCCTCCAGGTGCACCGGCAGGTGCCTGCCTTGAGAACCCGTCAGGAACGTCGCCAGGTCGGACGCATGTTCGCTGAGGAGTGCAGCGACGCGGGCCAGCCCGGCGCACTTCGATTTCCTGATGCGCTCGGAGACGATACTCGCCGAGACATTGACGCTGTTGAGTACGTTGCCGACGTTGTGCAGGACATTCGTAGCCACCTCGGCCATGCCCGCCTGCCGGGAGGCGACCAGCAGCTGCTTGTGTACGCGCTCGAGCTCCTCTTCGGCGAGTCGCCGCTGGGTGATGTCCTCGATCACCGCGAGCGCACCGAGTGGCTGGCCGGAGTGGCCGATCAGGCGCTGCGCGCTCGACAACACGGTGCGGCGCGAGCCATCCGGCCGGACGATGACGAACTCGGCGTCACGCACCTTGTCACCGAGCAGGGTTCGGGCGAGCGGCCGATCCTCGCGCGGCACCGGCGTGATGCCATCTGCCAGATACACTCGAGAAGTGAGGGGGTAGGGGTTGCGCGGGGTCGCCGGGAGAGGCTCTTCCGGCGGAATTCCAAGCAGCTCGGCTGCTGCGCGATTGTGATGCGTCACCTGACCTCTGACGTCACAGGCAACCAATGCGATAGGCAGTTCAGCGATCACGGTAGCCAGCAGTGTCTGGTTCTGCAGCAGGGTGGCTGCCATCTGCTTGCCCGCGGAGATATCGAGCAGAAACTCAACTGAACATTCCGGCTCCGGGCCGCCGCCGCTGACGAGCGTGGTGGTTGCATGAACCCACAGCGCGCCGCCGCTTTTGAGCAGGTAACGCTTCTCGACCTCCAAATGAGCAATTTCTCCGCTCCATAGCCGCTGCAGCCCTTCCGCGGTGGACTCGAAATCCGCTGCGTGCGTGAGGCTCTCCATCGACTCGCCCTCGAGCTCCTCGGGATCGAAGCCGAGCATGGCGCAGAAGGCCCGATTGCAGTGGCGGTAGCGGCCCTCACGGTCCGCGAAAGCGATGCCGACCGGCGCACCTTCTACCGTATTGCGGAACAACGCCTCTACGTGCCGGAGAGGCGTTTCCCGCAATAGAGCTTCCACACCCCGCTCCGTGAGGCTTCTATCGGCGCTTTTCATCGCCTCCGACCCGTGCAGATTCAAACGGCACTCCACAGCCGCCCAATCCGCAGTAGCCACTGGGATTCTTCGCCAGATACTGCTGGTGATAGTCCTCGGCGTAAAAGAACTGGGGCGCGTCGCGGATTTCCGTCGTGATCGTGCCGTGTCCCGCGGCGGCAAGCCGGGCCTGATAAGCACGCCTGGAGACCTCGGCCGCGTCCCGCTGGGCCCTGTCGGTCACGTAGATCGTGGAGCGATACTGGGTGCCGACATCCCCTCCCTGCCGCATGCCCTGCGTGGGATCGTGCGACTCCCAGAACGTCTTGAGCAGATCCTCATATCGGACCTTCGTGGGATCGTAAATCACGCGCACCACCTCCGCGTGTCCTGTCTGGCCGGTACATACTTCCTCGTAGGTGGGGTTTGGAGTGAACCCACCTGCGTAGCCGACTGCGGTCGAGTACACCCCCGGCAGCTGCCAGAAGAGCCGCTCCACGCCCCAGAAGCAGCCCATGCCGAACACCACCTCGCGCAGGCTGGCGGGAAACGGGGGTGCGATGCGATGACCGTTGACGAAATGCGTCTGCGGAACGCTGAGCGGTGCAGCGCGCCCGGGCAATGCCTCGCGCTCGTTCGGCATTACCGATTTGTTTCTCATATGCGGGTCTTCCTGCGGATACCGAGGGGTAGCCTCACCGGGGGCTCTGAGCGCTGGATATGAAACTCTCGGCACGACATAACTGCCGTGACCGCCGTCACGTCGGCCCTTGCCTCGATGTGACGGAGCGCGCGGTGCAGAGGCGTGGAAATGAGCTGTGATCGCGAGCGGCCGTGCCGAGTCCGTTTGGATTTCCCCCACCCAGCCCTGATGAAGCCTGCCAGGATCGAACCCCACCAACAAAAAGGCATTTAGAAACAGGAGGTTGGGCGGTTCTGCTACTCGGGTTACCCGGGGCCCCAGGCTTTAGACCCGAGCTGCAACACTGCCATTTACTCTTTTGTCACCGCGGTGAGCACAGACCGTGCCTCGCTCGGCAGGCGCGCTTTGCCGCATTCGAGTTTCCGGCGCCACTGCTTGCCTGCTGCCGATGCGGTTTTCCATGCGTCCGCGAGCTCCGCCGGTCGTCGGGCGCAAACGTGTTGTGCGGCTGATGCGTGCGGGGCGGGCTATGGAGTGTCGCTGTGGAGCTCGAGATGCAGCGCGAACCTCCTCGGCCTCAGCTGACAGCGTCAGCCCACGCCCCCAATGTGCGCGTCAATCCGTTTCAGAGCCTCCGATGTCGACCATAGCGCGTGTGCCATGAAGCGCCAGTTGACCAGTGCTGCCTGGTAGCCGTCGCCTTCCTCGTTCCTAGCGCCCGCCGTAGCATCGCGCACCATCGCGACTTCGAATCCGTGCTCGATGAAATCTCGCAGGTGACCTTCTACGCAGAGATTGGCCACCGGGCCGGCGAGGATAATCTGCTCAATCCGATTTCGGCGAAGCTGAAGAATCATGTCGTTGGTCGATGTCCCATATGCCTTGTGCGGGCTGGTGACTATCGTGTTCTCACCGAAGATATAGGGCTTGTACCTTTCGGGAAAATCGGCACCCGAGCCGTGAAATCCTTCCAGGGTGAGCATCCCTTTGCGATCAAGAAGCCCGATTCGGCGTGCCAGGTCCTCAAGCGGTGTAACCGGCATAGCCCAGTTGTGATCGTGAGGGTAGTAATAATGAGGGGACACGAAGATCTTCATGCCGGCGTTTTGGGCCGTCCTCAAAAGGAGCTCGATGTTCTGCACGGTGTGATTGCGCGCGAGGCTCTCCTTGATCAGCCCATAGGCTTTACCGGTGGAGGTCAGGAAATCATTATGCAAGTCGGTGAGTACGAGCGCAGTGCGCCCCCGCTTCAGATTCATTTCGAGCATTTTGTGGTCGAACATGTGTTGCGTGCTTTCAGTATGTTAAGACGACTGGAGCGTGCTCAAGCTCTCCGAGCGCTCGTAGGCGGCGGCGTGGAGGCATGTGGCATCCAAGGCAGATTCGGAGTATGGGATCGGTCTGCTGTCTATCCTGAAGCGTCCAGAATGGCTTCGTGCGACCACGTGACCGGATGCGCGGCTGGGTGGGGCAGTTCCCTTGGGTCGAGGGTTGGATAATCGGTGTAGCCACTAGCTCCGCCGCTGTAGTACGTGGCGCGGTCTGGTGCATTGAACGGCCCGCCCGCAATTAAGCGTTGCGGCAAATCCGGATTGGCCAAATATAGTTCACCGAATGACACGAGATCCGCTACTCCATTGGCGATCACTGCCTCCGCTCTGAGGCGGTCGTATCCTCCGTTCGCAATCAGATGACCCCGGAAGAGAGAGCGAAAATATGCGGCGTCTAGACGCACACCATCGGCCGCGCATTCAACGCCAGTTTCGATCAAGTGAAGGTATCCTAGCCCCCGCTCATCCAGTGCTTGAATTGCGTAGCTGAATGTTGCCGCGGGGTCGCTGTCTGCCATGTCGTTGAATGAACTCATGGGTGAGAGGCGAACACCGACTTTAGTCGGATCCCATATGCTCAGTACGGCTTCGACAACCTCCAGCAGAAACTTGACACGATTCGCTATAGAACCGCCATAGCGGTCCGTGCGCCTGTTGGTGCCGTCACGAAGAAATTGATCGATCAGGTAACCGTTGGCGCCATGGAGCTCGACACCGTCGAAACCAGCTTTCAGCGCGCTGTCGGCGGCATGCCGATAATCCCAGACGATACCTTTGATCTCTTCCGGTTCGAGTGCGCGCGGCGTTACAAACGGCTTCGGTCCGTCATATGTGAATGCGTCGCCGCGCGCTCCAATCGGGGACGGTGCCACGGGCAGAGCGTTACGTGGCTGCATCGACGGATGAGAGATGCGACCGACATGCCAGAGCTGTGCGAATATCCGGCCGCCGTCCGCGTGGACCGCTCGTGTGACGCACTTCCATCCTTCGATCTGCTCTGGTGTATGAATGCCGGGAGTTGACGGATAACCGATGCCTTGTGGCGAGATCTGAGTGGCTTCGGTGATAATGAGAGCTGCATTTGCCCTTTGAGCGTAGTAGCTGGCGCTGAGCGGCGTGGGCACCTGGTCTTTACCGGCGCGGCCGCGTGTCATTGGCGCCATGACGATGCGGTGGGGTAGTCGGTACGCGCCGAGTGAAATTGGCGAGAAGAGATGCATGAGACGTTGCCTCCCGGGTTGTCAGGCAATCCGTGTGTACGATTAATTACATAGCGAACGCTACATTAATATCCCGATTGTGCTCCGAAGTCAAGCCGATTATTATAGGGGGCACTATGAATAAGAAGGCTAAATCCGGCGCGCGACGCGGGCGACCGCTTGCATTCGAGCGCGACGCAGCACTCGAGCAAGCGATGCGGTTGTTCTGGAACCGAGGCTATGAAGCGACATCGGTAAGCGATCTCACCGAGGCGATGGGGATTACACCGCCAAGCCTGTACGGTACCTTCGGTGACAAGAAACGGCTCTTTATGGAGGCAGTGAATCGCTACCAGGCAGGACCGGGCGGGTTCGCCAAGAACGCGCTTGTCGAGGAGCCTACGGGAGAACGTGCCATTCGACGCCTCCTTATGGATGCTATCGAGTGCTTCACTGATTGTCGGCACCCCTGGGGTTGCATGGTAGTTCTGGCGGCAATTAACTGTACAACCGAATCGCGTGATGTACTGAACTCGCTCGCGGGCCGTCGGAGCGATCTAGAGCACGCGGTCCGTGACCGTATCGCCACCGCGAGAACGGTGGGCGAAATACCCGTAAACACCGATGTGGACGCGCTCGCAGGCGCGGTGACGGCGAGCCTCTACGGTATCGCACTCAAGGCGCGGGACGGTGCGTCGCGCGCCAGTTTGCGAAGAATCGTTGAGCAGGTGATGCTGCTGTGGCCGATCCGCAGCGCGAAGGTTCGATCGCGTGCCTGAGACACTGATCTGAGCCGTTGAGTTGTCCGCTCTCTATGGAGTGGCGGACGTCAGCTTGATTAGTATGACCCCACCTCGAAATGCTGAGGTGCATAGCAGCTCAAAGCTCTCTTCCCATCATCGCGGATATCGATCCGCTTTCTCATAGATAAATTTTCTTTCCGACTTCCGGGGCACAAGCCCCTATCGCAAGTAAGTTCCGCAAAACCAAGCCCTGATTCTATCGCCGAATTGAATCATACATGGGACCCCGCAGACCGCAGATATGGAAATGGTGCTCCGCGGTGGAGGTATGGGGCGACGGACTCACACGCCACATGCGCGGATGGGAATGTCCGAGGGGACTGCACCAGAGGCCCGACAGACGGTCGAAAAGCCGGCGCCCGTCGCCGAGCGTGTAATAAGGGCCTTCTGCGCACGAGATGAGCTTGGGGCGGGTCCTGAAGTAGCGGTTGTGCGTAAATGGCATCCACCAGGCCTCGAGAGGCTGCCGACCGAGTTCGGGAGGATCGACGAATGCATCTGTCGTGCTCGGGCTCATCAACCTACCTCATTGTTTCTGTGCGGTGCTCGCTGCGATTCAGAAATCTGCTGAAAGCGGCGACCGCGATGGCAGTGTCTTGGAGACCGACGCCCGTGAGGTCGGCAATCGTTATCTCGTCCGGATTTGTGCGGCCCTGCCGAGTGCCGGCGATGATTTCGCCGATTTCCGGTGGAGCGGCCTGCACGAGCACGCCAGAGGCCCGTGCGGCCCGCCACTCACCATGTGTGGCACATTGCTCGCGGCGGTCACAGGAATAGACACTGGCGGCGGCGAGAACGGCGGGCTCGAGCTCGCACTTGCCAGGAGAGTCGGATCCGATAGCGGTGATGTGTAAGCCGGGGTGGAGCCAGGCAGCCCTGACCAGGGGTTCGGCTGAGGAGGTGGTCGTAATCAGGACATTGCTCTCCCGCACTGTCTCCTCGACGGTTGAAGATACAGCCGTATCAATCCCGAGAGCCCGTCCAAGGTGGCTCGCCAGCGCGTGGGCCTTACCTGGAGAGCGAGCCCAGAGTCGAACGCGATGGATTGGGCGTATGAGGCTCAGCGCCTCGACTTGCAATCGCGCCTGCCGACCGGCGCCGAGCACCCCGAGATATGTAGTGGGGCTCACGGCGAGAGCATTCGTAGCGGCAGCTCCCGCCGCCGCGGTGCGGATTTGTGTCAAGTAGCCATTGTCAAGCAGTAGCGCCCTCAGGGCCCCGGAGGCAGTGTCGAACACCATCATCAGCCCGGAAGAGACCGGCTGCTGTGCGGCAGGAAAGTTGCCACTCACCTTAATGGCCAACATGGAGCTGCCCAGCCGATAAGCACCTTTTACGCAGAGCTGTCCAGCTGCAGGCGGAATGATGAGCTGAAATATCGGCGGCGTGATGTGACCACCGAGACTGATCTCCACGTACACATTACGCATCAATGTGATGAGTTCGGTGTCCAGGCAGATCAGCTCACGCAAGAGTCCCTCGGGAATACAGATCGGGTTCATGCGCGCGTCGCTTTCCAGCATTTATGGTCGGCTCGAGCCTTCTGGTGATTAAATTATCGCTAATAAATGGCGCTGTCTAGCGCTTCACCACCGACCCGCAACACCGGAATTCGTCGCAATAATCATTGTAAAATCAGTATATAAGGTCACGTCATGGCGATAGCGGCTTGCTGACGACAAGATAAACGATTATCGTTAATGCGTCGATTGGGGGTTCTATCTCAAAATCTTCGACAGAAGGGGAGCTAGCAATGCAGCCTCATACCCATGCCGCGCGGTTTTTTCGATCGCTCCTCTCGGTGTTGATTGCCCTTTCAGGGATGAGCTGTCTGGTGGTCATGGCGGCCGACAATCCCTCGGCTGATCCGCAACCCAAACCGGCAGAGCTGCAGCAAGTAGTCGTGACGGGTACGCACATTCGCTCGCCGAATATGCAGAGCATCAGCCCCATCGAGATCACTCCTGCCGAAGAGATCCGCAGAACGGGAGCGACCAATCTCGAGGCAGTACTGCGTGACCTGCCCATGGCTTCACCCGGGCTCTCGGCGACCTCGAACAACTTCGCGAACGGCAAAACGACCGCCAATCTGCGCGATCTCGGCGTCAATCGCACCCTGGTTCTTATTGATGGCCGGCGCATCGTCCCGGTGGATTACCTCGGTACCGTGGATCTCGACATCGTTCCGGCGGCCATGATCGACCGTATCGATGTCGTGACGGGTGGCGCCTCGGCCGTTTACGGTGCAGATGCGATTGCAGGCGTGGTCAATATCATCTTGAAGAAGCACTTCACCGGTTTGCAACTGAACTCACAGGTTGCAGTGTATGACCCGGGTGACGGAAGGATGACGGACGTGAGCTTACTTGCCGGTACCGATTATGCGGATGGACGCGGCAACGTAACGATCTTTGGTGGTGTTACGAATCGTCAGCCGATCTTCCGGCGCGATCGCTCATGGGCATCGCCGGATCTCATTTCGAATAATGCGACTCTGCTGCCCTTTGGAGGGAATATCATTGGACCCGGACGCGATCTCGGGCGGGGTCTGATGTTTACGCCGGATCGAACGCTGGTGCCGTACGACGGCAGTACGCTTGATCGCAGCCCAGCCCAGTACATTGTCGTTCCGCAGGACAGGATTTCCTTGGGACTGAACGGGGATTACAAGGCGGCTCCCGGGGCAGACATCTATTACCGTGCGACCTTTGCGCAGAATAGAGTTTCCCGCCAGACCTCGACTGTGGCCATCACGGATACGGTGGCCGTTAACTACGGCAACCCGCTTCTCTCAGACCAAGAGCGCTCGATTCTCTTCACCGGCGGTCCACATCTGCCGGGTGACACATCGAGCATCAATCTGCAGAAGGCCATGCTGACTCTGGGGAACAACGGCGAGCACAATCTCTACCAGACGATCGATGCCGTCCTGGGCGTCCGCGGCCCGCTTGGGGGACACTTCACGTACGACGTGGCCGGGCAGTTCGGCGAGACTACTTGGGATCAGACCCTATATGGGGACGTATCTCCGACGCGCTTTCAGCAGGGCCTGCTGGTGAATCCTGACGGGACTTGCATGGACCCTGTAGGCGGTTGCGTACCTATCGATATCTTCAGCGGGGACCCGAATGCAATTTCGCCTGCGCAGGTCGCCTTTTTTGGCCTGGTGCAGCGGGCTAGCTCGGATACCCGGCAAGTCGTCGCAACCGCCTCGATCTCCGGAGATCTGGGAGGAATACGGGCAAAGAGCCCGTGGGCAGCTGACCCTCTGAGTGTGGCTCTCGGCACTGAGTATCGCACGGAGCAGTCCGCGTACAACCCGGATGACACTCTAGCCGTAGGAAACAATCTGAGCTTCGGCGCAATTCCGCCCACTGCAGGCTCTTATCACGTCAAGGAAGGATACGTGGAAGCGCATCTGCCGATTATGCAGAATCAGCCGGTAGCGCGAGATTTCAGCGTCGAGGGCGGCTACCGGATCTCCCACTACGATCTCGAGGGAAGGGCGAATACATACAAACTCGGCGTGAACTGGGCGCCGGTGGCAGACATTCGGTTCCGCGCATCTTATGAGCGCGCAATCCGGGCGCCCACGATAGGAGAGCTTTTCGAGGAGCAACAGCCGGCGACCGCAACAGCAGTTGATCCGTGCTTTGGTAATGGAGCGCAAGGACCTGCGGCATCGGCTGGACTGTGCGCCGCGACCGGTGTGCCCGCCGGCGCATACGGAAATCCAGCGTTTCAGTGCCCCGGGGGCCAATGCGTCAGCTTGGTGGGCGGAAATCGCAAGCTCCAGTTCGAGCGCTCGGATTCCAAGACACTCGGCTTCACATTTACGCCACGGTTCGCTCCGAAGCTGTCCGCCTCGCTCGATTATTACGACATCAATCTCAAAGGAGCCATAGCTCCGTTCGGGGCCACAGTGCCTGCCATTCTTGCCAACTGTTATGGCAGCGCGCCCGGACAGAATCCGACGCAGGATCCGAGTAACATCTACTGTCGGCAGATAGCTCGTAACTCCGCTGGGGAAATATTCGGCGGCGGCTTCCTCGGTGTGACGAGCGGTGATGTGCTGCTGCTCAACCAGAATACCGGCTTTTTGCGCGTCAAAGGCTTTGACCTTCAGACTGCTTACCGCAGTGACCTCGCGGATTTAGGATTGCACTGGATTCCTGGCAGCGTCGCAGCGACTCTCGACGCCAACTATGTGAGATCTCACTCCATTCAGCAACTGCGCTCACTGCCGGTGAACGAATGCGCCGGTCTTTTCGGGGCCACTTGTGGCCAGCCCATCCCGACTGTCCGGGTGAACTCTCGCCTTACGTGGATCGCGGGTGATCGGGGCAGT
>Ga0134126_10002822_pt1 | contig 21844 bp, 23 predicted proteins | sample KB31752_FD_96881 | JGI IMG/M metagenome (GOLD analysis project Ga0134126, IMG submission 96881) | Terrestrial soil microbial communities with excess Nitrogen fertilizer from Kellogg Biological Station, Michigan, USA - KB3-175-2 | ecosystem: Environmental > Terrestrial > Soil > Unclassified ... | reverse complement strand
GGCGCCCGTCGGTGCCGCGCACGAAGATATGCTGCACACCCAGCGGGGCGGAAAGCGGGATGCCGATGACGGCGAGCCAATTCGCACCCTCCTGAAGAACCAGGGCGCGATGCCCGTCGGCATCGACATAGGGCATTGCGGCTTGCGCGGAATCGAGCTTGATGATCTTGACGCCGCCCGGGACCGCATTTTCACGGGGGAGTTCGGCGCCGGACTCCAGTGCCAGGCTCGAGCCGATGAGCGCGAAGCCCAGGGCGAGGATGGGCGCGGTACGGACGATGAGCCGTGCGGCGCCGCGTCGAACCTCGCGCATCATGAGTTGCCCTCGACTTTTGCGCGAAGGCTGCCGTGCGCGAGCCGCGCTTCGATGAGGGTGCCCGGTGCCACGTCGGCGGCGCCGCGCAGGATTCGGCCGTCTTCGGTGCTGACGATGGCATAACCGCGCTCGAGAGTGGCGAGCGGACTGACGGCGTTCAAGGTGCGTACCAGGGGCAGCAGCCGTTCCCGCGCGCGGCGTGTGCGCTCGAGCCCGCTGGTCTTGAGCCTCGCGAACAGCGAGGCGTAGGCCGCATTCGCGTCGCGGATTCGTGCGGCCGGGCTGGTTCGCGCCGCTCGTCCTGCCAGCCAGCCCAGGCGTTCCGTGCGCTCCTGAAGCCGCCGGCGCAGTGCGCGCAGCAGGGATTGCTCGAGCTCGTCCAGGCGCTGCGCCTGCGCATTCAGGCGCGCCGCCGGGCTTACGAGCGCGGCGCGGCCCGAGAGCCAGCGCAGCCGTTGCCCATGTTCATCGAGCCGCCGACGCAGGCTGCGTTGCAGCCGCACGGCGAATCGCGACAGGGCATTGAGCCATTCCTCGGCGTCGGGAACCACCAGTTCGGCGGCCGCGGACGGAGTGGGCGCACGCATGTCGGCGGCGAAATCGGCAATGGTGAAATCGATTTCGTGGCCGATGCCCGTGATCACGGGGATGGGCGAAGCGACGATGGCCCGCGCCAGGCGCTCGTCGTTGAATGCCCAAAGATCTTCCAACGAACCGCCGCCGCGGGCCAGGATCAATACATCGCATTCGGCGCGGCCGCCGGCAAGCGTCAGCGCCGCCACGATCTCTCCCGCCGCTTGCGCGCCTTGCACCGGGACGGGGTAGATCAGCACGGCGGCGGCGGGAAAGCGCCGCGCCAGCACGTGCAGAATGTCGCGCACCGCGGCGCCCGTGGGCGAGGTGATGATGCCGATGCGTTTGGGAAGCCGCGGCAGGGAGCGCTTGCGATCGGCCGCGAACAGGCCCTCGCGGCTCAGCTTGGCGCTCAGTTCCTCGAACTGGCGCTTCAAGGCGCCGAGACCGGCGTCCTCCATGTGCTCGACGACGAGCTGGTATTCGCCGCGCGGTTCGTACAGCCCGATCCGGGCCCGCACCAGCACCTTTTGACCGTCCCGCGCGGCGAACCCGCACAACATATTTCGCTGGCGAAACATGCAGCAGCGAACCTGCGCGGCGGCGTCCTTGAGCGAGAAATACCAATGCCCGGAGCCGGGTTTCGCGAGATTGGAGATTTCCGCCTCCAGCCACAGGCTGCCGAAGCCGCGTTCCAGCAGCATCCTGACCTCGCGGTTGAGCCGCGAAACGCTGTAAATATCGCGCTCGGACCGTGTGGGGACGGAGGCGCTTGCGGCGGTTTCCATGGGCAAATGATAGCGGTTTACCGCACCGCGGGGGCAAGGTACAATGCGCCGCCTCTTAGATGAACCTGTGAACGCCACCTATGCGTATTCTGGAAGAGGCACTCACCTTCGATGACGTGCTGCTGGTGCCCGCCTATTCCGAGGTTTTACCCCGGGAAGTGTCGCTGGCAAGCCAGCTGACCCGCGAAATCCGCGTGAATCTGCCGGTGGTTTCCGCCGCCATGGACACCGTCACGGAAGCGCGCCTGGCCATCACCATGGCGCAGGAAGGCGGAATCGGCATCATCCACAAGAACATGTCCATCGACAATCAGGCGCGGCAGGTGGCGCGCGTGAAGAAGTTCGAGAGCGGCGTGATCAGCGATCCGATCACGGTGAAACCCGACATGACCATCCGTCAGGTCCTGGAACTCACCCGCGCCAAGAACATATCCGGCGTGCCGGTGGTGCGCGGCACGAAAGTGGTCGGCATCGTTACGCACCGCGACCTGCGCTTCGAGACAAAGCTGGATGCGCCGGTCTCCTCCGTGATGACGCCGAAGGAGCGCCTCATCACCGTGCGCGAGAATGCGCCAAAGGACGAGGTGCTCGCGCTGCTGCACAAGCACCGCATCGAAAAGGTCTTGGTGATAGCCGGCGACCATGAACTCAAAGGCATGATCACGGTCAAGGATTTCCAAAAAGCCACGGAATTCCCCAATGCCTGCAAGGACGCGGTCGGCAGCCTGCGCGTCGGCGCGGCGGTGGGCACGGCTCCGGACACCTTGGACCGGGTCGCGGCCCTGCGCGAGTCGGGCGTCGATGTCGTCGTGGTGGATACCTCGCACGGCCATTCGCGCGGCGTGCTGGAGACGGTGGCCAAGATCAGGGCGAAGTTTCCCGGCATTCAGATCATCGGCGGCAATATCGTGACCGCGGAAGCGGCGCTCGACCTGGTCAAGCATGGGGCCGACGGAGTCAAGGTGGGCATCGGTCCGGGATCGATTTGCACCACCCGCGTCGTCGCCGGCGTGGGCGTGCCGCAGATCAGCGCGATTTCCAGAGTGGCGAAGGCGCTCGAGGGCAGCGGCGTGCCGGTCATCGGCGACGGCGGCATCCGCTACTCGGGCGACATCGCCAAGGCGCTCGCGGCCGGCGCGCATTGCGTGATGATCGGCGGCATGTTCGCGGGCACGGAAGAATCACCCGGCGATGTGGAGCTGTACCAAGGCGGTTCCTACAAGGCGTACCGCGGCATGGGATCCTTGGGTGCGATGGCGCAGGCGCATGGTTCCAGCGACCGCTATTTTCAGGACACCACGACGGAGCTCGAAAAGCTGGTGCCCGAGGGCATCGAGGGCAGAGTGCCGTACAAGGGCAGCCTGGTCGCCATCCTGCATCAGCTCTCGGGCGGATTGCGCGCCGCCATGGGATATACGGGCAGCGGCAGCATCGAGGAAATGCGCACCCGCCCGCAATTCGTGCGCATCACCTCGGCCGGCGTCCGCGAGAGTCACGTGCACGATGTGACCATCACCAAAGAAGCGCCGAACTACCGGATCGGGTGATGCCGGACATTCACGCGGACCGGGTCCTCATACTCGATTTCGGCGCTCAATACACGCAGTTGATTGCGCGCCGCGTACGCGAACTCGGCGTGTATTCTGAAATCTACGCCTGCGATGTGGATGCGGCGGCGATCAAGCGTTTTGCGCCGAAGGCCATCATTCTTTCCGGCGGCCCGGAGTCGGTCTACGATGCCAAGGGACTCGATGCACCCAGTGAGGTTTTCTCCGCCGGTGTGCCGGTGCTCGGCATCTGCTATGGCATGCAGGCCATGGCCGCGCAGCTGGGCGGCAAGGTTGAATCGTCCAGTCATCGGGAATTCGGCGCCGCGCAGGTCCGGCCCACCGCGCCCTCCCGGCTGCTCGACGGCCTCGAGGACAACCGCGACGCGGAAGGCCGGCGCGTGCTCGACGTGTGGATGAGTCACGGCGATCACGTGGTGCAGGTGCCCCCGGGTTTCAAGATCATCGGCTCGAGCGACAACGCACCGCTCGCGGCCATGGCCGACGAGACGCGGCGATTCTACGGCCTGCAATTTCATCCCGAGGTCACGCACAGCCTGCAAGGCGGCGAAATATTGCGGCGCTTCGTACGGGAGATCGCGCAGTGCTCGGCCGATTGGGCGACCGGCAATATCATCGAGGACAGCGTGGCGCGGATTCGCGCGCAGGTGGGCGAGGAGAAGGTGCTGCTCGGATTATCCGGCGGCGTGGATTCCTCGGTGCTGGCGGCCTTGCTCCATCGCGCCATCGGCGCGCAGCTCACGTGCGTGTTCGTGGATCACGGACTTCTGCGGTTGGGCGAGGGCGATCAGGTGATGGCGACGTTCGCGCAGCACATGGGCGTGCGCGTCATTCGAGTCGATGCCGAGCAGCGCTTTTTGGCGGCGCTCGCGGGCGAGACCGATCCGGAGCGGAAACGCAAAATCATCGGAAGGATGTTCGTCGAGATATTCGACGAAGAGGCGGCGAAGCTCGAGGACGTGAAGTGGCTGGCGCAGGGCACGATTTACCCGGACGTGATCGAGTCGGCGGGAGCCAAGACCGGCAAAGCGCATGTGATCAAGTCGCACCACAACGTGGGCGGGCTGCCGCAGCATATGAAGCTGAAGCTGCTGGAGCCGCTGCGCGAGCTGTTCAAGGATGAGGTGCGCAAGCTTGGGCTGGAGCTGGGCCTGCCCAACGAGATGGTGCACCGGCATCCTTTCCCCGGCCCCGGCCTCGGCGTGCGGATTCTGGGGGAGGTCCGCAAGGCTCACGCGGACCTGCTGCGCCGCGCGGACGCGATTTTCATCGAAGAATTGCGCCGGCACGGCTTGTACGGCAAGGTCAGCCAGGCGTTCGCCGTGTTCCTGCCGGTGCGCTCGGTGGGCGTGATGGGTGATGGGCGGCGCTACGACTACGTGGTCGCGCTGCGAGCGGTGGAAACCATCGACTTCATGACGGCCCGCTGGGCCCGGCTGCCGTATGAATTTCTCGATCTCGTGGTGCATCGGATCATCAACGAGGTGCCGGGGATTTCGCGCGTGGTGTACGACATCTCGGGGAAGCCGCCAGCGACGATCGAGTGGGAGTGACCCAACTCATATGCAAAACTCTTGCTTTTATGTCGATTTTTGCATATGATTTGGCATGGCTTCGCTGGAGCACTATCTCGATGAGCGCGTTGCCCACGGACGCAGCTACTTCGTGGGGGACGAGGCGCGTTCCGCGCTCGGCGTTTCGCAGCGCAATTTTGCCGCTGCCGTCACGAGGCTGATCAACAAAGGACGATTGGCGAATCCTCGCCACGGCTTCTTTCTCATTCTTCGTCCCGAAGACCGGGTTGCCGGCGCGCCGGACCCCGTACGATGGATTGATCCCTTGATGAAGCACCAGGGGCTCGCATATCGAGTCTCACTGTTGCGCGCGGCTGCGTTCCACGGCTCATCGCATCAGGCGGCGATGGTCTTCCAAATCATAGCTCCCAAACAGTTGCGTGACTTCGAGATCGGTCGACATCGCCTGCAGTTTCTTTACCAGGCGCCGCAAATCTTCTCGCACGTCAATCTAGCCGCCCGACTTGGTCAGATGAAGAGTGATGAAGGCTTTGCGAAAGTTGCGGGTGTCGAGCTGACGCTACTCGACTGTGCGCGTTACTTTCACGATGTAGGCGGTATCAACGGGGTCGCGCAGATCGCTAAAGACATCGGCGGCGAAGCAAACTCACACGTGCTCGCGGACGCAGCCGAGGACTATGAGAACTCGTCCGTGCGTCGTCTCGGCTACCTGCTCGATCTGGCAAACCACTCGCGTCAGGCGAAGGTGCTGGAGCCATTCGTCAAGAAGGCGAAGACTGTTGTGCCGTTGAATCCTGCTGTGACGTCTCTAGTTGCGTCTCTCGCCGAGCCTCGTGAGAAAAATTCCAGGTGGAAGCTCATGATCAACGAATCGGTGGAGGTCGAAGCTTGATCCCCCGGGCGTATGTTCAGGCGTGGAGTGCAAAGGCTCCGTGGCCCGACTTGCGGCAGGTAGAACAGGACCTCATCATTTGTCGTGCGCTCTGTGATTTGTTCAACGCTTCTGGCCTGAAGGACAGGATTGCGTTTCGGGGTGGCACGGCAATTCACAAACTCTTGTTCGAGCAGCCGCTGCGCTATTCCGAGGATATCGATCTTGTACAAACTCGCGCCGAACCCATTGGCGTGACCGTCGATGCGATACGAGACGCGCTATCTTGGCTCGGGAAGTGCAATCGCGCGCAAGCCGGACACTCGATGCACCTTGTGTTCAAGTTCGCGCCTGAAAGCGATCCGCAGGCAACGCTGAAACTGAAAGTAGAGGTCAATACTCGCGAACACGCCAGCCTGAACGGTCTCAAATCGTATCCGTTTGCGGTGGACAACGATTGGTATCAGGCAAAGGCCGAAATCGCTTCCTTCACGCCGGAAGAACTGTTCGGAACCAAGCTGCGCGCGCTTTTGCAACGCCGTAAGAATCGCGACATGTTCGACCTGCACTACGGCCTCGAACAGCTCGCAATCGATGACGACCAACTTGTGGCGTGCTTCCATCATTACCTGAAATTGGAAGGCCAACAGATCACCCGCGCTATGGCAGAGCAGCGCATGCTGCAGAAGCTGACGGCCAGCCTGATTGAAGATATCGCGCCGCTGCTGCCCGCGGGGGTACTTTATGGTGAATCGGACGCCATTGAGGCATTCAATGAAATCTGGAAGCGGCTCGTGAGGAAACTCAAAGGTAAGCCATGGAAATCAAGCGATGAGGCCATCACGGAACTGCGCCTGAAAAGGTTCCCTGGACTGCTTCTGAATGGATGAGAGCGGGCTACCCAGGATGCGCATTGTCGTAGTCGGTGGTGCGGGGAACTTTGGTGCACGCATTGTGCGCGCGTTGCGCGGTGACCCGAATATCGACCTGCTGGTAGCGGGACGCCGGATAATATCCGTACCGGACGCGGAAGACGTACCGGGCGTCTCGATCAATATTGACAAAGCGGGCTTTGCGCAAGCACTTAAAGTCTTGTCCCCCGGACTCGTAGTTCATTGTGTGGGGCCGTTTCAAGGACAAGACTATCGCGTTGCGAACGCAGCATTAGCTGCTGGAGCGAATTACCTGGATCTCGCCGATGGACGCCAGTTCATCGCCGAGTTTGCCGCGAGCGTGAACGCGCAAGCGGCCAGCGTAGGCCGAGTGGCGATCTCCGGAGCGAGTACGTTACCAGCGCTTTCGTCGGCGGTGGTCGATGAGTTGCGAGTAGGGATGTCTTCACTCGAATCAATTGAGGTCACTATTGCGCCAGGGCAGCGCGCGCCTCGCGGGAAAGCAACACTGGAAGCGGTGTTCAGCTATTTGGGTCGCCCTTTTTTGGTCTGGCGCAAGGGTCGGTGGAGACGTGAATGGGGATGGATGGATTTGCAAAATACACGACTCGATATTGGTGCTCGCTTGGCTGCCGCATGTGACGTCCCCGATCTCGAATTGTTCCCCGCGCGCTATACGGGTGTTCAGACCGTGCGCTTCTCTGCCGCGCTGGAGTTTGGAGTACAACATTTGACGCTCTGGGGTCTCGCGGCGTTGCGGCGGATCGGTCTGCCGTTTCCCGTGGCTCGATGGGCCGTGAGTCTGAATCAATTAGCCGGAATGTTCGATACGGCTGCGGGCGAGAAGGGCGGAATGCGAGTCAGCGTCGTGGGGGATCGAAGGGATGGCGGTGGTCGCGTTCGGCGCACGTGGCAGCTGACCGCACCGGCGATGGACGGGCCTGAAATTCCCTGCATGGCAGCCATCGTTCTCGCGCGCCGATTGGCTCGCGGCGAGATCTTCCAATCCGGGGCGTTTCCGTGCATGGGATTCTTGACACTAGCGGAGTTCACTCCCGAGTTTGCTCGTTGGAAAATCACGACGCGGATGGAAGAGGTGGTGGCGTGAGTGAAATCTATCTTTGGCTCAAATGGGCGCATGTTGTGTCCTCCACCGTATTGTTCGGAATGGGCGCCGGAATCGCCTTCTTCTTCGTCCGGGCACAGAGGACGGGCGACGTTCGGGTCATTGCAGCGGTGGCGCGAGAGGTCGTCATCGCAGATGCAATCTTCACAGCCAGCGCAGTCGTGATGCAGCCGGTCACCGGTCTTGCGATGGTGCGACTCGCCGGATTCCCGCTTTCCCTTCCGTGGTTGCGGTGGTCTATCGCGCTGTACGTGTTGATTGGGTGTTGCTGGCTACCCGTGGTGTGGCTACAGGTCCGGATGCGGAATCTAGCGGCGCGTGCGATGCGGGACGGAACGGCGTTGCCCACCGAGTACTTCCGATACTATCGCTGGTGGTTTTATCTAGGGTGGCCTGCATTTATTGGCGTGCTTTTTGTCTTCTATCTGATGGTGTTGAAACCCGCGATACGATAGATGAGAATCTTTCGCTATCAATCGTCCACGATCGGATACCAAGCAAAAGCGTTCTGACGGTATCGCAGACGGTATTGTGATCACGGCGCTCATAAAACTCTTTGTACGCCAATGAGTTACGAAGCAAGGAGATTATTGAGTGGGAGTGAGAAGGGGCGCCTACGACCTTGAAAAATGAGCGTCGACCGCTCATTATACGAGGTATGCTTAAACGACCACAGCTCTTGGACCGGTTGCGCGCCGGCTTAAGAGCCAGTCCTGCGGTAGCGCTGCTTGGGCCCCGCCAGTGCGGCAAGACTACTCTCGCTCGGCAGCTTGCTGATGCCTCGAAAAGCACCTACTTCGATCTGGAAAATCCTGTCGACCTCGCCCGCCTATCCGAGCCCATGACGGCGCTTGAGCAATTACGTGGACTGATCGTGATTGATGAGGTGCAGCGTCATCCCGATCTCTTCCCGATTCTCAGGGTATTGTTGGACCGCAAGCCGGTTCGAGCGCGTTTCCTGATTCTGGGCAGCGCATCGCCCGAGTTATTACGCCAGAGTTCCGAGACTCTGGCGGGCCGGCTTGCCATTGTCGAGATGGCCGGATTCACGCTTGAAGAGCTCAGTCGCCCGGATCTTAACCGATTATGGTTAAGAGGCGGATTTCCGCGCTCGTTCCTCGCGCGCACGGAAGCGGCGAGTAGCGCATGGCGCGAGGATTTTGTCCGCACGTTTCTTGAGCGCGACTTGGCTCAACTCGGTGTGCAGGTGCCCTCGGGCACCATGCGCAGATTCTGGACAATGACCGCCCACTACTCGGGTGGCATCTGGAACAGCTCGGAGATTGGGCGATCTCTGGGTGAGGCTCATACGACCGTCAAACGTCATCTCGACGCCTTGTCCGGCGCGCTTGTTGTGCGCGTGCTGGACCCTTGGTTCGAGAACGTCGGTAAGCGGTTGGTTAAATCCCCGAAAGTTTACATTCGTGATTCGGGACTCCTGCATACGCTGCTCGGAATTGGCGACCGCCGGCAACTCGATGGGAATCCCAAGGCCGGCGGCTCATGGGAGGGTTTCGTTATCGAGCAACTTCTCGCTCATGTGCCCAAGTCCAAAGCCTATTACTGGCGAACGCAGGCCGGCGCAGAACTCGATTTGCTGCTATTTGTGAAAGGGCGGCGTATTGGAATCGAGATTAAACGGGCGGATGCACCGAAGATGACGCCGTCGATGGGTTCGGCACTCGAAGACCTGGGATTACATCGGTTATTGGTGGTTTATCCTGGCTCGGTGCGATATACCCTCCGTCCCAAGGTGGAAGTGATGTCGCTGGCGCAGTGCATGGCCGAACTCGCCTGATCAGGAGGCGGGTAGCTCCTGCGAGAGGGTGGCGCGCGCGAAGGTGAAGGAGCTGGCGCCCAACGTGCCGACGAAGAGCTGTGTTGGGATGCGATCTCCGGTGCTGGGATTGATTAGCGCGAGCCCGTCGCAGAAGTCGACAAAGCACTTTTCCCCCGCCCGATGTGGCTGGCGCAACACCACGGACAGACGCTTCTCGAAGCCCCGATACAGCTCGGCAAATTGCGAGTATTGGTACCCGTCAGGGTGCTCGGCTTTGTGCTCCTCCCAGAGAAGCGCGAGGGTGACCTGGTGGTCGCGACGTGCGAGCTCCTCGCGCACCCGCGCCCAGTCGGGAAGCGGCCGCGCCGGAGTGCGTTTCGGGGTACTGCCGCCGGCACTGCGATAGAGCCGGCGCGAGAGTTCTACCTCATCGAGCTCGGCGATCTGCGCCAGTCCGGCATCCCCAGAGCCATTGTTTTCGGCTCCGATCAGGGCTTGGTCGGGCAATTCAACGAAGTGGTCGCCGAGTTTGCGATCAAGACGCTCGCAGCCGTGCCGGGGCCGCATCGCGTCTGGGCGATCGGTGAGCGAGTGTACACGCGTCTGGCAGATGCCGGCCTATCGCTGGTCGGGTTATTTGCAGTGCCCAATTCTGTTCAGGCGATTACCTCGCTCGTACAAGAGTTGCAAATCAGCAGCGAAGCACATCGCGAGCGGGATCGTAACGTACCTCTGTGGGTGTTCCACAATCGCCCGGTCTCGGGATCGCTCTTCGAGCCCGTGCAGCAGTGTCTGCTGCCGCTCGATGCGCAATGGCGCGAAAACCTGACCGACATTCCGTGGCCCACCGACAATCTGCCGGAGGTGGTGGGGGACCGGATGGTCACCGTGCGGGCACTGATTCGCGAATATCTCTTCATCTCGTTCTTCCGTGCCTGCGCCGAATCTCTGGCCAGCGAGAACGCGAGCCGCCTGGCCGCAATGGAGCGTGCCGACAAGAACATCAGCGAGCTGCTGGAGCAGTTGCATGCCAGCTTCCACCGGCTGCGCCAAAGTGGTATCGACGAAGAACTGTTCGACGTAATCTCCGGATTTGAGGCATTGCGCGGAGTTTGGTAGCAGCTGACCAACCCGGAGTTTCCGGGACAACCTTGGCAGAAGCGCTGTGAACCGGCGCTGAAGGTTGACCAGGGTCCCGCGTGTCGTCCGTACAGAATCAACCCGGTGCGGCCCCTGTCGGCGCCCAATGCGGACGGCGGTTTGCAACCAGCCGGTTTCGAGGCACGCGACGTCGCAGCCCACCGTGATCAAACGGCGTCCAGCGTTCGCAAGTAAGAGCCCGCGTGGCGCATCGTTTTCACGCGGCAGCAGGCGCTCCGTTCGCTTGCAGTGCATGTGGAATCATGGCAACAAGAAACTCTAATAGGCAATAAATGAAGGTTTGGCTTAGCAAACAGTTTGAATTGGACGAATGGCAACGACGGATGGTTCTCTGGCGCGGCGCTGTTGCGACCGGTGCTGCTGCCGTGCTCTTCGCCAAGGGAAGTGAGTTCGCGATGTCTCTGTTCTCTCGAGGTCGGGAGTGGGCAGTATGGTGGCCGCATTGCTCCGCGCCCGTGGGCCTTGCGGTGTGTGCCTGGTTGACCAGATCAGTGTTCAGTGGTGCTGAGGGGAGCGGGATACCGCAGACCATTGCGGCGCTCGCCATGCCGACCGAAGTGGCCCGCGACCAGGTTTTGTCGCTCCAGGATAGCCTTCGGTAAGGTATTCCTGACGCTGCTTGGCCTGGCATCCGGCGGTTCTGTCGGACGCGAAGGGCCCACGGTTCAAGTCGGGGCCTCCATCATGCACGCTCTCCGCCGATTCGCGCGGTTCTCGGCCATCGATGTGGACCGTGGCCTGATTCTTGCCGGCGGAGCCGCAGGTGTCGCAGCCGCGTTCAATACGCCGTTGGCCGGGATTGTCTCGCCATTGAGGAATTGTCTCGGTCATTCGAGGAGCGAACCAGCGGAACAATCCTGACCGCGGTGATTCTTGCCGGAGTGACCTCGCTGGCGTTACTCGGTAACCACACTTATTTTGGTAGTACGAGCGCCATCATGAGCGAGCCCAGAATTGGCTAGCCGTGCCGGTCTGCGGAGTTGTAGGCGGTGCTCTTGGAGGAGCGTTTGCGCTGGCAATGGTGCGAATGGGCACTGCGCTGCCGTTTGGAATGCAAAGGGTTCGGAGTGAACATCCAGTGGTGTTTTCTGCTGGATGCGGTTTACTGATAGCCCTCATCGGCTGGTTTTCATCAGGAACGACTTTCGGTACCGGTTACTCTGAGGCAAAGTTGTTGCTGCAAAATGACGCTGCACCCACCGCTGGATTCGCGCCGTGGAAGGCCTTCGCCACATTGATTTCCTATGTCAGTGGTATACCGTGTGGCGTATTTGCGCCGTCGCTGGCGGTGGGGGCAGGTTTAGGCGCTCATTTGTTCAGCTGGTGGCCAATTGCCCCTGCGGGAGCCATGGTGATTCTGTCGATGGCTGCGCATTTCTCCGGCGTTGTTCAAGCGCCGCTGACAGCGCTCGTGATTGTCACCGAAATGACGGGGAACCGGTCGCTGACGCTTCCGCTCATGGCCGTCGTCTTGATTGGCCGAGGGGCGAGCGCGCTAGTCTGCAGACCAGCGCTTTATCGGACGTTGGCGGAGCGCTTTATGCCGGCGAAGGTCCCGGTCGCCAGTGAGTTGTGAAACCCGAGTTGGAAGCAGCCTTTTGCCGGGAAGAATTCGTATACCGCGCGGGGTTCTCGGCAGCTACCGGTTCAAGGATCGCTAGTCGTGTTGCATGATGGCCAAAGCACCTCGAAGCTTTCTGCATCTATCGCTGTCTATCGCCCTCAAGCGGCATGTTTTGGCGGCAGATGTGACGGTAAATTTGCCGGCCGTGAGAATATTCCGTGATTGCGCTTCTCGATAGCGACCATGTCGGACTTACCGACCGTACTTCTTCGTTGGCTCACCACTTCAGCATTGAAATCTGCGATGAATGGTTGTTGGAAAATCGTTCACGATGTCATTCGCTATCTATCGCCACCAAGCACGAATTTTTTTCGTACATTTGGACGGACATGGAGCGTTAGTATTGCAGTGGTACCATCTGCATCAACGAGAGCCTCGGCCGCAGTGGCGGCGACGAGCCGACGATCGTCCATTCGACGTCCGGTAGAAGCAGTTCAAAAGGGCTGCCCGTGCCGTGCGCCCATCTCTCGAAACTCTCGGATCATTTGACGCTCCTCCCCTCATCTGCTGATCCGGCCGCCTCATCCATTTGCAGCGGGGAATTGTGGGTCGTCGATATCGCGGTAGAAGATCTCGACACCAGCAATCTCGACGGTCCGATAGTGGACCAAGTGGGCTGCCATTGAAGCCGCGCTCATGGCGAAATAGCCGATGACAGAAGGCGCTGCGCCGGCTCAAGGCGAGCGGCTGCGTCCGCAGACACGCCGATCCGGCCCAGCAGGGTTGTGATCGGGTGAAAAGCGATCGAGGCTTTTCCGTCAAGGGATTCCCGCACGAGCACCCGCAGAGGCAGATCGAGCGCGGCCTGGGGTGTGGTAAGCATTATGGGCGTGCCGCCCTTGGCATTGCCGTAGAGCAGAACCGTAGTGGGTGGCATCGTTGCGCCGATGCTTCGCGCGTTCGCTGCATGGTCGATGCTCGCGAAGACTGTCATCCCACTCTTTGTAATCGCATCGACCAGACGCGCCAGTGTGACGCCGAAAGAGAAAGGAGATTCATGCTCGACGATTTCCGGGAACTGCGATTCATTCATGAAGCGACCTCCTCTCCAACGTCAATCACCAGCTTTCCTCGGGCCATGCCGGCCTCAAGCAACCGATACGCATCGCCCACCGTCCCGAGTGTGAAATGACGGGGGTCCAAGCCTGGTACCAGCGCGCCGGCTTCGGCGAGCCTGGTCGCTTCGGCCAGGATCTCGCCGTGGTGAGCGCAACCCTCGCCGGTCAGCAGCGGCAGCAGCGTGAAAATGCCGGAGTAGCTGGCGGCCCTGAACGAAAGTGGCGCCAACGAATGCGCGCCCCACCCGAGCGTGCTGACCACATGGCCGAATCGTCGCACCATCGCGAAGGAACGGTCGAGCGATTCTCCGCCGGCGGTGTCAAACACGATGTCGAAGCCTTGATTCCCCGTGTCTCGAGCCACTACGGCGGCAGGGGGATCTTCCTTGTCCACGAATCTCGCGCCAAGTCGTTCTATAATCTCTCGGCCAGACGAGGAGCCGGTCGCGAACGTCGTGGCGCCTCGTGCGCGAGCGATCTGTAACGCCATCTGGCCGGTCCCGCCAGCGCCGCCTCGCACGAGGACTCGTTGCCCGGCGCGAACGGACGCGCGATCCACCAGGCCCTCCCATGCCGTGATGAAGACAAGCGGCACCGCGGCAGTCTCGCGCAGGCTTAGGTTGGCGGGCTTGAGGGCCAAAAGGCGCTCATCGACCGACACGTACTCGGCGAGCGAACCGGGGTGGTCGCCGACGCCGCCTGTCATGCCGAACACCGCGTCGCCCTCCCGGAACCTTGGCGCGTCTGAGCCGACAGCCGCAACGATACCTGCCATGTCGATGCCGAGGATGGCAGGAAGAGGCTGGCGAGCGTGTTCGGCGACGCCCGCGAGGATTTTGACGTCCAGCGGATTCACTGCACTTGCCATCACTCGAACCAACACCTCACCGGCCCGCGGGCGAGGCGTTGAGACCTGCACGAGACGTTGCGGCTCACCAACCGCCTCGGCAATCGCGGCCCGCATCAGATGGGGAATGTCAGGCATGTTTGGGTTCCATTTCGCTCCGGATGAGCGAAGCCAATATACTGCGTTGCAGATTTCGATGGAATTACCGTGGCCAACAATGGTTGATTACCGAATCTGCAACGATGGACCGGATCGACGCCATGCGGGCATTCGTGACCGCAGTTGATCGAGGCTCGCTGGCCTCGGCTGCCCGCGGGCTCGGGTGCTCGCCCGCAACGGTGACTCGTGCGATCGCGCTGCTCTCGCGATGCCGCTCCTGCACCGAAGCACGCGTGCGCTTCACTGCCGCTCCGGTTTGGACAACTTCACGTGAGACCGGTGCTCGACGCCTTCCTGGACGAAAATCCTTCGGTGCGCGCACGATTCTTGTTGCTCGATCGGGTCGCGAATCTGGTTGAAGAGGGAATTGATGTCGCGGTACGCCTCGCGCACCTGCCGGATTCGACCATGGTGGCAACCCGCCTGGGAGAGGTACGGCGCATACTATGTGCCTCCCCCATGTACATTGAGCGATGCGGACTACCCAAGACGCCTGCAGGGCTTCGCGAACACGCGTGTACCATGGAACGGGACGGAGCTGAGACCGAACTGTGACGGTTTGCGTCCGCGCCTGGAAAGCCTTTGGTGCCGATATCCATTCAGCCCAGACTTGTGGTCAATTCGGCCGCTGTCGCGGTAGATTCTGCTGCGGCCGGGCACGGCATCACGAGAGTCATGTCTTATCAAGCTGCGGCAGCGGTGTCGACCGGCAAGTTGGTCGTGCTGTTGACACAGCATGAGCCCCCTCCCATCCCGGTTCATCTATTGCTGCCTTCTGCCCGTTCCAAAAAAATTAAGCAGCGGGCCTTCGTCGCTTTCGCAGCACCGCGCCTGCGCCAACACCTTGACAGAGCGGCGAACCAGATAAGTCGTATCAATTCTGGCCGCCGCTAGACTACGAGGCGGCATCAATTGTGCTCAAGCGAATATTGTTGACGGCGGATCTGACGGTAAATTGTGGTGGGCGGAATTTTTCAGCCAACGGAAACGATGGCTTGGACTGCCCGATTGCTGCCGGCGGCGACTGGCCCGTGTGGGCCGACTTGCGGCCTTCAAGATCACCGGGTTACGTTGCACTCGGCCGCGTCATTTCTTTCCTCGCGACTTTTGGCTGGCAAGACAGGACTGATTCTGGAAAGCGCTTCGGCACATCCGATTTTTCATTCATCTTGGCTACCTCGTTTCTGAACAAGGGAGCAATGTTCGGGTGCAGGCCCCAGGTCGCCTTCCGCAGCCCATTCGCGCCAAATTGCGAGTCCAATGGAGAGCACGACCGGACCGGCGAACACACCGATGAGCCCCCAAGCCGCAATGCCGCCGATAGCGCCGAACATCACCAGAGCAAAGGGAACATGCGTTGCGTTGCTGATGAGGAGCGGACGAAGCACATTGTCAATTGGATGCACCAGCAATAGACCCCACAAAAGCAAAACGACACCTTTCACTACATGGCCGGTGAGCAGCATATAGCCGCCGAGGCTGCCCCAAACGAGAGCGGTCCCAAGAAACGGAACGAAGGACAATACGCCAGTGACTGCGCCAAGGAGCACGGATCCCCGGATGCCGAGAATCGCATATCCAATTCCGGCAACCATGCCTTGGACGAAGGCGGTTGTCAGAAACCCAAACAAAACTGCGCGTGTCATCGAGCCGGCCGTACGGACATAGCTTTCCAAGCGACTACCGAATGCCTTCCTTACGACGCGGCTCAATTGAACAAGAATGGAGTCTCCATCGCGATATAGAAAAAACAGCGTAAACATCACCAAAAACAGGTGGCCGACACTTCGGCCGACACCGCTCGCCAACGCCTTGATCTGGCTGGTCCATGAGTGGGCCCATGTCGCGATCTGTTCGCCGAAGCCGGCCGGTTCGGCGGAGAAGTGATCCAATTGCAGCTGTAGCTGTTCTCCGAACCAAGGGATCCGACGAATGACCTCGGGAAGGATCAGGGTCTTCTCAGCGAGCAGCACCTCCAACGATCGATAAGCCGAGACCAGCTCGCCGGCGATCAATACGAATAGCCACAGCGCTGGCAGTATCACGGCACACGTCAGCATAAGCGTCATGCAGAATGCGGCAGCGCCCTGAAATCGACCGAACGGGCGACGCAACACTCGATACAACGGCCAGCTAACATACGCGAGGATGGCGGACCACGTTATGACGGAGGCGAATGGCCAGAGCACCGCAAGGCAGGCGACCCCTAGCGCAATCGCCAATATCAACAGCCCAAATCGCTTTGGGCGAACCCCCGCAATGGGCATCTCTCCGTGGATTTCTGGCATATGTTTTTAACGGCTAGCATGCGATGCACCGCTTCAGTCTGATGATGCACCTCGGCCCTCCGGGAAAGTAGCCGGACAAATGCGCAGAGCGTAGGTAGATATCCTAGTTTCCTTCCGTGGCCGAAGTGACACACTTGGTTTCCAAGCTCTGCCGCGGGATACCCACGATGCCGAACGAAAACCGACTGCTCGTGCCGATCGACGGATCGGATCACTCATTGCGCGCGCTCGCGCTAGTGATCAAGCGGGTCGCGTCGCATCGGCAGCTGCGGATATGCGTACTCAACGTGCAATTGCCATTGCCTCCAAGCCTGTTTGTCACGCCGTCGATGATTGCCCAGCATCACAAGCAAAAGAGCAAGGAGGATCTGGCGCGGGCGCTGCGGATGCTGCATCGAAAAGCTGTGAAAGCAGAGATTCTCGTCCGAGTGGGCGAACCGGGTGAAACTATTGCCAAAGTGGCGCGACAGAAGCATTGCGGCGAGATTGTTCTGGGAAGCCGAGGGTTGGGAAATCTTAAGGGGCTCATCCTGGGTTCGGTGACCAGCAAGGTCATTCACGCGGCGCGTGTGCCGGTAACGGTGGTGCCGTAGAGACGTCTGAATCCGACATATTGGCGTTTGAGTCACACATCGCGGGCCATCGTTACAGTGGAGATGTTCTCCTCCACCGTAAGCCAGGTCTGAGACGAGCTGTCACGCCGGATCCGCACGAGCCTCGTAGGTATAGATGCTTAAGGCGGGCGGGATACTGCGGATACACCATCCGTCGCGCACGTTCTATCTTGCCCACGTGTAATGCGTGAGGATAATTCAATGAATCCGAGAACTACGAGCCGCTACGGCATCCCGCTCATTACCCTGCATTGGCTCATGGTGGTGCTGATCGTCGCCATATACGCATGCATCGAGCTGAGGGGGCTGTACCCCAAGGGCAGCGCAATCAGGGAGGCGTTAAAGACCTGGCACTATCTGCTCGGCCTGACCGCCTTCGTTCTCGTATGGTTGCGTCTGCTCGCACGGCTCGCCGGTCGGGTGCCGCCCATCGTGCCCAGTCCGCCCCAGTGGCAGCTCCGAGTCGCGCATGTTGTCGAGTTTACAATGTATGTGTTCGTGATCGTCATGCCCGTGCTCGGCTGGCTGAGCGTGAGCGCCGACGGCAAGACCATCTCACTATTCGGTCTCGAGCTTCCGCGATTGATCGGTGAGAACAAAGGGCTTGCGATGCAGCTCGAGGACGTCCACGGACTCATCGGCAATATAGGTTACGCCCTGATTGGCATGCACGCGCTCGCAGCACTCATTCATCATTACGTGCAGCGCGACAACACGCTGAGACGCATGTTGCCGAGTCGACCACGCGGATGAGCGGCGCCTCGTGCCAGTACGCGGGTCTGCCGCGGGGGATCCTGGCCGAGGCAATCAGAGCCGCGGCGACCATTGCGATGCCTCAGTTCGGGGTTTACTTTGAGCGTGCAGTGAGTTTCCACGGGGTCAGAAGCCGCCGGGCACTATAAGAACGGGAGAGGCACCGTAGCGTCACCGCGGTGGCGGATGCAATTGCAGAAACGCAGATGTGGCGTCGTAGGCACGGGCCGCGGCTTCGCGTGAATTCGGTCGGGTGGCGACGCCAAGCAGCAGGCTGACCATCAAATTCCCCCAAAGCAGCCCGCCGAACTGTTCGGCAAGTTCGACGGGACGGCCATTGAGAAGTCCGGACGCCTGAGACTGGGCCATGATCTGACGCAGGGCGGCACGACTCGCCTCGCGCCCTATGGCGTCGAGCGCTTGCGCCACTTCGGGCGCGTGCACCGCCTCAGCGATCGCCAGTCGGAATACCGCAATGACCGTCGGGTCGGTTATCTCGCGGACGAGCCGCGTCCCGAAAGAAGCCAGTACGCGCGCGAGGGTCGCGCGATCGCGCGGCACGGGCAGGTCAGCGGGCACCTGCAGTCGCGTGGCGCGCGCGCTGATGCACGCGATCAGCATTTCCTGTTTGTTGCCCACCAGTGAGTACAGTTCTCGTTTCGAAACGCGCGCGCGCGTGGCGATCTCGAGCGTGCTGGTCGTCGCGTAGCCGCTCTTCATGAACGCCGCAAAGGCTGCATCGAGGATGCGCGTGCGCACCTCGGTTTCGCCGCGACCTCCCTGACGTTCCTTTGATGCCGATGCCGTAGTCATCATCGTCTCTGTTGACAGGCGGTACCGAATAGTACCACACTGGCGCGACCATTTGGTACTGACGGGTACCGCCGCTGGGAGACCATCATGCTCAAGCCAAAGACTTTTGCGACCGGTGCGACCGGGAACCGGCTTCGCCAGTTTGCGCCCGAGTCCGCGATGTGGCGGTGCGAGCAGGTCATGGCTCGCCCGCAGCGGCGTGCCGCACTGGCGGGGCTATGCACGCCGCGCGCCTAGGTTCTCACAATCAACCCCGGGAATTCGAACCCAAGGAGTGACTCATGTTGCCTCAACTCTGCTTTTTCGTGAGCATCGCATTCGGTTTCGTCGCGTGGGGGATGGTCGCGAAGCAATACATCTGGCCAAAACTCCGTCTCCTGCGACGGGTCGAAGCGCTGCGGCCTGTTCTCATGCTGCACAGCTTCCGCTTCCTCGGGTTGGCATTCCTGGTCCCGGGCGTCGTGTCGCCGGAGCTGCCCACGGCCTTCGCCCATTGCGCCGCCTATGGCGACATCGTTGCGGCGAGCCTCGCGTTGCTCTCGCTGGCATCGCTGCCACGCGGGGCCGGCATCGGCATCGCATGGATTTTCAATCTCTGGGGCTCGGTCGATATCTTAAACGCGTTCTACCAGGCCAATCGTGCCGGGCTGCTGGCGGGCCAGCTGGGCGCCGCCTACTTCCTTCCGACTCTGATCGTGCCGTTGCTGCTGATCACGCATGGGCTAGCCTTCCGGATTCTTCTTGCTGCGCCGTCCCGTCGTCCTTGATCTGGAGGCGAATTACAGCAAGATCGTCTGTCGGCGACGCGGCGGTTGGTGCTGTCAAATGAATGCCGGATTCGGAGGAAGTCTGACGGAGCCGTTGCCGCTGAGAGCATCGCAACGCGATGACCGTCCGTACCGTCTCGGGCTGGGCGAGATGGACGATGGCAATCTGCGCGCGCCACGGGGTCAAGTCTGGAAGTCATTGGGTTTCCTCGTGTTGGGTACCCCATCATGACGAGGCAGCAGGAGCCAGTGTGACGTGCCCCAACGCCATCAGCTCAACGCCATTGGCGAGCGCGTGTGCCAATCGGTGATTTGCCGGTAGGCATGCGCAAGAGTGAGCACTCGCGACTCGCCGAACCGGGGTCCCGTGATTTGCATTCCAATGGGCATGCCATCGCGGGTAAAACCGCAGGGCAGGGAAATCGCAGGAAGACCCAGCACATCGAACATATGCGTGTTGCGAAACTCGATGGGCGTCCCATCCGGCGGCAGCGGTGGATCCAGACAACCGGATTCGATGGTGATTGGTGTGATCGCAGTCGTAGGCGTGACGAGCAAGTCGACGCTCGAGAACACCTCATCTGCCTTCCAACGCAGGCGCTCCATTTCCCGCCGCGCGTTCACGTAGTCCGCGGCGGATATGCCCGCGGCCTGCTCCAGGCGTTGCCGCGTCATGGCCTGGTACAACTGCGGCGTCCGGGTGAAGTAGGGCTGGTGAAAGGCGTAGGCCTCGGCCGAGGCGATGGTCAACAACACGTTCGTGTACGGCAGCTCCACATCGCGCACGCCGGCGGTGATGCGCGCGAGTTCCTGGATTGACGCGTTCAGTGCGGTCTCGATGTCCAGGTCCAGGTCCTCGAAGTACGGCCGGCGCACGAGGCCTATGGTCAGTGTGGCCGTTTCGGCGCCGAGCGCGTTCGTATAGCGATCCACGGGCCGGTCCACGCTCGAGGGCTCCAGCGGGTCGTGGCCGGCGATGGTCTCCAAGAGCAAGGCGGCATCCGCGGCCGAGCGGCAAAGCGGCCCAATGTGGTCCAGGGACCAGGCCAGCGGAATGACTCCGCGGGTGCTGACTCGTCCCAATGTGGGTTTCAATCCCACGATGCCGCAATAGGCAGCCGGCTGGCGGATCGACGCCGCCGTGTCCGACCCCAGCGAGGCAATGCACAGCCCCGCCGCGACGGCGGCTGCCGATCCCCCCGAAGATCCGCCGGCAATGCGCGCGAGATTCCAGGGATTGCGAACCGGGCCGTAGTAGCTGGGTACCGATGTCCCGCCGTACGCGAACTCGTGCATATTCAGCTTGCCGAGCAGCACCGCACCGGCCGTCTTGAGGCGCCGCACGACTTCGGCGTCCTCGCCGGGGATGCGGTCCTTGAATACGGCGCTGGCCGCCGTGGTGCGAATGCCGGCCGTATCGATCAAGTCCTTGAGCGCCAGCGGCATGCCGTGCAGCGGGCCGCGCCAATGCCCGCGCTGGATCTCCGCTTCCGCCTCCCTTGCCTGCTGCAATGCCTGCTCGGCGGTCACCGTAATGAACGCGTTCAGCGCAGGATTCAATCGCTCGATACGGGCGATAAACGCCTGCACGAGCTCGACGGGAGACACAGCCTTGCGGCGCAACATCTCCATGGCCTCTACCAGCGTGAGCCGGGTGAGTTCCGTGGGTGACTGCGCCGGCGTTATATCGATGGTCATGAAGCATTCCGTATTGCGTTCCGCGGCATTCAAATTGTACCGACGTCAGTGGAAGCAAAGGAATTAACATTGAGCGACTGTCAACTTTGAGCGGCGATTCATTGATCGTGGGCCGGCGCCGTCCGGGACTGTGATGCGACGAGCACCTCTCCAATGCCGAGGCCGCCACACGCTTTGCGTCCCCCATGTTCCACGTCTAGAAGGAGATTCTCGGCCAGTTCGACCGGGTCTAACGAAGTCTGATTTTTACCTACGTCAGGTTGTAACATATGCCCATCAGCTTTATATATCGCTCATCCGAGCCACGGGCGTCAAGGGGTCAAACCGACGTATTCATTGCGAAATGCGAGTTGCAAATAGCAAATGGCAAATAGCAAATAGCAAATAGCAAATAGCAAATGGCGAATGGCGAATGGCGAATGGCGGCCCATGATGGCGATCGCGCCAATAATCAGCGGCGATGAATTGGAGCAAGCAGGGAGCGCTTAACGGTCGTTCGCGGGGTAAAGCAAGAGGGAAGAGATCTCGCCCGGCATCTGATGTGCCTGTTTCCGCTGTTTGGCGTTCTGCAGAATGATGCGCCGGCGATGACCATCGGCCAGCCCCCACTCT
>Ga0134126_10002821_pt1 | contig 21846 bp, 18 predicted proteins | sample KB31752_FD_96881 | JGI IMG/M metagenome (GOLD analysis project Ga0134126, IMG submission 96881) | Terrestrial soil microbial communities with excess Nitrogen fertilizer from Kellogg Biological Station, Michigan, USA - KB3-175-2 | ecosystem: Environmental > Terrestrial > Soil > Unclassified ... | reverse complement strand
GAACTTCTGCCCCTTGATAATGACCGTGTGCCCGGCATTGTGCCCGCCGGCATAACGCGCCACCGCGCTGAACCGCTCGCTCAGCACGTCCACAATCTTGCCCTTGCCCTCATCGCCCCACTGGGCGCCCAACACTACCGCCGTCTTCGCTCGCATCAATTTCACTTCCGTCGCAATTCTGAACTTGTCATCCTGACCCTGAGCTTCGCGAAGGGGAAGGACCTGCTTCTCCGCTGTCCCGTAACCCTGTCATCCTGAGCGCAGCGGCGCGCCTCTTGCGCCGCGCAGTCGAACGACCTGCATTTCCGCCCTCCGCGCACACTCAAAGCCCGGTCATCCTGAGTGGACCCTGAACGCAGTGAAGGGGAATCGAAGGATCTGCGGTTGTTCTTCCCCCGCTCGCCCCAACACACAAAAAGCCGCAGCACCAAACGCCACGACCCTCTCCGATCATAAACCCTTATAAGCTGTTGCTCCCGCGTCAATCACCCAAGCCCATTGAACCCGATCCAGATGAAATATGTAATGTTCCATCTGTAAACTCGCAGCATGGCTCGCAGGCAAGCTCGCCGAGCGTTGACAAAGGTCGTGGACGAGGAGTACACAGTCCGCTGCAAGTCAGGGAGTACAGGCATTTTCCGGGAAGAGGTCTACCAGAACACCCGCGGAAATGTCGCCAGGTACAACCTTGCGTCTATCCACTACGGGCTCTGCCGAAAAGACCATGGCCGCGTGTTGGGCTATGACAACGCGCATGACTTCCATGAGCGTCACTGGATGGGCCGTTCCGAAGAGGTCGCGTTGCGGAACTACAAGTCGATCTTTGACCGGTTTATCCGCGAACCGGAAGCCCTGAAGGAGAAAGCATGAAAATCCTCATCGGAATCGAGAGCTTCGAGGAAATGAAGGCCCGCAAATCCGTCCGCGCCTCCCGGCTGGCACGCGGTGAGCGCATCAAGCCCGAACGCCGTATCACCTTCGAAAACTCCGCCGATCTGCTGGCCTGCATCACCCCGCAGCGCATTCGCCTCATCAAGGCTGCACGCCAGGCGCCGCAGTCTGTCTCCGATCTTGCCAGATCCTTGAGTCGCCACCGGTCCGCTGTACACAGAGATGTGAAAGCTTTGGCCAGATACGGCATGGTCGCCATTCGCCGGCGCAACAACCCGGGCCATGAACAGGTTCAGATCGTCGCCGCCACAGCCGGCACATTCACGGTCTCGGCAAAATTCTGAACTGACCGCGCCGCGATATGCAGTGGGCAACTTCATGGGAGCTTGTCATCCTGGCCCTGAGCTTCGCGAAGGGGAAGGACCTGCTTTCTACCGGCGATCTCCCCGCGCGCTCGTCACGACAAACTTGTCCTCCTGAGCGCAGCGAAGGACCTGCTTTCCGCCGCCCTTCCCAACAATCAGAAAACTCGCCGCCGAAATCCAATTGACAAACCACCCATCCCCGCCACACTCTGAAACTGCGGCGTAGGGCGCATCGGTGCAGGTCGAAAGGGCAAGGCCCACCTACAGAACCTCATTCTCATTGCGCCGATGCCCTATCTTGAAAACCTCCGAAAACAGGCCAAGCAGGTTCTGCGATGGCACCGCGAGCGGTATTACCCGGTCGCTGCCACCATCCGCGATCACCTGCCTCGCTTCCGTCAGCTCTCCGACCCGGAGATACTGGCGGCGCAATTCCGCCTGGCCGATGCGCAGGAACTGGTAGCGCGTAAGGAGGGTTTCGCCACCTGGCAGGCGCTCAGAAACGGAGCCGGTACCGCCATGTCCCATACCCCACAGCCGATCCATCCAATCCTTTCCTCGATCGCTGCCCATCTCGACGTGCGCGACCTCGATGCATCCACCCGCTTCTTCACCGGCAAACTCGGCTTCACCGTCGACTTCTCCTACGGGGATCCGCCTTTCTATGCGCAGGTCAGCCGCGACCACGCTCACCTCGCCCTCCGTTACGTCGACGAGCCCTTCTTCGCGCCGGAGATCCGCGACCGCGAGACCCTGCTCTCCGCCTCCATCACGCTGGCCACTGCCGGCGAAATCAAGCAGCTCTTCCTCGAATGCCATGCTGCCGGCGTGCCCTTTGCCCAGCCCTTGCGGAACGAACCATGGCAAGCCAAAACATTCATCGTCAAAGACCCTGACGGCAACCTGATCCTCTTCGCCGGGCCGGCAAACTAACCTCTCCTGGTACCCATCGGCCCCCGGCATGACCGCCGGGCTCACTTTGGATCGGCTCACACTAGTCTTGAATGCCGTCGGGGTTCAGCCTCGTTGTAAATCGTGGTAGGTCGATGGGCTCCGTCGCGGCAAAGTTTTTGTGTGTTGCGACGTGCCGCAGAAATGGGACGGCGGATTCTTCAACTCCGGTCGCTGCGGCGACCTGCGCTCAGGATGGCACCTTTCGCAGGAACGGACCACATTGCGAGGGATACGTCTGAGAAAACCCTCGATGCAGTACGAACTTACTGCAAATGCGGTAGGATATTACTGCAATGCTTTCCCTCCGCTCCGAGCTGCGCCGCAAGCTTCTGACTTTCTTTTATGTCAACCGTTCCACGCGGGTTTACGTGCGTCAGTTGGCCCAATCCCTGCAGGTGGACTCCACCAATATGTCGCGAGAGCTCGCCCGCCTGGCGAGCCAGGGCCTGCTCATCGCGGAGATCGAAGGCCGGCAGCTCTATTACCGCCTCAATTCCTCCTATCCGTATCTCAAACCCCTGTTTACCCTGCTGAAAGGTTCCATCGGCATCGAACCCTCACTGAGAGACGCCCTTGAACGCATCGAGGGGATTGAATCTGCGTGGCTGTACGGTTCCTTCGCCAATGAGGATGCAGACGCCGCCAGCGATATTGATTTGTTGCTTATAGGACGGCCCCTTCAGACGCAACTTGCCTCCGAAATCCGAAGCGCGGAAAAACTCCTGCGCCGCGAGATCAACTACACTGTTCTCACTTCCCTGGAGCTCAAACAGCGGCTTGCCAAAGGTGACGCACTCGTGTCCGATATTTGGAATGGCAACCGGATCAGGTTGGTAGGGAATGAAGACCACCAAGCCCCAGCCCGTCAATCCCGATCAGGTCAAGCAGTTCCTGGCCGACGCACACAGAAAAGCAGCGGCCGCCCGGAAAAATCTACTCATCGACGAGGAAACCGCTTACCAAACGGCCTACCAGGCCATGCTCAAGGGATCGCTGGCTCTGATGTTGAGCTACGGGCAGCGACCGCGCGTGCAGCTCGGCCACCACGTCGCAATTCTTGAGTTCGCGCAGAGCCATCTCGATCCGAAACATGGACCTTCCTTTGCACTGTTTGATCGCATGCGCCGGAAGCGCAACGACGCTTTCTACGATGTAGCAATCATCGGCGACGTTGAAGCGGAGGAAGCCGTCCGCGCAGTCGAACACTATTTAAAGGTCCTGGCCCTCCACATCCGCGCCAGAATTCCATAGATCACATCCCCTGTTAACCACCCTCACCCCTCGTTCGTTCTCTAGTCAGAACAACGAACGAGGTATCCACCATGCGCAAACGTACCGCCTTCTGGCTCTCCTGTTTCCTCAGTCTCCCGCTCGCCGTCGCCGTAGCCCAGCAGCCCCCCGCCCATGCTTCCGCTCCGGCTCACGCCGCCGCACCGCCGGTACCGCAGGCCCCCGTCAGCGACGCCGATGCGCGCGCCCTTCAGCACCAGCTCATCGAACTCCTCCGCCAGAGCCCCACCCTCACCACCGTCGTCTCCCACGACCCCTCCCTGCTCGCCAACCAGGACTACGTCCGCCGCAACAATCCGCAGCTCGAAGCCTTCCGCGAGCAGCACCCCGAGGTGGCCCGCAGCGCCGAGTTTTATCTTTTCGGCCAAATCGGCCCTCAGGACGGTTCACCCGACGAAGCCTTGCAGCGCTCCATCTGGCCCGAAATCTACCGCTACCAGGGCCGCCGCTCAGGCTTTGACGAATTTGTGGGCGACGCTCTCGGACCGGTCATGGCCTTCCTCGGCTTTCTCCTCGTCGCCGGCTGGGGCATCCGCCTCTTCGTCGAAAATCGCCGCTGGAGCCGCATCTTCAAGCTGCAGTCCGAGGTTCATGGCCGCCTCATTGACAAGTTTTCCACCAGCCAGGAACTCGCCGCCTACATGGAAACCGAAGCGGGCCGCCGCTTCCTCGAAGCCGCGCCCATCCCCCTGCACTCCGAGCCGTCCCGCCCGGTCGGCGGAGCCGTGGCCCGCATCCTCACTCCCATCCAAATCGGCGTCGTCCTTGTCCTGCTCGGCATCGGATTCCTGCTGCTCCGTCACGCCGGCCCTGATTACGAAATTCCCATGCTCGCCCTCGGGGTCGTCATCCTCATGCCCGGCATCGGATTCATCCTCTCTGCCGGCATCACATGGATCCTCGCCGGACGACTCGGCCTCATGCCGTCGTCCGGAACCTCTGGACACTCCCTCAACTCTCCCTTTTCGGAACGCTAGTGCCCAAAGGCGCGTACAGTGAGGAAGCAGAGGCCCATGCCGCTGGAAAACACCATTCCGCAATCGCTCGTCAGCGCGGGCGCCCCCGGTCTCCAGGCCGGGGCGCCCACCTGGGCGAACATGGATAGCGAAGCCTTTGCCGCCTTTTACGAGCGGTCGGCGCGCCCTCTCTGGGCCTACCTCGCCCGTACCTCCGGCGACCCCGCCCTCGCCGACGACCTGCTGCAGGAGAGCTACATCCGCTTTCTCTCCGCCGACGCTCCGCCGGCCTTCGCCGCCGATGGCGAAGTCGCCGCACGTCGTTACCTCTTCCGTATCGCCACCAACCTGCTGCGCGACCACTGGCGAAAGCCGAAATCCACCGCCATTGAAGACGTTCCGGAGCACCACTTCAGCGCGCCCGATACTTCGGGTCAGTCCGACACCCGCGCGCTCCTCGGGCCCGCCCTGCTGCAACTCACTCCTCGCGAGCGGCAGCTCCTCTGGCTGGCTTACGCCGAGGGCTACTCTCACCACGAAATCGCTGCCATCACTGGTCTCGCCTCGGCCAGCATCCGCCTGCTCCTCTTCCGCGCCCGCCGCAAGGCAGCACGCCTGCTCCAGCCCAACATCTGTTCGGAGGGCACGGCATGAGTCTAAGAAACTGTAATCGCGAGAAAGAAGTCGCACAGGCCCTCGCCGCCGGATACTGGCCCGAAGCCTGCGCTCCAGACCTTCATGCCCACGTCGCCGCGTGCAAAGCCTGCTCGCAGCGCGTCCTGCTCACTCAGGCGTTCCGCCGGGAACGCGCCTCCGCCTCCGCCCAGCCCCGCCTCGAATCCCCGGGAGTCCTCTGGTGGCGCGCCCAGCTTCGCCGCCGCAATGCCGCCCTCGAGCGCCTTGGCCGGCCCTTGCTCGGCGCTCAAATTTTCGCCGTCGCCATCGCCCTCGTAGCCGCCGCCGCCTTCTTCGCCTCCCAGGCAAAAACCGGCCTGGGGTGGTTTGCCTGGCTCCTCGACATTCCCCGCTCCCTCCACTTTGAAGCCCTTCTGCCCCCCGGCCTGCAGAACGCCGCCGGCACGGCCCTGGTAGCCGGGGTCCTGCTCGCGGTCATCGCTGGCCTCGGCGGCTTCGCTGCCTATATCTCCTCTGACAAAGTCTGAACAGCCGTGACCGCCATCACTGCTTGATTTGCCCGTTCTCGCCATGATGGAAAAACCGCACTGCGCCGGCAGCGGGAGTCGTGTGCCGTATGCACCGGCCCTTCCCACGGGCATCCACGGCAAGTGCAGGTAAGAATGGACGGGGCACAGGGAAATACCCCCCCACCCCCCTCCCCTATATGGGCGGCGACTGGGCCAAAAAAAAAAGGTACCCCCCTCCCCCCGGGTATAGGTAGCGGGCGGGCCGAGTGAAAAAAATACCCCGCCCCCACCCCCCTGTAGAGGGGCGTGTGGGTCAATAGAAATAGGGATACCCCTCCCCCCCGGGATGGGTAAGGAGCGGGTCGAGCAAAAAGGGTACCCCCCTCCCCCTTTTTTATTTGCATATGTGAGCCAGCTCACATTTTTCACTTGTCAGCGTGATATAGCTCACATCGAGCGCCCGAATCCCGAATCCTCGCGGCTGCAAGACAATCCAAGAAGCGTGCCCACAACTCCCCTTGGAGCCCGTCCAATTTCATGATGACGTCTCAGCAAGTCGAACAGATCAAGCGCGCACCCGCTGTCCCCGGCGTTCTGCCCCTCATTCTCCACCGCTGGAGCCCGCGCTCCTTCTCCGATCGCGATGTCAGCCCGGAGGATCTCCGCACGCTATTTGAAGCCGCCCGGTGGGCCGCCTCTTCGAATAACGAGCAGCCGTGGCGATATCTCGTCGGCCGCCGCGGGACCGACACGCACGCCAAAATCTTCGAGTCGTTCGGCGAGTGGAACCGCGCCTGGGCTGGCAGCGCTTCGGTCCTCCTGCTGGGGACAGCCAAAAAGACCTTCACGCCCAAAGGCACTCCAAACGAATACGCCATGCACGACCTTGGCGCGGCCGATGCCACCATCTGCTACCAGGCCACCGCCCTCGGACTCCATACGCACCAGATGGCCGGCTTCGATCACGAAGTCGCACGTCGCCTGCTGCAGATCCCGGGCGACTACCTGATTGGCTCCATCATGGCCATCGGCTATCTCGGCGAGCCTGCCGCGCTCACCATGGATTACCAGCGCGAACAGGAGATGACTCCGCGCACGCGCAAGCAGCTCAACGAATTCGTCTTCTCCGCCTGGGAACAGCCCGCCGACCTCGGCTGACACCCGAGACGGGTATATCCTCTGCTATCCCGGCCGCCTCCTCCTTCGCGGTAGAGTGAACGGGAGGCGGCACCCTTGCATTCATCTCCACCGCGACAACTTCGGCGTCAGCAGCCCGCGCGGCGTCCCCGGCGCCGTTCTGCGCGCCAGGGCCACTCCCGTGCGCCGCGCCGTCTCACGATGCGGACCCGCATCATTCTCGGCGCCTCCGGCCTCACCGTTGTCGTCCTGCTGTGGGCCATACTTGCGCGTGCCTTCGCCCCCACCGGCAACACCGCGCAAAGCCGGTTCGATGCCATCATCGTCCTCGGTGCGGGCATTGATTCCGACGGCAATCCGGACCCCGTGCTTCTGTCGCGCCTCACCGAGGGAGTCCGGGAATACGAGCGCGGTGTCGCTCCCCGCATCCTGGTTACCGGCGGCGAGCAGCACGGCCATATCCAGGCCAGCGTGATGGCGCGTGTCGCCCAGGCGCAGGGTGTTCCCGCGTCCGCTATCGTGATGGAGCCGAACGCGGAAAATACGATTCAGAATGCCTGCTTTCCCGCGCGCATCATGAAGCAGCGCGGCTGGAACTCGGCCATGGTGGTCACCAGCGCGATCCACCTGCCCCGCGCCGGTCTCATCTTCAGTCACCTGCCCATCGCCTGGCGCATGCAAGCCGCTCCTTCCCTGGCCCGGACCTCGCCCGCTTCGCAATGGATTGCCTCAGCCGACGAGGACCTCCACATGGTGTATTACCTCCTTTACTCCCAGTGGGCCGATCGCTGCTCACCCTGAGCCATCCTGCCCGTCTTTATCCCGGCACTCAATTCATGCGTCAGTTGCGTTGTCCGGCCTCGGCGCGGTCCTGTAATCTTGAAAACGATGCGTTTCCCAGCAAGTTTCACCGCTTCTCTGGCCGTCGCCGCGCTCGCCGTGTGCGCGGCTATCGGCCTGCCCGCACAAGAGTCCTCCAGCCAGACCCAGACGCCGCCCGCATCCGCTCAGACGACGCCGCCCGCATACGTCGTCATCGACCCGCTCGCCGGGGTGCGCTACGACAATCGATGGGATCTTTCGCTGGGGATGGCTTACGACCACATGAAGGCCGGCCCGACGGCTCTTCAGGGCGCCAACCTTGGCGGCGTCAACCTCAGCGGATCCTACTATCTCGCCCGGCGTTGGCGGCTTGAAGGCACTTTTCGGCCTTACGTCGGCACCAGTGGCGTCGGTCAGGTGAATCCCTACGATATCAGCGGCCCGTTCGTCGCGCAGTACCTGTTCGCCGCCGGCCCTGAGTGGCTGGGCCCGCACAACAAGCACGGTGCGCTCATCGCCCACGTTCTGGTTGGCGGAGCTTACGGGGATTTCCAGCACGATCTGCGCGGCCATTCGCCGGAGGTGGTCGGCTTCTACAACAACCAGGTCGCGCCGGCTGTGATCATGGGCGGACACTTCGACCTGAACCGCTCTGCGCACTGGGTCCTGCGGCTCAGCCCAGACGCGGTGATGACGGACTACGCGGTCAACTACGGCAAGAAGTACCACCAGATCGACATCAACGCCGCCTTCTCCGTGGGCATCGAGTACCGTTTCCTTCGCAAGAAGAAGTAGCCGGTCAGGCGGGATAGCCGCCCGTGATGTAGCCTTCCAGCGCCTCGATGGCTTGCTTCTGGCCGGTGATGACCCACTTGACCAGGTCTCCGATCGAGACCATTCCGATGACCTTATCCTTCTCCAGCACCGGCAGGTGACGGAAGTGACGCTGCGTCATCAGGTTCATGCAATCGTCCACGGTGTGCTCGGGAGTTACGAACATCACCGGGCTCGTCATCATGTCGCGCACCAGGGTCTCTTTTGAGATGTGCCCGTGCAGGATGCCCTTGCGAGCATAATCGCGCTCTGAGAAGATGCCCACCAGGCGGCCGTCCTTGCAGACGATCAGGCAGCCCACGTCGTAATCTGCCATGGTCTGCAGCGCGTCGTAGACGGTCTGGTCCGGATCCAGGGCAAGCACCCTGTTGAAGCTCTTGTGCTTGAGAAGGGTCTCGATCGCATCGTCGATTCTCATAGGGTCCTCCCGACCAGGATGGCGATAGGAAGATGCGGGGCCTCACCGGGCCCCGGCCTTTATGGAAATGCAGTGTAGCGCGATTGTCACAGAATTGTCTCTTGGGTCACGCGCAAAAATACCGGTTTCTCGCCTGGCTCGAGAATCTGGACGGTTGGGAACTGGCGCTGCGAACTCTCCTTCTCTGTGCAAGAACTCCTTGACATAATCCAGGAACTCCGCTCTGATGGGAGTCATCTTTTCTCTCTCCAGGGCCAAAATCCCTGTTCCCACTTCTCCCCTATCAAACCCTGGAGCACGAATGCATCCCCGGCCTCGGCCCGAGGATTGCCCCACTTCGCGCAGTTTCAACCGATACGGAGGAGAGGACATGCAACTATGGCCATGGGTCACCAAGGTTTGCTGCAAATACGCCGCGGGGGCTCCCCTAGCCGGCTCGCAACCACCCCAAATCGTTCCAACCTGGGCCGTGCATCCCTCACTGAAGACCGCACTGGATTCCCTGCAGAGTTACGACTGCTGGGTGGCCCGTGTCGTGATGCCCATCGCCTTCCAATGGATTGAAGAACACAAAGACGAGGTCTACAAACTCGTCCCCACAAAGCCCAAGGATCTGACCGACGACATTGGAGTGGTGATCGCCGCCGCCTTTACCCTCGTCGAACAAACGCCGTGCTATAAGGAGGAGCGGTCGCTGTGGCACAGCCTGTATGAGCACCAGTCGACGAAGTTTGTCGCGCCGACCTGCGTGCTCTCTGGTGCGGAGGTCAACCCCATCTGGAGAAACATCGCCGAGGAGATTCAAAAGGCGATCCGCGAAGCGTTCCACAAGCACAAGAAGGAGTTGCGCGACACGATCGGGCACCACCCAGTCGAATCAGGCGATTGACCAGCCGCGGAAAGCGATTGCGCCAACACCCTCACCTCACGGATCGCGACTTGATCGAAAGCGGTCGGATAGACCCCGGAGCGCGGCACCCCTTGCGCCCGTCTCAGCCAATTGCAGCGGGCTCGTCACTCACGAGCGCCTTACGCTGCTGCTGCGCGTCCGGCGAGCCATCCGCGAGGGCGAGCCGCGTGAGCCTGACCACCGTAATGTCGTCGGTCTGTCCGAAGTACACCGCCGAATTCGCAGCCTGCGCCGCCGAGGGATGCCGGCCGAACATGGTTGCCAATCGCGCGAATCCATACATTTCTCCAGCGTCGTTTTTCGCCTCCGGAAGGCCGTCGGTGTAGAGCATGCAGGTTTCGCGCGGTAACAGCGTAAATCCGGTCTCTTCGTACTCGGCGCTGGGCACGATGCCGACTGGAAGAGCTCCGGGCATCTCCAGTTCGCGGCCATCAATAAACGGGCCTGGGTGTCCAGCGCTGGCGATGACGCAGTTTCCGTCCGGCTCAATGCGCAGGATAAGGCAGGTGGCGAAACTTCCCTGCAGTTGTTCGCTGACACGCGAGTTGAGTTCCTGGAGAAGGGCGGCTGGGCCCAGCGCCGGCTTGGCAAGAGCCCTGATCGCGCCGACAAGGAACGACACCGCCATGGCCGCGCGCAGTCCTTTTCCGCTCACGTCTCCCACCACGATAAGCGCCGCGCGCTGCGCGCTGTCTTCGAGTGGGATCACCTGGAAGAAGTCGCCGCCCACCTCCTGCGCGGGGCGGTAGGCGCTCGTGAGCTGAAAACCAGGCAGATCAAAGCGCGCATCGGGGACCAGCACGCGCTGGAGCTCGCGTGCATTGCGGATTTCCTGCTCCACCTGCACCTGGCGTTCGCGATACTCAACAAAGCTGGAGTACACCGCGTAGAGAATCGACACGAAGAGAAACGCATCTAGAACCCCCATCAGGGAGATCGAGTTGCGGCCGATGGTGAAGATCGGCCCCTCGATGCGCGCGTCGAGGCTCCACCCGGTGTAACGGCGGAATTGCATGGAGGCGTCGTGCACTACGACGGCCATCTCAACCAGCAATGCGGAGACCAGCACGAGCAGGCCGGCAGGGTCGAACCTCTTGCGCCGCCTCACCGCCGCCCACACCAGCAGGATAGGAAACAGCCGCGCCACCATGAAGATGATGGTGATGATTGCATCTCCGGCCTGCGCCAGATGAAGCAGCCTCGGATGCCAGGAGATCGCCACCAGCAGCCCGTCGAGCGTCTCGGCGGCCAGCACCACAGCGGCGAGCACGCGGGTAGCCCGGCAAAGGCGAGTATCCGATCGCAGATCAAGCAGCCAGAGCAACAGAAACCACAGTGAGACGTCGCGGGCGGCGTCAATAGGCTGAGCCAGCGCCATCGAAAACCCGTAAGGGAGAGGAAACCGAGCCCCGAGGATAAGCTCGAGCAGTGGGGCCGGCAGGGTAAAACCTGTCACCCAGAACAGGACCCACTGGTCGCGATACCGCGTCCATACAAGGAAGCTGAGCAGGGCCACCAGGCCGTAGAGCAGATCCTTGGCAAACAGGAGCTGCCGGCTGCGCAGCCACTCCAGATCGAGAACATCGCGGGCCGCGGCAATGGACGTTGTCGTGCCCACAAGCGGCATGCTGAGAAAGCCCCCTTTCAATCCCGGGTCTTCATCGTCGGAGAGCGGCGGGGCATTCCACATGCGGAGCGCCAGAACTCCCGCCCTGGAGTTTGGCAGCAGGATCACCTGCGGTCCGGGATCGTGGAACCAGACGGGATGGGGCGGAAGTCTCCCTCGGCTGCCGATGAGAACGCCGTTCCAGTACACCTCGTAGGCTTGCCCGGCATAGGGAAAAAGAAATGCGAATGCACCTGCGCCGCCTGCCGTCGGCTCAATGACGATGTGGCGGCGATACCAGGCGAATCCGTGATAACCGGCATGTCCTTGCTGGCCCCAGGGGCGATCGGCGCTGAGCTGCTCCCATGTGGAATCGTCGAAGACCGGCGCGGCCCACGCGCGGTTGTCTCCGAGGTGAAACTGCCATTTGCCGTCGAGAGGAACGGCGCCTGCACCGGGAGTCAGAATTAAGGTTTCTGAAGCCGTTGCATGCGCCCGCGGAACTCCCGACGCTGCCACAAGCAGCGTGATTGCCAGCGCGGTGGACCACCCAAAGGGCGCGCCATGTCTCCGCATGCTTGACAGCATACCGCCGATTGGATTGCGCGTAGCGCGGAATTGCGCCTGAAAACGATGCGTTTAGCGAGAAGTCCATTGAGGGCTGTCAGGCCTCGAAGTCTAATTCGACTGCGTCGATCAGGGGGACCAGCCACTCGAGCAGCGCCAGGTGCGCCGGGTGCGTGCCGTAGGCCTCACAGGCGTCGCGGCTGGTGAAGGTCATCAGCCCCACAAATTCGTACCCCTTGCCCCGGGGCGACACGTTCCGCCCGACATTCACCGCCACGAGCCCCGGAATCGTATTGCGGAAGGCGAGTATCTCCTTGCGCGCGCGGGCCTTATCCAAGTCCGTGGCTTCGGGCTTCCAGCGAAAACCGAAGATGTGGATGAACATCTCGTTCCAGCTCCTTGCTCAACCCCGGACCGCCGATCAGGCCCTTAGCGCGAACTGCCGCGCCGACTCGAGCAGGCGGTTTACCGTCTCCTTCGAGCAGGATTCCGAGTAGATGCGCATCAGCGGTTCGGTGCCGCTCGCCCGCAGCAGTATCCATGTTTCCGCCGCGCAGTGCTTGCTGCTCGACTCGGGATTGTCGAGGTAGAACTTCACCCCGTCGAGCGTCTCCTGGCGCAGGATCTTCATGCCGTCGAAGGCCACTTCGCCAGGCTGCAGCGCACGGGCGCGCGCGATGGCCGCATTTTTGATGCCGTCGGGAATGTGCAGGTCGATGCGCCCGTAGTGGTGCTCGCCATACTCCGTCTGCAGGTCGGCCACGAGCTGCCCCAGTGTTTTGCCCTCTTCCGCCATGACGTTGGCCAGCAGCAAGGCGTTGAGCAGGCCGTCGCGCTCCGGGAGATGGCGCTGGAAACCGATGCCGCCCGACTCCTCCCCGCCCATCACGATCTCGCGCTCCAGCATGTAGTCGCAAACGAACTTGAACCCGATGCCATGCTCGACCAGTTCGCGCCCGTGCTGGGCGCAGATGCGATCGAGCATCTTCGTCGTGTTGAACGCGCGGGTCACAGCTCCCGGCCAGCCCTTCCGCCGCAGCACCCAGCTTAAAAGCACTGAAAAGATCTTGTGCGGATCGACGAAGTTGCCGTGCTCGTCCACGGCGCCGATACGATCGGCATCGCCGTCCGTGCACAGCCCCGCGTGGCAGCCGTGCTTCACTACCGCTTCCTGCAGGGCGCCAATGTGCGGCTCGATCGGTTCCGGATTGATGCCGGGGAACAGCGGGTCCACATATCCGCGAATCTGCACGTGATCCACACCCAGCCGCTCGAAAATATCGGACAGGATCGTGAGCCCCGCGCCATACATGGAATCGACGCAGAACTTGAGGCCGGAGCGCGAGATGATGTTGAGGTCGACGAAGTTCTCGATGGCCTTGAGGTAATCGGGAAGGAAATTGAATTCGCGGATTTCAGCCGGTTGCGCGGCCTGAGGCACCGGCTTACAGAGGTAAGATTCGATCTCGGCGATGATCGAGGGCTTGCCCGAGCCGCCGTACCATGCCTTGTATTTCACCCCGTTCCACTGCGCCGGATTGTGCGAGGAGGTGATCATGATGCCGCCCGCCTTGCCCAGGTTCCGCACCCCGTAGCTCAGCGCCGGAGTGGGAGTAACGTCGTGAGCCAGCAGCACCGGAATCCCCGACGCGGCAACCACTTCGGCACACGCGCGGGCAAAGGCCCTGGACCCGAAGCGGCAGTCATATCCGATGCAGATGCCCTTCGTCGGGTCCTCCTTGGCATGCACGTAAGCGGCAATGGCTGCGGCGGCAGTGCGCACGTTGGCGAAGGTGAAGTCGTCTGCAATGACACCGCGCCAGCCGTCAGTGCCGAACTTGATCTGGGGATGGGGCATGGAGAGGAGCGTTCTCCTTGAATGAACTAGTCTAATCAACCGACTGCCAGCGATCGTGCAAGGTCCCGGTATGCGGAGCCGCCCGAAGCTACATTGTAGCGGCAATTGGAGCGGTGGTAGACCAAGGAGCATACCGCAGCGGATGAGCGAAACCGGGCATCCGCGCGGAGAGCTGCGCGCTATGTCAAAGACGCTGTCCGGCTTTTTACTTCGACGAGGCGGTGGAGAAGCCTCGGATCACCGCGTTCTCTGAGTGCGAGACAAAGCGCGGGCAAGCTCAAAGGAATCGCATCCCATCACACCGTGACGGTTGACGACCCGCTCAAGATGCAGAATCTCTGATTCAGATCAAATCCGTGCGGCCGGCCAGACCCAACTCCTTCACGATCTTGCCTACATCCTGCGAGTGGTCGCGGCGCGCAACGAGCAGCGCATCCTCAGTGTCCACGATGACCAGGTCTTCGACACCGACCAGGGCGACGAATTTCTTCGGGCTGTAGACGTAATTGTTATTCGCCTCCAGCGAGGTGTGGCCCTCGCTGTCCGCCACATTCCCGTCACCATCGCCGCGCAGCCGGGTTTCCATCTGGTACTCGTAAAGCGAAGCCCACGAACCAAGATCGTTCCAGGAGAACTCGGCCGGCAGGCAGTAGAGGTTGGACAGGTGCTCGCCCTTGGCGGAGCGCGGCTCAAGGACGGCGTAATCGACCGAAATGTTCTCGCAGTTCGGATACAGCTCGCGGAAAACCTGGTCGAATTTCGGCGTGCCATAGGCGGCAGCAATGCTCTCAAGCAGCGGCGCCGTTTCAGGCAGATGCTCGCGAACGGCATCGGCCAGGGTGCGCGCCGACCAGAGGAACATCCCGGAATTCCAGAAATAATTCCCGGCGGCAACAAACTCCTGCGCCCGGTTAAGGTTTGGCTTCTCAGTAAAACGCCGCACGTGCAGCGCCGCGTCATCGCGCGCGTAGTCGCCGGTTTCGATGTAGCCGTAGCCGGTCTCCGGGCGGGTGGGCTCGATGCCGAGCACGACGATGTTTGCGCCGGACGCGGCGACATCGATGCCTTTTTGGAGAGCCTTGAGGAAGCGAGGCTCGTCGGCGATGACGTGGTCGGACGGGAAAACCCCCAGGACCGCATCGGGATTGTCGCGCTCGACGAGGAACGCCGCCAATCCACATGCCGGGGCGGTGTTGCGAGCCACCGGCTCCTGAATGATCTGGCCTGCGGGAACGCCCTTGAGCTGGTCAGTGATTTCCTGAGCGAGGAACTCGTTTGTGATCACCCAGATGTTACCGGGGCCGGCCAGCGGCTTGAGCCGCTCCACCGTCTGCTGAATCATGGAACGCTCGCCATCGAGGGCTAGCACCTGTTTGGCGCGGGCGCGGCGGGAGCGGGGCCAAAACCGTGTTCCGCTGCCACCGGCAAGGATCACGGGACGGAAATCAATACGCTTTGCCATGAGAGACACATCCTACGCGACGAACACTCGATCTGGGTAGTGACAACGGTTACAGCAGTGACGCAACCTTCAGTGCTTTCGCTCTGCGGCGATCCAGCACCCTGAATCAGGCCAGGCGGCTGAGGAATTCTGCCATGCGGCGAGTTCCCTCGTCGATGTTCTGACGGGTCACGGGGTAGGAAAGTCGAATATGCTCGCCGGTGCCGAACGCCTCGCCGGGCACGGCGACCACGTGGGCCTCGTGCAGCAGGCGGGTGGCCAACTCCGTTGGGTTCTGCGCTCCCGGCTTGCCGAGATAGGCGGAAATGTTGGGATAGACGTAGAAAGCGCCCTCGGGCTTGGTGCAGGTGACGCCGGGGATTCTAGCCAGAGCGGCGAGCATGTAGTCGCGCAATTCCTTGAATTCGGCGCGAAACTCAGTCACGCACTCCTGCGAACCGGCCAGGGCGGCGATGGCGGCCTTCTGCACAATGCTGGTGGCATTCGAGGTCTGCTGCGACTGCAGCTTGGAAAGGTTGGCCACGATCGCCTTGGGGGCGAGCGCATAGCCGGCGCGCCATCCCGTCATGGCGTAGGTTTTCGACAGCGATCCGAGCACCACCATGTGCTCCTTGGCCCAGGTGAACGAGCCGGCGGAAACCGGCTTGCTCTCATACGTCAGGTACGCATAGCACTCGTCCAGCAGCAGATAGATGCCGCGCTCGTGCGCCAGCCGCACGATGCGCTCCAGGTCCTCCGCGCTGATGATGGAGCCGGCCGGGTTCGATGGCGAATTCAGAATGATGGCCTTGGTGCGCGGCGTGATGGCGCGCTCAATGGCGTCGGCCGTGATGCGGAAGTTCTCCGCTTCGCTGGTCTCGAGGTAAACGACCTTGCCGCCGGCATACTGGATGATGTCCTTGAAGCTGACCCAGTAGGGCACCGGCAAAATGACCTCGTCGCCGTGGTCGACGAGGATCTGGACGGCGTTGAACAAAGCGTGCTTTTCGCCGGTGGTGAAGATGGCTTCGTCAATTGAGTAGTCGGAGCCGAAATCGGCGGCGTGACGGTCGACGATGGCCTTGCGTACGTCAGGAATGCCGGGGACGACGGTGTAGCGAGTGAAGTTCGCCTCGATTGCCGCAATCGCCGCATCCTTGATGTGGCGCGGAGTGGCGAAGTGCGGCTCGCCGGCGCCGAAATCCACCAGGTTGGCGCCCTGGGCACGGAGCTTGGCGGCCTCGGCGGCCACGGCCATGGTTGCGGACACTTCGATCCGGCCAATTCGGTCGGCAAACACCTTGCTGGGAGCGGCTACGGTCGTCATGCTTCTATCTTTACAGATTTTGGGCGGGGGTGAAAGGCGCAACGGGAGACAGGCACCAGCGCACAGGAAGAGCGTTCAATTGTTTGCCGTCAGCCTTCAGATGTGCTGAACCCCGCCAATGAAAGATTGGCAGGCGACCCTTCATCACCCGGTAAGCACCGTTCCGGAATCGTTTAGAAGCGAAAGAAAGTTTCAAGCTGGATGGAGCGGTCGGCGGACCCATTGCCCCAGTTGTTGGCAAGGGCTGTCGACTGCCCGAAGAGCGGAGAGCCAAGGACGCCAACGGGCGGGGCGAGATTCGGGTGATTCAGGACGTTTTCCGCCGAGATGCCGATGCTCCAGGTGTATTTGCGCTCGATCTCTTTCTTTTCCGGTTTGGCGGGTTTGGCGCCGGGTTTGGCCGTCGCAGGCTGTGGTGCCTTCGCGTCCTTCGACGGTGCCGGCGCGTTCGGGGCCGGTGCCGGCTTGTTGCTGGTCGACGCGGGTGCGGGCTTTGCATCCTTTGAAGCCGCGGCGGCCGCGGGCGCAGGAGGAGCGGGCGGCTCGGGCAGTTTCGGGCCGAAGTGGAAGCTGCGGTTCAATCGCAGATTTGCGATGAGCAGACCGGGGCCATGACCGTAATTGATGGGAATGATCCTCTGGCCCGGGAGCGGGGCCATATCGAAGTTCCCCCATTTCGTACGCACCACGCTGGCGCGCGTCAGGTCCGTGGCGAACGCGGGGCGGTCGTTGAACTGCGTGTCGCCGTTGAGGTCCTTGCCCACAACAATATTGAAAGGGTGGCTGGACTGAATGATGAAGAACGGATTGAGCGAAAAGCCCCAGGGCAGGTGAGTGTAGCCGCCGAGGAAAGCGCGGTTGCGCACGTCCCACGAGGCGCGGCCGTAGTCCTGCATGGGGTCGTACTGATTGGAGGGGAAGCTGCCCAGGCCAGACGTGTTGGCCTCCGCTTTTCCAATGCGGTAGTAGCCGAAGAGGCCGGCACTCTTGGTGCGCAGGTTGCCGTTGATGTTGAGGCGCTGGCCGAACTCCTCGCCCTCCGAGTTGTACTGGTAGATGTTCTGGTCGGTGGCGAGGGGCCGCGTGCCGCTGGTGGGGTCAGCCGGGTCGTAAGTGCCCGGCAGAGGGGCGTTCACATTAAGCGTCATGAACTCGTGATTACCGCGCGTGACCTGGTAGTTGGCTGAGAGCGAAACGTGCTTCCCGATGGGCTTATCGATCCCTAAATTGAACGTTGTGCTGTACGGCGCGCGCAGCTTGGGGCTGACCTGGTAGATGGCAGGCGCAAGTTGCGGGGCGCCACTGCACGCTGCTGGATCGGTGGAGCAGACTTTGGGATAGAAATCAGGATTGGCGATCACGATCTCGCGCTCCGTCACACCGTTCTGCCGGCGCGCCTGCAGAATGGCGTTGGAATCGAACCGCTCGTAAAAGATGCCGGCTCCTCCACGGATGACGGCGCGCGGCGGCTTGTTCTTTTCGCCCGGCACCGACCAGGCGATACCCAGGCGGGGACCCAAATCAGCGTGGTCGCCGATGTTGGTCTGGGTCTCGTACCGCAACCCGTAGCTGAGGGTGAGATCCGGGCGTGCCTTCCAGTTGTCTTCGGCGAAGAGGCCCAGGTCCACCATGCTGGCGACCACGGCGGGATTGGCTGGCCCCGCCCCCATTTGCACGGATTTGCGCCGGCGTGAGCCCGGCCGCCTGCCCCTGCTCGGTGATCTGGTAGGCGGTCAGGGATGCGAAGGTGTACTGCCCGTTGAAGTTCCCGGTGGAGTAGTTCGCGTCCCGCGTGGCCCGGAAGCGGCCGCCCAAAGTAATGTCGTGCGTGCCGTGGGCAATGCGCAGGATGTCCTGGAGTTCGTAGCGGTCCTGGTTATCGCGCTGCACGCCGGCGTTATTGCCGCCCCCGGTGAATCCGCCCTGCACGGCAACTGTGGGATCGCTGGACCGCGGAGTCTGGCTGTTGCGGTCGCGGACGTATTGAAAACGCGTCTCGTTGAGCAGGTTGGGGCTGTAAGCCTGCGAATCGCTGAGTTGAATGAGCTGTTCCAGGTTGGTGCTGTCGATGGCCTGAGAGGCGAGCTCGAACTGCCCCACTCCACCGTTCGACGCCGTGTTGCGCGAGAGCTGGTAACGCACGCTGAGGGTCTGCACCTTTCCCCATTGCAGGTCGAACCGCGGGGACAGGTTAAGAGTCGTCGATGGGCTGTTGACGGCCTGGGAGTACGCGACCGGGTTGAAGGCGGAGTCAAGGATCTCGGCGTTGATGATGGATTCGTTAATGGCGTTCTGGCCGTAGATGCCCACAAACCAGGAGGCCGCCTTCTTCACCGGGCCGTTGGCGTCGGTGTCGAACTGGAACGAATGGTAGGGTGGCTGCGATTGGACGAATGGGTTGGGCGCGTTCCACGGGGAGTTGTTGCCCTGCATCCAGACATCCCCGTGCAGCTTCTCGGTGCCCGGCTTGGTGAGGATCTCGACGCGACCCCAGCCGAGCTGGTCATATTGCGCGGAGAACGGATTCTGGTTGATGCGGATCTCGCGGATGGACGATTTCGGAGGCAGCTTGCCGGCGGAAAATCCGTCGACATAAAACTGCGTGCCGCCGGTGTCCTGGTCGCCGCCGGCAATGGCCTGCAGTTGCTGCGAGAGTTCATCGGGGTCGTCGGACAGGGCGCGCAGGTCGTCGCCCTTCATCACGATGGCGCCGCCGTTATTGGCGGGGCTGGTGTCCAAGGTGTCGGCGTTCACTTCCACCTGTTGCTGCTCCACCTGGATGGCGAGCGTGAGCGTGACCTGCCGGGTGGCGCCGGCAGCGATGCGCACGGCGTGAAGGTGTCCGATCTGGAATCCGGGTGCCTGCGCCTCTACGTCGTAGACGCCCGGGGCCAGCCCCTTGACGGTGAACCGCCCGAGCCCGTCGGAGGTGGCGGTCACGGGCGGGTTGCCGTCGCGCTGGGCGCTGATGGCGGCGTTAGGGATAACCGCCCCTGTTGGATCGGCAACCGTGCCGGAGAGGGCGCCCGCCGTTGCCGGGCTGACCATCTGTGCGGGCGCGGGATGCGCGACGAGTACGAGAAAACCGAAGGCCGAGAGCGCTCGCAATGCGAGCTGAAAAGTAAAACAAGTACGCATAAGAATGCCGACAACTCCGTGAGCGGGTGAACGAGTTGGAAACGGTCGGTGCTGCGCGATGACAGATACTGCGAAATGCAACAGCGGAGGGCCTGGGTGCGGCGCATGTCGCGATTGCTGTATTAAGAGACGGAGCAGGCCCCGATTTCGTTCTATGTAAAATGGGTGAGAAATTTTTCCCGGCCTCGAGCTGTGCCCAACCCGCCGGCTTCTATAGTCTCACCGTCCCGTTGCACTGGAGGTTCTCTTGCTGCGTTCCCGATTTGCCTTTGCCCTTTTGTGTGTTGCGCTCATCCCGGGCGCTCAGGGTATTGCGACGCCGGTGCCGGTGGCCGCGCAGGAGTCGCCCGCTGCACAGCTTGATAAGCTCAGCGGCGAATATACGAGCGCGGAATTTCCCGATACGCCGGTGAGCTTCTACGTGCAGAACGGAAAGCTGGTGTTCGAGTCTGAGCGAGACGTTCCGACAGAGTTAAAGACGATTTCGTCGACAGAGTTTGCCATTCCGGACTCGAAGGCGACATACCGGTTTACTCTCGATGCGAGCGGCCGGGGTGCGACAGTCGTGAATTCGCGCGATGTCGCGGAAGTATTCAATCGAACGGGCGATCCGGTGCACCACGTATTTCACGACTATGTGCGTACCGAGGTCATGATTCCCATGCGCGACGGCATCAAGCTGCACGCCATCGTCCTGAAGCCGAGCGATATCACGACACCCTTGCCGTTCCTGATTCAGCGCACTCCCTATGGTGTGGATGAGACAAGCCGCGCATCGTTCTTCGGCGCCAGACCCGAACTGGCGCGGGCAGGCTACATCTACGTGGACGAGGACATTCGGGGAAGGTTCAAGAGCGAAGGCGTGTTTGTGATGAGCCGTCCCATGGCCGATCACAAGGACCCGAAAGCTTTCGACGAGAGCACCGACGCCTACGACACTGTGGACTGGCTGCTCAAGAACGTGCAGGGCAACAACGGGCGCGCTGGATTCGTGGGCACGAGCTACCCGGGATTTCTGGCAATGGCCGCGGGGATCGATCCGCATCCGGCGGTGAAGTGCGTTTCGCCGCAGGCTCCGATGATCGACGTGTGGATGGGCGATGACTTCTTTCATAACGGGGCGTTTCGGCAGACTTACGGCTACGACTACGTGAAGGGGATGGAATCGAGCAAAGAGACCAGCGATGTCAGTTACGGGAAGAAGGACGGCAAACCCGTGGACGGCTACGATTACTTCCTGGAGCGCGGGGACTTCGACCAGGACGTAAAGCAGTCAGCGTCGAAGGTGCTGCCGACGTGGCAACTGTTCCTCGATCATCCGGCGTATGACACGGTGTGGTCATCGCGCGCCGTGGAAAACCACCTCAACCAGGTCCAGGTGCCGGTGCTGTCAGTCGGCGGCTACTACGACCAGGAAGACATGTGGGGTCCGCAGGAGGAGTACGCGAAGCTGGAGCCGCATGACGACAAGAAGGAAAACTTCCTTGTGCTGGGACCGTGGCGACATGGGTACTGGTCATCGTCGTCTCGGCATCTGGGCGACCTTCAGTACGGAGAGCCGATCGGGAAGGAATTTCGCACTCAGATTGAGGCGAAATTCTTCGGACACTATTTGAAGGACGAGCCGGGATTCGACGTGGAGGACACGGCGAGCTTCCAGACGGGATCGAACAAGTGGATGCGGTATGGCCATTTTCCCCCTGAGGGATCGCAACCGACCACACTGCACCTGGAGGGCGACGGGAAGCTGAGCTGGGCCGATGTAAAGGTACCGGCGAAGACGACATATGTTTCCGATCCGGCGAACCCGGTGCCGTACCGCCATCGGCCGATTCAGCCGACATACGGCAACGGATCGGAGTGGTTCAACTGGCTCACCGAAGACCAGAGGTTCGTCTCAGACCGCAAGGATGTAGCGCAGTGGAAATTGCCGGTGCTGAAGAAAGACCTGGTGGCGACGGGCGAGGTGATGGCGGATATCTTTGCTTCGACCACAGGGACAGACGGGGACTTCGTGGTCAAGCTGATCGATCAGTATCCCGACGACGATCCCGACCCGAAGATGCGCGGATATCAACTGATGACAAATGAGGAGATTTTCCGCGGGCGCTATCTCGACGGCTTCAACCGGCCGCGGGCGATTCGGGCCGGCGATGTTCGCGAGTACAAGTGGAGCCTGCACGACGT
>Ga0134126_10002820_pt1 | contig 21852 bp, 26 predicted proteins | sample KB31752_FD_96881 | JGI IMG/M metagenome (GOLD analysis project Ga0134126, IMG submission 96881) | Terrestrial soil microbial communities with excess Nitrogen fertilizer from Kellogg Biological Station, Michigan, USA - KB3-175-2 | ecosystem: Environmental > Terrestrial > Soil > Unclassified ... | reverse complement strand
GATCGCCCGCGTGACGGCCCACAAGTCCTTGCACCATGCGGTGAAGCAGGCCAACGATCGGCTGGCGCCGATACGTCGGGCCGCGCAAGGATTGCTCGAGCACAGATTCGAAGAGCTTTTGGAGCTGAACCGGCATTGGCAGGCACACGATATGCCGGCCCTGAAGGCCGCACTGCGCGACTATCACGAGCGCCGCAAGCAACTCGTGCCGTGCATCGTGGCCCTGCTGAGTGAAGGCAGCGATTACCTGCATTGACACGTCAACCGGAACAGGCGTCGAAGCCGAACCCGGCATGGCGGGACGTTCGTCACGTTCCGGGATTAATCATCGGATGACAACGCAATAATCATTTGAAAATCAATTTTTCCGACTCCTACGCTGCTCGCGTCATGGGACTGCCATGACGTGAACGTAGGAGATCGAGATGAATACGAACGAGAACATCCGCAACAACACGTCGGAAGACGTCATCGAGCTCGGTGTCGCCAGTGTCGATACCAAGGGAACCGGTAAAGCAGGCGAGCTTCCCGGGATGGGCGCTCCGCTGATTCCCGGCATTTCCGAAGAGTGACCACTTCAGGGCACGCACCTTGCGTGCCCTACTCGGGGACGAACGGACGATGCGCTACAGACTCAGAGAGAACCTTTCGTGCTGTGACGTCGACGGTCACATGATCTTTCTCGACATATCGCAGGACCGGTACTTCAGGCTGACCGACGCTCTCGAGAAGGCCATGCGGCACTTCCAAGCGCATGAAAGTGTCGCTTCCATACTCTTGGAGCACCTCGCTACCGCGCGAATACTGGTCGAGGCATCAGACCTGGAAGCACGTACCGCGATAGCAAACATCCAGCGCCCGTCTCGCAGCGCGATCGAACAAGCCTCCGCAATAGAGAATTGCAGGCCCAGCTTGGCCATCGCCTTCGAAGTCATGGCGATCGTCCTGTCGATCCACCGCGAACTGAAAAGCTGCACATTCAAAACGATTCTCGACAAAGCCAGCGCATACCGCGATAGAAAAGTGAGCGTGTACGAGACCGCTACCCCCACCGCCCTTGAACGCAGTCTGCTCCTGGTGAACGGGCAATTCGCTCGTGCGCGCCGCTATGTGCCCGTCGAACCGGTTTGCCTCCTGGATTCCTTGTCCCTACTCCGGTTCCTTTCACGGCGGGGACTACCGGCAAACATCATTTTCGGGGTGAAGCCAGAGCCTTTCGCGGCGCATTGCTGGGTACAAGCCGGCGACATGGTCTTGAATGAAACGCTCTCCGACACTCACGCATACACTCCCATCAGGATGATCTGATGAATTGCCGCTATATCATCCTGCTCGGCAGTAGATTGAACCGAAATACCGACTACGCGCTTCAGTTGGACAGGCTGCTGCGCGCCGAGGAAATGATCTGCAAGCTTGAATCAGCCTCGGTCAGGGTCTTTGCCTCCGCTGACGTTCCTACCCTGGCCTTACTCGAGCACGGCCTGCTCATCGGTCAGGTCTTCACCAAGAATGGCCGGCCCATTTCGCAACGTCTGGATATCAACGGTTCTACACACGAACTCACCAGCCATCTGTTGCAAAACACTTGGGGCGACTATCTCGCCGTTCTTGCCGACAGCGATGACAGTTCGGCAATCACGTTATTGCGCGACCCCTCGGGCGCTGTGCCATGCGTCTATTCGGTAGTCGATGGTGAAGGCTTTATCACCTCGGACATCAGTCTCGCAGTCGATCTGGGACTCTATCGCAAGGAAGTGGACTGGCAAGCCATTGCACATGGCCTCACCTTTCCCTACTTGAAGACGGCGCGTACGGCACTACAGCGCGTCAGGGAATTGCTTCCAGGCAACATGCTGACCTGCCGAGGAAGGGATGTTTCGGTTCGCTCCGCTTGGTCGCCGTGGCGCTTCGTGGATAAAGGTATCCGGCACAAGGATCCTGGTGTGGCAGCCGAGGATATCCGAGCCGCCATATCCAACGTGGTCAGGGCTCTATCCATGGGGAACGACAGGTTCGTAGTCGAGCTATCCGGCGGACTGGATTCCTCCATCGTAGCCATTTGTCTGCGCGAGGCTTCGCTGCGTGCTGCTTTTTGCACGATGGTCATGCCCGTGTCCGGCACGGACGAGCGGCCATACGCCCGATTGGTGACAGAGGCATTGGAGCAGGAACTCTTCCCGGTGGAAGTCGGGTTCGACAACCGACTGGAATTTTCCGTACCGCGATCTTCCGTCGTTCCTGTGATGGGGAGTCCGCAGAATGCCACCAACGAAGCCTGGGAGGCAGCAGGCATCAGGTATGGCGTGGACAGCTTCTTCTCGGGAGGCGGGGGCGACACCATCTTCTGCTACCTGAAGACCGCCGCCCCCGCCGCCGACGCGTTCCGGGAGCGTGGCGTCATGGCAGGCATCGCCGCCATCGAAAACCTCTCTACCCTTCACCGATGCACGGTCTTCAAGGCCGTCCGATTGACTCTCAAGAAAATGCTGCGTCAGCCACGTACGACCTGGAAAGAGAACCGCACATTGCTCAACCCAGCCTGTGTGAGCACGGTGTCCGAGCACCATCCCTGGATGGACGCGCCCCCGGGCACATTGCCCGGCGATCGCGAGAAAATTCATGACCTGATCGGGACTCAACTGTTTAGGGAGACCGCATTTCGCGGAGAGGAGCACTTCACGCATTTCCCTCTGCTGTCCCAGCCTGTCATGGAAGCATGCCTCAAAGTTCCGACGTGGATGTGGATCGCCGATGGCCAGAATCGTGCCGTCGCCCGCCAAGCCTTTGCCGATCGCCTACCACAAGGCATTCTCGATCGACGCAGCAAAGGCTCGTATATGGGCTACATGGCTGCCACCTATATACGCAACAAGCAGAAGATGTATGAGTTCCTGGAAGAGGGGCAGCTGTGTGCACATGACCTGCTCGACCAATCCGCACTGGCGGACTTCTTCGCCAAGGATATTGCACCCCAAGACCTTTCGTTTCTTCGCATCTTCGATCTGTGTGCGGCCGAGAACTGGGTACGTCAACAAGGTCACGATCCATCGTGAACGCTCGCACCAAAATGACGTTTTTCGGCCTTCTTCATTCCACGCCAGATACGGTATTGTCCGGCCTTGACCGGATTCGGATCTTCATAATCTTGTAGCCAGAAGCGGAACCAGTCGACGTTGCGCTCGTATACCGCCAGCTTGTGGCGAGGCTGAAACTTGATATGGGTCTCATCCGGGAACACGTAAATATCCCCTTCGTGTCTCTGCGCCAGAGGCAGAGAATATTCCAGCGTCATCCGGTATTCCTGCTCCGGCAGTTGGAACAGAATCGGTGCCTTGATCCTATCAAGCTGATATGCGGGCGAGACTTCCCGCCACCGCTTAGGCGTCTCCTCCAATGAACCAAGTTGCCACTCCTGCCTGAATTGAAATCGGAAGGTATCCCGCAAAGTGTTGAGAAGATAGAGCGTTGGCGTCACCGAAACGCCGCTGACAGACGCTGCCGTCACCACATCCGAATGGGTAAGCGTCCACAGCGTCACCTCGCTGCCATAGCTGAGTCCCCCCATGCCCACGCGGGTTCGATCGATGCGCCCCTCGGCGGACAGGAGCTTCACAACACTCTCGACGGCTGCGCGCCCCTGGTCGTAGCGAGCCGCAGCGTCAAAGCGGTACTCCGGTATCGCGTTGATGCATAGCGCTGATATACCATCCTCGGCCAGGGTGGAAAACGGCCACTCGTCGCCCACTCCGCCGCGCAAAAAGCCGTAACAGTGATAGAAATTCACGAACAATGGCGGCGGATGGCCGGCGCTCGCTCCTCGCGCTTCGAAGAACTGGGCAGTGAACTCCCGTCCCTGCTTGTCCTTCCAGCGAATCAACTTCGCCGGCACCGTGGCCGCGATATCCGCCTCCAACCCCTTGTTCGGTTCGAACAGGATCCGTCGTTGGCCACTGGCCACATCGATCGCTTCAAGACGTGGTGGATGATCGGCTTCGGCCGCTACGCACACTAGCGTGCCGGACGACAGTGCGCAGGGAACGCCCCCGTAACGCTGGCGACTCCCGCTGACCAGCCCATCGGAAAGCACGATCGGCCGCACCTGGTCCGTTACGACATTCCATCCATAGATCGACTGCGTTCGGTCATAACTGGTAACCGTGAACACAACTTCATCGCTCCCAGGCCGCCACTGGATATCCGTGATGTCTCTGTGGTTGCACAGCTTGGCCGTACAGTAGATCGGTTGCGACGCGCGCCTGTCAGGAAGTATGCCCAGCTCGACATACCGGCTGTCTGCGAGCCCTTTGTCCTTGTGCCCAGGCAACAGTACCGCAATGCGTCCATCATCTGGATCCTGGGCTACCTTGGTCGGAATCGCATGCAAATGAGGCGAAAGATCGGCCGATGTCAGGGGCCGCGTCGGCAGCTCTGACGCGGGCAGGTCTCCGGTTTCCATCGTTGCCAGGTCGGTGGCCTTCCAACGATCCGGTACCTGCGCCAGCAAGGGTCCCATTGAGAACCAATGCCCCAGTAAACGCTGCGTGGTCGGACGCCCATCGACCATGCTCGACCGAAATAGCCCGGCAGCAATATTCACCCTGTCGTCGATGCGGATGCCGTGGTCGTACTCGGAATCTTCCGCGGCAATGACCGCTTTCCGCGTTGCTCCGACGCTGTACATAAGCGTTTTACCATCACCGCTCAGCACGAAATCTCGCACGTTCGCCGGATCCGGCGTCACCGCGTGAGCACCGGAACCATCCGCTGCTGCGCGCCAGATGGAGATGCGGCCGCCAAGGAGGGCACGGTAGTAGATCCACTTACCACCCGGCGACCAGATCGCCGGCGATGGCAGCGCGAGTCCGCCGTTGTAGTCGCGCAACGGCAGTCCCCCATTCGCTACGCGGAGTGGCGGAGATTTTCCATCCAGAGCTTGCACATACCACGTGGTGTCGTACGTGTTGCGTTCGACCGAGGCCTGCTCGGATCGGAACGCCACATACCGCCCGTCGGGTGAAATCACCGGATTTCCCAGATCGGTTACCTCCAGCAGGCGCCGCGGCGAGATCGTCTCCGCATGCGACCCAACGACAGTCACGCTCAACAAAACAAATGCAAGCACTGGAAACCAATGCGTACGCTGTTTGACCAAAAGGCCCGAGCGCAAGCGGGACATGACAACTACTCGCAGGACCGGCTGGTGAAAAAGTTTCATGTCCTTTCTCCTACCAGTGCTTGGATACGGAAAGGCTCACGAAGCATCCCACTGCCGAATAGTTGGTCGAGTCGTAAGGTGCGTAGGTGGGTGAAATCGGGGTATACAAGGGCGGCGCACGATTGAGCAGGTTCTGTGCCGACAACCCCAACGCCAGGTTTGACCATGCGTCATCACGTGCGCCGGTGTCGTAGCGCAGCGTGGCGTCGAAAGTGGTAAACGAAGCGCTCTTTTTGTGGTCCAAGGTGTTGGTGTTGATCACCCCGCTCTTGTAGTTTCCAAACAGCGAAGCGGTAAAGCCACCCTGCTGCCAGACTGCTCCGATTCGGCTGTTGAGCTTGGCCGGATTGAACAACTTGCCGGCCAGGTCGTAAGGGCTTTGAGCTGCTGTTAGGGCCTGGGTACTGTCCAACCAACTGGCCGAGCCGCGGACCGTCAAGCGCCCCGCACCCAAGTCGACTCGGTACGACCCTGACAGATCGATCCCTTTGATCCTCTGCTGGGATGCATTGACAAACCTGTCATCGATGATCGCCACGACCTTGCTGGCGTCGTAAGGTGTGCCCGCGAAATTATAGAAGCCGCTGGCACGTGCAAGCGCCGCCGCCTGCGCGGCCCCGGTTGGATCGTAATCGACGAAATTCGCATAGATCGGATTGCCGAACACGTCGTAAGTGATGATCGGTTGCAGAACACGCTGGGTGTAGTCGATATCGAACCAGGTCAACTCCGTTTCGAGCTGAGGCAACGCTTCCGGGTGGAATGCCAGCGAGGCACTCCATGTCCGTGCCCGCTCGGGACGCAGGTCCGCATTACCGCCGTACAACCACAAGGCCGTGGCATCCGAGGGATAACCCGTACCAAACGTCGCAGCCGGATAATAGAAGGCGCTCTGACTACTGTGGCGCTGCAGGAGTGTGGGTGCCTTGAACGACTTGCCCCATGAGGCCTTCAACGAGAAATCGGCATTGGGCGAATAGATCACACCAAACTTGGGCGTGGTCACGTTGCCGTAATCGCCATCCTCGGTGCGGACCGCGCCTGTCAACGCAAGTCGCTCAATCCCGCTGATGCCCTGCTCCGGCCCCACCAACGGCAAGTTCAACTCGGCATAGGCAAAGCGGCTGCTCTCGTCGCCATCGGCGTTGATCGTGTTACCGCTCAGGTCCAGGTAGTCGTTGTATCGATAGCCTGCACCCGTAGCCAACCTTGCTTCACCACCGGGCAGCGTGAACAACGGTCCTTCCGCACCGATCTCGTAAGTCAGGCTCTTGTTTCTGTACGCGACGAGGCTGTTGGGGGTGATCGCCCCGTCTGCCCTGCTTACCGTCGGTTGCGCCACCGAGTTCTTATCTTTTCCCACGGCCGCGCTGAGCATGAGCGTCCAGTCGCCAGGCAACCCTATTTCGAGACTGGGCGCCAGCAAGGTGGTCCTCGTTTTTACGTCGTAGGGGTAGTAAATGCTGGGATACGCCAAGGCCGTGTGGCTATCCCGGTCGTTCCCGAGCGCGTCCAGATGCAGTTCGACGGCCTCTCCCAGCGACTGATGCAGGCTGAACAAGCCACTACGAAGATTGCTGCCCTGCCATAACGTCGAAGGCCGGTACATCGAGCGGGTGTAGTCACGTTGGTCCGAATAGATCGGATCGTTGGAGGTTTTTTCCCCCGCCACGATTAATCCACCCGTAGCCCAAGTGGTGCCGGCAGTAGCCGTGTACTCGTGTGTGATCAGCCCACCCTCGGTGGCTCCGCCATAGCGCGCACCCACGGTCACCCCATCGAAGTCGGGTTTGAGGATCACATTGGCCACACCGCCCACCGCATCGGAGCCATAAACAGCCGAAGCGCCATCCGGGACAATCTCGATGCGCTCCACGGCCTCAACCGGAATCGCGCTGATATCCACGGCCTGGGAAAACCCACCGTAGGACATGCGGCGGCCATTGAGCAGGGTCAAGGTTGCATCCGGCCCCAGCCCGCGCAGATCGATGCCCGAACCACCGGTGATGTTTTGGTTGCTGTTCGACCCACTCGAAACGCCGGCCACCCCCGGGTTCTGTCCTCCGGAGAAGTTCTGCGGCACGCTGCGAATCACTTCGCCGAGGTCGGAGAAACCTTCCTGTTGGATTTGTTCGCTGCCGATCGTGATGACAGGCGATGGCGTGCTGCCGCCGCGGATGCGTGTGCCGGTGACGGTCACGGACTGCAGATCGGTGGTTGCGGGTGGCGAGGCGGTGTCTTTCGATTTTTTCGACTGCGCTTTGGCGGACGCCTCGGTCGCGGGCACCCTACCCTGCCCGGTCGCGTCCTTCGTGGTGTCTTGGGCTATGGCCCACTGGCCGGTGCCGGCGGCGGCCACGAGCAATGCGATAGAAATGGCCTTGCGTAATGTGCTGATCTTCATGATTCCCTTCCCCTTGGCTGGCCCCTTGGCCTGCCAATCCGGTGGTGTTCCGAAGTTGGCAAGGTCGCCGGGCGAGATCTGTTTTGTTTAAGGCTTGCCCATACACCGGCTATGCCGCTGGCGGGACCACGTGTCGCCATTTCATCGGCGCAGCGCGTGTAGCACCGCTTCCATTCCAAAGGCACTGGGAAATGCCTCTGCTCTGTAGCGATGCCTCGTGACCCCAACTTCATCTGGCATAGCTTTCACGCTTCCTCCCCCAGACTCAGTGGCGCTAAGTCGATCCGTCCCTGAGCCGGACTGGCCACTACGGACCGATGAGCTCTTCAACATGCTGTGTCTCCGGTTGCTCGACTGACCTTTGGCAAGGCTGTCCTGTAGATCGTCCCGGATGCTCCCGGTAGCTCCCGATAGATGGAGGCCCGCACGCCTTGTCCAGCGTGGTGATTGGCATCCCGCGGAAATGAGCATATCTGATTTTCAGATATTTGGAAACCAGATATAGGTTGGGTGCGGCCTACCCTGTGGGACGCCGTAATGACTCGTAAGTCGATCTACAAACCCGAGTACAAAGTGCTGCTGAGGCTGCTACGCGAGATGCGGACTAAAGCCCATCCGAACCAAGCCAGCTTGGCCGCACTATTGAAGGGAAGGAAGCAGCCATACATCAGCGATGTCGAACGAGGCTCCCGAAGGCTGGATTTGCTCCAACTACGCGAGTTCTGCATGGCCTGTGACCAAGATTTGGTCGGCTTTGTAAGGAAGTTTGAGGAGGAGATCGCTGGTGAAACTAGCGCGCCCAGACTTCAAAAGGCGGCTGATCACTAACAGACCGACCCATCTGTCCATATCTCCTTTTCAGATACCTCAAAACTAGATATAGGTTGGGAGCGGCCTTTCACTTATGACGCCGCAATGTCCGCCAAATCGATTCACAAACCCGAGTACCAAGCGCTACTCGAACTGCTGATCGAAGTCCGGGACAAGGCTGGTCTGAAGCAATCCGAACTCGCCGCATTGCTAGAGCGGTCGCAGTCCTACATCAGCGACGTCGAGCGCGGTGGGCGACGGCTTGATCTGCTTCAGTTGCGTGAATACTGCCAAGCCTGCGATCAAGATTTGGTTGGCTTCGTAAAGCGGTTTGAGAAGATGCTTGTTGATGATGGACCGCGCTCAACAGGCCGGACCTCTCGCTAGTGCAAGTGGGTCCATGCCTAAGCCTTCTCAGTGATCGACCCTTCTCTACCGAACACCTGATCGCATCTCCGCGAACAGTCACCACCTGCGCAAAGCCCAAGGACTGAGTCAGGAGCAACTGGCCGAGGTGGCGGAGTTCCATCGAACGTACGTCTCGCAGCTTGAGCGCTACGTCACCAACATCTCCATTAATGGTCTTGAGCGGCTAGCTCAAGCCATGGGAGTGGACATCACCGAGCTGCTGCGGGTGCCTAATTAGGGGAGCCGACCTGGTTAACCGGGATTGACCCCTAGCTGTAAACGTTCCCGAACGCAGCACACCTAAAAAAAAGACGCCCTTTCGGACGCCTGCGGGATACTCAAAGGGGGCGTGAGCCAACCAAGTGCCCCGCTTGTCGGTTCCACCTGACTTCCGTTGTCGGCTAACGCCAGGACGACCGTCGGCTTGGGCCAGACTCGCGGGGCGTTGTCAGATTGCGCGTGGCGATGGGCTCAGTAAATCAGCGAAACGCGTGACGTGCGTAGGACATGGATGACACGCGCTTCATCATTCGATCAAAGTGATTAAAACTCACCCTAGCTCAACTCTTAGGAGTGCATGTGCCGAGCCGCTGTGGGTGCTTGATTAGGGAAAGCGGTGGGGCATTGGATTTGCCAACTGCTTGCGTGCCGCTCGACTGTCGGCAAGCCTGATCAAGAAGCGCCAGGTATCACCTGTGTACGCCTGAGCGAAGGCATCACCGAACCCATCTTCGATGCACCACTGACCGATATGGTCAGCGTTGCGGCTGCTTTTGGGTGGCTGCTTCCGACCCAGAGCGGACATCACGGACTTCCCAACTGGGCCAAAGTGCACACTTGCCTCAGCGCCGTCCGCTTCCGGACCACCCCGGGTAGCCATCCAGTGGCTTGAGCAACGCATCGTCCTCGTCGTTGCCCTCGCGGTCGGGGATGCCAGCGCGCGGCAAGTCGTCCAGCTCGTCTTGGTCCGTGCAGTGCAGCAAGGTCAGGGTCTGGTCGTACTCGGGGATGAAAATGCTCGATTCGCTCAGTTCCACATCCTGCCAGCCTTCGAACCACGCATCGCCGCTGTAGGTGGCCGACCCGGATCGGCCTCTACCGCTGCGTAACGCGGCCGCCACCGAGCCCGTTGGCAGGGGCGTGCCGCTGGATACCCAGCCGTGGGCGTCACGAAGCACGGGCGACCGAACCATATGGCGCACCTTGCCGCCTTCGCTCAACACGTAGGCGCAGGCCAGACGGCAGGTGGCGGCCAGGCGCGAGGCGGTAGCCTCGCGAGAGGCGAAGAACTTCACCCGCAATTCGTCGACCGCGTCGAAGTCGGGTGCCATCCCGCGGGCAAGGGCAGTGAAGAAAGCAACCGGCAAGAGCAATTCGGCCGCGAAAACGTCACAGCACACCTCGTTGGGCGATCGCTTCGAGTAGCTCCAGTCGGGACCATGGCCATGCTCGGAAGGCAAGTCTAGGACCAGGTGGCCGATTTCGTGGCACACGGTAAAGCGCCGGCGAGTGGCGCGATCCATTTCATTGATCGTGATCAACGACCCGGCGCCCGTGACCATCGTGTACCCGGCTTCTCCCGGGTCGAGCACATCCAGCGAGACCTTGCCAGCGACCTTGGTCAAGTACAGGCCCAAGTCGACCGGGACCGCCGAGATCCCGGCGTCCCGAACGAAACGCCGCGCCTTTTGCTCGGCCTCGAACTCTGTCACTGACCTTCCATGATCCGCTTCGCTCGGCGGGCGCGCTCGATCAAGTCGGCGGGGGATGGGCGGGCCGCCCCGCGATGCACAACGGTGGCGGCGATCGCCAGGATGTCCGGTGTCGCCTCGGTGTCGGTCAGCGCATATAGCGCCAAGGCAGGATCGATGGCATTGCTCGTACGCAAGAAGCGCAGCATCGCGACCTGATGCGCCGTCGCCTTAAGGTGCCGGACCAACCGGGTAAATGTTTCCTCCGGCGGCGGCTCCTTGTCACCGCGCTCGATCTTGGCGATGTACGCGTGGTCAACCTCGGCCAGCGCGCCTAAGTCCCGCAAGGAAAGCTGTCGGCCTTCCCGTAATTCGCGCAGGACCACGCCAAACGCCGACTCAGCCACGACGGGGCTTGATCGCTGAGAGTCTATCTGTGGTACAGTCTGGACCACAGACAGCACGGATGGTCGCAACTCCATGGAATGTTAATGACATAGTGTTCTAACTGAGCTGTGGCCTGAACTAGGCAACGATTATCGCATGCCCCAAGCACCCTTTCAACGCGCTCGCCGCTGGGGTGCATCTCGATCCACCCACTTTGCGAGGATTCTCCATGAACACCCAAGACAAAAAGCCGCCGGACGACAAGGATTTCACCATCAAGATCAACACCCGCACCTACAAGGTTCCAGGCCCGACCATCAGCTTCGAGGACGTCCTGCGCCTGGACGGCATCGATACCGCCGGCCAGGATCCGAGCCTGTTCGACGTCGATTGGCGTCACGGCAACGAAGGTGGAACGCTCAAGCCTGGCCAGAGCGTCGAACTCCAGAACGGGATGCGCTTCGATGCCGGCAAGTCCAACCGCTCCTGATCCGCACATCCAGCGGCTGGTCGACGAGCGCTATGAGGTAACCATCGATGGTGGTTACCTCATCGTCGATCGCATTCCCTACGTGACGTCCGCCGGGGAAATCGCGTGGGGCGCCTTGATCTGCGCGTACCGCAACGTCGATGGTGTCCCGCAGTTGGACAACGATCACCAGTGCTGGTTCACCGGCTCGATGCCACACCGGGCGGATGGCACGTCGCTGGAAGGTCCGCTGGTTTCGGAGAAGCAGCCGCAAGAGGTGGCTGGCCGCGCGGTGCAGATGCGCTTTTCGAACAAGCCCGAGCCCATCGGCGACTTCTTCGACAACCACTACAACAAGGTCACGCACTACATCCGCAAGCTGTCCCGGCATGCCAGGGACATCGATCCAGCCGTGAGCGCTACCTCGGTGGGCTCTTACCGTCGTAGGGAGGTGCCTTCGGTGTTCCACTACGCGAACGACGCCATCGCGCAGGGTGGCCTGGATGCGGTTGCCGACAAGCTGCGCCTGCGGCGGGTGTGCATCGTGGGCGTGGGCGGCACCGGCAGCTACCTGCTCGATGCCTTGGCGAAGGAAGAAGTCGAGCGCATCGATCTGTACGATCATGACGTCATCGAACCCAAGAACCCCTTTCGCATGCCGGGAGCAATGAGCCGGGAAGATGCCTGCGCCGGCCACAACAAGGCCCTTTGGCTCGCGTCGTGCTACGCCGCCATGCGTACCGGCGTCACGGGCCACCCGCAGCGTATCGACGCCGACAACGTGGCCGAGCTGGCCGGGGCGGACTTTGTTTTCATCGCCGTGGACCACGGACCCTCGCGAGGAGTCATTGCGCGCTTCCTGGTGGGGCAGCGCATTCCGTTCATTGATCTGGGTATCGGCGTGGACAAGCGCGCGGACGTGGCGGCGCTCATCGCCCGGGCGCGGGTAACGCTGGTCACGCCGGACACGGCGCATCTGGTCGATGAGTTGCCGACGGCTGACGATTCGGAGGATGCGGTGTACAACAACATCCAGGTGCTTGAGATCAATGCGATCAATGCCATGCTAGCGGTGATCCGATTCAAGCAGTATCTGGGCTTCTACGTCGCCGACGAGCACCCGGACGTCCTCAAGTATGTGTCCAGTTGGAATGCCCTGGTACTGCGCGGATCGACCCAGACATGAAGATCTTCGAGCTGACCCCGCGAGATTTGGACGAGTTCCCCCGGGTGCTGGAGGAAGGCGTCCTTTACATCAGCGAAGAATGCGAGCTGGCCGCGCACAAGTGTTGTTGTGGCTGCGGCGAGGATGTGATCACGCCCTTGAACCCAGCACGCTGGCGACTGGATCGCCATACTGGGCGCGTGTCGCTGCACCCCTCGATCGGCAACTGGAAGTTTGCCTGCCGATCGCATTACTGGATCCGCAACAACCGCGTGATCCCGTCCTACGGGATGGACGACGAGGAGATTGCCGAGGTCATCGAGCTGGACCGGGTGGACCGGGAGGATTTCTTCGCGCAGTTGCAGCAAGAGCTACCTTCCCGCAGTTCGCAGGCCAGCGTCCCGAAACCTCAGCGCTGGCTGGCGCGGCTGTTCAAGCGCCTGCGAAGCTGAGTCTAAACGCCCTCGTCACAGCCCGGCCCGGCCGCGGCGCGGCCGGGCGGCGGCACCGTTTTTCGCGCCGCCACCACTTTCGAATCGATCTGCAGCACTGAGGCCATCGGCACACGAAGAAACGCGGAGTTTTTAGGAGAGATCAACGCGCCGAAGAAAATCTTGCGAATTGCCCTCCACCTCCAACCACAGTCCCGCGAAATGCTACCTGAGAAATCTCGCGCGCATTAATAAATACGCGCTTCGGCCGCGAACCTGGGCGGCCACTGGTGGAGCGACCGAGGAAAACGCTAGGCTTCGAAACACCGGCTGAGCGATTTCACCAAGCTGTTGCATCGACCGGTTGAGACCGCCGCCAGAAGCGGACGTAGACCAGGGCGATTAGACCAAGTTATCGAGGGCCGGGGGAGGAGGCTATCGAAGAAAAAGTCAGTCGCTGAAAGCTAGAAGATCAGAGCCGGCTGAACGCCCACGACTGCATCCGTCCGTCTGAATATGGCATCACGCCATGGAAGAGGCGCGGATCGTCGTCGAAGACCAGCGGGAGGAAATCCTGGGCGCCTTCCCACATCGGTAGTTCCAGAAGGTGCGCGCGCTCGATCCATTTCAGCGTGCCCTCGTGGTTACCGTCGTGCGGCTCGCCCTCGTAACCGTCAATGAGGAAGATGAATCCCAGCCAGTCCTCGCCGTCCTTGCCGAAGCCAGGCCAACTGATGGTGCCGCGTAGCTGCATTGCAGTGCATTCGATACCTGCTTCCTCGCGGATCTCGCGGCGCATACAGGTGTCCACGTCCTCCCCCGGATCTAGTTTGCCGCCGAGGCCGTTGTACTTGCCTAGGTGATAATCGTCTTCGCGCGTATTGCGGTGGATCATCAACACCCGCTCGCTATCAGGCGATAACACATAGCCCAGTGTGGCGATGATAGGGGTATAAGCCATGGCTGAATCTGCGCGAAAAGCTCATTCTAGATCACGTCCCTGCATAGGATCCCGCCAAGGCCGCGATTACGGCCTGAACACAAACAGACATCCATGAAGTGGCGATCGAAGGACCGTTGGCCGGCATTGTCAAGGGCTGAAATGCGTGCCGAGTGAGTTATTCCTGATGGTAATGCTCGCTAGGGCTGCTGCCAGATCTGCCGAATGACTTGATCGCGCTGCATGCGAAGAACCTCAAGCGTATGCTCGGCTACATCTGGTACACCACGATCAACCAAGACTTCAACAACGGCCTTTTCCGGCTTCCCGTTCTTCTTCGTGGGAATGTCTTGGATACGTTTGAAAATATGGACGCCTCGGTGATGAGGTATGGGCAGCGTGTTCCCGGAGTTCATGTGGCAAAGCCATACATTCTTCAGGTGAGCTGTGACCAGGCTTCGGGTGTCCAGAATTAAAACATCGTGCTCATCGCGACCGTAGGCGTTCAGCAAACGGAGCAGTCGATGATGCTCGGCCCAGAAGAAAACCTTTCCATTGATCAGCTGATACCACTGTTCGGGTGTGGTCCCGTCCGTCAATGCTAGACGCAGCCGATCAGGGGGCATGGGTCGTTGATCGCGCAGGACGATCTGATCGGTCCGGTCATGAGGCACCGACAGCATCTCGCGTCGGTGCTGAACTTCGTAGGCAATCCGCTGGTTTCCCTCTAGGTGAAAAAGATCAAGAACGGCAGACGCGGAAAGAAGTCCACGCTGTTGGATGCTTTCCCATGCCCCAGCCTCAGCCATGTGGTACAGCCTTGGATACATTTCAAACAGTTTTTCGAGAACCATGTCCTTACCTGATTGTCGAACGTGCGGTCCAGTTCCTGCGATCGATGATCGAGCGCAAGTCTCGGAAGTCGTCCTTCTTCTTGGGGAAGCGTGTGTTAATTAATGAGACCGGGGCCTGGGCCACGCGTTCAAGTTCTTCAATGAACTTGATCGTGTCTTTGTCCAGTTGCTCGAAGCGCCGCGCTTCTTGGTTCTTTGCCTTTAGATAGTCGACGAAAGTAAGCACAATATCGGTCGGAGCGTTTAGGTCACAAGCCTTTCTGAACTGTTCCCACTCGAACCAACCCACGCGTCTGGGGCGCTTAGTCGTCGAGGTGATCTCCGCACCTTCAACTTCTAACGGATCCAGCCCCGCCTCTTTAGCTACGGTCGCAAAATTTGTCTCGTGCTTCAGCCCTCCCGACGTGTTGTTCTCATTCCCGTCGGGATCGGCCACGCGGATGGGGGTGGTGCGCACGACCATGAGAATTTTCCGAACCCTGCTGGGTGAGATGCCGGCTTCCGCAAGGCAGCCAGCGACATTAGTGTCCCGAGATGTGACGTGAGGATATTGACCGTGGTAGATGCTCAGCCCGCTCCCCTGAGTGCCCTCCAGGAGAATGGAGTGCCCTGCACGGTAGGACCGTTCCAATTGGTCTACTGTGGAACCGAGATAGTCTTGGAGTTCGGGGACGTCTCGCGCCAGGCGAACCGGCTTCTGCTTGTTGCCACGGCTGGTAATTCGACGCGCTTTAGCAGCGCCGCTACCACTCCCAGTTGAAGCGATGGCTCCGACCACCCCCCCTTTTTCAGCTGCGATGTCTTCCTCTTCGATAATGCTCGCCTGCGGGTCGATGAAGAGGCGGCCTTGTTTGATGCCCGTCTTCTCAATTTCCGCAAGGAGACCTTGGACATGAATGGTCATGCCGGGGCCAAGCAAGAGCTTGCCGCTCGTAAAGCCTGAGCCGGACGGAAGGAGGTGGTGGATGAACTTGCCTTTCCTGCTGGCCACGGTATGGCCCGCATTGGGGCCACCCACTCGGACCAAAACATCGTATTCACGGGCTAGATAGGCAACGATGTTGCCTTTGCCCTCACTTCCATACTGGCCACCGACGAGAACGTCGACACATCGAACTTCAGGAGGTGTAAACAGGTGCAGTCGAGCAGCCACCCGGACCAAGGTGTCCGTGTCGTCAGTCCGATCCGTGAAGATCCGGACATCGGCATCGTTTTTTAGTTTGACGATCCTACTGTCGTCCGTAAGATGGTCGATTTCATCGTAGGGCGGGGCGTTAGTGGCCCTTCCTTCGGACTTCGCGTAGCGCCGGAGGAGGGTCTCCTTAGTGGCGTATAGATGAACATGGATGAGGTCTGGACCGAATTGCTCCCGGCACCTTTCGACTTGTTCCGGCGAGCTGACGTGATCGACCACAATTCCCTGGCCATCGTTCAATGTGCCCATGATCGATTGAATGGCTTCGACCACCCAGCCCGATTGGGTGTCTTCATCTTTTGCGCGTCCTCTTTGTATGAGGTCGGGGCGGGTGCCAGCACCTGCGCCAAGTTCCAGTTCACCACCGAGGACAACACGAGTGGATATCACTCGAAAGCCGTAGCGTTCATGCAGCAGGTTCGCTAACCCAGTTTTTCCGCTACATGTCTTCCCGCTAATGATAACGATCTGATGGTCAAACATGGCTAGCTCTCCCAGAGGGTCCAGATTTGGGGAATCAGGAGTTCTGCTTTTGCAGCGGATGTGTCAAGCACGAGGTCAGCCAGGTCTTGCAAGCTTCTAGCATTGACTTCGTTCGGATGGACAATCACCGTTTCGTAGTCGCTGCCTTTTTTGACATATCTCGATCGCAGCACCTCCTCGGAGGCCGTGAGATGCACATGGCGGACTAGGGTTCCGAAGCGCTCCCGGAAAAGCTCAACTTGGCGCTTCTTTCGCACAGCGTCAACGAGCCAATTCTTGGTGTCGGGGGAGCCCTCTATGGCTCGGATGGCCACCGGGTCGACGACCCAGCGATAGCCGGTTTCGTTGTCCAGACGATCTCCAAGTTCTTGGAGCTGTCGTCGTCGTTCGTCACCCTCTTTCAGTTCATCGGGCGGGATGAGAGAGAAGAGATAGCCGCTTGAAGCGATTTTGACAAACTCTAATTTTTTGATCAGTTCGGTGGAGACTTCCGTTTTGCCAGACCCAATCGCCCCGCTGAGAAGCAATAGTTTTTCAAGTGGCATGTTTCCCCCGTAGTGCATAGTCCGTGCACGACCATCAGTCACTACGGGCTAAGCCCAGGAGCGGAAGGCCGTGCGTAGATTGGCACCGAATGGGATCGATTGCCAAACCTGAAAGCTTGCGAAAAGGGATACGCTTGCTCTTTTGTTTAGCCACCCACCAGGATCCGGCTCCCAATACCGCATCAGAGTGCACTTTCAATTGACTGTTTATGTCCGGTTGCGGCCGCTGGGTTGGAAGCCGATCCGCGGGGAGGGCAAACTGATCACGGACGGTCTGCTCAGCTCCGTCGGTGTGAGTGTCGACTCCCCATAAATCAGTGCCATGCTAAATCAGAGGTCGCCGGATCCGACTCCTGGCAGGGCGAGGTGGCGCCAACTCGCTGTCCTGCAGCTCACACCCCAGTTTGTCCTCAGCACCGATCTTGTCGATGTCGCCAACCAGGCCAAGACGGACAAGGCACGGACCATGGCGGCGAAGCTGGTGGTGGGGTCTCCTTCCTCCAGCTTCTTGAGGGTGGGGACGCTCACGCCAACGCGCTCGGCCATGATTGCCTGCGTCATCTCCCGGCGCAGGCGCTCGCCGAGTGCCTGGATAGCCCGTCGTGCGGAGGGGTGGGTCGGTGGCGTGCGCTTGGCCATAGCAAATTAAATTGCATCGAGGCGGCGAAATGGCGACTCCCTTGTTCGTCGCGTCCGATCAGATGCGGCCGCCACGATCGACGAATTCCCAGACCTTCGATATCACCACCGATCCCTCGCCGACGGCCGAAGCCACGCGCTTTACCGATCCGCTGCGCACGTCGCCCACTGCAAAGATGCCCGGCAGCGAGGCGGCGAAGGGCGAGCTTGCACCCACCGCCTCGCCGGTGAGCACGAAGCCCTTGTCGTCCAGCTTGACCAGATCCGTCAGCCAGTCGGTATTGGGGGCGGCACCGACCATGATGAAGAGTGCCCGGGTCGGCACCGTTTCCTCGCTCCCCCGCGCGGTGTTGCGGATCGTCACGGCCTCCAGGTGGTCGCTGCCGTGCAGCGCGCTGACTTCGGCGCCGTATTCGATGGTGATCGTCGGCTCCGCTTCGAGCCGGCTCGACAGGTAACTCGACATCGATGCCGCCAACGATCGACCGCGCACCAGCAGGCGCACCCGGCTCGCTGTTCGGCTGAGGAACATCGCCGCCTGGCCGGCCGAGTTGCCGCCGCCAATGATGATCGCCTCCGTTCCCTTGCTGTAACGGGCCTCGATTTCGGTCGCGGCGTAGTAAACGCCGGCGCCCTCGAACTCGACCAGCCGCTCGATCGGCAGACGGCGATATTGCACGCCGGTCGCCACCACCACCGCCCTGGCCCGAATCCGCTTGCCGTTGTCGAAGGTGGCGCAGAAGCTGCCGTCCGCCAGCACCTCGAGCTGCGCGACGCGGCGCGGCATGGCGAAACGCGTGCCGAACTTCATCGCCTGGATTTCGCCGCGCCACACCAGGTCGGCGCCGGAAATACCGGTCGGAAAACCCATGTAGTTCTCGATCCGGCTCGACGTACCCGCCTGGCCGCCGATCGCGATGTCTTCGGTCACCAGCGCGCAAAGCCCCTCGGCACCCGCATAGACCCCGGCCGCCACGCCCGCCGGCCCGCCGCCGACGATCAACACGTCGAAATCCTCGTCATCGACCAGATCGAGGTTGAGCCCGAGCAGGCGCGCGACCTTGTCCGGCGTGGGATCGTCGACGATCGTGTCCCGCCCGAAAATGACCGCGGGACGGCCCGGCGCCAGCGCACACGTGGCGGCCACGGCGTCCGCTTCGGCGCTGCCCAGCTCGAACGAGCTGTAGGGAATGCGATTGCGCGTGGCGAATTCGGCGATGCAACGGACCTCGCGGTCGAGCTCCTCGCCGATCAGGACCAGCGCACTGTCGCGTTGTTCGATCTGCCGGCGGCGGCGCGCGGAGAAAACGGTGATGATGATGTCCGACATCTCGGGAATCTGAGACATCAGCATCAGCATCGTCGCGCGTGGCACCTCGATTACGGTCGTCTCGCGCACGGCACGCAGCGGCATGGAGAAGGTACCGCCGTTGAGGAACGAAATCTCGCCCATGAACTGGGTCGGCCCCAGCGTCGATGGCAGATGACGCTCATCGGTGTAGGCGTTGACGACCTCGATTTCGCCATCGACGACATAGACGAAGCGATCGGCCAGTTGTCCCGGGCGCGCGAGGTAGCTGCCGGCCGCGTAGACCACCTGCATACCCGCCTCACGCAACGCAGCCACGTGCGCAGGGGCCAGCGGGGTACGCTGCATGACTCGCAAATCGTCGCCGATCGATTCCATGGAATTCCGCCTTTGCGATGCGTTCCAGCACGTCGCCACGCTACGCGTAACACTTGAGCACTAGCCGGATATCTCTGACTGTAGCCCATTGAGGTGTGTCGATGGTGCCCGTTGCAGTGACGCTGTATGACGGGCAATCGTCCTCGTAGTGGGCACGTATTGAGCATGTAGCCGAATAGGTGAAGTAGTGAAGGCCTTTTCGATTGCTCCGATGAATGGTCTCGCCACGACACTGCTCTAGAACGCGCTGAAATACGTAGTCATTTGCTTTGATGTGCTGCAACAGTGCAGCGTCGTCCTTGCGAAGATCCGGTGTTGCCGAAGCAAAAGAAATTGGTGCTGCCGACGAAAGTAGGCTGGCAAGAAGAAAAATGCGCCAAGAGGAGCGGCACATGCGGGTTATTTCCATGAGGGTTAACGCTGGAGTTAAGCGGCGGCGGAGCCGTCCGCCTTGAACGAATTGTCAGACCGATGCATCGCGGAAGGCACGCAACACGGCATTGATGCGCGTTTGATAGCCAGGGCCCTGCGCCTTGAACCACTCCAGCACGTCTTGCTCCACGCGCAGAGAGATGGCTGCTTTAGGTGGTTGCGGGTTGAGGCCACGGCGGACGACGCCGCGCATAACATGACGGATATCAGCCTCCGGATGCTCGGGAGTAACTGATACGGCCGCTTTAAGCTTGAGCCGAGTCCAGTCAGTTTTTGACTGCGTCGAAGAAGATTTGCGTTTCGCGGCGGGTTGCTTGGCGGAAGGAGATGATGCGGATTTCATGGGCGGTCTCCGTATGGACGATTGAGACGGGAACACCGGCAAGTAACCCTAAGGTGACAAATCGCTGTTCGTTGTAGGAGAACCGGTCATCCTCGAAGGTGAAGGTCAAGCCACCGAAGACAGCGGGGGTATCAACAAAGTCGAGCCCGTGCTGTTTGATATTGAGTGAGCGCTTGCGCTCTGACCAAGTGAACTCCATTGGCAAAGTGTATATACAAAACGTCAGACGCGCAAGATGGTTGGTGCAGCGGTCTAACGCTGGAATTAAGCGGCGGCGAGGCCGTCCGCCTTGAACGATTGGTTAGCCGTCTTTGCTGGCCACGACCGCAGGATGCGCTGCATCGACGCACCAGTCGTTCCAGTAAACACTATCAAAGCCAGACAGCATGCCAACTTCTTTTGCAGTTCGCTGCTGCTCCGGATCTTCCATCTGGACTGCCGATGTGTCGAACGTCTCTAGTGACTTTGAGTATTCGCTTTTGGATGCAAATCGCGTCCCACCAGAGTAACCCCCAAAGCCATTCCGACCATCGACGATGCCACAAATAGAAATTGTCTGATTACCCTTGTCGTCTGTTTTTTGTACGACATAGGATGACCGAATAACCATTGAGCTCGGATCCTTCATGTGCTCTTTGAGCGCCTTGACGGTGTTGTCTTGCGCCCAGCCAGCCGGGCCGACCGCTTTGTTGCGTATATAGATGCTTGCGATGAGAACGACCGGGACGGCGACAACTATCGCGAAGAACCAAGCCCACCCGTGCCCTCCGCTCTTGTTGGTACCACTAGGCGAACCTTGTGCGTTAGGGAGGCTATGCGATTCTTGCGCCGCTACGGGCGCCTTGCTGATGGGATATCCGCAGTGTGGGCAGCTTGATGCTTGATCTGATACAGACGCTTCGCACTCCGGACACGAAAGCAGTGCCATTTCCTTCCCCTTGAGGCTAACGCTGGAGTTAAGCGGCGGCGCCGTCCGCCTTGAACGAGTTGTTAGGCACCGGCCATTGCATGTGCGTGAGAGTAAAGCCTAGCGAGACCGAGGAAGCCAGCCGCTACGACGACCGCTGCGAGAAGCCAAGCGTAGTAAGCCAAACCAAGTGCACCGCCAATGACAGCGGGTACAGTAGCGATATAGACAGCGCCTAAGCACGCCACGGAGGCGAATTGGCGTGGCCAGATGCGACGAATAGCTGCCACCGGGAGCACCACATAGAGAAGTACATTCTCGAACGCCGATAGCCCAATATAAAAGTCCTGCCATTCATGGAATGGACCGCCGATTGCGGCAAAGGAAGCTATGAGCAACGAGTAGCCCCGGACCGTAACTCCGGCCACCACAGTGGCTGGAAGTGCAAGCGCGACGACAGCAATTACGAGCCCACCAAGAACTATTTGCATGGCGCCAAATGGTGGTCTGCGAGTTACTGTTTGCATAGGGCTATTCGCAATTCGTGGTGCTTGGTTGAGGAAGGCCTAACGCTTGAGTTAAGCGGCGGCGTAGCCGTCCGCCTTGAACGAGATGTTAGGCACCCCGACGCACGGTTGCTACAGGCCCGAAAAAACAAGAAAGCACACGAGCCCGAACAGCCCCGCCTTTAGCGCAAGCCCCAACAGCGAACTACGCCAGATGCCAGACGAAGATTGAGAATTGGAAAAGCCACCTCTCGCATCGTCATCGAGTGTGATGAGGTGACCAAAAAGAGCCAAGCCTGCGAATATGACTGGTGCGATGCCGACCTTGAAAGCCAAAGAAG
>Ga0134126_10002819_pt1 | contig 21860 bp, 11 predicted proteins | sample KB31752_FD_96881 | JGI IMG/M metagenome (GOLD analysis project Ga0134126, IMG submission 96881) | Terrestrial soil microbial communities with excess Nitrogen fertilizer from Kellogg Biological Station, Michigan, USA - KB3-175-2 | ecosystem: Environmental > Terrestrial > Soil > Unclassified ... | reverse complement strand
TTCTCGAGGCTTCCGGCGACGGTGGCGCCTGGTCTACTGAACGTTCCGATCTCGTTCACGATCCCACTTGCGGCGCCACTCGATGCAGAACACGCCATCGTCATCCCCGAAGGCACCCCTGGTGCAGAAGGCTGCGAAGGCTCCAGTGCTGAACCGACAGCACAACCAGGGTTCCTTTGCGTGTACGTCAGCACGGTGTCTCCAGAATCGAAATCGGCCACGCTTATCGCTACGAACCTGCAGACGTCTCCCCCCGAACCCGGCGCCGGCACGACCGGAGCCGACATATCGGGGGCGGCCGAAGAAGGAGCCTCAGCCAACGGGGTGTGGGTCGTCCGGGCCGAATAGCCGGTAGGGCCAGGTCACCGACATGGGTACGGATCTGCCCACAGCCGGACGCGGGATGCGCACGGGGTGCCGGCTCGGGCTGGCTCTGCTGTGCGCACTCGCTGCGGCGCTAACCGGGGCCGCTCCTTCGAGGGCCCGGGTGTTCGCCCCGGGCGGATCGGCGGCTGGACAGGTGAACGACCCGATCAGTGTCGCGGTCGATCAGAGCACGGGCATGGTGTACGTCAGCGATGCCAACAACGCACGTATCGACGAGTTCAAACGAAACGGGACGTTCGTGCGCGCCTTTGGCTACGGCGTGGTCGATGGCGCGAACGAACTCGAGATCTGCACAACCAGCTGCGTGAAGGGGGGGCTTAGCGAAGCTCCCGATGCGATTGACCCGGATGGCCTCGTCGTCAACAGTGCCACCCATGACGTCTATGTCAGCGAGCCGCTGCAAAACCGTGTCGCTGAGTTCACGGAAAACGGAGCCTTCGTCACCGCTTTCGGCAAGGGCGTCGACAAAAAAGGTCATCCGGGCAACGTGTGCTCGGCGGCGTTCATCAAAGAAGGGGACGAATGCGGGAAGGGAATCCCGACTACCGAACCGGGGGGCTTCGGCGACGAAGGCGAAACTCCGCCGGGCCTACCGCTTGCCCTCGACGCTTCCGGCGACATCTGGGTCGGCGAGATCGATCGGCTCGAGAAGTTCAATGCCTCCGGCGAATTCCTCCAAGAACTGGCGCTCCCCGGTGGCGGCCGCCTCGGCGCGCTCGGCCTCGACACGTTGGGGAACTTCTTCATCCTCGACTCCGCCGAAGAAGCTCTCCAGAAGCTCGACGCCAAAGGCGCACGGCTGTTCACACTCGACGGACCGCCGGGTCATCCACGGGCCTTGACCCTGGGAGGTGCCGAAGGGTTGTTCGCGGGCGATGAAGGCCCCCCCTATCACCTGATCGAGTTCAACGCGGCGAGCGGTGAAGAGGAGGAGGTGTTCGGAGCGGGCAACGTCATCGGCAACCCGAACCACGAGAACGGCACGCTGCAGGAAGCGGGCAATGCGCTCGCGTTCGACAACACAACCGGCACCGTCTATGCCGCGAGCTGCGAACCCGTGCCCCCATCAGGCGCAGACCTCAGCGCCGTGACCGCCCTGGCGGTGCCGGCGCCTGGTCCGCTACAGCGCCGGCTGAAAGCCGAAGAAGTGAGGGGCACGCATGCCGAGCTCACAGACCTACTGAACGCGGAGGGGGCCGAAACCGAATACCGGTTCGAATACGTCGACGACGCGACGTTCACAGCGGACAAAGGCCACGAATTCGAACACGCCACGTCGTTGCCGCCGCAGAAACTGCCGGCGAGCTTCGCCGACACGGCGATCAGCGCCGAAATCAAAGGCCTCAAAAGCGAAACCACCTATCACTTCCGCGTCACGGCGCACAACGCCCGCGGGAACCTGCAGACCGCTGAAGAAGCGCATGAACAGGAAGTGCTCACGACGGAGCCGCCCGTCGAAATCGACGCCTCGTACGTGACGGCGGTCACAACGGACTCGGCGACTCTGAACGCGTTGATGAACCCAGAGGGCGCGGCGTCGAGCTTCCACTTCGAGTACCTGCCCGCGAGCGCGTATCAGGCGAACCTCGACGCCGGCCGCGCTCCGTTCACAGGTGCGCTGATGTCCCCCGTTCCCGACGGGTCGCTGGGCGCCGGTGAAACCGCCGTGATCGTGACGCAGACCGTCAGCGGGCTCGCGGCGGGCACCACGTACGAGTTCCGCGTCGTCGGGACGAACGTAGGCGGCAGTGGCGCGTCTGCAGCGAAAGTCTTCAACACGCGACCGACAGGCGAAGCGACCCTGCCCGACGGGCGCGAATGGGAACTGGTCTCGCCTCTCGAAAAGCACGGGGGCCTGTTCGAAGGTATCAACGACACCGGGATCGTGCAGGCGTCACAGGCAGGAGGCGGCATCACCTACCTTGCGACCCGCCCAACGGAAGAATCGCCGCAGGGATATCTGCTGAAGGAGCAGGTGCTGTCGCAGCGCACTGCCCGTGGCTGGGTGTCGCGAGACCTCTCCTTGCCGCACGAAACTGCTCCAGGCGTCAGCCTCGGCGCCGGCGAGGAGTACCGGTTCTTCTCAGAAGATCTCTCGGCGGGAATCGCACAGCCCTTCGGCGTATTCGATCCGACCGTGTCTGAAGAGGCAACCGAAGAGTCGCCGCTGCTGCGCGGCACGGGCCCCGGCGAAGGCTACCTGCCACTGGTGATCGGCTGCCCCCCGCCTGGACAGGAATGCTCCCCCGCCGTCGAAAGCCACGCGGACGTCCCCGCAGGCACCCGATTTGGGATCGACGTCGTATCACATGAACCCTGCACAGGTCGCAGTCTCATCTGCGGCGTGCAGTACGTCGGCGCCTCCTCGGATGGCAGGCACGTGATTCTGTCCTCGCCGGTCGTGGGCCTGACGGCGAGGCCCGGCGACCATGGCGGGCTGTACGAGTGGTCCGAAGGACACTTGACGCTCATCAGCGTTCTTCCCAACAACCTGCCCGCGGAATACAAATCCTTCGAAGACGTCCCAAAGCTGGGTCGCTTCGCCACCGGTCCCAGTGCAACCACCGCGGGCGCCATAACCGCTGACGGCACGCGCGTCGACTGGACCTTCAAAGGTCATCTCTACCAGCGTGATCTCGGGACCGGTGAATCCGCGATTCCCAAGACGATCAAGATCGACGAACCGGGCACCGGCGCAGGCAGCCAGCCAAAAGAAACGCAGCCGGAATTCCAAGGCGCCAGTGCCGACGGAAGGGTCGTGTTCTTCACTGATCAGCAGAAGCTGCTCAAAGAAGCGAGTCCCGCTGAACGCGCGCCGGATCTCTACCGCTGCGCGATCGCCGAAGGGGCCTCGAAATGTGCGCTGTCCGACTTGGCGCCGGGAGCGGACATCGTGGGAGCTTCGCTCGGCATCTCGAGCGACGGTGCCTACATGTACTTCGTCGCCGACGGCGCGCTCGCCGCTGGCGCTGAAGGAGGCACTTGTGCGCCGACGGGGGAATTCACCCCAAACGCCGAGTGCCCTCTTTACGAGTGGCACGAAGGCACGATCAAGTTGGTGGCCAGGCTGTCGGGAGAAGACGCGCCGGACTGGAGGGTCGAAAGCAGCCGGCAGACGTCGCGCCTGTCCCCGAACGGCCAGTGGCTCGAGTTCATGTCCCAGCGTTCTCTCACGGGCTACGAAAACGCCGACGCCCACAGCGGCGAACCCGACGAGGAGGTCTTCCTCTACAACGCTGGCGTCGGCAGCCTTGATTGTGCGTCGTGCAATCCCAGCGGCCAGCGTCCCACCGGCGCAAGATACGGCACGAAGCACTCCCAGAACGGCTCCGAAGAATCCCTGAGCGGCGGCAATCGGATTTGGTTGTCTACGACCTGGATCGCGGCGAACGTGCCCGGCTGGACGTCATACCTCACTGGCGACGCACAGCACCAACCCCGCTACCTCTCAGACTCGGGACGTCTGTTCTTCGACAGCAGCGACAACCTCGCCACGACCGACGCGAACTCGGCCGAGGACGTCTACGAGTTCGAGCCGGCCGGGGTCGGCGGCTGCGCAACCACGACAGCATCGTTCGTGTCGGCGAACGGCGGCTGCGTGAACCTCGTCTCGTCCGGAACCTCGCCGATCGAATCGGCGTTCCTCGACGCCTCGGAATCGGGCAACGATGTGTTCTTCCTGTCCGCGGCACAGCTGGCGGGCGGCGACAAGGACGACGCAATCGACGTCTACGACGCACACGTCTGCCAGCCGAGCGACCCGTGCGTGGCTGCGCCGCGGGCCGCGGTCGAACAGTGCAGCGGCGAAGGATGTCAACCGCAGGCTGCCGCACCGCCCGGCCCCACGATCGGCTCCCAGCTTGCCTCCGGGCTCGGGAACCTGGCACCCCTCCCGGCGGCACAGCACAAGCCGACGCCGAAGCGGAAAGCCACCCCGGCGCAACGCCTGAGACGCGCCTTGAAGGCATGTAGACGAAAGCATTCCCGCCGAGCACGGCGGCAGTGCGAAGCGCAGGCTCGTCGGGCCTATCGCGCAGCGGTGAAGCACGCCAAGCATGCGAGGAGCATCCCGTGACCCGCAGGCCCCGTTCTGTCCGCCCCTCCCTGCTGCTCACGGCGCTCGTGGCTGGGCTGACGATCGCGTTGGGCTGCATGGCCGGCGTGGCCTCCGCCGCCGCCCCATGGTGGCGGCTCGGGATCGAGCAGCGCCCGGTCGGATTCACATCGGGCGCGGCGGCGAGTGAGGAACAGGAACTTGCCGTGAGCGCGACCGGAGGCGGGTTCGTCTTGACGCGTCCGGAACTCGGCGGTGGAAGTACTGCCGAACTCAAATTCGACGTGACTCACGAAGAATTGCAGAGCGCGCTCGAAGCGCTATATGGCGCGGGCAACATCCACGTGACCAAGAAAGAAGGCGAACCGTACGTCCTCACCTTCGGTGGGTCGCTCGCCGACCAGCCGATCGAACCCCCTTCCGTAACCGCCACGACGCTCAAAGGGGGGAGCGGCGAAGCCACTTTCACGCCCAAGGTCGAAGGCCACCCAGACGGCCAGATCGCTCTGCTTGCCGAGAACGCCGGCGACGCGGAAGTGGACGGCGCGACGACGCCGGTCGACCTGAGTGCGGCGCTCCCGCCCGGTTTCCACGCCGTCGGCATCTCCGCCACCGCTCCGCAGCCCGGCGGCGGCACCGAACGAATCCCGATCCCGTGCTCGCTCCCGTCGTTGAGCTGCACATTCAAAGGTACGCTTGCGCCGTACGACGCGATCGAAGTCCGGATCGACGCTGTGAACACCGCTGCCGCGCCCGGCGAAACCGTAAGCGCGACAGTGACGGGTGGCGGTGCCGCATCAGCCAGCAGCTCCCACGTGGTGGCGCTCGGCGGTGGGCCTCCGACGTTCGGCGCGGAAGCTTTCGAAGTCGGTCCCGAAGCAGAGGGCGGGGGGGTCGCATCGCTCGCGGGTGAACATCCGTTCCAGCTGACGACGACGCTCACGGTCAACCAAGGACCGGATCGGGCCGCGCTTGCGTCGCGGGGGAGGCCGCAGATCGAACCCGTCGCGCTCACCAAGGACGTTCACGTGAAGTTGCCGCCGGGGCTGCTCGGGAACCCGACAGTGGTCCCGGTCTGTGGGATGACGCAGTTTCTGACGTTCATCGAAAGCAACGGGTTCGGCGGCAACGAATGTGCGCCGAACGCGGCAGTCGGGGTCGCCTCGGTGACCGTCGAGGAACCACTCACGATCAAAGGCGCCCTGACCCTCCCTGTGCCCGTGTTCAACGTCAACCCCGCTGCGGGTGAGCCTGCCCGGCTCGGCTTCTACATACCGGTCGCCAAAGTACCGGTGCTGCTCGATACCGCGCTCGAGAGGCGCCCCGATGGGAGCTACGCGGTGACCGTTGACAGCATCGACGCGCCGGAGTCCGCCGGACTGCTCGATACCACGGTTACGATCTGGGGGAACCCGGCTGATCGAGGCCACGACGATGCGCGGGGCTGGGGTTGTCTCTACCTCGCGCGTGGCGGCAACAGCGGCTATCCCTGCCCCGCCGGCGAAGGAGCCGGCGCAAAGCCGTTCCTGACGATGCCAACGTCGTGCACGGGGCCGCTCGAAGCGCTCACCGAACTGGACTCGTGGGCGAAACCAGGCGTCTTCAACGCGCTCGCGCCGCAGCCTGCACTGCCCGCCATGGTCGGCTGCGGGGGACTTGCGTTCCAGCCGGAAGTCGCGGCGGTGCCGAGCTCGAGCGAAGCCTCGTCGCCGAGCGGACTCGGCTTCACGCTCAGCGCGCGGGATGAAGGACTCGTGGCCCCGGGCGGACGGGCCGAATCGCAGGTGAAGAAGGTGGTTGTGACGCTGCCTGAAGAAATGACGCCTAACCCGTCGCTCGCCGTTGGCCTCGGTGCTTGCAGCGAAGCTCAATACGAATCGGAGACGATCAACTCAGCGCCCGGAACCGGCTGCCCTGACAGCGCGAAGATCGGTGAAGTCGAAGTCGAAACTCCGCTGCTCAGCGAACGGCTGACGGGGGCCGTGTACGTGGCCGCGCAGAACCAGAACCCGTTCCACACGCTGCTCGCCCTGTATGTCGTCGTCAAGGATCCCAAGACCGGTGTGCTCGTGCGGCTTGCTGGGAAGGTCGAACCCAACCCGGTGACCGGCCAGCTCGTCTCGACCTTCGACGGGAACCCGCAGCTGCCCTTCAGCCACTTCACGCTCCGGTTCCGGCAGGGCCCGCGCAGCCCGCTCGTGACGCCAGCACGGTGCGGCACCTACACGACCCGCGTGCAGCTCTCGCCATGGTCGAGTCCTGAAACCTCACTCGAACGCAACTCGAGCTTCGTCCTCTCGAGCGGACCCGGGGGGGCCCCCTGTCCCGCGCCGGGCGATCTGCCGCTCGCGCCGACGATGCAAGCAGGGACTGAAAGCAGCTCTGCGGGGCAGTACAGCCCGTTCCACCTGCGGCTCGACCGTGGCGACGGCGAACAGGAGATCACGGGTGTCGGCACCACGCTGCCTCCGGGCCTGACCGCGAACCTCACCGGCGTGCCGTTCTGCCAGCCGGCTGAAGCCGCCCGCGCCGAAGGCAAGACGGGGCTGCGTGAGCAGGCCGAACCGTCGTGCGCGCAAGCGACCGAAATCGGCCAGGCGACGGTCGGCGCCGGCGTTGGCAGCACCCTCGCCTACGCGCCAGGCAAGCTGTACATGAGTGGACCGCTGGAAGGTGCGCCGTTCTCGATGATCGTCATCAGCCAGGCGGTCGTCGGCCCCTTCGATCTGGGCAACGTGATCGTGCGCCTGCCGATCCGGGTCGACCCCAACACCTCGCAGGTGACGGTCGGGCCGGGCGCGGCGGATCAGATCCCGCACATCCTCGACGGCATCGTCGTGCATGTCCGCGACATCCGGGTCGACGTGGATCGGCCAGATTTCATCCTCAACGCCACTAACTGCACGCCCCAGCCGATCACCGCAACCGTCATCGGCGCCGGCACGAACTTCCAGACTCCCGCAGACGATGTAGCCGCCACCGTCCGCAACCGCTATCAGGCAAGCGGGTGCGCTGCGCTCTCCTTCCAGCCGAAGTTCCAAGCGACTGTCTCGAGCAAGGTGTCGCGGCTGAACGGGACCACCTTCAAGGTGAAGCTGACCCTGCCGGCACACGACACGAACGTCGCCAAGGTCAAAGTCGAACTTCCGAAAGTGCTTCCATCTCGACTTGAAACCCTGCACAAGGCCTGCACCGAAGCGCAGTTCGCAGCGAACCCGGCCGGATGCCCAGCGGCATCGGCGGTCGGTTTCGCGAAGGCCACCACGCCTCTGCTGCCCGTCCCCCTCGCGGGGCCCGCCTACTTCGTCTCTCACGGCGCCGCCCAGTTCCCGGACCTCGTGGTTGTGCTCCAGGGTTACGGAATCCGGATCGATCTCACCGGCGCGACCTTCATCAACGGCAAGACCGGAGTCACGAGCAGCACCTTCAAGACGGTGCCCGACCAGCCCGTCTCGAGCTTCGAACTGAATCTGCCAGCCGGGCGCTTCTCCGCGCTCAGCGGCTTCGGCAACCTGTGTAAAGCGAAACTCAACATGCCGACGGTCTTCAGTGCCCAGAACGGTGCCGAAATCAGGCGCACCACGAAGATCGCCGTCTCCGGTTGCAAGAAGGCAAAGAAGAAGAGAAAGAAGCACCCCAAGCACAGGAGCAGCCAGCACCACCGATGAACTCGCGCCATATGCGCCACAAAGCACGGCTCAGCATCGGTGACGGACCGCGCGCGGAGCGAATCGGAGACACTGCACCAGCTCGCTCGTGGCGCAACTTAGGCTCTGGTCATGAAGCGGCGCCGCGTGATCACATGCTGCTGCGTCATTCTAGCGGGGGCACATCTCACGGCCTGTGGCGCCTCCAAGAAGACAGAAACTGTGGCCGCAGCCGGCACGGACGCGATCAGTGTGCAACAGCTTGCACACTGGTCAACGATCAGCGAACGCGTCGCACACCGACGGGCCGCCGAAGCGCGGACGCATGCGCTGGACTTTCTGATCGTCTCGGCGTGGGTACGAGCGGAGGCCAAACGCCGGAATGTCTCGGTCAGCTCCCAGGAAGTTGCGCAGCGCGTGCACACTGAAGCAGAAACATCGATCGGTGGACAGGCCGAGTTCGACGCCGCCCTGTCCCGCTCCGGGGAGACACCGGACGACGCAAGGTCGCAGCTGGAAACACGGATTCTCCTCGAGAGGATCGAGAGGTCGGTGACCGCGCACGCGACAGTGCCGTCGGCGGCGGTGACGAACTACTACCGGCGACACCGAGGGCTGTTCGTAACCCCCGAACGTCGCGTCTTCCTCATCGACACGCGCCTCGATCAGCGCCAGGCCGCCCGCGACCACGCGGAAGCGCTCGCCGGTTCATTTCCGTCACGGGCGATGTACGAGACCCTCGGCAGGAATCAGATCAACGACGGTGGACCCCGGCGCAGAAGGATCGAGCACGCGATCTTCTCGGCACACGTGGGCGTCCCGATCGGGCCTTTCCACAACGAACCGGTCGAGTACTACTCGGTGCTGGAGGTCACCAAGGTCGTGCCGGCCAGAACCCAGCCGCTCGCGCGCGTCAGAGCGCAGATCGAGCGCACCTTGAAGGTCGCAGCTGAACGGCAAGCACTCGCGAAGTTCCGTCGCACATGGCAGGTTCCCTGGCAGGAAGCGACCCACTGCCGGCGTCCGATCGCGGCGCTCGCTTGCGACGGCAGCGGTCAGCTGCCGCTCGCTCTAAGGCTGTGAGCCGGATGTGGGAGGCGATCCTCGGGCGACGCGGCGGGCGTCGACGCGCGGCCTTCGAGAAGGAATTGATAATTACCAATAGATCGTTTTTCTCTGTCTCGCTAAAGGCTGGGGGTGCTTCGAAACGCGTCTCCGCCCGTCTGCTGCGGCCGACGCGCGAGGCACGCCCATTGGAAGCGCTATGCAGCATGATTCGACTGCTTCGGGCTAGCGCAAACTGTGGGCCTCGACTTGACACCCCACGCGTTCTGAGCTAGGCTGCTGGCCGACGTTTATAACGGCTTCCTGATCGCGGTCCGGAAGCGCTCGCCAAGGGAGGGAGAGCTTGGAGGAGGGAGAAGCGACGAGACGTAGGCGAAGCGCGCCCTGCGCACGCGGCGGCGAGTGGACCGGCGCGAGCGTCACGTCCGCTTACCCACACGTGCGAGGCGAATAGCCCTCGCCATTCGAGAGTCTCGCGACGGGGAATGGGCGCTCTGCGCCAGCTCGTCGTTGACAGGTGTGCACGCGTGTGGGGACAGGTCGTCCCATCGCGCGTGCGCTAGTGCTCCGATGGCCGGCGGTCTCCGCGCGAGACCGACCTACCCGGCCGCTCGAGCGCATTTCAGAAACACGAGCGATCCGGCGGTCTCGGATGAACGGCGGCCCGCTCGACGACACCATTGGAGGAACAGGAAGGCATGAAACATCTACGGACCCTGGGTATGGCTCTGCTGGCCGTGCTGGCATCGGCTGCGGTGCTTGCATCGGCAGCCTCGGCCAGCCAGCCCGAATACAAAAGGTGCGCAAAGGCCGAAAAGGTCGAAAAAAAAGCGACAGGCGGGTTCAACAACAAGACCTGTACGGAAGTAAACGGAACACATGAAGGGAAGTACGCGACGTCGGAACTGGCGACGCCCCTCGAATTCACGGGCAAGAGCAAGGCGACGACGTTCTACTTCTCACAGTCAGGCACGATCGCGTGGGAGCTGGCGTGCAAGAAGGCGGTGCAGACCTCCACCATCAGCGAACCGACGAGCCTTGAAGGCGCGATGACCTTCACGAGCTGTGCGCTGACGAACGAGAACACCAAAACGACAGCGAAGTGCGCCACCTCGCTCGCGGCGTCGTTCTTCGGGCAGCTCCGGGAAGAAACCGTGCCGGCGGTACCGCATGCAGGCATCTCGTATGTCCTCTTCCTGCCCGAATACACGTGTGGCGGGGCCTCGATCGCCGTCACGACGGCGTTCCCGTTCGTCACCGGCGAAGTGACGCCTACTGCCAAGGGCGAATTTGGGACATTCACCGTCAACGGCACGACAGGTGAACAGACCATCAAAGAGTGGAAGGAAGAAGGCACCCCAACCAACTGGCCGCCGATTGAAGCCGAAGTGACCAGCGAAGCCCATTCGGAAGGCTACGTCGTCGGCATCGAAACTGCCCAACCACTGGGCCCGAAGAAGGAAGTAGTCATTCAGTAGGCACGAGCCACGCGCGATGCCCGCGCGGGGCGAGACGGTCATGGTGTGGAGCCAGTCGGCTCCACACCGACCGCCTCGAGCGGGCGTAGGTGTGCCTCCGCAGTCGCTGAGACAGTCCCGCCGCGGCGGGCCAGCAATCGTGAGAAGGAGCCGGATCCCCATGAAACGCCCGAGCCGGACCGTGACCGGCCTTCTGTCTCTCTGTTTGATCTTCGCGGCGATAGCGCTAGCGAGCCAATCAGCTCTGGCGTCCGAAGAGCATCGATATCTCGCCTCGCAATCGCTGACGGACGTGTTCTCAGAAGCCGTGGGCTCGTCGGGCGTCGTGACCGATTCCAACGGCGATGTCTACGTATCCGAATACTTGGAAGACAAGGTCAAAGTGTTTTCCCCGACGGGCACTGCCATCACCGAATTCAGCGTTACGGCGCCAAAAGGCTTCGGGCCCTCGGGCCTGGCGGTGGACTCGAGCGGCGCGGTGTATGTGCAGATATTCAATCGCGGGGTGACGAAGTACCAGCCGTCGGTTTATCCGCCGACTGCGGCCGCCACTTACGCGGTGGAAAAAGCCGCCGGCACCGAAGGCGTGATTGTTCCTAACGCTGCCGAAGCGCACGCCATCGCCATCGACCCCGTGAATCAGGACCTGTTCGTTGCCGAGACGAAACATGTCGCCTCCTACGACACAAAAGGCAAATTGATCTCCGGAACGATCGGCGAAGCGGTGGTTGGGAGCCCCGAATACTTCGGCGTCGATGTCGATGGGACGACCGGCGATGTGTATGTGATCGACAAGGCGCATGCGAGCGCGTATGTGCTCAACTCTTCCGGCACCGCGATCTTGGCGCAAACGCATTTCACGGCTCAGTCTGCACCGAATCTCTTCGATCTCGCGGTGGACCAGTCAAACGGCGACTTCTTCGTGACGTCGTCGATTCCGAACGAAGAAGGCACGACTTCTGTGGTCGACGAGTTCAAGTCGAGTGGCAAGTACGTAGCCAAGCTGCCACAGACATTCGGCGGAACTCTACGGTTGGAAGGCATACGCGGTCCGTCCGATATCGCGGTGGACAACAGTGCGGCCAGCCCTAACGATGGCGATGTGTTCGTCGCGTCCGCGGACGGGCGGAACGCCCGGGACAGCGTCTACGCCTTCGGACCCTCGGCGGGCGCGCCGACGATGCACAAGCTGTCGGTCATCCAGAGCGGCAACGGTCATGGCACGGTGTCATGTGAAGTCAACCGAGCGTTCGAAGAATGCGCGAGCGAATACGCGGAAGGCAGCGAAGTTGCGCTGCAGGGCGCAGCGCAAGCCGGGTCGGTCTTCATGGGCTGGAGCGGCGGCAGCGGTGCGGCGACGTCCTGCGCGGGCGCCACCGCCTGCGCCGTCGAACTAGCGGCCGACAGCGCGGTAAGCGCCAGGTTCTTGCTCGAAGACACGCTCGCTGTCGAGGAGACGGGGGCCGGAAGCGGCGTGGTAACGAGCGAACCGGCGGGCATCGACTGCGGAGGGACATGCGAAGCCGTGTTCTCCCCCGGGCAAGCCGTGACTCTGACCGCCGCGCCGATCGAAGGCAAAGTAGGCGGATGGACCGGCTGCGAAAGCGTAACCGGCCCGGGCGACGAAAAATGCACCGTCAGCATCTCGGGGGCGAGGTTGGTGAGCGTCGAACTCATCGCCGAACCGGTGCTGAGCGTAGTCAAGGAAGGAACCGGCGCCGCGGAAGCCCTTGTGACCTCTACTCCGGCAGGAATCGACTGTGGCAGCGAATGCTCGCACCCGACACCACTTGGCGAAACGGTCGTGTTGGAACAGCATGCGGAAGGCACGACCTTCGACGGCTGGACGGGCTGCACCAGTGAAGAAGAAGGCAAGTGCAGCGTGCTCGTGAGCCAGGCACGGGAAGTGCGCGCGAAGTTCACGGCGCCCGCCCCGGCGAGCTTCACGCTCGAAGCCCATGTTGGTGGACACGGCGAGCTCGTCGCAGAAGGCGGGACGATCGCCTGCGACGAAGGGGGCGGAGCTTGCAGCGAAGAAGTCGTCTCGTCATCGACGGTGAAGCTCGCTGCGAACGCTGAGGCCGGTTGGGCATTCGAAGAATGGACCGAAGGTCCGTGCGCGGGGCAGAAGTCGGCCAGCTGCCAATTCGTGATGCCGAGCCATGCTGTCTCGGTAACCGCGAAATTTGCGGTATCGCACAACCAGAAGGTGACGATCGTCAAATTCGGCGAAGGAGTCGTGACCGTTACTTCGCCGGCGGGACTGTCATGCCCCGCGGCCCAGCTGTCATGCATGGCGGAATACGCCGAAGGAACCCAACTGGTGCTGCAGGAGAGCCCATCTCCGGGCTATCAGTTCGCAGGTTGGATCGGCTGCAAGGTCAAGACCGCGACTAGCTGCGAAGTCGAGGCGTCTCACGAACTCGAAGTGGCCGCCGTCTTCCTGAAAGAAGGCAAGGAAGGGAAAGAAGGGAAAGAAGGCGGCAAAGGGAAAGAAGGCAGTGAAGGGAAAGAAGGCAGCGAAGGCGCGACTGGCGCGCCCGGCGCCCCTGGGCCCTCAGGCCACGAAGGGCCCCCCGGCCCGGGCGGCCCGCGCGGGGAACAGGGCCCGGGAGGTCCCGCGGGTCCCGCGGGTGCCCCTGGCAAACCCGGAACCGTTGAGCTCGTGACATGCCGGATCGCGACGGTCAACGGCGCCAAGGTGCGCAAATGCACGGTTCGGACGGTGCCCAAGACGGTTACGTTGAAAACGAGCAGCTCCGCGTCGCGGGCCACCCTTTCTCGCCGCGGCGCCGTGTTCGCGGTGGGGACGGCGCAACGCAGCAGAGGCCGACTACGCCTGCGGCTCGACGCACTTCGGCGCCTCGGACCGGGCTACTACACGCTCACGTTGATCAGTGGTTCCGGCGCCCACGAGCGGATCAGCAGACAGCGCTTCCTGCTCGCGAGTCCGGCAGGGCGCTGAGGTCGGGGAGAGCGCGGCGCGGGCCGAGCGGCGCGGCGCTCTCCGGCGCAGCGGTTCGACATCAGCCGGCGGCCACCCTGCGCGGCGACGAGGCGGCGACCTCCATCTGTGCGTCGATGAACGCGTTCGACTCGTCGGCACCGAGGAACGGCGTGAGCCAGAGATGGGCGATCTGCGGAAGCATCGAGGCGACCTGAGGTTCGCCGGGGCTTCGGGCCTGGAGGTAGATGATCTCGAACACGGCCGAGATCATGGCCTCCATCGCGATCCGCGACGGAGGAGGTGACGCAGCACTCTGGATCAGCCCTTCCTGGAAGAAGAACATGAACGCTGTGTGGCTGTCCTCGATTCGCTGCACGGCGCCCGGGCCGACGGCATATGCCTCAACGAACCCAATGCGCGCGATCCGTGGGTTCTCCTGAAGCAGCTGGGTCAGCGCCTGTCCGGCCTCCCAGCTGCGACGCGGCCAGCCATCGACGCCGAAAAACGCTTTCGAGGTGACGTCCATCACCAGCTGAAAGCCAACCTCGTGAACCGCCGCGAACGCCTCCTGCTTGTCCGCGAACAACCGGTAGAACACTTTCCCGTCGATGCGCGCGAGACGGGTGATGTCGGCAATAGTGGTCTCCAGGTAACCCTTTTCCTCCGCTAGGCGTGAAACGGCATGGAGAACCCGGGCGCGGTGGTTTTCCGTGACCTCGGCCTCCGAGATCCGCGGGCGGCCGGGAGGCAGCAGCCTTGGCGTCTGCTGTAACGGCGGCGTGTCCGGCAGATGAGGCGAGCGCGCCGGCACGGTGCTGGGCTCGAGCTCCTGCCAGCGCCGGTGCCGTGCCGGAACCTCGTAGGCCGACAGCCACTCGAGCAGGTCGTCACGTAGGCTGGAAATCGCGGCTTCGCCTCGGCGCAGTCTGGTGGCGATCAGGCGATAGATGCTGCCGAGCACGATACGGGGATTGACGTCGCAAACCCGTGTCGAGGGAGTGGCTGACCCCGTGACACCGGCGATGTCGTCGGCTATTGCAGCGATGCCCTCGTCGCGAGCGGCGAGAGCCGTGCGTCCCCCGGTCATCGACTCGCCGAACAGAAAGCGGGCACGCGCGGGGTGCTTGCCCGCGAACTCCACCAGCGCGGTGATCGCGGCGCCTGTGGCGTCCTCGGGCGGGCACTCCGCAAGCGCTGCCGCGACTGCACTGCGGAGCTCGCCGTGAACGTCCCAGATCGCCGCAGTGAAGCAGTCGTCGCGGTCGGCGAAGTAGTCGTAATAAGTGGGACGCGACACGCCGGCCTCGGCGATCACGGCAGAGACGCTGGCGCCAACGTAGCCATGGCGGTTCGCGACCTCGACCATGCCGTTGAGCAGCCGTTCGCGCTGGGTGCTCTTGCGTGTTTGCATTGCCATCCAGAAGGACCTCGACGCTTCGACTGCCCGCAACCGTATCCAAGTTTTCAGCCGGCCCTGGGGTTCGCTCCTGGCGTCCGGTCTCCCGTGACCAAGAGCCATCCGCAACCGTTTCCACATTATCTATGGATACGTTTATTTCGAACTTCGAATATTAGAACAATATGCATTGATGCGTTCACAAATCGGCCGTAGACGCGCGTTGCGCTGACTTGCCTGCACTAGACGCCGTCGGGCGAGCAAATACATGTGATGGCGTTTATGGCTGTCTATGCCGGATCTAGCCCTCGCGGGCGACGATCCTGGGAGCGCAGCGAAACGGCGAAAGCCTAGATGAGCTCGCAACCCACGCTCAGATGGGTCGCAACGATCACGTCCGGCGCGGCCTGTCGGATGTCTCCGGGCTCAGCTGGACGCGAAGACCGGCTCTTCGAACAGCCACGCCGCGCGCTGCCCGATCACGCGGCCGTCGAAACGCTTGCGAGGCCCGTAAACAACCCACGTCGTGTCGACCGCCCCGTAACGCTCGGCGAGCAGCAGCTCATCCGGGTGTTCGTCGGCGTGATGCGTGTGGGTCAGACCGGCGTCGTAGCGGCCTTCCAGCAGATGCGCCGCCACGACGGGCTTCGAGGGCTCGTCGACGATCGTCTCGAAGCGGGCGAGGTCGAGATATCCGCGTGTGGCGTTCACGATTCCGAGACTGCGTGGCCGATCGACGTCCCGCCTGACGATCAACCCCAGCTCCTTCGTCGGGTAGATGAACGTGTCGATGACGAACACGTGCTCGTGGCAGCGCTCCGTCACGAGGTGCACCTGGACGTGCGCGCTGCACTGCACCAGGAACGTGTGGGGCTCGTCCCGCACGCGCACGATCGCCTCCAAGAGGTCCGGCACGAGCTCGATCTCGTATGAGTCGAGGCCCTGGAACTCCAGGTATTGCAGAAGTGCGTTCTCGTGGCAGGTCCCGTCCGGACCGAGCGTGATGAACCTCGGTGCGCTCATCGCTTGGTCCGCGCGTTCGCGGCTTCGGGCGGTGACGCGATCAGCTCGTCCTCCATCCGGCAGGTTGCAGCGATCAGCAGCTCGAACAGGCTCTCGGCGAAGCCGGCAGGCATGCCTGTCATCGCCCCGCCGATTGCGTAGCGCTCGCGTACGACCTCGACACGGCCTGGCTGCATCATCGGGATCTGGTGCCGGCGCTTGTGCTCGGCGATTTCGCGGCACACTTCGAAGCGCGCGCCGAGCGCGGCGATGATCTTCCCGTCGATTACATCGAGCTGCGTGCGAAAGGACTCAAGATCGCTCACTCGTGAACCTCCTCACTTCAGCACCTGACGCATCCGCGGCCCGAGCGACGCAAACCCGTTCGCGAGGTAGAACGCTTCCGTAGCTTCCAGCCGTGCGAAGTCTCCAGAGGGCAGCCCGACCTCGACACAATCCACGTGGTGCCTTCGCATGCGCACAAGCAGCTCTGCCACCAGCGATGCCCCGACCCCTCGGCTGCGCCAGTCGAGGTCTGTCCACAGGTCTTGGAGGATGCAGTACCTACCGGGCACGTGTATCGCGTGCTGCCAGCTCGCGGCCAGCACGCCCACAAGGCCGTCGTCGGCTGTGTCCGCCACGAGCAGGCATCCGCGTTCTGGGTCATCGATGACCGCCCCGGCTGCCCATTCGAGCTCTCGGGCTGCGGGTGGGGAGCCGCCCAGCTCGGTCAGCAGCATCCGCAGCGCGCCCGCGATCTCCGGCACGTCGGGTGAGGTGGCGTCCCGGATCCACCATCGACGGCTCTCCTCCACGGCGCTCTCTGCGCTCAGGGCCGCCGGCTCGTTCATGCTGCCCGCGCCTCTATGCGAGCCTGCCGCTCGAGTTGCACCGCCCACGCTCCAGGCTCGCCGCTGCCCGTCACGGTCTCGGCGACGGCCGCCATCGGTGCTCGCGCCTTCAGCAGGATCTCGTCGAACTCCTCCTGGGGGTCCGACTGCATCACGATCGCCCCGCCGGCGCCGATCGTCGTGGCGCCCGGGCGCATCACGATCGTGCGGATCACGATGCTGAGATCGACGCTGCCGTCGAGCCCGAAGTAGCCGATCGAGCCGGAGTACACGCCCCTTGCCTCGCGCTCGATGTCGTCGATGATCTCCATCGTGCGCAGCTTCGGCGCGCCCGTCATCGAGCCGCCCGGGAAGCACGCACGCACCAGCTGCACCGGCGTGTGCTGGGTGTCCAGCGTGCCGGTCACCGTCGAGATGAGCTGATGGACGGTGGGGTACTTCTCGACGATCATGAACTCCGGCACACGCACGCTGTCGAGCTCACACACGCGGCCCAGATCGTTCCGGAGCAGGTCGACGATCATCAGATGCTCCGCGAATGTCTTCTCGTCGTTCAGCAGCATCTGGTGGTTGGCCGCGTCTTCGGCCGGATCAGGAGACCGCGGGGTGGTGCCCTTGATCGGACGAGCCTGAACTGTGCGCTCGCGGTCGATGCCGAGGAAACGCTCTGGCGAGGAGCTGAGGATGGCTGTCTCGCCGAGCTTCAGATAGGCCGAGAACGGCGCCGGGTTGCGCCGCCGCAGCCGCTGGTAGAGCTGGAACGGGTTGGGTGTGGCGTCGGTGTGAATCTGATCGGTCAGGCACACCTCGTATGACTCTCCGGCCGCGAGCTCAGCCTGGCAGCGGGCGATATCGGCCAGGTAGCGCTCACGTCCACGACCGCAGCGGAACACAACCTCGTGCGCCTGGGCTCCATCGGCCGGCGGAAGTGGGTCCGCGCGCACCTGCGCTTCCGTCGGCCCATCGGCGATCAGCTCCGCAGCGGCGGTCGCTGAGGCGAGCAACCAGGCTCTTTGCTCCTCGTGATCCTCGTCACCGCAGAGGGCGATCACAGTGGTCCGTTGCCCGATGTGATCGATCGCCACGATCCGATTCGCGAACATCATGACCGCGTCGGGGAGATGCGAGTTGTGCACGTTGGGCGAGCCGCAGTCCGCCTTGCACTCGTATCCGAGATATCCCACGAACCCTCCGGCGAGTCCCGGGGGCAGCTGTGCGTCGGACGGGAGCCGTCTGACCGCGAGCTCGTCGTCGAGTGCCTGAAAGACGGAGCCCGCGCTCCGTTGCGCCGCCAGGGCCGAGTGCCTGGTCACGACTTTCTCCTTGACGTCGTATTCGAGCAGCAGCCGCCCGGTGCCGCCACTCGTGCCGAGGAACGAGCGCTGCGCCAGACGGGACGGTGCATCCGCGCTGTCGAGCCAGAAGGCGTGCTCGCAGTCTCCGAACAGGCGCTTGAAGAGGAGCTCCGCCGAAACGGTCCCCTCCAGCGAGCAGGTGAGGGGTCGCACCGGCGGTGCCTCCTCGAGCGCCTCGCGCGAGCGCGTCCGCGGCTGCGGTGGCCTGCGCTTGGCCGCCGAGGCGGTCAACCTCGAGCGGCGGTGGTCCACCGCGAGATCGTAGAAGTTCTCGAACAGCTTGCGGCCGTGCTCCGTCGCGATCGACTCGGGGTGGAACTGAACGCCCCAGATCGGGCGGCGCCGGTGCTCGACCCCCATCACGATCCCGTCGTCGGTCCAGGCTGTCACACGACCGTCCGGACTGAGCTGGCTGTCGACGACCAGGGAGTGGTAACGGACGACGGAGAACTCCTGCGGGATGCCGGCGAACAGCCCCGTGCCGTCGTGGCGGACGCGGCTCAACCGTCCGTGCATGACGACCGGCGCGCTCTCGACGTGCCCGCTCAGCAGCTGACCGATGCCCTGGTGCCCGAGGCACACGCCGAGGACGGGTATCTCGCTCTGCCGAAGGACGTCTGCGCAGACGCCGAAGTCGTGCCAGCGCTCCGGCCGGCCGGGGCCGGGGGAGATCACGATCGCATCGAAGTCCCATCGCGACAGCGCCCGCCACGAGACCGCGTCGTTGTGGACGACGATCGGCTCTTCTCCGGACACCGCAGCGAGCAGGTGAAACACGTTGTACGTGTAGGAGTCGTAGTTGTCGATCAGGAGTGTGCTCATCGTGGCGGGTCCAACCCGAGGCCGCGCGCGCCTCTGTCCAGCAGCGTGTGAACCACGCGATCCACCGGCTCGCCGCCGCGATGCTCCATCTGCCAGATCGACAGGTGCTTGAGGTAGTGGGCGAGTGGGCGGACGTCCAGCCGTTGCACCGCCAGACGCAGGTAGCGGCGGTACAGCTCCGACTGCACGACCGCGAAGCGATAACACGGATCCTCGGCGGGCCGCCGGGAAGCCGGCCCGCGGCCCTGGTGAGATCTTGCCCGTACGAGGTTCAGCCCGAGGCTCTGCCGGTTGGAGAGCAGCCGCTCCGGCTCGAAGTCGATGTCCGGCGTCGTCGGATGCGGAAGGAAGTAGCCGAGCGCTATCTGCGCGGCGATTCGTTCCGGGTGGGGATGCTGTGAGCGCATCCGGCTGAGTTCGGGATCGTCGTCGATCTGTCGGTCGAGCCAGTCGGTCAGCTCGTCGACGAGCAGCGCGCCTGCGCTCGAGGTCACGGCGCGCTGATCCTGCGAGACCATGCCGTGGAATATCGAGCGGTTGGGGTGAAAACCCCCGTTCGGCCCGGGCCGCAACTGCTCGGCGAGCTTCTTGATGCTCGTCACGTGGGCGACCCACTCCGAGCCGGTCACCTGCACGGAGGTGACGCCCTCCAGTTCGGGTGCTGACAGTGCGTAGGTGAGCGAGCGCAGATGCTGCGTCGACAGCCCGTCCGCGCGCACGAGAGGCAGCTCCTCGAGCTCCTCGATCCCGGTCCGGTAGACGACGACGCCGTCATCTCGCCGCTCGAGCGTGCCGTTGCTCAGGCCGATCTCAGTCAGCTCTGCTGTCTCGGGAAGGAAGTCCGACTCGAACAGCACTCTGTCGAACGCGATCCCCAGCCGGGCGAGCGTCCTTCGCTGGCCGGCGATGACCCAGGCACGGGTCCGGTACCACAGTGCCAAGGCTTCTTCGTCGCCACGCAGCACGCGCTTGATGAGCTCGTCGGCCGTGTCGTCCTGGACCTGGACCTCACGCGAGAGCGAGTCCTCGGCCTGCTCGAGCCCGCCGGTCGCGAGTGCGCCGCCCCCATTGGCGACGTACTCCGCGTAACACGCACCTACGAAATGATCGCTCTTCTCATCCCCGTCGTGGAGCCCCTGTGCGCCCCTGCCGCTGTTCAACACGCCCGCCATCGCCTCACCCATCGCGCGGCCCGTGTCGGAGATGCGGCTGCGCCGCTCGACCTGCCCGCCCGCCTGCGACAGCGCCGCGGCCAGCGCGTTGCCGAGTGCGAGGTTCCGCAAGTGGCCGACGTGGAGCGCCTTCGTGGCGTTCGGGTCCCAGAACTGCACCGAGTAGCGGTGCCCGTCAGCGAGGTCCGCAAGCGGTGACTCGGAGCGGCCGCCTGCCTCGAGCGCCGCTCCCGTCATCTCCACCCAGCTGTCCTGGAGCCGCAGGCGGACTCCGTCGGACGCGCGCCGCACCTCCTTCACCCACGGCTCGCGTCTCGTCTGCTCGAGCGCCAGGAGCGAGTCGCCGTCCTGTTCCCACTGCGGCGAGCGCGGCAGCAGCTTCAGGTCGTAGTCGTCGCGCGGACGTCGCGGCGCTCTCGCAGCCCACGACGATCTGCCCCCGTCTCGTCGCGGCAGTGTCTCGAAGTAGTCAAAAACATTCAACGGCATCGGTTGGCGGGTCGTGTTTCTGAGTGCACCAGCCGGGGCTCGAACCCGGATCACCGGTGTTTAAGACCGGTCCTTTCACCGATTAAGGTACTGGTGCCTGTGGTTCAGGCGGCGCTCTCGCGAATTAACTCTCTCGGGGCCGTCGCTTGCGAGGTATCGTAGGTCCGCGCCGATAGCGGTTGCAAGGAGCGCCTCGGGGCGAGACGGGTTTCTCAGGCCTCAACCGTTTGTTTTGGGTGGTTATGGGGCCGCGGAGTGGGAGACAAAACCGTGCAAGTGAAAATCCTCCAAAAACGGAAGATCGGCAGTTCCCGGGAGAGAGACATGCTCCCGCCGGGACCGAGGCTCCCGCGCGTCGCCCAGTCGGCTACGTGGGCGCTGCGTCCGCTCGCCTTCATGGACGCGTGTCAGCTGCGATTCGGCGAGACGTTCACGCTGCGCGTTCGCCGTCAGGGGCCGTGGGTGCTCATGACCAACCCGGAGCACGTCAAGCAGGTGTTCACGACGCCGCCGGAGATGGTTCGGGCCGGTGCGGGCGAAGCGAACCCTCTGCTCGGCCCGTTGCTCGGCCCCGGCTCGGTGATGCTTCAGGACGAGCCCACCCACATGAGCGATCGCCGGCGGCTGCTGCCTTCCTTCCACGGCGACCTCATGGTGTCCTACGCCGAGATGATGGACGCGGTCGCACGTGAGCAGATCGAGGGATGGCCGCTCGACGAGCCCTTCGCGCTGTGGCCGCGCATGCAGGCGATCAGCCTCGAGGTCGTGATGCGGGCTGTCTTCGGCGATGCGAAGGGTGCACGCCTGGAGCGGCTCCGCGGGCGGCTCGTCGACCTGACGAACTGGATGAACAACCCGCGGCGGTTGGCTCTGGTGGCCGCCGGTCGCGCCGATCTCGTCGCCGTCTCCCGTGGATTCAAGGCGAGGATGCGCCCGGTCGAGGCGCTGGTGCTCGAAGAGGTCTACGAGCGTCGCGCTCGCGGCGAGCAGACGGGAGAAGGGATTCTCGCATCGATCGAGCGCGCCCACGCGGAGGCTGGCGCGGTCATGCCAGATGACAAGCTGCGTGACGAACTGGTCACGATGCTTTCCGATGGTCCCACCGCGACATCGCTCGCATGGGTCTTCGAGCGACTCCTCGCTCACCCGGACAAGCTCCAGCGGCTGCGTTCAGAGATCGAGGCTGGGGCCGGCG
>Ga0134126_10002818_pt1 | contig 21863 bp, 21 predicted proteins | sample KB31752_FD_96881 | JGI IMG/M metagenome (GOLD analysis project Ga0134126, IMG submission 96881) | Terrestrial soil microbial communities with excess Nitrogen fertilizer from Kellogg Biological Station, Michigan, USA - KB3-175-2 | ecosystem: Environmental > Terrestrial > Soil > Unclassified ... | reverse complement strand
ACGCTGCTCCTCAATGCGACGGACGATCCATTTCTACCGCGCTCGGTGCTCGATGAGGTTCGTACGATCGCACAGTCGAACTCTGCGTTACACGTCGAGTTCGTAGCCAAGGGCGGTCACGTCGGATTCATTTCCGGTATGGTGCCGTGGCGCCCGACCTACTACGCGGAAGCGCGCGCGATCGAGTTTCTCGACGCTGCGTTGGCCCCTAGAGCAGTGCCGCGATGACCGTCTCGCCTAACGACACGGGCTCGCCCGCGTCCATCGATTGGCACCGCGAGCGCGCGCAGGACAGCGCGCGAGGTGCCGGGCTGCTGTCCGCCGCCGGTCGACGCATCGGACGTTATCGTTTGATGGCGTTCGGCCTCTTCTCACTCACCATCGCGTGGGGCATCGCAACGACGCCGCCCGCGATCTGGCTCTGGTGGCTCGCATTCGCCGCGACGCTCGGCGCTTTCGTCGCGCTAGTCCGAGTCCACCGCCGCAACCGTGCTGCGTTTTCAGCGCTCGACCACCGGCGCGTCTATCACGAGCGCGCCATGCGGAGAATCGCTCGCGACTGGGCGTCGTTGCCGGTACCGCATGTGACCGCCGACGTCGCCGAGCATCCCTATGCTTCCGATCTGGCGATCATCGGGCGCGCGAGCATCCTTCAACTGCTCGACGTCGCATCCTCTGCTCCCGGTCGACCGACGTTGCTCGACTGGCTCCTCGGTTCACCGGCGCCGGCAACCGTGATCACCGCACGCCAACACGCGGTCCAGGAACTGGCCTCGCGCGACGACCTTCGCGTCGAGCTCGGCGTTCTCGCGATCGGCGTCGGCGAGTTGAGCCCCCAGACGCTCGAGCGCTTTTGCGAGTGGTGCGAGTCGGGAGGGACTTTGGCCGACCACGGCGGACTCGTCTGGTCTGCGCGCGCACTCACCGCCATGATCATCGCCGCCTGCCTGATGCAGGCGACAGGCTTGCTGGCCTATCCGTATTGGTTAGGCATTGTCGTCCTGGCGCGCGGATTCCGGTCCGTCGTTCGACGGCAGGCGCGGGACAGCGGAAGCATCCCTGGCATCCCCTTTGCTGCGTTAGGCGCGCATCGCGCCATGCTCGCCCTCGCGGCGAACACTACCTTCCAGGCGCCGCTGCTCGCGTCCTTGGCGGCGCGGCTCCGAGAGGGATCGGGCGCCGCCACCGCCCTCGCCCGCGTCGAACGCGTCGCAAGATGGGCGGAAGTCCGCTATTCGCCGATGCTGCACTTCGCACTCGATTGGCTTCTTCTCTGGGACTTCCACGTCGGCGTTGCATTCGACACGTGGAAGCGCTCCGCAGGCCGCCATGTCAGAAGTTGGCTCGGTACGCTCGGCGAAATCGAGGCGCTCGGCGCCCTCTCGACTCTCGCTCACGATCAGCCGGGGTGGGCGTTCCCCGACATTCACGACGATGATCCGGTGACGCTCGAGGCCGAGGGCCTCGCGCATCCGCTGATCGCCGACGTCCAACGCATCGCCAATGATGTCACGCTAGGGCCGCCCGGCACGTTCCTCCTCATCACCGGATCGAACATGTCCGGCAAGAGCACGCTCCTTCGGGCCATTGGCGACAACTGCGTCCTTGCGCAAGCTGGCGGTCCAGTCTGCGCCGCGCGCTATCGAGCACACACGGTGCGCATGCAAACCAGCATGCGCATCGAAGATTCACTCACGGACGGCGTGTCGCTTTTCATGGCCGAGCTGCATCGGCTCAAGCGTGTCGTCGACGCAGCACGAACGCGCGAACCTGGAGAGCCGCCCGTGCTTTACCTGTTCGATGAAGTGCTACACGGCACCAACTCGTCCGAGCGACGCGTTGCGGCGCGAGTCGTCCTCGGCCATCTTCTCGCGGCTGGCGCCATTGGCGCTGTCACGTCGCACGATCTGTCCCTGGCGGCCGACGGCGAAGTCGAAAAGGCTGCCCGCTGTGTTTCGTTCGCTGACTCCATTGACCGCAGCAGCGGAAGACCTGTGTTGCACTTCGACTATCGATTGCGCCAGGGGCTCGCCACGTCCACGAACGCACTGGCCCTTCTCGATATCGTCGGCCTGGGTTCAAGTTCGCAGCCATAGCATCGCGCACACCGCATCGCGCTGCTAACATTCCTGAACTTCGACTCACGTCATGCGCGTACTATTTCTCTCCGTCTTCATACTCGGCCTCGTACTTGGCGTCGTGAGCATGATCGCCGGCATCGACCGTGATCAGCGGCGCGGTCGGTGGGTGAAGTATTTCAATCTCCCCACGGTCGGTACCGCTGCCGTTTTGTTCGGCATCGTCGGTTACCCGCTCGCCAAGTACACTTCGTTGCATCCGGGCGCGTTGATCGTGATCGCCGCAGCGGCGTCCGTAGCAGGAGGCGCGGGCATGGTCGGCGTCATCGCGGGCTGGGCAGTGCCAAGCGCAGCGCGAGACATTCCTGACGAGCGCTATGTTCTCCAGGGACACCTGGCGCGAGTCACAAAATCCATTGATGGTGCCGTCAACGGCGAGATCGCGTTCGAATTCGAAGGCCGCCGTCAGATAGCAACCGCCGCTAGCCTCGACGGAACGTCCATTGCCGTTGACGCCGAAGTCGTCATCGAACGACTCGAAAACGGCGTGGCGTATGTGGAGCGCTGGACCACAATCGCCAAGCAACTCGAGTTGCCGTCGTAGCTAGAACATTGCGCCGCCGTTTACGGTCGCTGTGCTTGCGCGCGCGACCGGCACTCCGTATATGGTGCAATGCGAGGTGCGCCCCATGTCGGATGCGCTGGTTTTCGGGATCGTCTTCGTCGCGTTTGTCGTCCTGCGAATCGTCGCGGCGACGGTATTCTTCCTCTGCCTGCTGCCGGACGGCGATCGCTGTCCGAACTGCGACACGCCCACCCTTCGCGTGCAGTCGCGCGGATGGAACCTGCTCATGCCGTGGTTCCGCACCAGCTGGTGCTATGCCTGCAATTGGGAAGGGTTCCTCCGGAAAGGCGCGCTCTCACCGCAGCCGGAGACCCACCCTCAGCCGCGCCACGACGTCAAGACCTGACGCCTAACGCGCCGCCGTCGGACGTCCGCTCGCCCACACGCGCAGCCACGCCGGCCAGTTACCGCTCATCTCCACGAAGTCGTCGAAGTAAACCAGACCGAGCGATTCCAAGTGCTCGGTTAGAGAAACGATGGCGTCGTCTGCATGAAGCGGCCCGATCGCGACGATGTCGCCTTCTACACGAAACTCGTCCGGCGTAAGTGCGAAGCGCTCGTCGATCGCACTGCGCACTAGGCCCGCACGCTCGAAGGATGCTTTGCGAATGAGCATCGTCGGCGCGTCGAAAGGAAGTAAGAGCGGCATGATGGAAGTCTGCCGCCGCTCGGCCGGCGTGTCCACCTGCGCCGGGTGCATGGTCGCACGAGCCGATTAGCTTTCTGGCATGACCGCGCAATCGACGCAGCCCGGATCGTCCTCTGTAGCTGGGGCGGAGATGGATCTCGACGTCATCGTCGTCGGTGCCGGCCATGCAGGAACAGAAGCTGCCGTCGCAGCGGCGCGACTCGGCGCCAAGGTTGGACTCATCACGGCGGCGCTCGAGACGATCGGCCAGATGTCGTGCAATCCCGCGATTGGCGGAATCGCCAAGGGCACCGTCGCTCGCGAGGTCGACGCACTCGGCGGAATCATGGGCCGCGCGACCGATCTCGCAATGCTCCAGTTTCGGATGCTCAACAGGAGTAAGGGCCCGGCGGTGTGGGCGCCGCGCGCTCAATGCGATCGCGGCCTGTATCGGCGCGCCGTACGGACGCTGCTCGAGGAGCACCCGACGCTCCACACGATCCAGGGCACCGTTGCGCGATTGCTCATGGACACGGAAGCGCGTCGTGCGTTAGGCGTCGAGACGCTCGAGGGTCGGCGATTCACCGCTCGCGCCGTGGTCATCACGGCCGGCACCTTCTTGCGCGGCCGCATACACATTGGCACGGATACCAAGCTTGCAGGCGGACGTGCCGGCGATGCGCCGGCCATTCACCTCGCACAGCAGCTCGAGGACCTCGGTCTCGAAGTCGCGCGGTTCAAGACCGGCACTCCGCCGCGCGTCGACGGTCGCTCGGTCGACCTGTCTCGCCTGCAACGCCAGGACAGCGAGGTCGAAGCCTTTGATTTTTCGTGGTCCCATTTCTGGAGCGCGCCGCGTCGCAGTGAATCCGCGACGAGGCATCCGGATCAGTTGCCATGCTGGATCACGCACGCCGGCGCCGAAGTGAAGCAGATCATCCGTGAGAACATCGGCCGGTCGGCGATGTACGGCGGTGCGATCGCATCGCGCGGCCCACGCTACTGCCCCAGTGTCGAAGACAAGATCGTGAAGTTTCCGGACGTCGAGCGCCACCAAGTCTTCCTCGAGCCGGAAGGTCATGACACGGCGGAGCTGTACGTCAACGGACTCTCGACGTCGCTCCCTGCCGAAGTGCAGTTGCAATTCCTGCATGCCGTGCCGGGATTGGAGCACGCGCGGATGACGCGCGCCGGCTACGCCATCGAATACGACTACTATCCGCCGGTTCAACTCGACACCGCATTGCAACTCAAGGCGCTACCCGGTGTGTATCTCGCCGGACAGATCAACGGCACCACCGGATACGAAGAGGCGGCCGCCCAAGGCGTCGTCGCCGGCATCAATGCGGCGCTCGCGGCTCGGGGCAGCGATCCGTTCGTGCTCGGCCGAGAGACGTCGTACATCGGCGTCCTCATCGACGACCTCGTGACTCGCGGCGTGGACGAGCCGTATCGCCTATTCACGTCGCGTTCCGAGTTCCGCCTAACGGTGAGACAGGACAATGCCGTTCGTCGCCTGTCGACCCGCGCCATCTCGCTCGGCATGCTGTCCGATCTCGAAATCGCCGCGGTCGAACGTCGGCTCGCCGACGAGGACGAGGCTCTTCGCCTCGCGAGGGAGACGAGCGCCCAGCCGCAGGACGTCGACGCGCTGCTGGTCGCCGCCGGCAGCGCATCGCTTGCACACGCCATGCGCGTGGCGGATTTGGCCAAGCGTCACGGCGTATCCCTCGACGCGCTGCTGCGGTCGACAGGCGTCCGCGGCGCGCTGGCGCCGGAAGCCGTTGGCTCGGCGGAGTTGGAGCTCAAGTATGCCGGATACTTCGAGCGCGAGCGCATCCAGGTCGCCCGCATGCAGCGCATGGGCGATTTCCCGTTAGGCGTCGGCGTCGCGTACGCCGAGATGCAGTCGCTGTCCTTCGAGGCGCGTCAGAAGTTGAGCGCGATCCGTCCGATGACGCTCGCGCAGGCGGCGCGAATCCCTGGAATCAGCCCGAGCGATTTGCAGAATCTGGTGCTCGAGGTGACGAGACGCTCTCCCGTATCGCCAACCGCGACGTCGGATGCCGCGGAAGATTCGGCGACCGCGATTCTGACCGACATGTGATTGCGGGGCCGCCCGCATTTATTACCACATTGCTACTTAAGTACGCGCACTTTCGCCCGGCCACCGAGCTCATCACCGGAGGTGAACGATGAGAGCTATTGCGCTTTTCCTGGGCATTGCCGTCGTCATTCCACTGCATGCCCAACAAGACGCGAGAGACGCCGCCAACTGCCCCGCGTCCAATCCGACGGTCACGGCGAGCGGGCACGGTGAAGCCCGCATTACGCCGGATCGGGCGACGCTCTCCATCGGCGTCGAAACGAAGGGAGCCACGGCCGCTCAAGCAAGCGCCGAGAACGCGCGGAAGCAGCGCGCCGTCGTCGACGCGATCAAATCGTTAGGCGTCGCCGACGCGCAGATCTCGACCGTCGACTACAGCGTCTATCCGGAACAGAGCATGCCGACGGACAAGTCCGGCGGCGTACCGCGCATCATCGGCTATACTGTCACCAACACCGTGCGCATCGACGTTCAGCGAGTCGATCAGGTTGGTGCACTCATTGACGCGGCGCTCGGCAAAGGCGCGAACGCGATCAACTCGTTGTCGTTCTTTTCGTCCGACGAGGACGAAGCGCGGCGATCGGCCCTTACCGCAGCAGTACAACGCGCCCGCGGCGATGCCGAAGCGATGGCCAAAGGCGCCGGTGGCCGGTTAGGCGACTTGATCGAGGTGACGTCGCAAATCGGAACAGGCCCCGTCCAGCCCTTCGCGACGCGCATGTCGCTCCAGGCATCGGCCACTCCAATAAATCCAGGCAGTCAAACAGTGTCTGCCGAGGTGTTGGCTCGTTGGCAGGTTATCAAGGAATGAGGTCAGCTGGCGCTGACATGTTGCATAGCTGTCATGATACTAACGTGTGAAATCGAAAAATTCTGGTTCAGGTGTTTCACGTGAAACGCCTTGTTGTCTCGATTCTTGTTTCACATGAAACATCACGAAGGTCCTACCGAACGGCGCCGACTGATTATATTGGCGGCTCGCGACAGGCTGTCTTAGACCCATAGATGGACGGAGCGACTGGTGGCTAGGGTCATCGCGATTGCCAATCAGAAAGGCGGCGTGGGGAAGACGACCACAGCCGTAAATCTCGCCGCAAGCTTGGCTGTGGCCGAGCAGCGGACGCTTCTCGTCGATGGCGATCCACAGGGGAATGCGACGAGCGGCGTGGGCCTCGATGGCGAGCGGCTGCAGCGCACGGTGTACAACGCGCTCATCGGCGAGTGCTCGCTCTCCGAGGTGATCCTTCGATCGATCCAGTTTGCCCACCTCGACGTTGCTCCGGCGACGCCGGATCTGGCTGGTGCCGAGGTCGAGCTCGTCGATCACGCGCGTCGCGAGCTCGCGATGCGGGACGCGATCGCCCCTATTCGCTCGCGCTACGATTTCATCCTGATCGACTGCCCGCCCTCGCTTGGTGTCCTCACCGTCAACATGCTGGCGGCTGCGGACGCGATCCTCATTCCTGTTCAGTGTGAGTACTACGCGCTCGAAGGGTTGTCGCAATTGCTGAATACGGTGCACATGATTCAGCGCGGGCTGAACGCCGACCTCGCGATCGACGGGGTTCTGCTCACGATGTACGACGCCAGATTGAACCTCTCGCGACAAGTGGCGGCGGACGCCAGGGAGTATTTCGGTCCGAAAGTTTTCGACGCTGTGATCCCTCGAAACGTGCGACTCGCCGAGGCGCCCAGCTTCGGCAAGCCGATCATTCTTTACGACGTCGCATCGGCAGGTGCGCAAGCGTACGTTAGCGTAGCACGGGAGCTCCTCGAACGATACCGACGTAGTGGCGACTTCACGCCGGCGACGCTTCTTGCTCAGCCTCAGCCAGTAACGCCGCAAGAACAGTCCGAGTGAGGGTGAGGCGCCCGCGGATCTCGCGTGGCGACTGAATGCGTCGAGAATCTGTCGAGGTTGCAAATGAGCGCTGCGCAGGCAATCCCACCAAGGCCTTAGCATGTCCACTGAAAAGCCGCGCCGTTTGGGACGCGGACTCGAGGCGCTCCTGGCATCGCGTCCGGGAGCTGCAAATGTTGAGTCTGCTGGTCGACAATCGCTTCAACGGATTGCTGTATCGCAAATACATCCGAACCCGTATCAGCCGCGGACCGAGTTCAAGCCTGGCGAACTCGCAGAGCTCGAGGCCAGCTTACGAGCGAACGGCCTACTCCAGCCGATTGTCGTGCGGCCGAAGTCCGGGGGCGATGGCTACGAGCTCATCGCTGGGGAGCGCAGACTGCGAGCGGCGACGAAGATCGGTTGGGGTGATATTCCGGCGGTAGTGAAGGAGATCGACGACAAGATGCTGTTGACGCTGGCCTTGGTGGAGAATCTCCAGCGATCCAACCTGAACCCAATCGAAGAGGCGCTTGGTTACCAGCGTCTGATCAGTGACTTTACATTAACGCAACAGCAAGTCGCCGAAGTCGTGGGGAAGGATCGGACGACAGTTGCTAACATCTTGCGGCTATTAGGCTTACCTGAGTCTGTTCGGCGTGTCTTACAAGAAGGCCACATCACCCTGGGACATGCCCGAGCACTCCTCGCCGTAACCGACGAACGACAGCTCACTGCGCTCGCCAACGAGATCGTTGCCGACGGACTCACGGTCCGCGATGTCGAACAGCGCGCTCGCGGTGGTCAATCCGCTCGTCCTCGACCTCGCGGCCGCCGCGGTGCGAGCAAGGCGGAAGCTCCACCTGCGTTGCGTCGGGCGAATGATGAGCTTCGACGCCGTCTTCAGACGGACGTGTCCATCTCACAACGCGATTCGGGACGCGGCGCGATCCAGATCGTCTTTTATTCCGCCGACGATCTTGATCGATTACTCGATCTCATACTGGGTAGCAGCCGAGACGCGATGTGACCAAAGAGCCCAGCACAAAAGTGTCTGACCGTGGGTACGGCAACATCTACACGCCGCACGCTGGATCGATGATCATCCAGGTACAGCGAGAGAGCGGGCTCGCCAATCGCACGATCATCCTAACGCAGCGCCAAGTCCGCCTCCTTCGCCGCGGCGCATACGCTGCGGGCACCATCCTCGCGATCGTCGTACTGAGCTGGTTCTTCCTGGCGTCTCAGGCTGCGCGCGTCCCGGCTCTCACGCGTCGAGTGCAAACCCTACAGCACGACGTCACGCGCCTGGACACACTGCAGGCGGCTCTCACGGCGATCGAGAGTCGGTTTCAGCAAGTGCAACACATGCTCGGCGCTTCGACACCGCCGCTGAACAGCGAGAGTGTCGCCACCCCGGCGGTAGCCGCCGCGACCGCCGACACTACCAGCAGGTCGCTTCCCAGTCAGTGGCCCCTCGCCGTCGCAGGCACCATCGTCGCGCGCGATGACACCACTTCGTCGGCGCACGGACTGGACATCGAAGCGCCAGCGGGCACCCTCGTTCGTGCCTCCGGTGCGGGTTCGGTCGTCGAGGTCAGTGTCGATTCGTCGGGCAGCGCCACAGTGCGGATCGCCCATCGCGACGGCTATCAGACCATGTACGGAGATGTCCACGATGTACGGGTGACGCAGAACAGTCGCGTCGCCGCCGGCGCCGTGATCGGCGCGTTAGGCAGTCAATCCAATTCTGTTCCCGCGCACCTTCACTTCGAAGTACACCACAACGGCACGAGCGTCGATCCCATGTCGCTCATGAAACAGGGACCATCGAATGGCGATCTTCAATAAGGACGCGCGCGCACTTGATGACACGCGAAACCCCACACACGGCGGGACCTCTTCGCTGTCCATCATCGCCGCCGGCACGAGCATCGACGGCGACATCGAGACGGAAGGCGTCATTCGCGTCGAAGGTCGCGTCGAAGGCTCGATCCACGCCGGTCGTCAGGTGCTGATCGGCCGCCAGGGCGAGGTCCGCGGCGATATCACGACTCGCGAAGCCGTTGTCGGCGGCAAGGTCGAGGGTACGATCAACGCCAGCGAACGACTCGAGGTGCAAAGCACTTCCTTGATCACAGGAGACATCAACACTCGCGCGATCGCCGTCGTCGAAGGAGGCCGGATCAATGGCACCGTGCGCATCACGGACGCCAAAGAGCACGCCGAGCCGGACGAGGCCGAAACGCCGTCTTTAGCCTTTGGACGCTAAGGTTCTACTGCGCGCCGGAGCAATTCACCACTACTTTTGAAGGCGACAACCCACATCGGGTTGTCGCCTTCTTCGTTTTTTGCACGCTCACAACACAATGCACCCCAAAGCCTTATGCTAGCTGTACACAGGCGTGTGCGCTTGTTCTCCACATTCTTCCACATTTGTGCAGTCACCGCCTGTGGAGCCGGCGCTGCCTCGGGGAAAGGGTCCGACTCGACCGCGTTCAAGGTCGCGCTTCTTACGCCTGGCCCCATCTCGGACCACGCCTGGAACGCCGGTGCCTATCAGGGGCTTCTTCGCATCCGCGACAGCCTCGGCGCCCGAATCAGCCACATTCAGGTGAAAACGCCGGCCGACTTTGAAGAGAACTTCCGTGCATACGGAGCACAGGGATACAACCTCGTGTTCGGACATGGTTTCGAGTTCCAGGACGCCGCCTCGCGTGTCGCACCCGAGTTCCCGAGGACCGTGTACATCACGACCTCGGGAAACCGCTCTGGACCGAACGTGGCGCCCATGATCTTTGGGTTCGAAGAGCCTTCTTACCTCGCGGGCGTCATCGCGGGTACGCTATCGCATACACGCGTCGTCGGCGTGATCGGCGGGACGGACCTTCCACCGGTGAAGAGCAGCTTTCTGGCGTTCACCGCAGGCGTGCACGCCGTGGATCCGCGCGTTACTGTCCTCACGTCGTACATCGGTAACTGGGATGATGCGAGCGCCGGCAAAGAGCAAGCGTTGGCGCAGATTCAGCGTGGTGCCGACTTCATCTTTCAGAATGCGGACGCCGCGGGACTCGGTATTTTTCAAGCCGCCAAAGAATCGAAGCACGTGTACGTGTTCGGTGCCAACTCGGATCAGAGCAGCGTCGCTCCGAACGTCGTGATCGCAAGCGTCGTGATCGACCTGCCGCACGCATTCCTAACGGTGGCGCGCGAAGTCAAGGCGCGAACGTTCAAGCCAGGCATTCTGTACTTGGGGACGCGTTCCGACGTGACCAAACTCGTTATCAACCCTGCATTCGATACGCTGATCACACCCGCCCTCCGCGCCGCGCTCGACACGACACAAAAGGCGATCGCGAGCGGCCGGCTCCGTCCACCGCGCATCGAGTTCGTCGACTCGACCAGCACACACTGACACGATGCCGGCACTCTCGGAGATCGCGCAGTACCTGGACGACGTGCTGCGCGTCACGGAGATTCCCGACTATCCGAGTGCGCTCAACGGTCTCCAGGTCGAGACCGAGGCTGACATCGTGCGCGTCGCGGCTGCAGTCGACGCCCGGGAGCGGACGATCCGCGACGCAATCACTGCAGGCGCTAATCTTCTCCTGGTTCACCACGGACTTTTCTGGGGCGGACTCCAGCCGCTGCGCGGGCCGGCGTTTCGTCGGGTGCAGTCGTTGGTCACGGGCCGACTGGCACTCTACTCGGCGCACTTGCCGCTCGACGCCCACCCCACCTTCGGCAACAATGTCCTCCTCGCCAAAGAACTTGGCCTAACGCCGACGTTCGGTTTCGCCCGGCACCAAACGGTGGATATCGGAGTCGGCGGAGAGTCCGACATAACGACAGCGGACGTCATCGCGCGTGCGACGAGCATTGCCTCGCGCTACGGCGGAACGGTGCGCCACACGACATGTGAGCTTGGGCGCACCACCAAACGGTGGGCGGTGTGCACGGGATCCGGCGCCTCGCGCGATACGATCCACGAAGCTTCTGCGCGCCGCGTGGACACGCTCATCGTGGGAGAAGGTCCGCACTGGACTGCGATCGACGCCGAAGAGTTGGGCATCACGATCGTCTATGCGGGTCACTACGCGACGGAGACATTCGGCGTCCGAGCGCTCGCCGAACACGTGAGCTCGACGTTCGGGATCCCGTGGACCTTCCTGCACGTTCCCACGGGGTTGTGATCCCGTCGACGGAATCGCTCGCCCTCGAGAACATCTCGCGCAGTTTCGGCACCGTCCGCGCGCTCGATGGTGCGTCGCTCGTGGTCCGCGACGGCACGCTGCACGCAGTCCTCGGGGAGAACGGCGCCGGCAAGACCACGCTCATGCGGGTCGCCTTCGGTCTCGTCCGCCCGGACGCCGGCACCATTCGCGTCCGCGGTCGCCCGGTTACGATCGCGTCGCCGGCGGCAGCGATTGCGTTAGGCATCGGCATGGTGCACCAGCATTTCAGCTCCGTTCCCGCCTTGACCGTGGTCGAGAACGTCGCGCTTGGCGGACGCGGTGTGTATCGGGCCGAGGAGGTGCGCGCCCGCGTACGCGAGGTGTGCGAACTCGTGGGGTTCGAGCTCGATCCGGATGCACGAATCGGCGACCTCTCGGTTGGCGCGCAGCAACGACTCGAGATCGTGAAGGCGCTCGCGCGGGGTGCGCGAACGCTGATTCTCGATGAGCCAACTGCCGTCCTCGCGCCGCGCGAGGCCGATGATGTTCTGGCGATGCTCCGTCGGTTCGCGGACTCGGCCGGAACCGTGGTACTCATCACGCACAAGCTTCCCGAGGCGCTTGCCGTCGCGGACGACGTCACGGTCCTTCGTGACGGTCGGACAGTGCTCGCACAACCGGTGAGCGCGGTCGACTCGGTCCGCCTCGCCCAGGCGATGATCGGAGACGCACCACCCATCGAGTTGCGTCACGAACGCCGCGCACCCGGCGCAATCGTCGTGGCGGCGCGCGCACTCGGCTTACGTGACGCTCGAGGCGTGCCACGGGCGAAAGACATCAATCTCGAAGTTCGAGCTGGCGAGATCGTAGGCATCGCGGGCATCGACGGCGCCGGTCAGCACGAACTGTTGCTCTGTTTGGCCGGCAGGCTCGCACCCTGGTCAGGACGCATCGAGCGTCCAGCCGACGTCGGGTTCGTCCCCGAAGATCGGCACCGCGACGCACTCGTTCTCGATTTCGACGTCGCGGAGAATCTGGCGCTGCGTGGCGCCGGTGCCGCACGCGGTCGCATCGCGTGGCCCCAGATCAGAACACGCGCGGCCGCGCTGCTAACCGAATACGATGTGAGGGCGCCGTCCTCCGACGCGCGCGTCGGAACGTTGTCGGGCGGCAATCAGCAGAAGCTCGTGTTGGCACGAGAGCTCGAATCCCGGCCCCCGTTGGTGATCGTCGAGAACCCCACGCGCGGACTCGACATCGCGGCCACGGCAGCAGTACACGACCGGCTCCGCAACGCGCGCGACGGCGGCGCCGCGGTCGTAGTCTACTCGAGTGATTTGGACGAAGTGGTCGGCTTGGCCGATCGGTTGATCGTCATGTTCGACGGACGCGCGCGCGAGGTCCCCCTCGACCGCGACGCAGCCGGGCGCGCCATGTTGGGCGCGACGTGAGCATGCCTAACGCGGCAGGGGCGCGGTCACAGCTCGCCATTCTCGCCGCGTGCCTCGTGCTCGGCATGTCGCCGTGGTTCAGCGCGACAGTGGCGGCACCGGCGATGATTGCCGAATGGCATCTTCCTGCGGCCAGCGGCCCGTGGTTCACGATGGCGGTGCAACTCGGATTCGTTGCGGGGACGTTGGTCGGCTCGGTGTTCATGCTCAGCGATCGCTGGCGCGCCGAGCGCTTGGCCGGGTGGAGCGCCGCCCTCGCCGGGATCGCAACGGTGCTGATCGCGAAAAGCGTTCACAGCGCGGCGGGAGCCATTGCACTGCGCGCCCTCACGGGCGTGGCGCTCGCCGGTGTGTACCCACCCGGTATCAAGCTTGTCGCCGGGTGGTGGCGCTCGCACCGGGGGCTTGCCATAGGGGTGTTGGTGGGCGCAGTCACGATCGGCTCGGCATCGCCTCACTTGGTGGCGGCAATGGCGCCGCATCAAGACTGGCGACGAGTGCTGCTCATTTCGGCGGCGGCGGCGTTCGCATCCGCAGCGTTGTTTCTGCTCGCGGTGCGCGAGGGTCCGTATCAGGCGCCATCGGCACGAGTGAGCGTGGCTGGACTACGTCGAGTGGTCGCCGATCGCGGCGTGGTGCTGGCGACGGCCGGCTACCTGGGCCACATGTGGGAGCTGTATGCGATGTGGAGTTGGATCGCGCTGTTTTGGGCAGCCGTTGCGTCTCAGCACGCATTGCCCGTCGTGGTCTCGAGCATGATGGCGTTCCTCGCGGTCGCCGCGGGGGCTATCGGTTGCGTTGCAGCGGGCTCGCTCGCCGACCGGTTCGGCCGGACGACCATCACGATGACGGCGATGGTGATCAGCGGCTGCTGCGCGTTAGGCATCGGCCTTGCGTTTCGCGCGGCCGCGTCTCCGGTGGTACTGGGCGCCCTGACACTGATCTGGGGCGTCAGCATCGTCGCGGATTCCGCGCAGTTCTCGGCGTGCGTGACCGAGCTCGCGCCCGCCGAATACGTCGGCACGGCGCTCACCATACAGACCTGCCTCGGGTTCTTGCTGACAGTCGTGAGCATCCGCGCCGTTCCCATCTGGGTGTCGCATTGGGGTTGGTCGTACGCCTTCGCCCCTCTGGCCATCGGCCCTCTCTTGGGCACCATCGCGATGTTCAAGTTGCGCGTCAGCGTCTATCGCTCGCGGCTCGCCGGCGGCCTCGGTTAGGCACGGGGATGAGCGACCCGATACCGGATCGCGAAGCCGTCCGCACTGGCGGCTGGCGGCAGCGGCGTCCGTCGCTGGCGACGGGAGCCGCCGCGGCCGTCGTGGCTGTCGTATCGCTTGCCGTTCTCTGGTTAGCACTGCGCCTTGCCGGGTTCGATGCCTCGCTTGCGCTTGGTGCATTGTGGCGTGGCTCGTTCGGCAACTGGTACGCTCTCACATCGTCGACGCTCGTTCGCGCCACACCGCTCGTATTGACCGGCCTCGCCGTCGCTGTTGCCTTTCGTGCCGGAGTATGGAACATCGGCGCCGACGGCCAATTGCTCGTCGGCGCCGCAGTGGCCACGGCCGTTGGACTTGCGTTGGGCGCCGCTCCAGCTTGGGTGCTCCTGCCGCTGGCGCTGGGAGCCGGGGCCGTCGGAGGAGGATGTTGGGCAGGAATCGCGGCGCTTTTGCGCACGAGGTTTGGCGTGCTCGAGGTGATCAGCACGATCATGCTGAACTTCGTCGCGCTCGACCTGGTTGGATACCTCGTTCGAGGTCCACTGCAGGAGCCGAGTCATGCGTACCCGCAAAGCAATCCGATTTCGGCGGCCATGCACCTGCCGATACTCATTGCAGGCACGCGACTTCATTGGGGATTCGTGGCCGCTGTTGCTGCTGCGGCCTTGTTGTGGTGGGGGATGCGATCGACTGCTGCCGGATTTCGCGTTCGCGCCATAGGCGCCAATGCCGACGCCGCGCGCGTGGCCGGACGCATCGACGTTGCGCGCACGACGACGAATGTCTTGCTGCTCAGCGGCGCACTATCGGGGCTGGCCGGCGCGATCGAAGTCAGCGGTGTGACGTTCGCGTTGTACGAGAACATCTCGCCTGGATATGGCTACACCGCTATCGCTGTCGCCTTACTGGCGGGCCTCGACCCTCTCGCCGTGCTCGGAACGGGAATCTTGTTCGGCGGACTCGAAGCCGGGGCGCTTTCGATGCAGCGCGAGGCCTCAGTGCCATCGGTCGTGGTCACGGCCGTCGAAGCCGCCCTCGTGTTGGTTCTCCTCGCGTTGAGTCGGCGCGGTGGCTCCACGAGCATCATTGGTCGCTTTGCGGGAGCGCGCCCGTCGAGCGAGGAGGAGGCGTCGTGACCGGCGCGCTCACGAGTTTTCTCGAGGCATCGGTTCGGACGGCGACACCGCTTGCGTTAGCCGCTCTTGGCGAGCTCCTCGTCGAGCGGGCGGGCGTCATCAATATCGGCCTCGAAGGCATCGTCCTTGGTGGTGCGTTCGGGGCGCTTCTCGGCGCCGGCAGCAACAGCTTGACGATCGGCTTCATTGTCGGCTGCACCGCGGGCGTGGCAGTCGCCGCGCTGTTCGCGCTGTTTGCGGTCACTATGCGCGCCGATCAGATCATCACCGGCACCGCGGTCAACCTCCTCGTGCTAGGCCTAACGGGAGCGCTGTATCGCGGATTGTACGGCGCGACGGGCGCGGCGCTCACGATTCCGACGACTGGATCCGTCGCCGTTCCGCTGTTGGCCCGCATTCCCGTCCTCGGCTCTGCGCTCTTCGAACAGCCACCGCCGACATATCTGGTGTACCTGACGGTGCCCGTATTGTGGTGGTGGTTGTATCGCACGCATTCCGGGTTGGCCGTGCGCGCGATCGGTGAACGCCCCGAGTCGGTGCGCGTTGCAGGTGTCGATACGCATCGGTGGCGCTGGGTGACCCTTCTCGTGGCTGGTGGCCTCGGAGGAGTAGCCGGAGCGACACTCGTATTGTCCCAGTCGGGAACGTTCGCTGAAGGGATGTCGGCGGGGCGCGGATTCATCGCGATCGCCATCGTGGTGCTGGGCCGATGGCGGCCGATGGGCGTATTGATCGCGTCCCTGTTGTTCGGCGCCGCGAGCGCGCTCCAGTATTTGTTCCAAGCGATGGGTTGGCGCGTGCCGTACCAACTCTTCCTCGCGCTGCCCTACGTTCTCACGCTCCTCGCGCTCGCCGGCTTTGCCGGTCGGAAGATCGAAGCGCCTGCCTCGCTCGGACACGCCGCCTGACGATACGGTTTCGCGTGGCCGCCTAACAACCGGTGTGCACGCTCGTCCAGCGCACACGCCACGATCCATCCGATTGCCGCTCCAGCATGGCAAATGCGCTCGTGTCTTGACCCTCCCGCAACACCACGAGCGCCACGTGCGGCGGTGACGAGAGTCGCAACGCAGCAAGTACATCGGTCGTCTCGATGGCTTCCTCCAGTCCTCCGGTGCGCTCGTGATAGGCGACGCGGAACGGGGTATCTGATGCCGCACCGATGCGCTCCGCAATCAGGAGCGTGTGCTGCTCGAGCGGCGATGCTTCCTGGTTGAGGCGCCTGACGAGATCGGCGACTACGGCATCGACACCGGAAGCCGCCTGAAATCGGAACGCGTAGCGAACCGAGAAGGGGATACCGCGAAACGTCTTGCTCGTGTCATCCGGCAACGCGGACGCGAGTCGCGTGAGATCAGCCGCGAGACGCGCTGAGTCCACGCCCGACATTCCGTCGAGCGAGTCGAGGCCGACGCTGGTGACATGCTGCTGCACGAAGCCAACCGTCCAACCGGCCGCGCGGTTCGTGTCGACGATGCCGAGCGTAGCGGTCGGCCATTCCACGCATTCATCTCCTGCCCACTGCTTGGTTCCTGCGGAGATGACCGGCACCGCATCGATGGCCCCATCCCGCCCGAGGAGATCCACCGAATCACCGCGGAGCGTCGACGCGTCCAGCTGCAGCGTATCGGGCACCGTGCTGTCACTGTAGTCGGGAAACACGACGTACGCATTCGCCGCGGACGGACCACGGGCCAGCATGACCGGACCAACCGTGGAGTCCCACTGCGACGTCGCCGGGCGCGTGACTGGTGCGGCCGCCGATTCCGCTGCGTTAGGCGGAGCGACGTGAGCTGGCGTCGACGGTCGAGATCGTTTGCACGCGGAGAGAAGCGCGACGAGCCAGAGTGCGTGCAGTGCGTAATTAATGGCGGCACGTCGAGGCGCGAGCATGCGTGCAATCTTCCTGCGCCGTGTGCAGGCGTCAACAACCGCGCCGGCGACGCGCGGCCTCAGCGCGAACGCGGAGGAAGGAACCGACCGACGAGATCCCAGTGCCACGTCTCGCGGCGGACGCCGGTGCGCGGATCCTTGAGCGGTTTGTATTGGAGACGTTGAGAGGGGAGCCCGACTTCACGACCGTAGTCGAGCAGCTTCTGCCGGTCGGTCGATACCAGATGCGCCATTGGCTGCCCGCGGTACACATGCCGGTGCAGCCATAAGCCGCCATCCATTGCGTACATCATCCCTTCTTTTCGTTTGTCGAACTCGCGAAACCACCCCGTCACTGCCCTACCTCTAGAATGCGTGCTACCGGTATCTCGCTAGTTGCAGGCGACGACGGATTCCACGGTGGCAGGCGAAGGCGGTGTCGCTGTGCCGATGAAGATGGCGCATAGCGAGGACGACGCGCCCGTATGGCTCGCGGTTGCCGACCAACCTGCGGGACTTGCTTCACCAACCGTTATCGTCGTGCCGGGAGACGGCTGAAAGTTGATAGCAGTGAGGTTAGTCGAGTAGGCGTCGTTCGTGTAGTAGAACGACTCTTCAGCCGTCGCGAGGTTGCGCAGGTCGGACTTCATCATCGCCGTGTACGCCCTGCCTTTCGTCGCAGCGAATTTAGGAATCGCAATCGACGCAAGGATGCCGATGATGACGACCACTATGAGCAGCTCGATCAGCGTGAAGCCGGATGTGCGGGAGCGGGACATAGGACGTTCCCCATGAGCGAATATTGAGTCACGATGTGTGGCTCGGGGTGTCCCTTGGGCAATGGAGGTGCCGCTGTCGGTGTCCACAGCTAAGCGATTGCCCTACTGTATTTTACGAGGTTGTGTCTCGGCGGAAGCGTCAGTTTGACCGCTCGACTTGCCACGCTTGTGGCAGACTGCAAGGCCTCATTAAGAGGGGCCTAAGGCTGCGGGGAAATGCCAAGAATCATGGAGTGCAACCGATCACATTCTTGAGTGTGGCAGGAGCCAGGATCGGGGCATTTCCGAAGTAGATCGCGCATGTCGCGGAGTCACCGGCGTAGCTTGCCTTCGCCGCCCAACCGAGCGTGTCCGCCGACACTATACTGATCGACACCTGGGGGCTGGCGCTGTACTGAATCTGCTGAAGATTCGTGCTGTACGTGCCCGAGATATTCCAGAACGCCGCTTCGGTCGTCGCTAGATTCCTCAGATCCGCAACCATGGTCGTGAGATAGAACCGCCGCTTGTAGTCACGATAGCGCGGGATCGCCAATCCAACGAGAATCCCGATCACGACCAACACGACCAACAACTCAATCAGCGAAAACCCGCCTGCCGCCCACCGACACAACCGGACCACCTGACGCGGTGAAGTCGTACGCTGGTGACGCGCGTGTGGAAGGCGAACGGACACTGGCGTTCTCGGCAATCGGGAACGTAGGTGCGGCGAGGATGTTGATTAAGACGATCTGCCGCGCTCAATGTCTCGCGGACCCGTCACCCCTTCGTATCCAGCCAATTGTCCCCCACACCTACGTCGACGACCAACGGAACAGTGAGCTCCGCCGCGTGCTCCATTTCGTGACTAACCAACTCGCGTAGCGACTCGAGCTCGTCGGCCGGCGCTTCGAATACGAGCTCGTCGTGCACTTGAAGGATCATGATGGATCGCGCTCCCCTCTCATGCAGTGCCTGGTGGATTCGAATCATCGCGATCTTGATGAGATCGGCCGCCGAACCCTGTATCGGCGAATTCGTGGCAGTGCGTTCTCCAAACTGGCGCACGCTGAAATTCCTATCGCGCAGCTCCGTGATGTAGCGTCGCCGCCCAAACAGTGTCTGCACGTATCCGTGTTCGCGCGCGAAGGCCACCATGGAATCGAGGTACACCCGAATGCCGTGGAAGCGCTCGAAGTACTCGCTGATGAATCGCCGCGCCTCAGCGGGCTCGATGCGGAGCTGGCGTGAGAGTGCGTTAGCACCCTGGCCATAGATCGTCGCGAAGTTGATCGTCTTCGCGCGCGCCCGCATGTCGGACGTCACGTCTTCAATCGGGACGCCGAAAATAATGGACGCGGTTTGGCGATGGATGTCCCCGCCGGCACGAAAGGCGTTCACGAACGCTGTGTCATTCGAGAGGTGCGCGAGCAGGCGCAACTCGATCTGCGAGTAGTCGGCCGCGACCAATTTCCATCCGACACGCGGAATGAAACCGCGTCGTATGTCGCGGCCGAGTTCACGGCGAATCGGGATGTTCTGCAAGTTGGGGTCGCTCGACGACAAGCGCCCGGTGCTCGCCACGGTCTGGTTGAACGACGTGTGTATGCGCCCATCCGCTGGGTGAACCAGAGCGGGCAGCGCGTCAAGGTACGTGCTCTCGAGCTTCGACAGCTCGCGATACTCCATGAGCAGTGAGGGCAGCGCGTGTCCCTGCTCGGCCAACTGTTGGAGCACCGAGGCATCGGTGGAGGGACCGCTCGTCGTACGCTTGAGTACGGGTAGCTCCAGTTTCTCGAAGAGAATCTGACGCAGCTGCGGATTCGAGTTGATGTTGAACGGCTCTCCCGCAGCCTCGTAGACCTCCTGTTCCACTCGCTCTCGCTCTCGTTGGAATCGCTCCTTGAGCGAGGCGAACCAGGCGCGATCGATGGACACGCCGTGCCACTCCATTTCGGCGAGCACGCTCACGAGGGGCATTTCGATGTCGTGCACGAGCTTCGTGAGTGCGTACGCTTCGAGCTGCGGCTCGAAGAGGGCGCGCAAGCGTAGCGTCATGTCGGCGTCTTCGCACGAGTAGTCGCGCGCCGCGCCGACAGCGCACTCGTCGTACGGAATCGCGTTGCGTCCCTTCCCGCAGAGATCCTCGTACGAGGTCATCTTGTGATCGAGGAACTCCAGCGCGAGCACATCCATGCCGTGCGCACGACGGCCAGGATCCAGTACGTAGCTCGCGATCATCGTGTCGAAGTCCACGCCGACGAGCCTAACGCCCGCCCGCCGGAGTGCCAGCGTGCCGTACTTCGCGTTCTGCGCGGTCTTGCGTATGGTTGGATCCTCGAGCAACGCGCGAAGCGGCGCCAACTCGGGTGACGTAATCGGAGGCAGGTTTCGAATCGCGGCAGCGGCAGCGTCGGCGGCGGCTGTTTGAGCCGCATCGGGGAGCAGCTCTTGCTGCGCAGGACGATGCGCGCGATGGCGAAACGGCAGGTAGTAGGCCTCACCGGGCGCGACCGCGATGGACAGGCCGACTAACGTAGAGCGTAGCGGATCGACGGACAGTGGGCTGTCCGCATCGACAACCGTTTCGACATCGACCGCTATATAGGGCGCGGCACGGACGCGCGTACACAGAGCTGCGAGAGCGTCGACCGTGTCGAGCGTGGTGTAGTGAGCGCGCTCGGCGCGCGGGGGCGTCGCAGTCGCGTGCTCCTTGGCGAGCGAGTGGAACTCAAGCTCAACGAAGAGGTCCTTGAGGCGCGCGTGATCGGGGTTCGATACGGCCAACGCCGAAAGGTCGAGAGAAATCGGTAGATCTTCTCGGATAGTTACTAATTCCTTGGACAATCGCGCGGCGTCCGCCTGTGCGAGGAGTGCCTCGCGAGGACGTTTCTTGGTGATGGATTCCGCGTTGGCCAGGATGTTCTCAAGCGATCCGTAAGTGGCGACCAACTCGACAGCTGTTTTGTCACCGATGCCTTTCACGCCGGGGATGTTGTCGGACGAATCGCCGACGAGGGCGAGATAGTCCGTTACCCGGTCCGCTGGGACGCCGAGTCGATCCGAAGCATTTTCGGTGCTCACCCATTGTTCCTCGACGCCAGCCGGACCGCCGCGACCCGGGTTGAGGAGTCGAACGCCGGGTCGAACGAGTTGCTGGAAGTCTTTGTCCCCGGATACCACGACGACGTCGAGGCCGGCGTTCACACCGAGTTTGGCCATTGTGCCGATGACATCATCGGCTTCAAACCCCGCAAGCGTGATTACCGGAATGTTGTAGGCGTTGAGCAGGCTCGCGATTCGCTCCATGCCGCGATCGAAGTCGGCCTGAAGCTCTTCGCCGAGTTTCTCGCGCGTCGCCTTGTAGGCGGGATAGCGCTCGTGTCGAAACGACAGTCCGGAGTCATGCACCCAGCCGAGGTAGTCGGGTCGGTGCGTCGCTAGCAGACGTTGAACGAAGTTCACGACTCCCCAGGCAGCCGACGTGTTTTCGCCGCGGCTGGTGGTGAGGGGTCGGGAGATGAGGGCGAAGAAGGCGCGGTAGATGAGCGCGTAGCCATCGACGAGAAAAAGGCTCGCTGGTTCTTTAGGCGGCATGCGCGAAAACTCGCGCCGGCGACTCGGAGAAACCAGGGATGAGCGTCGGGCAGCGACGTGCGTGCACCCGTCGAAAAAGGCGAATCCGCGTTGCGATGGTGGTCGCAAAGCGGATTCGCGCGAGCCCGGTCTCCAGACACCAGCGCCTGCCACATAACGCAAGGCAGGCGAAATCGGGGATCGAATGGCCCGTGAGTTCGACGAGGGTCTAGCTTACCCGCTGAACGTTGGCGGCGTGGAGTCCTTTGTCGCCAGTACGGATTTCGAACTCGACCTCCTGTCCTTCAGTGAGCGTCTTGAAGCCGTCCATTGCGATCGCCGAGAAATGCACGAAGACGTCTTCACCGCTCTCCTGTTCAATGAAGCCATAGCCCTT
>Ga0134126_10002816_pt1 | contig 21867 bp, 15 predicted proteins | sample KB31752_FD_96881 | JGI IMG/M metagenome (GOLD analysis project Ga0134126, IMG submission 96881) | Terrestrial soil microbial communities with excess Nitrogen fertilizer from Kellogg Biological Station, Michigan, USA - KB3-175-2 | ecosystem: Environmental > Terrestrial > Soil > Unclassified ... | reverse complement strand
TATGCCCAGGTTAGCAGTATTCCCAAAAGCCTTTATGCAGGCATTATGTAAGGATGGCAGTATGCGTGTATCTGAATGGATAGAACTAGCCGTGAAACTGGATGTTCAAGGACTGGAATGGTATGCAGGTTTCCTGGAGATGGAAGACGAAAGTAATTGGCAGAAGTTTCGGAAGCAAGTTGAGGATCACGGTAAGTCGATCCCTATGATGTGCTGCTCCCCGGATTTTACCATTCCTGACCCGGCAGCCAGGCAAAAAGAAATTGAAAAGCAGAAAAGATGGATAGATATGACTTTTGCATTAGGAGGATCTTATTGTCGCGTGCTTTCGGGGCAAAAGCGGCCCGAACTGTCTGTAGATGAAGGCGTAAAATTAGCAGCAGATTGTATTTCAGCCTGTTTGCCTTATGCGCAGGAGCGCAACATAACGCTCATTCTCGAAAATCATTACAAAGATGATTTCTGGCAATATCCTGAATTTGCTCAAAAAATGGATGTCTTTTGCAAACTTGTTGATAAATTGAATCATCCTTTTTTTGGTGTTAATTATGATCCTAGCAATACGTATATTGCCGGGGAAGATCCTATTGAGCTTTTAAAACGAGTAGCAAAAAGGGTAGTTACCATGCACGCCAGTGACCGGTACCTGAAATATGGAACGATTGAAGATCTCCGGAAAGAAGAAGGTGGTCACGAGGGATACGCTAAGCGGTTAAGTCATGGAGAAATCGGCAAAGGGTTGAATGATTATGATGCCATTTTTTCCATTTTGAAAGACGTAGGATTTGACGGTTGGATCAGTATAGAAGATGGCGTAGATGGAATGGACCAATTAGAAAGAAGCGTATCTTTTTTAAGAAAAAAAATAGCGCATTACTGGCCTGCTAAACTATCAACCTCATGAATGGAAAAGTAGATGTATTTTATGAATCAAAATGTATTCTTGGTGAAAGTCCATTGTGGCATGCAGAACGAAAATGTTGCTTTTGGGTAGACATTGAAAATGGTGTTTTGTATGAATATAATTGGATACAACAAACAACACGGGACTGGAAATTTAATTACAGGCTTACACTTGTTCTGCAGGGAAAAGACAATGAATTGATCCTGGCATTAGACGCTAAAATTGCCAGGTTCGATTTAGAAACAGAGAAGGTAGAATGGCTGGCGGACGTTGAAAAGGGCTCTGAAACCCGGTGCAATGATGGTGCATGTGATACACTTGGCAGGCTATGGGTGGGAACCATGCATCTCGGACAGAAACACGAAGCAGGTGCTTTATATTGTATTGATGCTGATTTAAAGGTTCATAAAAAAATAAGCAATACCACCATTTCTAATGGTATCGTATGGTCTTTAGATAACAAGCGGTTGTATTATATTGACAGTCCGACGCAGGCTGTCCAATCTTTTATTTTTGAAGAAAAAACAGGGAAAATTATTTTCGAAAGGAATGTAATTTCAATACCTGATGAAATGGGTTCGCCGGATGGGATGGCGATAGATGAGGAAGGGATGCTCTGGGTTGCCCATTGGGGAGGATTTGGTTTATTTCGATGGAATCCCCGCAACGGGGAATTGATGGACAAGATTGAAGTCCCCGTTCCCCAGGTTTCTTCCTGCGCTTTTGTGGGAGACAACCTTGACTACCTGATGATTACAACTGCCCGCGAAAATATGAAAGAAGAAGAACTAAAAAAATACCCGGAAAGTGGGAGTGTTTTTCGGGTAAAAGTTGCAGTAAAAGGAGTTTTATCAAATAAATGTGTGTTAGAAGTTTGAGCTGTAAAATTACCTCTTTGCTTCTACAATAAAGATAAATCGAAGGCATTTCTTTATGCAGCTTTTTGTTGAAGTCAGAAGGGGCAGGACAGTTGTAAAAAAGAATTTAAATACATTTACCAACGGTACATTTCGATTTTGTTTGAATTCTAATGAGGTCTTCCTGGATATATTTATGATTGATTTATTTGGAATTGAACGTTACAGAAATGGGACATGGGAAATGCCCATGGCAGATTTGCCGGGTTGTTGTCCACGCAAAAAAACCGCGTTAAATTAGTAGAGTATTTATATTATATAATCTTTTTAAAAATTGTTATTAGATGAATTTAACCAGGAATCAATCTGTAAAACTACTGCTTCAATTTCTAGTTCTTATTATTATAGGAACTTCCTGTAATCAACCGGCTTCAGAAAAAAAGAACGTGGATCCTAAAATCGCAAAACTTAAACTGCCCGATGGTTTTCATGCGGAACATCTTTACAGCCCTGGGGATCATGACCAGGGTTCGTGGGTTGCTATGACCTTTGACGATAAAGGAAGAATGATTGCATCTGACCAATACGGGTATTTGTATCGTATTACCATACCGCCTGTGGGATATGATACAACTAAGGATTCAGTAAAAGTAGAAAAGTTGCTGGTGAATATGCCGGGCGATACCTCTAAAGCCAGGGTAAAAATGGGCCTCGCGCATGGGCTGTTGTATGCTTTCCACAGCCTTTACGTAACTGTAAATGATGAAGGAGAGGGCGATACCCTTACCAGGCCAAGTGGGCTTTACCGTATTCAGGATACCAACGGCGATGACGAGTATGATAAAATTACTTTGTTAAAAAGATTCAATGGCCAGGGAGAACATGGGCCTCATAATGCAGTATTATCTCCCGATAAAAAATCTATTTATGTAATCGCGGGAAATTTTACCGATTTGCCAAAAATGGATAACTACAGGTTGCCTGATACGTGGAAAGTGGATAATTTATTCCCTTTGCTCTTAGATCCTAATGGATTTGGAAACGATCGCGAACCGCCCGGAGGATGGATTGCCAAAACTGATTCAGTTGGAAGTAAATGGGAGTTAATCAGTGCCGGTTACCGTAATCCCTTTGATATGGCCTTTAATGAAGATGGCGAATTATTTACTTTTGATTCGGACATGGAATGGGATATGGGCCTGCCTTGGTATCGGCCAATTCGCGTAAATCATGTAACCAGCGGGAGTGATTATGGATACAGGGAAAATGATGAAAAATGGTCTCCTGCCTATCCTGATAATTTACCCGCAGTAATAAATGTTGGCCAGGGATCTCCCACTAATGTCATGACCGGTATCAACGCCCGTTTCCCGGAAAAATATCGCAGGGGCCTCTTCACGTTTGATTGGAGCTATGGCATCATGTACCATTTTGATCTGATTCCTAAAGGATCATCTTACACCGCGACAGCCGAAGAATTTATTTCCGGTTCTCCTTTGCCATTAACAGATGGCGCCATCGGCCCGGATGGGGCTATGTATTTTCTTACCGGCGGCCGCAGGATTACATCAGATCTTTACCGTATTTATTATGGAGATAATACGCTGAAGAATGATCCATTACCACCAGCTAAAGAATCAAACGAAGTAATAGAAGCCCGCAAGACGAGAAAGCAACTGGAAGCTTTCCAGGAAAAACCAGATCCTACTGCTCTCACTATAGCGTGGCCCTATTTAAAAGATACTGACCGGTTCATCCGCTATGCCGCCCGCATTGCAGTGGAACATCAACCGGTAAGTGAATGGCAGGATAAAGCGCTGGCAGAAAAAGATCCGGTTATTTTAACACAGGCCATGTTAGCATTGGCCCGTAATGGTGATAAAAATGTTGAGGCGAAGATCCTGGATGCGCTGATGACAGTCAATTATGATGTATTTTCCGTGCCCCAGCAGGTAGACTTTTTACGTTCTGTAGAGGTAACGCTTTTCAGAATGGGGAAACCTGATGCTGCCCTGTGTACACGGCTGATTGCGTGGCTCGATCCTAAATATCCTGCAGCTACCAATGAATTAAACCGTTCACTAAGTAAGGTACTGGCTTACATAGGAGACCCTGATATAGTGAAGAAAACGATTGGCCTGATGGCTGTTTCAAAAGATGATACTTCTTATCAAAAAACGGCTACCCAATCTTCAGACCTTATATTGCGTAACCAGCAGTATGGAATGGATGTCGCTGATATGTTGGCCAATCATCCGCCTGAGCAGCAAATATATCTTGCGATTGTGTTAAGCCCGGTTAAAACAGGTTGGGATTCTGAAACACGAGAGCAATATTTTAAATATTTTCATACTTTCTTAGAAAAGAGAGGAGGCAACAGCTATACAGGTTACATTAACCTGGCGAGAAAGAATGCGTTGAAAAATGTTCCGAAGGCTCAAATGAATTATTATGACAGTTTATCCGGTAAATCGCTTTTAAACCAGGCCGGCATTCACCTGGCCGACAACACCATAAGGCCAAAAGGCCCCGGAAGAGACTGGACTGTGGACGAAGCACTTCCCTATGTGCAGAATTTGTCGGGAAGAGATTTTGACAGCAGCAGGGGAATGTTTATCTCAGTCTCATGCAGCTCCTGTCATACCATGAACGGAGAAGGTGGCTCCATTGGCCCGGATCTCACACAATTAGGCACCCGCTTCTCTGCAAAGGATATTCTTGAGTCTATTATTGAACCAAGCAAAACCATATCCGATCAATATGCAGCCACTAATTTTTATTTAAAAGACGGAACTACCGTGATAGGCAGGCTCATCAGGGAGGATAAGAATAAATATTATGTTTCTCAAAATCCATTTGACCCGCAGTTGCTGAGGGAAGTACTAAAGAGTGACGTATCATCTACAAATCTTTCAAATATTTCTATTATGCCTCCCGGACTTATAAACAGTATGAATCCCGAGGACCTTAAAAACCTGATGGCGTATCTGATGTCGGGCGGTGATAAAAATAACAAGGTATTTAAAACAAAATCTAAATAAACTAATATAGGAGAATATAAAGTTGAAAGCTCAAAACTGGAAAGGGAAAATATCCAATTCAAAACAAATAGGCGGTATTGAAACTTCTGTGATTGACAATGGCTCAGGACGTGGCTCCCGTATAGCATGGATAAATACCGGAACAGGATTAAGGTATAAAGTGGTTATTGACAGGGCAATGGATATTGCTGATGCATTTTATAACCAACATAGCGTAGCCTGGTTGAGCGGATTAGGCGTTAGCGCTCCTCAGCCTTTTTCTGACAAGGGGCTGGATTGGTTAAGAACATTTGGCGGAGGATTGCTTGTTACCTGCGGGCTTACTCATATAGGCGGCCCCGAATCCGATGAATTCGGAGAACGGGGTCTTCATGGATCCATAAGTAATATTCCGGCAGAGATTGAATCAATTATGCAGCCCGATCCGCTGATTGGTGAAATTGAAATGAGTATCACCGGGAGAGTAAAACAAACGAAGATATTTGGTCCTTCTCTTGAATTGAAACGCACCATATCCGGAACACTTGGAAAGCCGGTTATTCGCATTCATGATGAAGTAACCAATCGAGGAAATATCCCCGTTCCCCATATGATACTCTATCATTTTAATTTTGGCTGGCCATTGGTTGATGAAGGAACTGACATAATATGGAATGGAAAATGGAAATCTTCCCGCACCGATAATAAAGAAAAAATATTCAGGGAATCCAATAATTTCCGCAAGTGTCCAGCTCCCATGAAATCGCATAACGGCACCGGGGAGGAAGTTGCATTCATTGACATAAAACAGGATGGTAATAATCGCTGCTTTTGTGGATTACACAATGTATCGCTTGGAATAGCGGTCGTAATGAAATTTAAAAAGGATCAATTACCGTGGCTAACAAACTGGCAACATTGGGGTAATGGAGAATATGTTACAGGATTGGAGCCGGGAACAAATCCTTCCATGGGACAGATAAAAGCCAGGCAAGAAGGAACCTTGCTACAATTAGTCCCCGGAGAAAAGAAAATATACGACCTGGAAATTGAGATATTAACTGATAAGGAAGAGATTAAAGAATTTATAAAAAGGCATAATTAAAAACAATTTTTTTAAAGCTATGGAAAAAGGAAATTTAGCATCACAGGCATTAGAGCAGGGAAAAGGAATTTTGAGGCTGGCCCCCAACTGGGTACCACGGTCTTTTTGCGTCCCGGGGCGAAGAATAAAATTGCATCCCGATGATTATTACGTGTTGGGCGGTGAACGTGGCGGCATTGACGAACGATGGTTTTCCTCTACTACACCTGCTAAAAATGGACCGTTGACCGGTGAACACGAAGGGTTGAGTTTTATTGTGTTTAAAAATGGCGATAAGGAAGACTTGTTGCTCTTAAAAGATGCGGTGGATGAATTAAAAGGTGCATTGATTGGTGAACGCTTATGGAATGAATATGAAAGCTGGCCGATGTATTCCAAGTTTTTTGACAACATGGGACCGCTCCCGCATCACATTCATCATAATGATGAAAAGGCCGCTTTAATTGGACAAAAAGGCAAACCTGAAGCTTATTATTTTCCGCCGCAGCTCAACAATCACGGTGGTGATTTTCCTTATACCTTTTTCGGCATTGCACCGGGTACCACTAAAGAACAAATCCGCGAATGCCTTGTAAACTTTACGAAAGGCGATAACAAGATTACTAATTTTTCACAGGCTTTCCGTCTCGAACCGGGTACCGGCTGGGACGTGCCACCGGGTATGTTGCACGCACCCGGAAGTATGTGTACTTATGAACCGCAAAAAGCATCAGATGTGTTTGCCATGTACCAATCGTTGGTGAACGAAGCGATTATCCCGGAAGTATTGTTGTGGAATGGTACACCTGAAGATCAGAAAGGCAATTTTGATGCTTTGATGGAAGTGATAGATTGGGAGCTGAATGTCAATCCGAATATTCTGGAGACGCGATTTATGAATCCGAAGCCCGTAAAACCAGTGGATGAAATGCAAGCCGAAGGATACGTAGAGAACTGGATATGCTACCGCTCACACGCCTTCAGTGCGAAAGAACTAACGGTACAACCCGGCGCAAGTGTTACGATCAAAGACTGTGCTGCATACGGTATGATTATGATGCAGGGACATGGAACCATGGGTGTATGGGATGTAGAAACGCCGGCGCTCATCCGATACGGACAGTTGACCCATGACGAATATTTTGTCAGCGAAAAGGCTGCAAAAGAAGGCGTTAAAATCGTCAATAAGTCTGCTACGGATCCAATCGTAATGTTGAAGCATTTTGGTCCTGAAAATCCGGATTTGGAATTAAAATAAGAATTCTTATTCTTTTAAAAATGGAAATTGAGAATAATTGTTGCTTTACTGTGTTAGTGGTAAACCTATAAGTTTTGCAGCCAGGCTTTCAAAGCATGGCAAAACCTTATAGTGTTTTGAAAATTTTTTTTTGAAAAATGAAAATTGAACATAATTGTTGGTTTACCGTATCAGTAGCTGGCAAACCTATTGAGAGGTAAACAAATAAGGCTTGCCGCCGGACTTTGGAGCGCAGCAAAACCTTATAGGTTTGTCAAAAGTTGGAATGAATTTTTAAATCCTAAAATGTTTTTGATATGAATGAAAATAATTATCCTAAGCTTCACAATGCCACCTGGCCGGGCATTGTAGGAAAAGGCGATGGTTCAGAACCCATCATTTCTTTAGATACTTTACTTGAGTTAACCGCCAAAGCAGAAGTGAACGGAACTAAATTCGATGGCATTGATATTGACCTTTTTGATGCGCATATAAAACTCGACAGTACGGACGACGAAATCAAAAAACTAGCAGAAAAAGTATCATCTTATAACCTCGAAATCGGCAGTATTGTGGCGCCTATCTGGCCCCCCACCGGCGGCTCTGCTATGGGCAGCAAAGACGACCGGGCCCGTTTTGTAGAAGTAGTTCGCAAGGCCAGCCGCTTTGGAAGCAAACTACGTGAATTGGGTGTCAGGCCTTCGGGAGTGGTTCGTATTGATTCTGCCTGCAGCCCTGATGTTTGGCTTACAGATCCCGCAGGTAATACAAAATTGATAGCTCAAACTTTTCGTGAAGCATGTGATGCTGCAAATGACTATGGAGAAAAACTGGCTGCGGAAGGCGAAATATGCTGGGGTGGGATGCATAACTGGAAGGCGATGGTTGATACTCTTGAAGCGGTAAACCGTCCCAACATTGGTTTCCAGGCAGACATGGCACATACTCTTTTATATCTTTTAGGAGTAAATAGCCCCGAAGAGAGGATACTTCCTAAAGACTTTGACTGGAACGATCGTGAAACCTTTCATGCAGCGCTCAAAACGCTTACTGATGCGCTGCGCCCGTGGACCATTGATTTTCACGTAGCACAGAATGATGGAACTGTTTTCGGATCAGGAGCACACGATAAGACGGGCCGACACTGCCAGGCATTGGATCCGAACGGTAAATTAGACATACCTCATGATGCGGGTTATTGGCTTCGCGATGAAAACGGCGAGCTAACCAAAAAGCTCAGGCATATATGCTGGGACGGATGTATGTTTCCTAATGAGGTAATGAAAAGACAGCAAACCTGGAATGATATTCTTGGAACGATGGTCAAAGTACGCCAGGCGAACGGTTGGTATGAAGCGGAATAAAAGATGGTGCTAATATTCTTCAATGTATTTAAACTGATATGATAATGGCAAAAAAGAAAGAACTAAGAATTGGACTAATAGGATGTGGTTTTATGGGACGCACCCATTCAAATGGTTATAACCGGGTTCCTAATTTTTTCCCGGAACTGGAATATCACCCGGTCCTAAAAGCGGTTTGTTCCCGTAGCGAAGACAAGGTACGTGCCTTCGCAGAACAGTGGGGCTACGAATCTGTGGAAACAGATTGGAAGAAAATGATTGGCCGTGATGACATTGACGCGATAGATATTTGTACACCCAACAATATGCATGCGGAAATCGCGATAGCCGCAGCTCAGGCAGGCAAGATGGTTTTGACTGAAAAGCCCCTGGCACGGAATCTTGGCGAAGCTCAACAAATGGTAGAGGCCGTAGAAAAGGCGGGTGTTAAAAATACGGTTTGGTACAATTACAGGCGTGTACCGGCTGTTACGTTGGCCAAACAGATTATTGGCTCAGGTAAGTTGGGAAAGATTTTTCATTACCGGGCCAATTTCCTCCAGGATTGGACGATTAGCGCTGATTTGCCACAAGGAGGTGAAGCGCTGTGGCGCCTTGATGCAGATGCAGCTGGCTCAGGAGTAACCGGCGACTTATTGGCGCATTGCATTGATACAGCGATTTGGTTAAATGGAAGCATCAAAGATGTTTCTGCCATGACAGAAACATTTATTAAAGAACGTGTACATCAATTAACAGGAAAAATGCAAAAGGTCAGTATTGATGATGCATGTATTTTTCATTGTCATTTCAAAAACGGTTCATTGGGATTGTTTGAATCTACCCGCTATGCGCGCGGACACAAAGCGCTTTATACTTTTGAAATCAACGGAGAACATGCGTCTATTCGCTGGGATCTTCACGACCTGAATCGCCTCGAATATTTTGATCATTCCGATGAATCGAAATTACGCGGTTGGCGTTCCATTCATGTAACAGATGGTGATCATCCTTATATGGATAAATGGTGGGTGCCGGGTTTAAGTATCGGGTACGAACATTCGTTTGTCCACCAGGTGGCCGATTTTTTTAAAAGCCTGGAAACGGGTGAAGCCTGTTCGCCCACTTTTAGAGAAGCCTTTGAAACCCAGCAGGTTTGCGAAGCAGTGCTCGAATCTGCAGCGAGTAGAAGTTGGCGGGATACGGGAGCTGTATAAAGTTGAACTAGCTTAAGAATATCTTTAATATCCAAAATCTATTTTTTTCAACAATAGAAATTGAAATAAAAAATTGTTTAACCAATCAATTATCGTCATGTACAAAAATGTAAAATTTTTCCGGAACTTATGTTCTATTGGGATCTCATTGGCCTGCCTGGTTTTTAGTAGTTGCCAATCGTCAGAAACCCATAATGGGGATCAAGCTAAAGTAGCGACACAAGATTCCGCGGGCTTTGTATCAATGTTTGATGGGAAAACCCTTACCGGATGGGAAGGAGATACTGCCGTATGGCATGTAGAAGATGGCGCCATTGTAGGACAGATCACCGCCGCGTCCACGCCGCTCAAAGCCAATTCTTTCCTGATATGGAAAGGAGGAACTCCGTCTGATTTTGAACTCACAGGAGAATATGAAATTTCGCCGGACGGTAATAGTGGTATTCAATATCGGAGTGAAGAAGTGGAAGGCGTTCCCTATGGTTTAAGAGGTTACCAGTTTGACATTGATGGCGCCAATACCTACACCGGTCAAAATTATGAAGAGCGTGGAAGAGGCATTATTGCATTTCGCGGACAGAAAGTAACACTTCCTGTAGTAACGGAATCTATACAAGCGCTTGCTAAAAACAATGCGTGGCCGCCATCAGTGGTGACAGGTTCTTTCGGTAGCGCAGACTCTTTAAAAACCTTGATACATGATGGCTGGAATTCCCTGCGTATTGTAGCAAAGGGAAATCATTTACAACATTACGTCAATGGCATTTTGATGTGTGATGTGACAGACAATGATACTACGAACCGCAAAGCATCAGGTTTAATTGGTTTACAAATACATGCCGGCCATATTATGAGAGTGGGTTTCCGGAATCTCCGGATTAAAGAAATAAAATAGAAATGCTTAAGGCAGGAAATTAAGAAATTAAAAAAGCATTCTCTAATTTCTGATGATATTGTTTTTGACAGGTTTTGTTTTTATGAAAATGATAAAACGAGGAATTGACTGAAAACAAATAATTAAAAAAGGTGCGTTTCAAGTTGTCGCTTTGGCCCCTTATTGTGAACGTTTGAGCTGTCAATCCGAATACAATTGGGATGCAACCAAAACGAATTATTAAAACTTATAAACTGCAACAAGAGGGTTAACATGTTTGCCCGGGATTATTCAGAAGCGGCAGGCAATGGCCAAAAGTGTTATTCTGAGGTTTTTGAATGTTTGTTTGGAAGTTGGGTTATGAATGAACCAGGGAAATTAAAATATAAATAATATTTTATTCAATTATCATTTAAAAAATCCTAATAAAACAGTTATGGAAAAAACAATCAAGCCAGACAAATTATTTGTCGCAAGTTGCCTTGCATTATTAGTTACCTCTTTATCATTTGGCATACGGGCAGGGACTATGAATGCCCTTATGGTTCAGTTTCATTTGGATGGAAAGCAAATGGGATTGATAGCCGGCACCGCTTTTTGGGGCTTCCCTTTGGCAATCATTATTGGGGGAATGATTGTGGACATTGTTGGAATGAAACGCTTACTATTACTGGCGTTTATCCTTCATTTGATCGGAATTATCTTTACGGTTTTTTCGACGGGCTTTTTTAGTTTGTATATCTCCACCTTGTTTATAGGAATCGCAAATGGAGTGGTAGAAGCAGCCTGTAATCCGCTGGTGACTTCTATTTATCCCCAAAATAAAACTACTAAATTAAATCATTTTCATTTTTGGTTTCCTGCAGGGATCGTTATTGGTACACTCGTTTCTTTTGGTTTTGCAAACATCGGTTGGGGCTGGGAATTGCAGGTGGCTACTATGTTGATTCCTACTATTATCTATGGATACTTATTCTTCAGGCTTGATTTTCCGGTTACGGAGAGAGTGTCCTCAGGGGTATCTACAAAAGATATGTATAAAGCGATATTGAATCCACTTTATATATTTTTATTCATCTGCATGTTGGGTACGGCTATAACAGAACTCTTTACGAACCAGTGGGTAGGTGTATTATTACAGAATGTAACGAAGAGCGCTATTTTAGTATTAGCGCTTGTAGCTGCTGTCCAGGCATTTGCCCGTAGTGTTGCCGGCCCTGTGGTACACCGGGTTTCTCCTGCAGGTTTATTGCTGATGTCGGCGATCGTTTCTACTATTGGAATTTATCTTTTAGGAACCTTAAGCGGAGATGCCATATTTATAGGAGCGATCATCTTTGGTATCGGGGTAGCTTATTTCTGGCCCACGATGCTGGGTTTTGTGTCAGAAAATATTCCGAAGTCCGGAGCATTAGGGATTAATTTATTGGGAGGAGCAGGCATGTTTGCGGTTTCAATATATATGTTTTTTATGGGAGGTTATTATGATAATCTTATAGCAGCAGTCTTGCCGGCCGGCGCTGATATAGATGCTTACCGTTCTGCTGCCGCAGGTACCAGCGAAGCGGCGGCCTATTCAAAAGCGCAACTGGCGGCTGGTCCGCAGGTGATTATGACGACTAATATTATTCCTTTGGTGCTGGTATTTGCATTTCTTTTTCTATTTATTTATATGAGATCGAAAAAGAAAAAAAGTAAAGAAATTCCAATGACTCAAGTTGCAGGAACATGACTTTAAAAGAATAGTTACAGTAAACCAACTTATAATGTCAATTTGTATTTAGCGACTCACGATTAATCGTGTCTAACGTTTTTCCCAAGAGGTAAAATAATCATTTTCTTGTCTCTTGAAAAGCAAATGAATTGTCAAAACATAGAACAATAATTAGTAAATAATAAAACAATGAAAAATAAAACAACACACGACAGCTTTCATAATAGCTCAATATTGCTAACGGTTCTGGCATTATTGTTCTTTGGCGTAAGCACTGCTTTCGCAAAACCAAACCCCAAGGTTCTTGTGTTTTGCAAAACTGCCGGCTACCACCACGAGTCAATTGCAAATGGTATCGTAGCGATAGAGAAATTAGGTGCAGAAAATAATTTTGATGTAGACACAACCATTGATGCTACAAAATTTAATGATAAAAATCTGAAACAATATAAAGCCATCATATTTTTAAGTACGACAGGCGATGTATTAAATGATGAACAACAGGAAGCATTCAAAAAATATATTGAAGCAGGAGGTGGCTACATGGGCATCCATGCCGCTACGGATTGTGAATATAACTGGCAATGGTATGGCAACCTTTCAGGCGCCTATTTTGGAGGCCATCCTGCACAACAGGTAGCTACATTAAACATTGTAGATAAGAATAATATCGCTACCAGGCATTTGCCCAACCCGTGGATACGTAAAGATGAATGGTATAGTTTCAAATGGATGGCAAAGGATCTGCATGTGCTAATCACGATTGATGAAAAAAGCTATGACCTTGGCAAGATCAAACCGATGGGATATCATCCAATGGCCTGGTATCATGAATATGATGGGGGCCGGGCATTTTATACCGAGTTGGGTCATGTGGAAGAATCTTATACAGATCCTCTTTACCTACGCCATATACTTGGCGGGATAGAATATGCTATGGGAACAAAGCATTATGCCAACCTTAAAGTAAACTAAAAAAAAATAAATACAACGCACAATCAACAGTTAAAATGAAAATTAAATTACAGGTTATTGTCCTGGTGGTATTGTCAATAATTGTTTTTACATGTACCACCCATGAAAATAATCAAAAGCCGGTTTTTAATCCACATCCATCTCCTGCCTATTTATCTCCTGAGGAAAGCCTGAAATCTATGTATCTTCCGAAAGGATATCACATGGAATTAGTGGCCAGCGAGCCTATGATTAAAGATCCCGTAGCCATTACGTGGGATGGTGATGGCAGAATGTATGTAGCTGAAATGCTTACTTATATGGAAGATGCTGATGCTACCGGCGAGCGACGTCCCTGGAGCCGGATCATGCTACTGGAAGATACCAATCATGATGGGAAAATGGACAAGAGCACGGTGTTTGTAGATAGTCTTTTATTGCCAAGAATGATGCAAAGTGTAGGAAATTCTTTGCTTGTAAATGAAACCAATTCAATTACCATCACCAGCTATACTGATACTAATGGCGATGGTAAAGCAGACGTAAAAAAAATAGTTTACCAAAATGATAAATATGTTCCCAGCGATGAGAATATGGAACACCAGCGAAGCGGGCTTGATTGGAACCTGGACAACTGGATGTATATGACTTATGAACCCGTGCGTTTTCGTTATACCAACGGCACTATGCAGGCAGATAGCATTCCCAGCGGAGTTGACGGGCAGTGGGGATTAACGCACGACAATTACGGGCGGTTATTTTTCTCCAGCGCCGGAGGAGAAACGCCTGCTTTGGGTTTTCAAATCAATCCTGTTTATGGTCAGCTTAACTTACCCGATCAATTGGCTCCCGGTTTTGACGCAGTATGGCCTATTATCGCCACTCCAGACGTTCAGGGAGGAAATGAAAGACTACGCCCAAATAATACACTGAATCATTTTACAGCTTGCAGCGGCCAGTCTATTTATAGAGGGGATGGGTTTCCAAAGGATTTTGTAGGAGATTATATTGTTTGTGAGCCTGTAGGAAGAATCGTAAGAAGAGCCAAAGTGTACGATGTAAATGGAGAAACTTTTATGAAAAATGCTTATGATAGTTCAGAATTTATTTCATCCTCAGACATGAATTTTCGTCCGGTGAATAGCGCTACGGGCCCTGATGGTGATTTATATATTGTGGATATGTATCACGGAATTATTCAACAAGGTAATTGGACAAAACCGGGATCTTTTCTTAGAAATAAAATAGATAGTCTCGGACTCGCTAAAAATATTGGACGTGGGCGCATCTACCGGGTAGTCTATGACGGAATTAAGAGTGACCCGAAACCTGACATGCTGGAAGAGCCTACCACAAAACTGTTAACTTACCTGGGGCATCCTAATGGCTGGTGGAGAGATAATGCGCAAAAGCTAATTATTGTTCGTGGCGACCTGTCAGTCGTTCCTGCCTTGAAATCCATTGCTACAGGGCAAAAGGGATTTTCGGGTAATGATACCAGTCACCTGGCGCGCATACATGCGTTGTGGACATTAGAAGGATTAAACTCAATTGATAAAGGAACTCTTTCACAGGCTTTGAATGATCCAAATCCGCAAGTAAGAAAAACCGCCGTATGGATAAGTGAAGCATATCTAAAGAAAAATGATAACCAAATGATTGATGAAGTTGCTAAACTTGAAAATGACCCAAGCTATGACGTTCGTGTACAGGTATTGTTGTCGATGTATCAAAGTGGTTCAGATACCGCTAAAGCAATAGTGAATAAAATACTTCACGACAATACAGATAATACGATGATTGTGGCTACAAAAGATGCGCTTGATAAAAATCAAATGGTAAAAGAACTTTCAGGCAGGCTTGGAGGTATGTCTGAAGATGATAAAAGTACCATACTCGATGGAGCCATCACTTTTAGATCGCTATGTGCTAACTGCCATGGTGCAGACGGTAAAGGAATAGTAACCGGCGGCACCACTATGGCTGCTCCACCACTTGTGGGCGCCAGTCCATTGCAACTCTCTGAAAAATATACAGCAATGAGGATTTTATTGGGTGGGTTAACGGGCCCCATAGAAGGAAAAACATATTCGAGTGAGATGCCGTCAATGGCAGCAAACGGTGATGGCTGGATTGCTGATGTATTAAGCTATGCCCGGTATCAATTTGGCAACAAGGCCTCCGGCAAAAAGAGTATTTCTCCTATCGTTAAACGCAGTGAGGTAAAGAAAATGCGGGAAGAAATGAAAGGACGCAGTAAACCATGGACATTGGAAGAACTAAAAAAAATAAAGTAAACTGAGGTATAAACTAATGTTATGTCACGCGTAACTTGTCAAATTTCCAACAGAGTCGCAAACCGTACAAAGGATTTGTCTTTGTGTTCTTTGTGTCTTTGTGGGATACTTTAGCAATAATACCTGACGGTTGATACAACATTAGATTGTTGAACACATTTACATTTTCCATCCATTTTAAAAACATAGCATATTAACATCGGTAATTGAAAACGGGTATTATGAATAAATTCATTTTTTTCAAAACAATTTTGCTTTCTTCTTTTTTAATATTCCATCCAGGCTTTTCATCAGCGCAAATAATAGATTTAAGCAAAGCATCCATTATTGCTTCTTCAACAATAGCACATCCCGTAAGAGAAACAGCGATACGGGTTTTGCGGGAAGAAGTAGCTCAACGCACTTTCATTAATCTCCGGCTTATCTCAAAATCAGAAAATACTCCGGTTATTGTTTTGGCGTCAATTAAAGATGATGAAATTAGCGGGATGACTGTTCCAAAACGTACCGGGGAAGTATTTCCGGAAATGAAAGCCGAAGGTTTCAGGATTGTGCTTACCCAATCGAACGGGAAAGATGTTCTATGGTTGATTGGCGCAGATGAAAGAGGCGTAATTTTTGCCATCGGCGATTTTCTTCGAACTGCAGAACTTTCAAAGAAAAATATATTATTCAATAAGGTAAATGAGATAGCGACTTCTCCTGCGTATCCTATCCGGGGCCACCAGCTCGGCTATCGCAACACGGCGAACTCCTGGGATGCATGGACGGTAAACCAGTTTGAAAAGTATATCCGTGAGCTTGCATTGTTTGGAACAAACAGCATTGAAAACATTCCATTCCAGGACGATGCGCCGGGGCCCAATATGAAAGTGCCACGTAAAGAAATGAATCGCAGGATGAGTGAAATCTGCAACGATTACGGGCTTGATTATTGGGTATGGACTCCTGCCGATGTTGACTTGTCGGACAAAGTTAAGTTTGAAGCCGAGGTAAAAAGACATGCTGAATTTTATAAGGAATGCCCGAGGCTTGACGGTGTCTTTTTCCCCGGAGGTGACCCCGGCGACAATGATCCAAAGTACGTAATGCCTTTCCTTAAACGCATTGCAGTTGAGCTTAAAAAGTATCATCCCAAGGCCGGTGTATGGATTTCCTTACAGGGATTTAATAATTCGCAGGTGGACTATTTTTATAAATACCTGGATGATAATAACCCCGAATGGCTCACGGGAGTTGTGACAGGTCCATCCAGCCCTGATCTTGCAGAAACACGTTTCAGGTTGCCTGCAAAATACAAGCACATTTCTTACCCCGACATTACACATACGGTTCGTTGCCAGTACCCGGTACTCAATTGGGACCAGGCATACGCTCTGACTGAAGGGCGCGAAGTTTGTAATCCGCAACCTTTTTATTATGCAAAGATCCACAACCGTTACGCTCCTTTTACTGATGGATTTATTTCCTATTCGGATGGCGTGCACGATGATGTAAATAAAATTGTTTGGAGCCAATTGGCCTGGAATCCCAATAAAGATGTTACTAATATTATAGAAGAATATGCACGTTTCTTCTTTGGCCCTACGCTGGCAGAACCCGCTGCTAACGGTATTACAGCGCTTGAGCGAAACTGGGTTGGCCCGGTAGAAGTAAATGGTTCGATAGAATCAACCTTTGCTTTTTGGCGGAATCTTGAATTAAAAAATCCCGGCTTAAAAAATAACTGGCGCTGGCAACAGCTTGTGATGCGGTGTTACTATGATACCTATACGCGGCGCAGAAAAATATATGAGCAAGAGCTTGAAATGAAAGCAAATGCAGTTCTTGAAAAGGCGGCGGTAATTGGTTCAGATAAAGCCATGGATAGCGCTTTAGCGATCGTAAATGAAGCGGATAAAGATCCCGTTTATCCCGAATTGAGACAAAAAATTGTTGATTATTGTGCTGCTTTATTTGAATCAATCGGCATGCAAACAAGTGTGAAGAAATACAATGCAAGTGGTGAAGAGCGGGGTGCGATTCTTGATTTTCTTGATTATCCGTTAAATAACCGTTGGTGGTTGTCTGATGAGTTTGCAAAAATCCGGAAAATGAATGGAGAAGATGAAAAGCTTGACCGCCTGAAAATTATTGCTACCTGGGAAAACCCGGGACCCGGAAGCTACTATGATGATATTTCAGATATATCTAAAGAGTCGCACGTTCAGACCTGGTCGGACGACGCAACAGACGTAGCCTGGTGGGACAATGGAATGAGCCGAAAACGCTTATCTACACAATTGTTTCAAAATTATCCCAAACTGGTTTATGAAGATCTTGATCCTAAAGCACATTATATCATAAGGATTGCCGGTTATGGAGAAGCTTTATTGCGCATTGACGGGCAGAGGGTCGACCCAACTGTTTACAACAAAGGGCTTGAAGAATTTAAAGAATTCGCGGTGCCGGTTAAATATGTGTGTGATGGCAAAATCGTAGTTACATTCGATGAGCCTGAGGAATCAAAAATTAACTGGCGGCAAAAATCTAAAATTTGTGACGTATGGTTACTGAAGCAGTAGTAACCGTTTATCTATGATTAATATTGTCAAGAATGTGCTTAAAGCAATTTATACTACCAGTTCTTTTGTGGATGTTTATTTACCAACCGGCATTTTCACAACAGGCAGACTTTTCGCACGCGGTGATTTTCTGCCCGGAGCAAAATAATGCACAGTTAAAGGAAGCTGTTGTGGTTTTGCAACAGGTAATAGAGGAACATAGTAATATTCTTTTACCGGTAGCCTCCAACCTCAATACACACGTTAACCCGCTCATCGTAGTCTGCATCACTAAAGAGGAAGGCGCTTTGCCAAAAGCTCTCTATACTTCTTTGAATCAACTTTCTTCAACCGGCAAAGACGGTTATAAAATATCTTTTCTTAAAGATGAGCAAACCGTCATCATCGAAGGGTTTGATGAGCGTGGAGCATTATATGGTGTCGGATACCTTCTGCGCAAAATGGAAATGCGCAGAGGCCAGATTTTTGTACCCGAAAATTTAAATATTTCTTCCACGCCTGCTTACCCGATTCGCGGCCACCAGTTGGGCTACCGACCGAAAACAAATGCTTATGATGCGTGGACAGTCGATCAGTTCGATCATTATATAAGGGACCTTGTGCTTTTTGGCGCCAATAGTATTGAGGTTATGCCGCCCAACACAGATGATGATTTTAGTAACAGCCACATGAAGCTACCGGCTATCAAAATGATTGCGGAACAGTCGCGTATTTGTAAAAAATATGGGCTTGATGTGTGGATGTGGTATCCAAATATGGGAAGCAATTATACTTCCCCTGATTCAATTCAGAAAGAGTTGACTGAAGCGGCTAAAGTGTTTAAAGTATTGCCTAAGCTAAATGATCTTTTTGTCCCGGGCGGGGACCCTGGCGACTTGCAGCCGGGTGTTTTGTTTGCATGGCTAAAAAAGCTTTCTGTGGTGCTGCATCAGTATCATCCCGAGGCTAAAATATGGGTTTCGCCACAGGTCTTTCGCCCGTCACAAAAATGGTACGATGCATTTTATAAAGAGGTCAACCGCAAATATCCGTGGCTTGGAGGTGTGGTGTTTGGCCCGTGGGTGAAAGAGCCTATTCAGCAAGTGCGTCAACTTGTAGATAAAGATATTCCAATAAGAAGGTACCCGGATATCACACACAGCTTAAGTTGCCAGTACCCTGTACCACATTGGGATCTCGCCTATGCCATTACATTAGGCCGTGAGTGTTATAATCCAAGGCCGACCCAGGAGAAGCAGATTCAAAATGTTTTTGCGAAGTATGCGAATGGCAGCATCAGTTATTCCGAAGGGATCAACGATGATGTAAATAAGTTTGTTTGGAGCGGCCAGGATTGGGATCCCACAGCCCCGGTAATAGAAACACTTCGTGATTATGCAAGATTGTTTATTGGGCCTGATTATACAGAAGTGTTTGCAAAAGGCATGATTGCCCTTGAGAATAACCTGGAAGGGCCACTGTTAGTTAACAGCGGTGTTGACAGTACTTTACAACAATGGCAGGAAATGGAAAGACATGCTTCGGGTGAAGTGTTGGCAAACTTCAGGTTTCAAATGGGGTTGCTGAGGGCATATTATGATGCCTATACGCGCCACCGTCTTATTTATGAAACGAGCCTTGAGCACGAAGCAAGGAACGCTTTAATGGATGCAAAAAATACAGGCTCGATTGAATCGATTGGTAAAGCCACAACTATTCTTGAGGAGGCTGTAACTAAACCGGTGATGCAAGAGCTTCGTCAGCGTTGTTTTGCACTTTCTGATTCTGTGTATCGAAGTATAGGGTCACAACTGACCGTAAAAAAGCCACAGGAGGCAGAAGCCGGAAGGGGAAATTTTATGGATAACATTGATTTGCCCTTAAATGATTCAAGATGGCTCTTGTCGCAATGTGCAAAGATCTCAAAACTGCCGTCTGAGCAATCAAGACTACAGGCGATTGACAAATTACTGAACAGGACGGACCCCGGTCCCGGTGGCTTTTACACCAATTTAGGATCGCCGGAAAGCTGGAAGCATGTGATGTGGCAAAAGACATGGGCACAAGACCCGGGAGGCCTCGAATCTCCGCTGGTTGATTTTGGCGCCAGCCTGCATGGAGATGAGTGGGTGGATATTTTGCCCGTAGGCTTTGAGGGCCAAGCCATCCCGCAGGCATGGATGAACCAGCTAACTACTTTATACGATACGCCATTGATTTTGAAATATGACGGCCTTGACCCAAAGAGCTCTTACATGATTCGCGTAGCCTATACCGGCCGTTTTAATTCTAAAATAAAACTGGTGGCAGATGGAAAATATCTTATTCACGATTTTATTCAAACGGGTAAAAAACCCATTTATGAATTTCCGGTTCCTGCGGGAGCCATTGCTGGCGGTACTATCACGCTCACGTGGACTTGTGTTAAAGGAGAGAGAGGCACCCAGGTTGCCGAATTATGGCTCATAAAAAAACAATAACGGTTACAGGTAGTACAAAATTTATTTAAAAAAAAATTATCAATAATAAATAAAAAACATCACCATGAGTTTGAAGATCAGCAGTGTGAAGAAACGTTTAAAAGAAGGGCAGGTTTGTTTTGGAACAATGCTAAGAATACTGAAATCGCCCCAGGCTGTTGCCTTATGCGCTTCAGAAGGATGGGACTATATCATACTGGATACCGAGCACAATGACTACGATTACGAAACCCTTGGTAATTTTTCATTAGTTGCAAAATATGAGGCCATTGGCTTATTTGTACGTGTTCCGGATAAGCTTTACCATCAGATGGCCCAGATGCTTGATATTGGGGCTGAAGGATTGGTATTGCCGCAGGTAAAAACCGGGGAAGAAACACGGCATATTATTCAATCGGTTAAATATGCCCCAATGGGACAAAGAGGTGTAAGCATTTCTACTACCGCCACTTTATTCAGGGATTATAAGATTGATGAATACATGGAATGGGCCAACCGGGAATTGATGACCATTGTACAAATTGAAAGTGAGGAGGGAATTAATAACGCTGAAAAAATTATATCAACAGAAGGTGTTGATGCTATCATGATCGGCCCTGCAGACCTCAGCCATGATATGGGCATTTCGGGCCAGTTGCACCACCCAAGAATGGAGGAGGCGTTCCGGGAAGTTATCAATCAATGTAACAAACATGGCGTAGCACCGGGGATTCATCTTAATAATATGGAAGATGTGAACAAATGGGTGAATGAAGGAATGCGATTCGTTACCTATAGCTACGATTCCAAATTTATTAAAGATGCTTACAATGAATCATTGCTAAACCTGCGGAATATTGCAGAAAGGCATAATAAAAAATCAGGGCAATAACGGGAAGGGAGGTAGCAAAAAAAGGCACGCTGTTATTTTGATTGAATCCAAAAAATAATAAAAAAGGAATCCGCAATATTTGTGGCTTTACTGTAAAGGTATCTATGAATATTATTTTCGTATATCCATACCTGTTGTAGCTGTATTAAATAAACAACAATAAACGAACAAATACTTATTGTTTTGATTTTATAAACTTTGCTACGTCTATCATTGGCGCTATCCAGATGTCTTTTTCATTTTGTTTCAAAAAATGTAATAGACCGCTATGCGCTGCCAGCGAAACATTTATGTTATGTTCACCACCCACTCCATGAAAAAGAAAGACAAGCAGCGTATGAGTTTTCATGGCCTTTTTTACCAAAGCAATCATTTCATCAGCAGAGGCACCGTTCTCCATATAGCAGCCAACATTATTCAAATTGACTTTATCAATCGGCAGCATTTCGGGTGTAACGCCACGGGCAGCAAC
>Ga0134126_10002814_pt1 | contig 21874 bp, 14 predicted proteins | sample KB31752_FD_96881 | JGI IMG/M metagenome (GOLD analysis project Ga0134126, IMG submission 96881) | Terrestrial soil microbial communities with excess Nitrogen fertilizer from Kellogg Biological Station, Michigan, USA - KB3-175-2 | ecosystem: Environmental > Terrestrial > Soil > Unclassified ... | reverse complement strand
GGTGCTGAGCGTTCCCTTTAAAACCTGCGCAGGTTTAAAGCCCGAAAGGTAAAATGCGGGGTATAGGCCAGCCGCGATGCCGATAATAAACGCCGAAATTAAAACCACGGGAACAAGCCACCACTCGCCCCACGGCATAACGAGATCTTTAGATGCAAGAGTATTGAAATAAGGCAATAATAGCCACGCCAGCGCTATGCCTACGGCAAACGAAAAGAAACTATATAACAGCGACTCCGTCAGAAATTGATTGATCAGGCTGCTCCGGTAGGAACCGACTACCTTTCTTAACCCCACCTCCTTTGCCCGGTTGGCCGATTTGGCAGTGGACAGGTTGATAAAATTGATGCAGGCAATGATCAGGATAAAAGCGGCAACCGCACCGAAAAGCCATACGAAACGGATATCCCCGTGCGATAATTCGTCCTGGATATCATACGAATACAAATTGATATCGGCAACCGGCTGAAGCACTATGTTAAACTTTGCAACAAGTTTTTCAGCGTCCTTCGTTCCATCCTTCAGCATGGTTGGCAAGTAATAGTTGTAAACGATATCCTTTGTTATCTTTTTTTCCAACCGGGGGATATTCGTTCCCGGCCGCACCAAAACGTAATCCGGGTAGTTGCTGTCGTCCCAGTTATTTTGCTCTCCCTTCCAAAATTCGACGGTGGCCAATGTTAACAGGAAATTAAATCCTGCCAGGTGCGACGTTTTGGGGATATCCTGTATAACGCCGCCGACAGTATAGGGCTTGGTTTTATCGTTATTCAGGTACATCACCTTACCAACCGGGTTTTGGCCGGGAAAATACTTATCCGCTTTTGTCTTTGAAATAACCATGGTAAGCGGCCTGGTTAATGCCTGAGACCGGTCGCCGTACACCATCGGCAGCTTCAGGATATCCAGCATTTGCTGATCGGCAAAAGTGATCCCATTCTCGAAACTGTTTTCCTGTTGGTCTGCACGCCTTATTTCGGCGGTTTGCGCTCCCATCAGCGGATTTGGCATTAAACGACCTGATAGTTCGATCTCGGGAAAATCGTTTTTTAATGCCTTACCCATCGGGGCGGGCCAATCGGTGCCTTTTTGAATCGTTCCGTTGTTATCGTACACGCCAACCAGCCTGTAAATTCTATTTGCATCCGGGTACGACTTGTCATAGCTCAGTTCATTCCGAATATATAATGCGATCAGCAGGCAGGCCGCGATGCCAAAAGCGAAGCCGCCAATTTTTATAGCCGCGTACATTTTTTGCTTGCGCAGCTGGCGCCATGCAATTTTTAAATAATTTTTTACCATGATTTCACCGATTTTATTTTGATTTCACCGATATACAGCCATCTGCCACTGCCAACTACTACTCACTTCTAAGACTCTTAATCGGGTTTATTAATGCGGCTTTTATAGCCTGGAAACTTACGGTTGCCAAAGCAATAAATATGACGATGGCGCCCGCAAGTAAAAACATCCACCATTGTACCGGGGCGTGATAGACAAAACCACGCAGCCACCCGTTCATAGCATACAAGGCAATTGGTGTGGCGATCAATAATGCGATCAATACCAGCCATAAAAATTCGGCTGATAACAAAGCAAATAATGAAGTAACACTTGCACCCAATACCTTCCGAACGCCAATTTCTTTTATCCGTTGCTCGGCCGTAAACATAGCCAGGCCTAACAAACCCAGGCACGAGATAAAAATGGCAAGGAATGCAAAAGCATTTGATAGCTTGCTAATGATCTGCTCGTTGTTGTATAGCTTGTTATATTCGTCGTCCGAAAAGGTATAAGTAAACCGGAAAGCCGGATTTAATTTCGTAGCCAATCCTTCAAGACCGGCAAGCGCTTCTTTTGTTTGGCCCGGCATAATTCTAACCAGCATGCTTCCGTTACCGTCCTTTTCGCCATAATGCAATACCAGTGGCTTAATTTGTTCGTGAAGTGAGTTGAAATGAAAATCTTTAACCACCCCAATTATCTTTCCTTTTTGCCCCCACATGGTGAAAGATCTTCCTATCGGGTTGGCATAACCTATTCTTTTAAGTCCTGCTTCATTTATAATATAGCCGACAGAATCTGAAGGGAAATCTTTTGAAAAATCCCGGCCCGAAACCAGTTGTAGTTTCATGGTCCGCACAAAGTCGTATCCTACGGAGGCATTTGAAAATGCCACTTTGGTATTCGGATCTTTTCCATCCCATTGAACACCGATGGTGCTGTTCACGATGTCTGTCGGCGTATTGTCCGTACGTGTAACCGCCATAATACCGGGCAGTTTAAGCGCCTCGTTTTTAAATACTTCGTAGTTTTTAATCAGATCGCCTTCTAAAGGTATGTACACCAGGTTTTCGCGGTCGTAGCCCAGCGCTATCGATTGAATATAATTGATTTGCCTTGATACGATAATTGTGCCGATAATTAATACCACCGAAAGCACAAACTGAAATACAACCAGACCTTTTCGCAATAAGGTAGTCCTCATATCCAGTTTGATGGTGCCCTTTAGCACCTTAACCGGGTTAAGTGACGATAGGAATAGGGCAGGATAGCTTCCCGCAATCAGGCCCGTAACCAGCGTGATCCCGGCTAATTTTAGCCAAAAATAAAATTGGTTAAACGGAAGTTCGATTTGTTTTTGGGTTACCTGGTTAAACACGGGCAGCAAAGCCATAAGAACAACCAATGAAACGGCTACCGCAATGGTTGTGAGAAACAGCGATTCGCCTATAAATTGTTTAATAAGTACGCTTTTTACCGCGCCTACCACCTTGCGGATGCCTATTTCCCTTGCCCTTTTAACCGACCGGGCGGTGGTTAGATTCATGAAGTTGATACAAGCAATAAGCAATATAAACATGGCTACGATACTAAATAACCGAACATATTCAATTCTTCCCTCACCAAACTTTCCGTCCTTAAAGTTTCCATGAAGATATTGCTGATCAAAAGGCTGTAATCCCAACTCCTCCGTAAAAGTTCCTTTTTTCTCAAATTTATCCAGGTGATCCAAAAAATGGGTGATCTTCTTTTCAACCAGGACAGGATCTGCACCGGCGCGCAGCTGGATAAAAGTTGCCGGGCCGTTATTATCCCAGTGCGTGGACCAGGGATTATCCTTTATAAACGAAATCCAGTTAATCAGGAAATCGAATTTTAGGGAAGAGTTTGCCCCGACATTTGCAAATACCGCCGTTATAGTAAAATCCTGGCGGTTATCATACCTGATCGTTTTTCCGATGGCAGCCTGCGGGCTCCCAAAAAAATCGACTGCCATCGCCTGGGATATCGCTATTCCCGACGGGCTGTTCAGCGCGTTCGCCGCATTCCCTTGCAACAGCGGATAGCTGAACATTTTAAAAAAGTCGGAATCGGCCGATGATCCTTTTAACTTTAATATCTTATAGCCTACATTAAACGTGTGCTGCTCATTAAAGCCGAACGCTGCAGCGGTAGAGTATTGCACTTCGGGGATTTCCTTTTTTAATTGTTCGGCCAATAGCCCTGGTGTGAAGTATTGACCATCAATTTTATTATCATAATACAACCGTTCATAAACTCTGTACAAACGGCCGCCGTTTTTATGAAAGGCATCTATAGCTAATTCGCTCTGCACCCAAAGCAATATCAGCAGGCTACAGGCCAAACCAACAGAAAGGCCGGCAATATTTATAAACGAATGCGCCTTGTTCTTTACCAAGTTGCGCCAGGCTATTTTGAAATAGTTTTTTATCATGGAGTTAGTTCATTTTTTTCATTAGCCTCACCCTAAATCCCTGCCTGCGGCAGGCAGGCCTTTCCAACCGCATGCCGCCTTTGCTTTAGCGGCGGCGCAAGGAGAGGGGCTCCGTTCTTATGTGCACCAGGGTGCACCACCTGCACCATGTGCACCACCTGCGCCGCTCTTACAAAATGGTGCAGCTTCTTTAAAGCTTTATGTTATACGCGATAATATTTATGCCGATGAATTAACAACTTGATTATAAACAAATTACATGCACAGTTATTCTTGCATCGTGTTACATATCCGAACGATAGGTGTCCGGTTTTGTTACAGTTCAAAAAAGCGGCAAGTGTTATTTATAAATTTATCGCGCTTATTTTCAAAACTTTAATAGATTTGAATTGATAAACCATTATTTTCTGTACCGCCCAATCACTTAAAGCATGAAAATAGAATCACAAGCGCCTGTTGTTTTTGCCGTTGCGCTCCTGCTGATAGCAACGTCGGGATTTGCGCAAAACAAGAAGCCTTATCCGGCCGCTCACAAAACGGTAAAAGTATATCTCACCGCAAAAAATAGCAACGACCGTATAACCCAAACGGAAACGCTGCATTTTACGGATAAACCGCAGCCGGTTGAGACTGAGGTAGCTGTATTTGTTGATCCGTCAAAAACCTTTCAAACCATGTTGGGCATTGGCGGGGCGTTAACCGACGCCGCTGCCGAAACGTTTTATAAGCTGCCAAAAGACAAGCAGCAGGAATTTTTAACTGCCTACTACGATAAGGACAAAGGCATTGGCTACACCCTGGGGCGCACAAATATCCAAAGCTGCGATTTTTCGAGCGATAGCTACAGTTATGTGAAGGACAACGATGCGTCGCTTAAATCATTTGACATTAGTCATGATAAGAAATACCGCATTCCATTTATCAAAGAAGTGATGAAAGCCGCCGGGGGAAAACTAACGTTATTTGCCTCTCCCTGGAGCCCTCCCGGATGGATGAAAACCAATAACAATGTATTGCACGGCGGTAAGCTAAAACACGAATTTGATCAGAGCTGGGCAAATTTTTATGTGAAATTTATCAGCGCTTATGAGAAAGCTGGTATACCCATCTGGGGCCTTTCGGTACAAAACGAGCCGATGGCTACCCAAACATGGGAATCGTGCCTGTACACGGCCGAAGATGAACGGGACTTTGTAAAGAATTTTTTAGGGCCGACGTTAACCAAATCAGGCATGGCCGGTAAAAAACTGATCGTTTGGGATCATAACCGCGACCTGATGTACCAGCGCGCCAGCACGATACTGGAAGACCCGCAGGCAGCCAAATATGTTTGGGGCGTGGGCTATCACTGGTACGAAACGTGGACCGGCGCCGGCATGAACTTTGAAAACGAACGGCGCGTAGCTTCAGCTTTTCCGGATAAGCACCTGATCTTTACCGAAGGCTGCGCCGAAAGATTTGATTTAAACAAAATACACGACTGGGACCTGGGCGAAAAGTACGGCATGTCCATGATCAATGATTTTAATGCAGGTACCGTGGGCTGGACCGATTGGAATGTGCTACTCGACGAAAAAGGCGGCCCCAACCACGTTGGCAATTTTTGCTTTGCGCCGGTACATGCAGATACCCATACCGGCGAACTGATCTATACCAACTCCTATTATTATATGGGGCATTTCTCCAAATTTATACACCCGGGCGCTAAACGCATTGCAGCAGCAGCCAGCCGCGATATGCTGCTAAGCACCGCTTATATTAACCCGGATGGAAAAATTGCTGTGGTGGTAATGAATAAGACGGATAAAGACATTGGCTATTATTTATGGATAAAAGGCAAAGCCGCCAAAACCACCAGCCCTGCGCACTCGATAGCAACGCTGGTAATTGAGTAAGATTGAATACCAAAAAAACGCCCGCTCACCAAATGGAAGCAGGCGTTTTGTGCGCTTAATTTAACGGGACGCTATTCCAGTGTTATATTTCCCTTCATTACCATATGGATATTGCAGTGGTAAGTCGTATTTTTATAAATGGCTGTTTTCCATGATTTTCCGGTTGCCAAAGGCGCAGAATGCCATCCGTTGGCAGCGTCTTCGGTAACATCATGATCGGTCATATCCTCGTTTGTCCATTCCACCGTGTCGCCTTTGTCAACAATAAGATCGGCCGGTTGAAATTTCATATCTTTTATTTGAACATGATAAACACCCGGCGCTTTTTTAAAGCCGCCGGAACAACTATACAACAGCAATCCTGCACACGCGGCATATAGGATATTTTTTAAAAGCCTCATCTCTGTATTATTTACCCACAAACTGCTTTTGAACCATCTCGGCATGTTCAAGATGGGTTTTTAATACCGGGTCGACGCTTTGCAATAGTGCCTTAAGCTCGGCATTGTGGGCCTGCGGGATCAATACGCCTTCAACTGCAGAAATTACTGCTTTGTGATAGGCAACCTCGTTATCGATGTACGCTTTATCAAATGCTTTGCCTGATTTTGCGCGTAACTCTTTTTTTGTTTTTTCGGCGTTGGCGTTTAGCGACCTGCTAACTGCATTGTCTTTAGGCGTAACATGTAACTTAGTAACCAATGCAACGGCCTTGTCTATCACAGATTTATGGTCATTTGCCATCGTCTTTGCAAATTCAAGCACAGCTGCGTTTTTTGACTTCTCCTTGGCGATAGCAGCGTAATTAATGTCGATTTGGTTGGCGGTTACAGCAACAGAAGCTATCTCCGCATCGTTAAGTTTAGGCTTTTTTTGCGCAAAAGCGGGCGTGATGAGCATGAGTGAATAAGCGATCGTACCCACCGCCAAAGCGGTGCAGATTTTCATAATTTTCATAATACTTTTTTTAATGGGTTAATAATTATTTGACTTTGTTTAATAATTAGAGAGAGCCTGTTAAAAAAGGGTTACAAAATATTTTAAGTTCGTGTTTTGCCGCGGTACGGTCGGTGAAACGAATGTTAAAACGATAATCCGCCCATACCTTTACCGGTCATTCGTACAAAGCCTTCGGCCGCTTTTACCCCCAGTTCCCGTCCCCTGAAATCTTCCATTGAAGCATGCCCGCAGGCATAAATTCCCGGCGGATCCTGGCTCACATGGCAGTATACCGCTTTTCGCTTTTGCTCCTGGGTATCGGTTATATCCACGTAATCTGTCGGATGAAAAACCATCGTTTGCCCGCCGGCGCAAACTTCAAAAAAATACAAATTGAATTTGGCGGGCGACCTGACCCATGTTTGAATGGTAAGCAGGCTGGCCGCTTGGTGATCGGGGTGCGAGTCGATGGGCCAATGGGTGAAAACCATATCCGGCTTTTCGGCGCCGATCAATTGCCCCACATGCTGCCGGGCGTTACGGTTTACGATCGTATCACCATCGATCTGACCTACAAAAACCGGCCTGGCATTTAATATTTTACAGGCGTTGATAGCCTCCTGTTCTCGTATGCCCGCAGCCTCGTTGTTACTTTTCCCGGGTATGCCCGCCTCACCGGTCGTTAAATAAATAATGGCCACTTCGTGCCCGAGTTTTTCCAGCCTGGCCAGCGTTCCGCCGCAGCCGCTCTCCGGGTCGTCGGGGTGCCCGCCAACGCAAACAATTTTTTTTCTGGTTGCGGCTGTGGTTTTGCTCGCGCTTAATATTCCCGGCAAGGTAAGCAACCCCAACCCGGCCGCTGTATTTTTAACAAACTGCCGGCGTGTATTGGTTATAGAACTCATGATAAATAATTGGTTTGACTAAGTTAGCGATTATGGCGAATCAGTTCGTGCCTTTTATAACGCCTTGCGTAACATAGTTTCCGGTTTTTTATCTTAATAATAGTTAGTTTTATTGCTGTATAATATATACCATGATTATGCGATATTTTTTATGCTTTTTATGTCCGCCACTAGCTATATTAACTACCGGTAAGCTGGGTTCAATGCTGTTAAATATTATCCTGACTATATTTTTATGGGTACCCGGTATCATCCACGCTATCCTGGTGGTAAACAAATATTACGAAGACCGCCGTCACAGGGAACTAATGAGAATGACGCGCAGAAGCTATTGATTATGGAAAATATTCCCTTCCAGGTGATCGACTGGGATCATATCGATAAAACGGAGTATCCGGGTATAACCGGAACAGCCTTTTGGCAAACCCTTCAATATAAAGGTCTACGGTTAAGGGTTGTTGAATATAGCAAAGGCTACCTTGCCGACCATTGGTGCCAAAAAGGGCATATTGTACACTGTCTTGAAGGCGCGTTTACCACAGAGCTCAAAAGCGGTGAAATTTTCCAACTCACCGCAGGAATGACCTACGTCGTTTCGGATGAATTGAGTTCTCACCGTTCCGCCACCGAAACAGGGGTTAAACTGCTCATCGCAGATGGCGATTTTTTGAAGCCGGTGTAAACACTACCATTCCGCCCGCCCGGCGGCCTGTATTCATCCGCGTGTCTAATCAACGGCTATCTCCCGGGTTTGCTCAATATCCCGTGACGATGTGCCGGCCAGTAATTTATATTTTCCCGGCTCTACAATCCATCTTTTACCTTTAACATCGTAGTAAGCCAAATCTTTAACAGGGATGGTTAACTTAACGTCAGCCGTTTCGCCGACTCCTATTTTTATTTTTTTAAATGCTTTTAACTCTTTTTCAGCACGCCCTACAGCTGAACCTTCCTTGCTGATATACAACTGCACCGTTTCCTTGCCGGCGTATTTCCCGGTATTTTTAACCTTCAGGCTGGCAACGATGTAATCAGAAGGCTTATAGCTTTTTTTATTAGTAAACAAGCCTGAGTATTTATAAGTGGTGTATGATAAGCCATAGCCAAAGCAATAAAGCGGTTCTATTTTTTTGGTGTCGAACCAGCGGTAGCCAACCAGGATGCCTTCTTTATATTCTTCCTCCAAATTTTGGCCGGGATAAGCATCCAGTGCGTGTGCGGGCGAATCTTTAAGCGAGGCCGGAAAAGTAAACGGTAGTTTGCCCGAAGGGTTAATTTTGCCCATCAACACATCAGCAAGTGCATTCCCGTTTTCCGAACCGTTATACCACGACCAAACTATGGTATGGTTGTTTTCCTTGATCTTGCCAATATCGTATGGCGCGCCGCCGATAACCACTACTATAGTGTTTGGGTTCGCTGCTGTAACGGCATCAACTAAAGGCTGCTCGTTAAAAGGTAGCTCCAGGTTAGGCCGGTCGCGGCTCTCGCTTTCATAATCGCGGTTACCGCCGATAAATAAAATAGCCATATCCGATGTTTTTGCCGCGGCAACAGCCTGCTCCATAAGCTCGGAATTAAGGTTCGGCGCTTCCTGCATCGCGTTTCTTCTTGGCTGCCTGTAAACCCCCGAATAACCCTGCGCATATTTTATTGTAACTGAATTTCCTAACCGATTTTTTAGTCCCGCCAGGGCCGTTACTTCATAGCGAGCCTTTACGCCTGCCCCGAAACCACCAAGATGAAACGTATGGGTGGCGTTATCCCCGATCACAGCGATGCTTTTTATCGACGAAGTATTTAAAGGCAATAAATGCTTTTCATTTTTGAGCAGCACGATCGACTCGCATGCAATATCATAAGCTGTTTTGCTGTGTGCAGGCGTGTTAATGCTTCCCGCAGGCTGGTTTTGGCTCAGTGAGGTATGGTAAATTACCCATAGCAACCTGTGAACCTTTTCGTCGATCACTTTCATGCTCACTTTGCCGTCTTTCACCGCTTTCAACAGCGGGTTGGCAAAATAATAGTTATCGTATGGCGGGTTTGAGCCCATTTCCAGGTCGAGGCCATGATTGGCGGCGTCAACCGTGCTGTGTGTACCGCCCCAATCGCTGATCACTGCCCCTTTAAACTTCCATTCGCCTTTTAGAATCTGGTTAAGCAAATACTCATTTTCCGAGCAATATACCCCGCGTACCTTATTGTAAGCCGACATGATGGTCCAGGCATTGCCTTCAGTGATGGAAGCTTTAAACGCCGGTAAATATATTTCGCGCAGGGCGCGCTCATCCACCTCAACATTTATGCGCCCGCGCTCAATTTCCTGGTTGTTTACCGCGTAGTGTTTTACGCAAGCCGCTACGTGCTGGCTTTGTATCCCCTTTACAGATTGTACCGCCAGCCGCGCATTTAAAAATGGATCTTCGGAATAATATTCGTAAGTGCGCCCGCAGAGCGGGGTACGGCAAATGTTAAAGGCAGGCGCCAGCATAACAGTTTTTCCGCGTTTTTTTGCCTCTTCGCCCATATCATGCCCATACCGGTAAGCCAATTCCGGGTTCCAGGTGGCAGCTAACGCCGATCCGTTTGGGAAAAAAGTGGCCGAGTCGGTTGTCAGGTTCGCCGATCCCCAGCCCGGTTTTACATCCTCGCGGACGCCCAAAGGGCCGTCATCCGTCATGATCTCCGGTATACCAAGCCGCTTCACTCCTCCTGCTGAAAATATACCGTTTGCATGCAGCATGGATATTTTTTCTTCCAGCGTCATTTTTTTTATAACGGATTCAATTTTTACTTCTGTCCGATCAACTTTCCTGGTTTGGGCAGTTACGCTAAAGGCTGCGATCAAAAAAAAACAGCATAAGAAGCATCCTGGTAATTTAATTTTCATGGCGGGGGTATGGTTGGTTAATAGGTTCACACTGGGTAGTGTATTTTTGACACAATTTAAAACTAATTTTTGATTAGGGGAAATTATGTTAACATCGTATCAGGTTTTGCTAAATTAGTGTATGCCAAATATTTAAAGGTGTATACCCATCATGTAATAATATTTGATTAGTAGCAATAAGCTGTTATTTGTTTTTCGTATTGCACAATAGTTGCTAACTGTGCTGGTTGCGTCCCAACTGTGAATAGACATATACGCGTACTCATTCAACAATCCTACGTCATTATTTATAATTAATCTATCTGCGATATGTTGCGTATAAGGACGAGCAGTTACGAGCTGTAACCGGTTTCATATAATCTTAAAATTCTCGCAAACGTTGTAATCGGCTCTATTTCTTCCAGCAAAATTATACGTAATATTGCCTGATGGGGTTTTTAAATGTCGCGGAACTCGGTAAGCTGCATTTTCATGAATATGGCAGTGGCACTAAGGCAATGCTGGCTTTTCATGGCTATGGCATGACCGGCAAGCAGTTCCATGTTTTAGAAAACTCCGTATTGCAGCACTATCATATCTACGGTTTCGATCATTTTTTTCATGGAGAGAGCGAACTGAACGGTTGGAGTGAAAGCAAAATCCTTGGCGGTATGCCGCGCGAAATGGTACGCCTGTATGCAGAAGAATGGTTCAAAATTTACGGCATGCAGCGTTTTTCAGTGATGGGCTATTCCATCGGCGCTAATTTTGCGCTCCTGCTTGTTGAAGAATATCCCGAGCTGATTGATGAGATAATTTTATTGGCTCCGGATGGTATTTCCAGTTTTAAGGGTTTCGATATCCTAACCGGCCGGCCTTTGGGCAAGCTGCTTTTCAGAACTGTTACGAAAAGTAAATGGCTGGCACCATTCATTTTGCGGCTACTGAAAAATACCACTATCATCGACGATAGCCTGTATAGAATAGCTCACAGCGAAACCGATACGCTTAAAAAACGGCTGGACGTTTATTATACGCTGAACCTGATCCGCCACCTGAAGCCCGATGTAGAAAAGGTTGCTGTTCTTATCAATGATTACAAAATAAAATGCACGCTGGTCTTTGGCAGGCATGATCAGCTTTTTCCCAAGGCGTCGGCAGCAGCTTTTATAAAGACCCTGAATGATGCCGATGTCCGCGAAGCGCCGTTCGGCCATTGGTTAGTAACGGCTAATTTAGATGAATACTTAGCAGATACTCGCCGCTTCAAAGAAAGTGGTCTTAGTAGGAAATGAATGGCAAAATTTATATTGTAGCTTTACCTTATGATACCCGCCCGCCGCGTAACACTATTCAGCAACTGGTTCGCGATGTATATGCGATTTCGGATGCGTTCCTATTTTAACCGGTTGGTGGTGTCGCCATTTATGCCAAGGGAGGGGCATTCCATTTTATTACTTTGCAATCATTTTAGCTGGTGGGATGGTCTTTGGGGAAACTACCTGGCCTACTGGCACCTAAACCGAAAGCTGTATATCATGATGCAGGAGGACCATCTGCAAAAAAGAATGTTGCTGAACCTGTTCGGCGGATTTTCCATCAACCGTAGTTCGCGCGCAATGATCGAGTCGCTTCAATATGCAGCCAATTTGCTTAACAACCCGGAAAATTTAGTAGTGGTATTTCCGCAGGGAAAATTGATATCCAATCATACAACTGAAATAGAAGTGGAACGGGGCATTGAATTATTGATTAAAAATATCAAAGGTCCTTGTCAGATCATTTACTCGTGTGCGTTGATCGACTATTTTGAAAGCCTCAAACCTTCTGTATTTTTTCACTTGTTTGATTGCGGGATAGTCGGCAAAACATCTTTTGCAAAGCTTACCCAACAAATAAACGAATTTCACCGGCAGGCATTAAAAGACCAGATCAATGTTGAGCATTAACAGCGGTTAGTAATCAATATATTAAAAGACAGTGGCTCGAGAGATCAATAGGATATAATAATCGTGATTGATATGCAGGAAAATTAATATCGTACTTTGCTTACTGCCCGATCCTTTTTAACCCTGCCGTCGCGTCGTTATTTATATCGGTTTGAAATTGATGACCCCTCATGCTAAGCGCTTCGTTGTAGTATTCGCCGGCCTTTTTGTAATCTTTCCGGTCCTCATAAATTTTGCCGGTGCTGAGGGCTGCGTTGGCCGCATAGTAATAATGCGTTTTTTTACCCAGGTCTATGGCTTTTTGGTAATAGTTGAGAGCATCGTTTAATCGGTTAGTTCTATCGTAAACCCTGCCCATGCGGTAAAAATAATCGATTCTATCGCGCAGCAAACGCAAGTCAGTTTCGGCGGCCTGCAGCGCAGTTGATGCTTTGGCATAATACCCGCCATCGAAGTAAAGCCTTGCTTTCAGCAGGGCGATATTGGGTCGTGAATCATTCGCCTCGCTTAGCGCCAGCTGGTCTTTTTCATCTGAATCTGAGCCTTTTGTTTTAACCATCTTCAGATAGTATTGGTACTTCTCCTCGTCGTTTTGTAACAGGTAATAATAACCGATTTTGAGATACGAATCTTTGATGTAATTGGTTCCCTTAAATTCCCTTATATATTCAAGCAAACCGGCAGGATTTTCCAATTTGCTTAGTTTAGCGCAGCCGAGCATATAATGCATCGCAGGGACATTTATATACCCCCCCGACTTCGGCGCGGCTTCGATATAAGCGATAGCGTCGTCGTTATGTCCGGTTTTGAAAGCAACCACGCTCTGCAGGTATGCCTTCAGCAAGCTGCCCTCGTCCACGCCTTGTAAGTAGCCAATTAGTTTTTGATAGTCGCCCAGTTTATGCAAAACGTTGATATCAACCGTGCAGATAAAAAACACCACCTCATTGTTCATGAAGCTGTAATTCGTCTTTTGCAGCGCGGTTCGTACATCCTCCAGCTGTCGTAAACCGGTCAGGGTATTGCCGCTCATCCCAAAAAAACGTGTCACACCCCTAAGGTTGGCCGGTATCGAACCAAAGAGGACGTTTACTAATGCGAGGTCTATTTTGTCAGGCAAAAAATCCGGGTATTTTTCAATATTGTCCTTCACAAGCCCATTCGCTCTTCTGGCATCCAAACCCGACGACACATAATCGCCAAATTTGGCCTTTAAAAATGCCCACTGCAAATACACCTGCGCTTGCGCATAACGATAATAAGGCGAATTGCTGTTGTTATCTTCCAGTGCGGATATTCGGGCCGATCTGTTATCCTTCAACCGCTCATACTCGTTTTTATCCTCGGATGCAAGCAGACTGAAATAATCGATATAGTTCTCGAGCAGTATGACAATGCCATTCTTGGGTGATTGCTGTTTTTCCTTTTGCAGGATGGCCCTCGCTTCACTCATCTTCAGGCTCATGATGGCATGGTATGCGTCGATGCAATTGGCGTCGAAACTAAAATCAGCCCGGGCAGGTAAGCGCCAGATAAGTAGCAATAGAACTACAGGCAGGCATTTTTTTATCATTGCGCCAAAGATATTGAAAACATTTTATTAGGTGTGGCGCATACGTAAATGTATACCCGGCTACTTAAAATTCCTTCCTTTATGAAAAGCGTCTTTTATCCTTGCTTCCTCAATTTGTCCTTTATTTGATCCCTCCCGACCGGTTCGTTCATCTGCACGTGATAATGTAAGCACCGGCAAATTCTCATCACCGGCAGGGGTAAGCCCGCGCAACAACCGGGTTAAGTTAAAACAGCGCTTCACAATAACATGGATCACCTCGCCCTCAATTTGAACTTTTCCTTCCACCATCAGCAGGCGCGCCTGCAGTATTTCCTTACGGTTGCTCTCAAAAACCTTTTCCCAAACCACCAAGTTCGAAAAACCCGTTTCATCCTCGATGGTAATAAATATAATACCCTTAGCGGTGCCTGGTCGTTGGCGTACCGTTACCAAACCTGCCACCTTTACCGGGTCGCCATCCTTAAGCAACGGCAGGTGGCCTGTGGCCGTAACATGCAGCATTTCCAGTTGCGTACGCACAAAACTAACCGGGTGCGCTTTTAAGGATAACCCGGTGGCGGCATAATCCTGCACCACGTGTTCTGCCTGCGTCATAAATGGCAAAGTGATCTGCATTTCGCGGGCACTCTCCGATGGCTGACCGGCAAACAAACCGATCGGTTTATCGCTCAGCGCGGGTACTTCCCATAAAGCTTCGCGGCGGTCGAGACTCAACGAGCGGAACGCGTCCGCATCGGTCAGCTTTTCAATAGCGGCCTGCGGTACGCCGGCATCGCTCAATTGATTTATACTGGTGTAGCCTGTCTTTCGACCTGAGATCAATAGCTGCATATCAGCCTCACTCAATCCCTTAACCTGCCGAAATCCTAATCGTACCGCATAATATTTTCCATCTTTTTCCTCGAGGGTATTATCCCATAGTGAATGATTTACATCAACGGGACGCACCACAACCCCATGCTTTTCCGCATCGATCACGATCTGTGCCGGCTGGTAAAAGCCCATCGGCTGGCTGTTCAATAAAGCAGCAGCAAAAACATCGGGGTAATGATACTTAAGCCACGACGAAATATATACCAGGTGCGCAAAACTATACGCATGGCTTTCGGGAAAACCGTAGCTGCCAAAACCTTCAAGCTGTTTAAAAACACGTTCGGCGTATTCCTCTTTATATCCGTTTGCTGTCATGCCGGACACCAGCTTTTTCCGAAACTCGCTTACAAGCCCTTTGGCTTTAAAGGTTGCCATGCTTCTGCGCAACTGATCGGCTTCAGCGCCGGTAAAGCCTGCGGCAACCATCGCTATTTCCATCGCCTGTTCCTGGAAAAGCGGTACGCCCAGCGTCCGGCCCAATATATCTTCAAGTTCTTTAGATGGATAGTCTATGGGATCTATACCATCACGTCGCCGCAGGTAGGGATGCACCATATCGCCTTGTATCGGGCCGGGGCGTACGATCGCTACCTCGATCACCAGGTCATAAAACTCTCTTGGCTTCAGTCGCGGCAGCATAGACATTTGCGCCCGGCTTTCAATCTGGAAAACCCCAAGCGTATCCGCATGGCAGATCATCTCATAAACATCCCGATCGTCCTGGGGTACATTGGCCAATGTCAGGTCGAGGTTATAATGTTGCTTTGCAAGCTCAAACCCTTTGCGGATACAGGTGAGCATTCCCAGGCCCAGCACATCCACCTTTAAAATACCGAGCGCTTCCAGGTCGTCCTTGTTCCACTCTAACTGGGTGCGGCCTTCCATCCGCGCGTTCATCACGGGGCAGATATCAGATAGTTTGCACTGCGTAATTACGAACCCACCCGTATGCTGCCCCAATTGCCGCGGGAAACCCATCAATTGGTCAGTTAGCTCCAGCACTTTACGCAGGTGAGGATCGTCCGGGTTTAACCCCTGCTCAATAATGCGCTGCCGGTCAAATCCGTCGTCCGAAAAATCCCAGATAGCGCCCGATACCCGCTTGATCGTATCTTCCGACAGGCCCATGGCCTTACCCACATCGCGAATGGCGCCTTTATGCCGCTCCTGCGTTACGGTGGCAACAATCGCTGCATGCTCCCGCCCATAGGTTTCGTATATCCACTGGATGATCTCTTCCCGGCGTTCATGCTCAAAATCAACATCAACATCGGGCCACTCTTCCCGCGAATCCGACATAAAACGCGAAAAAAGCAGCCGCGATTTGGTTGGGTCGACCGGCGTTATACCCAGGCAAAAACAAACCGTACAGTTAGCCGCCGAACCCCGTCCCTGGTGCAATATGCCCAGTTCTTCCGCCTTGTTGGTGTATTCATGTATCCGCAAAAAATAGGGCGCCAGTTTACGCCTTACAAAAAAAGCGAGCTCAAAATCGATCTGCTTGCTTACCTTTTTTGGGATTTTTTCTCCATATACTTTCCTGGCCCCGGCCCAGGTATGGCTGGCCAGGTGTTCGTCTGCCGTACGTCCGTCGGGGCTGATCCATTCAGGCTCAAGATATTTTAACGTATCCAGCGAGAATTGGCATGCTTGGGCGATTTCCTGTGTACGCGCCAGTGCATCGGGATATTTTAGAAACAAGCGATCTAATTCAGCCAGCGGTTTCAGGTATCTTTCCGCATTGGCGTACAGCCGAAAACCTGCATTATGGATCGTGCACTTTTCACGTACGCAGGTAACTACGTCTTGCAATTCTCTTTGCGCAGGTTCATGATAATACACGTCATTGGTCACCACCAACGGCACTTCCAATTGCGATAGGCGGTAAAGCCGCTTTTCATCATCCCCACTGTATGATCGTGTTGCGGCCAGGTAAAGATCCGCACCAAACGCTGCCCGGTATTCTTTTAAAACATTTTTAAAATCAGCATCAAAATCAAACCGGCTATTTAAAGATGTGGGCGGCACGGCAATAAATTTAATGCCCTGTTTATGATCATATACATCTTGTTTATACAGATCGCATTGGCCTTTTTCGGTACGCAGGTTGCCCTTGCTCAGCAAAGCGCAAAGCCGCCCCCAGGCATTAATATCAGTAGGATAAGCCAACAGGCTTGGACCATCTGCCAGGTCGAGCCGGCAGGCGGGTATGATTTTAAAATTTAGCGCTTTAGCGGCCTGGTGCGCGCGTACAACGCCGGCTACGCTATTACGGTCGGTAATGGCAATTTTTGTATAGCCTAAATCGGCAGCACGGTTCACCAGTTCCTCGGGGTGCGAGCCGCCGCGCAGGAAGCTGAAATTGCTCGTCACCTGTAGCTCCGCGTAATCCATATTTATGCAAAAAAACCATGTATAAACCATTCACCAGGCTCACCTTCAGCATAATGCCCCGAACGAAAAAGCCAGTAACGCCGGCCTTCGCGGTCCTCCACCTGGTAATAATCACGATGTGATCCTTCCTCCAGCCACCACTCGCGCTCAATCCGTTCAGGCCCGTCTGATCTTCTAATGTGATGCGTCTCATTTTTATAAGTAAACACCATAGGCGGGTAATCAGGTATCGGGGCACTCACCTTGATGCGTTCGGGCTTTGGCAGTAATAATGCTGGCCTCGGCCTGCCTGTTCGCCAGGTGGTTTGAGGTTTTTCTTTAAGCGAAAGAGCCAGCTTGGTGGATCGTTCGGGCCAGTAATGTTCCTGCGGCAGGTAACGATGAATATTGGCTGCACCGATCTTATTTGCCAGCTTATCCAGCAGTTCCGCTAAAGCGGTATCCTCAAGTCCGCACTCTTCCGGCGACCAAAGCGCTTCCTGTTCAGGCGAAACGTCCTCTATTTTTGGCGCCTCCATCGTAAAAAGCTCAATACCCAGGTCGGGTTCAAGCAGCGGTATTTTCAGTTCAAATAATTTAAATAAGTGACTAATATTGTGCGTAGCCCGGTTGGTGCCGATATCCGCCTGTATGATTTGTCCGTCTAATCTGTATCCTTTTAAAATAGCGGTTCGCAGCCCCTTGCCCTCGCCCTGTAACCGCAGGCAAAGATTTTCAAGTAATGTTTTGATGGCGATTTCAATACCTGTAGCAGTGCGGATAGGTTCCAGGCAAGGCAGCCGCTCCGAAAACGGCTCGGGGGGCTGCAACAGCTGCAATGGCTCTTCTTCGTTGCCTAAAGCCTGGTCGAGCCGCAGCAAAAATCCCTGCCCGAAACGCCGGCGCAATACCGACCGACCTATACCTATAAAACTTTCGATCCGATAAAACCCAAGCTTTTGCAGGCGCTCCAAAATAACAGGCTCCAAACGTAGTGCCGCGGGCGGTAACGATAGCAGCGCGTCCGTGTGCCTTGCCGATTCAATGATGGGCTTAACCTTTGCAAATCGTGCCACCGCCCAGGCCGTCCCTACCGTGTCTGCCATTGCGCCCCGTACATCATATCCCTTGCTTCTTAACCGGGTAACGATCTCCTTTAAATATCCCCGCTCCCCGCCCCATAAATGCGCGCAACCCGAAATATCCAGGATTAAGCCGTCGGGCAGATCAACCGCGATCAGCGGCGAATAACGGATGCACCATTCACCCAATGCTTGCAGCAATTTGGCTGATTTGCCTGGAATGTCGTCTATTACCTGAAGGTCCAAAACGATCGCTTTGGCATCGGCGGCCGCCATTCCGGCTGTTATTCCCTGTACCTCTGCCAAAACATTCGCAGCTGTTACGACCATTCGCCCGCGAACGGGTGCCACAAAAACAAACGGCGCGTCTTTTAATTCCGGCCGGCGGAACGTCAGCCAATCCGTCGTCAAATGACGGAACCAAAGTGAAAGAAAACGCTTGCTCATATTTCACTACCCGGCTATCTGCATTTCGTGTAACTTCCTGATCTTTATTTCCTTCCCGGCGGATGCAAAATTTTCTTCTACCATCAGCTTTTCTTCAACCGGTACAAAACGACCCTCCATCCATTCCAGCTTCCAACTACCCGGACTACCGTTACGTACCCGCAGCAGCTCTGCCTCCCAGCGAGGAAACCCTACACCCGGTAACTCATATTCTGTTTCACTCGGCAGGGAGGTAATTTGCCAGCGGGCCACACAGGTTGTGGCGCCCAGCTTACGCGGATCATTACGCAGCAGGAATCCCGTCACCCTGCTGCTTTCAACTGCCAGCTGCAAACGCCGGGATTGCGCAAAGCTGATCTCGCGCACCTCGGCTACCACCGCTGCAAGGCCCTCACATTTTAAGGCCTCTTCCATCGCCCAAAGTATGTCTTTTTCCCGCTGCAGATCGATAAATATCACCCGGTGGGGCTCCATATCAAAAGCCACTAAGGCTGGAGGGAAAAGTTTTCTCGATATGCTGATCCACAAACATGCGCCTTCCTGCTTCATCAACAAGCCCAACAACCCTGCCATTAAACCGCTCGTTGCTGCGGCCTGCCCGGGCGTTGGGCATATCATTTCGTGGATGGTGCCGGTTGGAAAAACACCGTTGGGGAATGCGGATTCTAAAGGCCCCAGTCCAATACCTTTGGCCTGGTCCGTAACGGGCGGGGTAAAACCCTGCCATTGCAAAATATCCTTTTGCAGCCGGCTGATGATCGCTTTTTTGGTGTCCCGCATAAGGTGTAATTCAACTTCGCCAAAATGGGACAGCAAATATAATGCTAAAAATATTAGTATTCAAATGGCTGCAGAATAAAATATTTGAATTGAAAAACCGGGAACGAGAAAATAAAGTGGCATCAATAATTGCTTTTTCAAAACAACATCAATTTTATGCTGGTCGAGGGTAGCGCCGCAGATAAATACCGATAAATAAGGATGGCTTTTTTCATAGTGCAAATTATGAAATTTAAGTTATTCTCCACTTAGCGCGAGTTCCCGGCCAGGTAATCATACAAATTACAATCTTATTATGTCCCGCAGGCGCCTTTGTGCTTTAGTTCGCACACCTTAGGAAACCTGCGAGATTCGAGAGGATAGCATATCCGGACTAACGTGGGGACGCGTTTTACTTTTACGGTAGGTGTCATTATTGTGCTAAATATATTTTACTTGAATATTCTAATTCATCTAAAATATTATTGTCAAAGTCAAATTTGATTAAAGTCCAGCTATTTTGAGGCTTATAGAATATAAAAGTAAATCTTAGAGGGTAGTATTTATATTTACCAAGATAGCTAAATAACACTAACCCATTTCCCGCATTTTTTTGTGCTACTTGTTCAAAACCAACAAGATCGCCAACTTGCACTTTTATAGAATCGAGTTTGTTTTTCATATTGTCCAAACCTGTTATAGATGTATTTGTGCTGGAAATATAATCTATTGCTTTTTGAACACCTTCATTCTTATACTTATTAAAAAAACTGTTTATATAATTTAACGGCTCTTTAAGGTCCGACTGTTGAATTGTTGTCTTTTCAATCTTTGTTTGAGTTTGAGAATTACAGGAAGTAAGACTAATAATGCTAAGAAGTAAAATCAGTAAAAACGTTTTCATACGGGACTTCGGTTTAAATAATATGACTATTGGAGTGACTTTCACTTCAGTCGCGATAAATTTGGAACCTCCACTAGGGTCTGAAAATCTGTTTATTGTTCCTATCAAAGGTAATAGATTTCTATATTCAGAGGAAGAATAAAAACTTTATACAATAGTCGTCTTTTTATTTCCCCACAGGTCTTTCGTCTAGTATTCTCCGGGCATGACGCATTGTGCTTTAAAATTATAAAAACTTTCCAACCCTCTTTACCGCTTGCGGTAGAGAGGGATCAAACGCAGCGATGATCGGGTGAGTCAACTCTGCGCATGCGCCCTCTCCAAAAACCCCCATCTTTTGATTAAAATGCTCAATGTTAAATTTACATTTAATTGCTTAACTTTAACTTCGTTATAAACCGGTCGGCTGACCATTTCTTTTTATGAGGCGAAAGTTTTATCTGCTGGGGCTTGTGTGTGCCGGATGTATTGTATATGCCATCCAGGCCTGCAACCGTTCGGCATCGGGCCAGAATATCGCCGACGAGATCCCCGACACCCTAAGCTATAACTTTAATGTCCGCCCCATCCTTTCCGATAAATGCTATAAATGCCACGGCCCCGATGCCAACAAGCGTCAGGCCGGCCTGCGGCTCGACCAGCCTGAAAGTGCCTATAAAGCTTTGCGCGATAACCCGCATGCCCATGTGCTGACGCCCGGCAGCCCGGAAATGTCGGAGCTGTTTCGCCGGGTATCTACCAACGATACCGCCGATATGATGCCCCCGGCAAATTCAGGCCTCAGAAGGTTAAGCCCTCATGAGCTGGCGATCATAGAAAAGTGGATAAAGCAGGGCGCCAAATTCGAGAAACACTGGGCATTTGTACCGCCAAAGTCATGGCCTGTGCCATCTGTTATAAATGCATCGTGGCCAAAAAACGAGATCGATCATTTTATCCTGCATAAGCAGGAACAATATGGCCTGGCCCCCAACCCCGAGGCCGATAAGGAACGCCTGCTAAAACGCGTGACCCTCGACCTGACCGGCCTGCCGCCGACCATCGAAATGATGGATAAATTTTTAGCCGACAAAAGCCCCAATGCCTACGAAAAAGTGGTGGATGAGCTGATGAAAAGCCCTGCCTACGGCGAAAAAATGACCCTGCACTGGCTCGATGTTGCACGCTATGCCGATTCGCACGGTTATCAGGACGATAATTACCGCACGCAATGGCCCTGGCGCGATTGGGTGATCCACGCCTTTAACGAAAACCTGCCCTATGATAAGTTCGTGACCTGGCAGCTCGCCGGCGACCTGATGCCCAACGCGACCAAAGAACAATTATTGGCCACCGGTTTTAACCGCAACCATAAAATCACCGAAGAGGGCGGCGTGATCGACGAGGAATACCGCGTCACCTACGTTACCGATCGTACCAATACCTTTGGTAAAGCTTTTCTAGGCGTTACCATCGAGTGCGCGCATTGCCACGATCATAAGTTCGACCCGTTTTCGCAAAAGGAATATTACCAGCTGTTCTCATTTTTTAACAGCGTAAAGGAGCCGGGCATACAATCCACCGT
>Ga0134126_10002813_pt1 | contig 21875 bp, 23 predicted proteins | sample KB31752_FD_96881 | JGI IMG/M metagenome (GOLD analysis project Ga0134126, IMG submission 96881) | Terrestrial soil microbial communities with excess Nitrogen fertilizer from Kellogg Biological Station, Michigan, USA - KB3-175-2 | ecosystem: Environmental > Terrestrial > Soil > Unclassified ... | reverse complement strand
GGCCTTGCTCCCCGTGACCGCGAGTTGCACGGCTGCGTTGAGGATGTTCGTCGCGGTGCCGGGAACTTCCGCCGCCAGAATCTGGGTGGCGAGCTGCAGCAGGACGTAGCCTCGCTGGCTGGTGGGCGTCGCCAGAATGCTGCCGGCCATCGGCACGGCACATTTTTCATAAGCAGCGGCGATTTCCTGGTCGGTGCGGTTGGGCGCGAGAATGGCCAGCTCGCGCACGATAGGCAGCGCTTTGGGTACGAGCTCGGCCGCGCGGTTGAGCGCCGCTTCGGCTTGGCCCGAATGGAAGAATTGGACGATCTTCCGGATGAGATTCGTTAGTAGTGGCATTGTGCTCCTTTGAGTTTTTTGTCGAGCCGCCGGCGGGTTCATCCGCGCTTGATCGGCGGCTCGCCTAAGGGCGGAAGTTGCGATAAACCAGGGCTCCGTTGAGGCCGTAGCCGATCAGACGGTCGTACCAGTGCGGTTTCGTGAGACGGTTGATGTTCGCCGCCGTACCCGCTACGTTGGTTCCGATAGATTGCCAGGTCGTCAGCATCGCGGGCACGGCGCCGCGAAAGTCCACGGACGTTTGCGCAAAGTTCTGACTCGCTGTTTCGAAGCTTTTGCTGGCCCCGACGTAGCGATTGAAGACACAATCGGGATTGTGGTCGCAATCGAGGAAAAGCGGAAGCGCGTCATCCACCTGCGCCGCGATGGCGGCGGAACGGTCCAGGGTAGGTTTGAGATCGGTTTGTAGAGTGGTGACGGTTTGGAGGGCGAGATCGGCGCGCGCCAGCGAGTCGCCGATCCGGCGGTCGGCAGTCTCGCGGATGCGGTCAACTTCCGCAAGCGTATCGGTGCGGATCGCGGAGGCCTGGCGGTCGGCACGGACGAGCAGATCCCGGCGAGTGGCGGCGAGCTGACGATTCAGGTCCGCGCGCGCGGCTTCGATTTCGATGGGTACCTGTCCCACCGCGTTCGTCGCGGTTCGGATCAGAACGCAGATATATACTGCTGCCGCGGTCAAGGCTGCGAACAGCGTTGCAGCGAAGAAATTCCTTAGGTTTTGCATGATTTCTGCGATGGGGCCTCCTAAGCACAACGGTACTTACCGAAAGTGTCCGATTTCGGGAATTTAACGTGCTTTTGGTGGAAGGAAAGCAGATATAAAGCCGATCCGGCGGTGACTGAAGTGCGGAGTAAGGCGAAGGTACCTGCCGCGGGATCCTGCTGCGGCGGTGGACCCCACGCCGAAGTATCCACTGGCCCCCGCACGGCCACGGGACCGGCTGCTTTTCGCTAAACTGGAAGGAATCACCAGGAAAGCGATACTGAGCATTTGCAGCCGAAGCCGCCGAGTGTCATCGCCATCTATCCGGGATCGTTCGACCCGATTACCAACGGTCATCTCGATCTGATCCAGCGCGGCGCCAAGCTGTTCGATAAGCTCATCGTTGCCATACTGAGTAACGAAGGCAAGCAGCCGCTCTTCTCCGTCGAAGAGCGCGTGGAGATGCTGCACGAAGTGGTTCGCGTGTATCCCAACGTCGAGGTGGATTCCTTCGACGGCTTACTGGTGGATTACGCGGCTGCGCAATCGGCTACCGTGCTGTTGCGCGGCATTCGCGCCATCTCGGATTACGAGTACGAATTGCAGATGGCGCTCATGAACCGGCGGCTCCAACCGGGGATCGAAACGCTGTTCATGATGGCCAACGAGGCTTATTCGTTTATCAGCTCCCGCCTGATTAAAGAAGTATTCGGGTTGGGCGGCAATATCGGCGGGCTGGTGCCGCCTTCCGTAGAAGCGCGGCTGCACCGGCGGTTGGACAAGTTTACAAATAGAGGGGCATAAGTGAGCGCAATGCAAGCAGCAACTACGAACCGGATCGCGGAGAGGATTTCCTCCATCAGCGAATCGTCCACCATGAAGGTGGCGGCTGACGCTATGAAGTTGAAGGCCGAAGGTGTCGACATAGTCGATTTCGGCGCGGGGGAGCCGGATTTTCCGACCCCGGACAACATCAAGCAGGCGGGCATCCGTGCGATCGAAACGAACTTCACCAAGTACACGGCGGCGAGTGGGACGGCCGAGCTGAAACAGGCCGTTTGCGAGCGCCACGCCAAGGATTTCGGAACTGATTACAAGCCTTCGGAATGCCTGATCGGCGTGGGCGGCAAGCACGTCATCTTCAACCTCATGGAAGCGCTCGTGAACCCGGGCGACGAGGTGGTAATTCCGGTCCCGTACTGGGTGACGTATAAGGACGTGGTGAACTTCGCAGGCGGCAAGTGCGTCTTCGTCGACACCGACGAAAGCAAGGGCTTCACGTTGACGGCCGCCATGATCGAGCCGCACCTGACCGCGCGGACGCGGATGGTGATCATCAATTCGCCCTCGAACCCGAGCGGCGCGGTGCTGGACAACGCCGAGTTCGAGAAGATCTTCCGCCTGACGAGCGAGCGCGGCATTTACCTGCTGACCGACGAGTGCTACTGCAAGTTCCTGTACGACAGCGAGCCGTTTTCCATTGCGTCCATGAAGGGCGCTAAGGAAAGCGTGGTGGTGGCCGGGTCGTTATCGAAGACGTATGCCATGACGGGATGGCGAATCGGTTTCGGGCTGGCGCCGGCGCCGATCATATCGGCGATGGGCAAGCTGCAGAGCCACTCCACGTCGAACCCGACGTCCATAGCGCAAAAGGCCGCGGTGGAAGCGCTGCGCGGTCCACAGGAAAGCGTGGGAGTGATGCTGGCGGAGTATCGCAAGCGCCGCGATTTCGTGGTGCAGCGGCTGCGGTCCATTCCCGGCGTCACATGCCAGGAGCCCCGCGGCGCGTTCTACGCATATCCCAATCTCGGCGTGGTGATCGGCAAAAACGGGATCCGCGATTCGGTGGTGCTCAGCGAACGGCTCCTGGCCGAAGGCCATGTCGCGGTGGTTCCCGGCGACGCGTTCGGGACGAATCACCATGTACGGATTTCATACGCCACGAGCATGCACGAGCTGGAGCGCGGGCTGGAGCGCATTCATCAGTTTGTCGTGAAGTACAGCTAAATGGCGGTGGTCCGGTTGCGCGCGTCGTTGCGCGAAAAAGTGTGGGGGCGGCGCAAGCTGTCCCCATGGTTCCCCGATGCGGCGGAGCCGGTCGGCGAAGCGTGGTTTCTGGCCGACGGCGAGGAACTGCCGCTGCTCGTCAAACTGCTGTTCACAAGCGACCGGCTGAGCGTGCAGGTGCATCCCGACGATGGCGAAGACGGTCCGCGCGGTAAGACCGAGATGTGGCACATTCTCGAAGCCGCGCCGGGCGCCACCATTGCGCTCGGCTTCCGGGAGCGGATTTCGCGCGAGCGTTTGGGCGAAGCGGTTCGCACGGGCGAAGTCGAAGAATTGCTGAATTGGGTGCCGGTGCGCGCAGGGCAGACATTCTTCGCGCCCGCGCATACGGTGCACGCCATCGGCGCGGGAATCGTGCTCTGCGAGATTCAGCAGAATTCCGACGTGACGTACCGGCTGTGGGATTACGGCCGGCCGCGGGAACTGCACGTGGAGCAAGCGCTGCGGGTAAGCGATTTGGGTGTGCACGGTGGAGCGGTCACGGGTCGCGAAATCGCGCCTGGAGTCGAGGAGTTGGTGCGGTGCCGGTTTTTTGAGACCGATCTCATGACTCTGGCAGCAGGGGAAACTCGCGCCCTGGAGCCGCGCACGTGCCATCTATGGATTTGCATTGAGGGCCGCGGTGAGATTGACGGCCAGAAATTCGTGGCGGGCGAGGTCTGGTGGATTCAGGGCTCAGGGACCCTGCGGGCAGCCGTCCCGTCGCGATTCCTGCGCTGCTTCGTTCCGCGGTAGGTACCGGTCTCCTGACCGGTACCAGGCGCGCAAAGCGCGACCGGGTCGAGCCAAGCGCCTAAATGAACGCGCGGACCAGAGCGTAGCCGCCGGTAACCAGTGCCACGAAGATGATCAGGGCGAGCAGCAGAGGCTTGGTTCCGGCCTGCTTGAGCTGTTGTGCCCGCGTCGCCAGACCGAGTGCGAACATGGCGGCGGAGAGCAGGACCGTGTCCACGTTGATGAGCGCCGAGCGAGCGTGTCCCGGAATTGCGATGAGCGATTGGACAGCGATCACGGCTCCAAACCCAACCACGAACCACGGAAACGCGATCTTTCGGGATGCACCTCGCGCTCGCACGCGGCCGACGATCAGTAGGACCGGCGCGAGCAGCAGTACGCGCAGCATCTTCGTGAGCACGGCCGTATCGCTGGCCGTCTGACTGACGGCGCGGCCGGCCGCCAGGGCTTGCGCAACCTCGTGCACCGTGGCTCCCGTGTAGATCCCGAAGTGCCGCTCGCTAAAGCCGGTGAGCGGATACAGCACGGGGTAGAGGAACATCGCCACGGTCCCGAAGACCACGACCGTGGCAACCGCAACGCTCACCTTGTGAGATTCGGTTTCGATCACGCGGTCCGTGGCGAGCACCGCGGCGGCTCCGCAAATTCCGCTCCCGGCGCTGACGAGGAGCGCAGTGTCACGATCCATGCCGAGGATTCGAGTGCCCAGCCAGTAGCCTCCCAGCAGGACGGTGGTGATCACGGTAACGTCCAGAAGGAGGGCGCGGGGGCCTAGCTTGACGATGTCGCCGAGAGTGAGGCGTAGTCCGTAGAGGATAATGCCGAGCCGCAGCAGTTTCTGCTGCGAAAACTTGAGCCCCGGGTGGACGCGCGCAAGTGCGGATTGCGGAACCGTGTTACCGAGTGCGATTCCGGCGACGATGGCGAGCGTGAGCGCGCTGAGCTGGAGTTTTCCGTTCCAGGAGAGCGTAGCCGATTCCCAGGCGGCGAGGCCGGCGGCCACGCAGAGCAATACTCCCACAACGAGCGGTCTATCGATTCGCGGCATAGCGGTCCGATGACAGACTAACCGCAGCGGCCTTATAAGTAAAACGGATAATATGGATATTCCTCTTTGAGAAAACCGATATGATCAGTTTGCGCCAGCTCGAGATTTTCGCCGCGATCAGCCAGGAGGGGAGCATCACCGCGGCAGCGCGGCGCATCGGCCTGTCGCAGGCGGCGGCAAGCCAGGCGCTGGCTGAGCTGGAGAATCAGTTGCAGCGCAGGCTCTTTGACCGGCACGGGCGCCGGCTGGTGGGCAATGCCGCGGGTCGCGATCTGCTGCCAGCGGCCAAGCGCGTGCTGGATCAGGTCCGCGATATTGAGACGGGCGAGGGCCGGCAGCCCGCGCGCTTGAATCTCTTTGCCAGTTTGACGGCGGGGAATTACATGCTGCCTGCGCGCATCGCGGCATTTGCGCGGCGGCATCCGGCAGCCGAGTTCCGGGTGAAAATCGGCAACACCGAACACGTGGTGGAAAGCCTCCTCAGGTTTGAGAGCGACGCCGGGTGGATCGAAGGCCTGGCCGACCATCCGCTGCTGGCGCGCTTCCCGTGGCGCGACGATCGCCTGGCCGTTATCGCCAAGCCGGGCCACCGGCTGGCGGGCAAGCGCGCGCTCCCGGCGGCTCTGGAAGGCGAGCGCTGGGTGTTGCGAGAGAAGGGCTCGGGCACGCGCGAGGTGTTCGAAGAGGCAATCCGCGGCAAGTTCGGATTGCTGCGCGTGCCCATCGAGCTCGGCGGCGTGGGAGCGATCAAGCGGGCCGTGATGGCGGGCGCGGGACTGGCCTGTATCAGCGAATCGGCCATCGAGCCGGAGTTGAAGAGCGGGCAACTGCGAAGGGTGTATACGCCATGGCTGGATTTGCGGCGGCCCATCACGGTGCTGGTGCACCGGCACAAGTACCTCGACGCCGGGTTGCGCGGATTCCTGAAATTCTGCGGGGTCGCCGCGTAATAGAATGGAGCCAATGAAGTCCGCAATTCTGTTTCTGCTTGCCGGGGCGGCGTTCGCCCAGGTAAAGATCACGCCCGGTCCGGATAAGATCGCCATCGAGATCCATGGCCGGCCGTTCGGCGATTTTTACGTCGCCGGAAAGGACGTGACCAAGCCGTACCTGTGGCCGCTGCGCGCGGCAACGGGCACTTACGTCACGCGGGCGTGGCCGATGGAGGACGTCGACGAAGAGAAGTCGATCGTGAAAAAGGACCACCAGCATCAGCGCGGCATGTGGTTCGCCATCGAGAAGCTGAACGGTCTCGACTTCTGGAACAACGAAGCGTCATACAAGACGCCGAATCGCGGCAAGATCGTGCTGAACAAAGTGGTCGGCACAAAGAGCGGCGCCAGGCAGGGGTCGATCACCGCCACGTTCGATTGGACCAATCTGGAAGGGCACAAGGTGCTGACCGAGACGCGCACCATGACGTTCTATGATGAGCCGGATCGCCGGACCGTCGACGTTGACATCACGCTCGACCCGGTCGAAACGGTGAAGATCGAGGACAGCAAGGACAGCGGTTTCGCCATCCGGCTGCGGCCGGTGCTGCAGGAGGACCACGGCACCGGACACATAACCAACGCCGACGGAAAGACCACCGAAAAAGAAGTATGGGGCAAGCCGTCGAATTGGTGCGACTACTCCGGAGAGATCAACGGCGAGAAGGTGGGAATCGCGATTCTGGACAATCCGGCGAATCCGGGGCATCCGGTGCGGTGGCATGTGCGAGCGTATGGATTATTCGGAGCGAATGCGTTCGGCCAAGGTGTCTTTGAGAGCGCCAAGAATGCTCCAAAAACAGACATCACACTGAATGCCGGGCAGAAAGTGCGCTACCGCTACCGCGTGATCATTCATCCGGGAGACGTCAAAACCGCCGATATAGCAGCCGCCTGGACGAAGTACACAGCCGCAAAGTAAAAGCCGCAATGTTTTATCGGCGTTAATCTGCGTTCATCTGCGTCCCACAATCCTAAACCCCCAATGCCCGTTGAGAATTTCCGTACCAGTACATCGGACTCTTTGCCGCCCGATTTTTGCGGCGTAGCATGAAGTGGTGATGAGATGGGCGGCGGTTCTACTGGCGGTCACCGGGTGTGCTCACGCGGGCACGATCCTGCACACCGGCGACGAACTCCGTTTTTCGATTTCCGACCGCGGATTTGCCCTGAATAGCCTCCGCATCGGCGGTCCGGAGGCGCCCACCCTCGTGTCCTTTCAGTTTTCGAGCGAGCCCATAGCCGGCACGACTGCATTTTCGGCCGAATTGGAATCTCCAGATGGAACCCTGGCGTTCGCGTTTGCCCCCGAATTGAGTTTCGCGCCGGCCAGTTTTGCGGGCGCGCTCTACAATGGGCCCTCCTCGGCCCTCTCCGGAAGTTTGCGGCTACCTGAAACCACGTCGCAGCGGATTTTTGCCGCAAATTCAGCGGTTTTGGTGCTCCGGAACGATGGTCCGGCAGTCGAGATCGGGCTCTCCGCCTACTCGCTGCAGCAGGAGCTTTCGGTGACGTTCGCGGCCGCCAACTTCTCCGTCGGGGCTACGCGCATGGGATTCGCGCTGCAACCGGCAATTCAGTCGCTGACTTTGCAGAGCACCGTCGTCCCCGAACCCGGCTCTGGGGTGGATTTGGCCATTGCCGGAAGCCTTTTTTGGGGGCTCCGTTGGGGTTTGAAGCTTATTTCCTCCGGCCGCATCAAATAGGACATAGGCACTCCGATTCAATTATTTGCAAACCCCGCAGGCTCTCTGATAGTATTTAGGTGGCAGATCGGAATCCTCCCCTTGAAGTGCCGCAAATCCAACCAACGGAGTAAATTAATCAACTGAATGAGCTTTACCGTATTTCTTGGCAATCTCCCCACCTGGGTCACCGCTGACGATATCAAGCAATGGCTAGCCGCTGAAGATCTGGTAGCCGACGCAGTGAAAGTGATCCGCAACCACGAAACTCAGGAATCCAAGGGCTTCGCTTTCGTAGAAGCACCCACAGCAGATGAGATGCAGTCCATCATCCGCCGCTTCGATCGCGCCCCTCTGGAAGACCGTTTACTGCGCGCCAATCCGGCTCAGCCCCCGAAGGGCAAAGATGCCCGAGGACCGCAGCAGGCAACATCGCCGGCACCTAATGGACTTCGCACGCAGCAGCGCCCGGACCGCAAAAAGCGCGGTGGCAGAGACCGGGATTCGCAGCCTCGCAGCGCCTTCGCGACCGAACTGGCAAAAGTCCTCTAATCGGGACCTCGCCGGTTCGTTCGGGAACCGTTTCCATTCAACTCCTCCACACACCTGTGAACCCGAATCACATCAGGCACACATCAATCCCCCACCTTTTCTAATACTTACACTTGGTACCGCGCGTGCTTTTCGGCACGCCATGAAATACGCCTGGCTCGGCTGCCTCCTCTGCGGCAGCGTGCTCTTCGGGGGGACGCAGGATTCCGACCTCAACGTAAATACCCGCTATACGGTGGATGCCGTGAGCCTGGTCGGCAAAGGTTGGCAAACCAGCCTGGCTGCACGGTCCGATCAGTCCGAAAATGCCCCCAAGCTGAGCGCCCGGCTTCGCCATGACCTCATGGCGCTGATCAACGAAAAGCTCAATCCCAGCATTCTCGATACCCTCGCTGTCCGCATCCGTCGCGAATTGAACGCGCGCCAGGTCGAGCACCGCCTGCTGCGCAGCGATGTGGCCGAGCACGTCCGCGTGGAATTCGATGTGAAGCCCGCACGGGCCTCGCTGGATCTGAACGTGAGCGAGTTCATGTACAACTCGCGCGAGGGCTGGAACGGAGCGGGCGAGGTTGGCTTCGACACCCACAACAACTACTTCCTCTTCGGCCTGGTCAGCGACGGAGATACCCTGAACGAGCGCTACGCCGGCATCAGCGGGCGCTATGAGAACCGGTTCCCGGGAACCGATCGCGTGAAGTTCGGGTTTAAGGTGGAAAGCTACCACGATCAGTGGAATATGGCGACTGAGCAAGCCGCGGCGGCGAACCAGCGCATCACCAGTGACATCTACCGTTCGCGGATGAACGTCGAACCGAGTGCCGTGATCCGCGTGTCGAAACCCATCACCGTCGAAGTCGGCGCCAGTTTCGAGAAATTCGACGATGAGCGTGCGGGTGTGCCGTCGCAATCGGCGAATGCGCTCATGGGCACCATCCGCTATCACCGCGCACTCGAATCGAGCGAGCTGCAACAGGAATTTAACGCTAGTTACGGGCTGCGCACCGCGGCTCGTCCGCTCGGCAGCGATTTCGCCTACACCCGCCAGCTCTGGGACGCTCGCTATAACGCCAGCCGCGGGAAAAGCTCGATCACGGAGATCGCCTGGGGCGGCAGCATTTCCGGGCGCGCCCCGCTGGATGACCGTTTCGTACTAGGCAACTCCACCGCCCTGCGCGGCTGGAACAAGTACGAGGTTGACCCCATTGGGGGAAACCGGGTGGTGGCCAACACCGTCGAATATCGGTACGGACATTTCCAGGCGTTTTACGATGCCGGAGCAATCTGGGATGAAGGGCAGCCGGCGACATTCCGGCATTCCGTGGGAGTTGGCTTGAAAGAATCGATCCTCTCCCTGGCCGTGGCGTTTCCCGTGCGCGGCGGCCACGTCGAGCCGGTGTTGATCATGGGCATATTGTATTGATGGCGGAAGCCGCGCGCACAGCACGCATGAGCCGCAGGACCTGGCTGAAAATGGCCGGGGCAGGGCTCAGTGTACTCACTGCGCGGGCAGCGGACCCACTCACCGTGACGTTCGATGGCGATAACCTGCGCGTCTCCGCTCCCTCCCTCCATTTCCTGGCCGGCAAACCACTGGAACGCTTGAAAAATGGCGATACGGTGACGTACCTTTCCCAGCTCACCATTTTTCGCGACGCGTTCGTAACTCCTATCCGCCGCAATAACATCGAGCGCTTCGTCATCAGCTATAACATTTGGGCGGACGACAAATTCACAGTCAGTGTTCCCGGCAAAGGCAGCGTCCAGAATCTCTCGCAGAAGGCTACCGAAGCGTGGTGCCTGGATTCACTGGCGGTTACCGCGTCGGGACTTGCGCCGGATACTCAGTTCTGGCTGCGCTTCGATCTTCACACGGCCACGCAGCACGATCTTGACCTGGTGGGAGATCACGGCCTCAACGTCACCAATCTGGTGATGCTTCTCGGGCGCCGGCCCGGGGCTGGCTCTTCCTGGACTCTCGATGCCGGTCCGCTGCGCTTGGCCGACCTGGTCCGCACGCCGGGCCGGGGGCGCGGGTGAACCGGCTACGCAACAGGCTGATCCTGTTATTTCTGGCGGCCACACTGGTCCCGCTGGCGGCCACCGTGTGGATGACCACCAGCCTGCTGGAGCACAGCCAGGATTTCGCGCCCACCGGCAAGGTGGACGTACTCTCCCGCAGCTTGCAGCAGACCGGTCGTGCGTACTATCAGCATGCTTGCGACGAACTGCGCCGGCGCGCGCAAGCGGGCTTGGCACAGGCGCAGACCTTCACCGTCGATCAACGGAAGTCGTGGCCCGCGGAGGTCGCCGCGTTCGCCGCCGGCGGTGACGCCGAGCAGTTCCGGCTGGATGGTCCGGGCGGAGACCAGGTGGAATACCTGGTGCGCGAGGGCGATGGCGTGCACGTCTACCGCGCCGCCCTCGGCATGCAAATGGATCCCCTGGAGCGCCAGATCCGCGACGCTCGCGCGACCGTCGAGACCGCCAGTGAACTGGACGTGCGCCGCGGCCTCAAGTTGGCGTACGTGCTGCTGGCGACCGTGTTTTGGCTGGCCGCGCTGGGCACGCTGGTGTACATGGCGCACCGCATCAGCCGGCCCATTCACCAACTGACGGACGGCTTGACGAAGCTGGCGGGCGGCGATTTGAATGCGCGCGTCGAAGAACGCCGCGACGACGAAATCGGGCGCGCCATCCAGGCGTTCAATAACATGGCCGACAAGCTCCAGGAGAGCACGGAGCGTCTGGTGTATCTGCGCCAGGTCGCAAGCTGGCAATCGCTGGGCCGCAAAATGGCGCATGAAGTGAAGAATTCGCTCACCCCCATTCGTCTCACTGTGGAAGAGATGCTGGCGCGGCATGACGACGCCGATCGCGCCTTCATGGCGCAGGCTACGCAGATTGTGGTGGATGAGATCGAGACGCTGGAGCGGCGGGTCCGGGCTTTTTCGCGCTTCGCGGCGGAGCCTCCAGTGATGCCGGCGCCCATGGATGTCAATTCGCTGCTGCAGGAACGCATCGCGTTCTTAAAAACGGCGCATCCCGAAGTGGCCTATGACTGCCGTTTGGACGCCGTGCCGAGCGTCGTGGCTGATCAGGATCTGATCAAAGGAATTCTCACCAATCTTCTGGAAAATGCCGCGGAGGCGGCGGGGCAGGGCGGCCGGATTCTGGGCGTTACCAAGGCGGCCGGGGGGCGCGTTGCCATCGAGGTGCACGACTCGGGGCCGGGGCTGAGCGAACAGGCGCGGAGCAGCCTGTTTCAGCCCACGATTTCGTTCAAGAAGCGGGGAATGGGGCTGGGGCTGTCGATTGCGCGCAAGAGCGCACTGTTGTCTGGCGGGGACCTCACAGTGGTGAAAGGAGAACTGGGCGGCGCTGCCTTCCGCGTGATGCTGCCCGTTGCAACCAATGGCTTCCAAGCGCGTTCTGATCGTGGATGACGAAGAGAATATAGGCCGCTCCCTGCGCATGATTCTGGAGCGGGAGGGCTATGCCGTCAACGTCTGCCGCACCGTGGCGGAGTTCGGCAAGCACCCCGATTCCCAGCGCGCCGACGCCTACCTGTTCGATATGAAATTGCCGGATGGCAATGGCATCGACCTGTTGAAGACAGTGCGGCAAAACGGTCCCGCGTCGCCCGCGATCATGATTTCAGGGCATGGCACCATCGCCGACGCCGTTGAAGCGACGCGCGCCGGTGCGTTCGATTTTCTCGAAAAGCCGCTGAGCCGGGACCGCGTGCTGCTGGCGCTGAAGAACGCCATGGAGCAGGTCAAGCTCCGCCAGGAGAATGAACGGCTGCGCGAACTGGTGGGGAATGCGCCCAAGATGATTGGCGCGTCGGCGGCGTGGCTGCGAGCCGTGGAACAGGCCAGCATGGCGGCGCGCAGCGATGCGCGCGTGCTGCTGATCGGCGAATCGGGGACGGGCAAGGAGTTGCTCGCCGCCCATATCCACAATTCGAGTCCCTTCGCGGGCGGTCCCTTCGTGAAGGTGAACTGCGCGGCCATTCCCACGGAACTGCTGGAGACCGAGCTGTTCGGACACGAGAAGGGTTCTTTCACCGGAGCCACGGCGACGCGCCGCGGCAAGTTCGAACTGGCGGACGGCGGCACGATTTTCCTGGATGAGGTCGGCGATTTGCACGGAGCGTCCCAGGCGAAGTTGCTGCGCGTCCTGCAAGAGGGCGAGTTTCACCGCGTGGGCGGCGAGCAGATCATCCGCGTGAATGTGCGTGTGGTGTCGGCGACGAATCGCGACTTGGGCGCCATGGTGCAGCAGGAAAAATTCCGCGAGGACCTGTACTATCGCCTCAGCGTGGTGCCCGTCCGCGTGCCCGCGCTGCGCGAGCGGCCCAGCGACATACGGCTACTGGCCGAATATTTTCTGGAGGAGTTCTGCGCGCGCAACAACTTCCGCCGCAAAATGCTCGATGAGACCGTCTTTTCGATGCTCGAAAGCTATGCGTGGCCGGGAAACGCTCGCGAGCTGCGCAACGTCATCGAGCGCATGGCGATTCTGAGCCCCGGTGAGCGGTTGACCAGGGATTCGATTCCGGTAGAGATTCGAGTACAACGCGAAGCGGGTCCGAAATCGACGATTCAGGAAGCACGGGAATCGGCCGAGCGGGAGCACATTCTGCGCGCCCTGGAGGAATCCGGCTGGAACGTCTCGGGGGCGGCGCGGGCGCTCGGGATGGAGCGGACCAATCTGCATAAGCGCATTCGGGCGTTGGGGCTCGTGCGAGGGCGCTAGTGCCTGTTTCCCGTACGCGTTAGACTGGTGATACGCAGGGAAACGGGGTTGGCATGGAAGACGAAAAAGATACAGCGAAAGCAGCGGCGGTAGCCGGCGTCGGCGCGGGAGTCGGCGGCGCGGGCGGCGCAACGGCCGGAGTTTTGGAGCTGGCAGCCAAAGGTGTTGCCACGGCGGCTTCGGCCGGTCTGGTGATCGGAGCGGGCGCGGTGGCGGGCGCCGCGGCGGCTTACGGCATCTATCGGTTTTTCAAGAAACGCCGCAGTGAACGCTCCCATTCCACAACGAACATCTAACCATTCGTGAAGCGACGCGCGTCCCGCCGCAATGGGGAGGCGCCTTTTGCATGTCTCCCTCGCGGCGGTATGATGAATTCGTGGCAGTCGAGTCTACTCTTGTGCCGGTCGAAGAATACCTGCGGACTACCTACAAGCCTGCGTGTGATTACATCGACGGCGTTTTGCGCCCAAAAGCAATGCCCACTCGAAAGCACGGACTCATACAAGCACGGCTCACCCAGTTGCTGAACATGGGTTGGCCCGCATTGGAGGCGGTCTCGGAGATGTCCGTTCGCATCCGTGAGGGCAAGTATCTCGTTCCCGATGTCCTCGTTCAGAGGCGAACTAATATCCAGGATCCATATGCGACCGAGCCCGTGCTAGCCTGTGTCGAGATCCTTTCCCCGGACGACCGCTTCAGCGACGTGGTGGCGAAATGCGAAGATTACCTGGCTTGGGGCGCGGAGGGAGCCTGGATCATCGACCCTCAAACGCGGCAGGCGTGGGAGTGCCAGACCGGCGGGCGCCCGCATGAAGTGACGGACGTACTGACGGTGGCCGAATTCTCAATCAGCATTTCTGAGTTGTTCGCACCGCTGGATTGAAATACGCCCCACTTTTTGGTGGTTCTACGTTAAGCTGAAGCTATGAGAGATGTTGCCGTCATCGGCGTGGGCAAAACTGCGTTCGGCGTATTTCCCGATCGTGACCTCCGTTCGCTGGCCGTCGAGGCAGGCGAAAAGGCGCTCAAAAACGCGCACGTAGCGCCCGGCCAAATCGAATCCTTTTACCTGGGCAACTTCGCGGGACCCTCTTTCGTCGGACAAAACCATCTGGCCCCTTATGTCTCGACCGCTCTGGGCATTCAGGGCGTCCCGGCCACGCGCATCGAAGCTGCGTGCGCCTCCAGCGGCTCGGCGTTCTATCATGCGTGGAGCGAGGTGGCATCCGGTGTCAATGACATCGTGATGGTGGTTGGCGTCGAAAAAATGACGTCGCAGCCCACCGCGAAAGTCAGCGAGATCCTCGCCGAAGCCGGCGATTGCTCGGGCGAGATGCGCGCCGGGAACACCTTCGCATCGCTCTTTGCCATGATCGCCCGCCGCCACATGCACGATTTCGGCACGAAGAAAGAACACCTGGCGAGCGTCGCGGTCAAGAACCACGCCAACGGCGCTCTGAACCCCGATGCGCACATGCGCAAGGTCATCACGCTCGAACAGGCCATGAAGGGCAAGCCGATCGCCGACCCTCTGAATATTTACGATTGTTCGCTGATCAGCGATGGCGCGGCGGCCGTGATTCTTGCGCCGCTGGAGCGCGCCCGCGAGTTCAGCGATAAGCCCGTGCGCATTCTCGGAATCGCCCAGGCGAGCGATTGGGTCGCCCTCGATCAAAAGGACGATATCACTACTTTCCCCGCCGTCCGCCGCGCCGGCGAAAAGGCCTACAAGATGGCAGGCGTGACGGCCAGTGACATACAATTCGCCGAACTCCACGATTGCTTCACCATAGCCGAGATCATCGCCATGGAAGATTTGGGGTTCGTGCCTCGCGGAAAAGGCGGACCCTACGTTTTCGACGGCCACACCACACGCGCCGGGGAACGCCCCGTGAACGCGAGCGGCGGCCTCAAAGCGAAAGGCCACCCGGTCGGCGCCACGGGCGTCGCGCAGATTTTTGACCTGGTGCAGCAGATCCGCTGCGAGGCGGGCGACCGTCAGGTTCCGAAGCACTCCGTCGGCCTGGCGGAGAATCTCGGCGGCTCGGGCGGCACCTGCGTGGTCACCATCCTGGGGGCGGCATGAGGAGCGGCGCCGTTTATACTGAGACCGTGATTTACTCCGCGCCGGAAGCCTTCGTCAACGACGTGCCGTATCAGACGGCCATCGTGACGCTGGAAGGCGGCGGAAAAGTAACCGGACGCATTGTCGGCGACCGGGTTCAAATCGACGACCGTGTGGTCGAAGTTGAAGAACGCGACGGCGTTCCGTTCTTCCGGAAAGCCTGAATATGAAGTTAGCGGAACGAATGCAGCGCATCGGCGTCGAATCGGCTTTCGACGTTCTGGTGCGGGCTCGCGCTCTGGAAGCGCAGGGCCGCAGCGTGATTCACCTGGAGATCGGGGAACCGGATTTTCCGACTCCCTCCCACGTCGTGGAAGCGGCCAAGAAGGCGCTGGACGAAGGCTGGACGCATTACGGTCCCACGCAGGGACTGCCGGAGCTGCGCGAGGCAATCGCCGCGCATGTTTCCGAAACGCGCGGCATTTCCGTAAGCGCGAAGAACGTGTCCGTGGTGCCGGGCGGCAAGCCCATCATCTTCTTCCCTATGCTCGCCCTGCTGGAGCCCGGCGATGAAGTCATATACCCCAATCCGGGCTTCCCGATTTACGAGTCGATGATCCGGTTTCTGGGGGCGACGCCCGTGCCGATGCCGCTCGAAGAGAAGCGCGGCTTCTCCTTTGACCTGAACCTGTTCCGCGACCGGCTGAGCCCGCGCACCAAAATGGTAATCCTGAATTCGCCGCAGAATCCCACCGGCGGAGCCATTCCGCGCGAGGATCTGGCGGAAGTGGCGAACATGCTGCGCGAGCGGGATGTCATCGTGCTCAGCGATCAGATTTACTCGCGGATTTCCTACGGCACGGAAGCGCCCGCGTCCATTACGCAGTTTCCGGGCATGCTGGAGAAGACCATCATCCTGGACGGTTTTTCGAAGACATACGCGATGACCGGCTGGCGCATGGGCTATGGCGTGATGCCCGAGTGGCTGGTGGAAGCGGTGAACAAGCTGATGGTGAACTCGAATTCCTGCACCGCGAGCTTCACGCAGCGCGCCGGCATTGCGGCGCTCACCGGTCCGCAAGACTGCGTGACCGCGATGGTCGCCGAATTCCGCCGCCGCCGCGACGCCATCTGCCAGGGTCTGAACGAAATTCCGGGCTTCCGCTGCGCCATTCCCGGCGGCGCCTTCTACGCCTTCGCCAATATCGACGAAACCGGCATGAGCTCCAAGGAACTTGCCGATTTGCTGCTATATGAAGCCGGCGTTTCCTGTCTGGACGGCGGCTGTTTCGGCGAGTACGGCAAGGGCTACATCCGCTTCAGCTACGCGAACTCGATGGAGAACCTGATGGAGGCCGTGCGCCGTATCCAGAAGGTGTCCGAGCGCTGGGAAGCGGCCATGCTAACGCATCGATAAATAGCTTCCGGCAAAGCCGCCGATCGCGGCGAGCGATGACACCAGCGGAATGCGCCAGAGCTTGCTGGGCTTCTGCGGAGGTTGAGCAAAGGACGGCAGCGGCATCGCCGGATCCGCCGGCGCTTCAATTGGCGGCGCCTCGGGCTCAAGCTCAGGCTGCGATTCGACTGTTTGCACGTTTTCCGGCTTTTCGTCTTCCGGAGGAGGCGCCGAACCGCCGGGCCCGTTGTCATCCGGAAGCTTCATGTTCTGGGCAGCCTCGCGGCACACCGCGCCGATTCCCTTGAGCAGGTCGATGAGCGCCCGCTCACTCTGCATGGTGCGCTGCTGTATAGGCGCGAGTTTCTCCTGCACGGCAGCATCGGATGAGGACGCGATGAGGCTGGCGGCGCGGCCGATTCCGTCGCGCACTTCAGCTTTCAGCCGGTCTTCGAGCGGCCGAACCAGACTGGCCGCCTCGGAACGCGCAGCCTGGATCTCGCTGTGCAGCTCCTGGCGATTGCGTTCGATGCGCTGCTGCAACTCCGCGCTGCGCTGTTCCACGAGCGAAGGAGTGGCGGCGGCTTCGGCCCGGACTGCGTCAAACTCCGCTCGCAGTTCCTCGGTCCGCTGTTCCACCAATTGCGCGATGGAGGCTGCGTCCGACCTTACACCGTGGATCTCGCCGAGCAGCTCCTGACGAGTTCCTTCCATGTGCTGCTGTAATTCAGTGGCACGCTGCTCCAGCAGGCGCGGAATTGCCGAAGCTTCGCGGATGACGGATTCCAGTTCCGGCCTGAGCTGGTCGCGGAACTCCTCCTCGGACCGTCGAAATTCAGAAAGCTCGGCTTCCATCTGCTGCCGCAGTTCCGCGGTGTGCTGCTTCACCATGCCCGGGACGGCAGCGACTTCCCCGCGAATGGTGGCAATCTCGTTGTGCAGTTCGGCCGCCCGCTCCTCCAGCAGGCGCGGGATTGCCGCAGCTTCGCGGATGACGGATTCCAGCTCAGGTTTGAGCTGGTCGCGGAACTCCTCCTCGGACCGGCGGAATTCAGAAAGCTCGGCTTCCATCTGCTGCCGCAGTTCCTCGGTGTGCTGCTTCACCATGCCCGGGACGGCAGCGGCTTCCCCGCGAACTTTCTCCAACTGTCCGTACAACTCGGCCGTCCGCTGCTCCAGCAGCCGCGGAATGGCGGCCGTTTCGTGCGCCTCGGCGAGACGTGCTTCGAAATGCTCCTGCACCTGGCCGATCATGCTCTGCAACCCGTTCGCTATCGATTGATCCTGCTTATGCAGCGTCTGCAGCTCAATCGCGATCTTGGCTTCCAGTTCGGTCAGACGGCGTTCCACCTGCCCGGCGTGTTCATGCAAGCGCGCGTCCAGCGCGTTGACAACGGCTTCCAGCACCTTCTGGTCGAAGGTTCCCGCAGGCGCGGGCGCTCCGATGGCCGCCGGCTGTGCGGGCGTCCGCTCGATCTCCGCGAGACGGCGCTCCAGGAACTCGACGCGGCCGGCGACAGCGTCGACGTCCAGCGAGGCCGGCGCGGGCGCAGCGGGGCGCGTTGGCGGCTGGATCAGCTTCATGCCGACGCCGAAAGCGACTCCGTCGCCGAAAGCTACGGCGAGGCTTCGCCAAACGGACGAATCGCGAGTTGGCTGCATATAACATAATTTAACGGAAATGTTCTAGACTGAAAAGGGCAAAATGTAGCTTATGCACATTCCCGCTGATTGGCTGAGCGATTGGTTTAGCGTGGTGCGGCTGTTGGTTGCCTACCTTTTGGCCATGCCTGTCGGCTGGCACCGTGAGATGCAGGAGCACTCCATCGGCATACGCACCTTCCCGCTGGTTGCCATGGCGAGCTGCGGCTACGTGATGCTCGCCAGCACGGGCTATCACAACAGCATCGAAGCGCAAAGCCGCGTCATCCAGGGGATGGTGGCGGGAATCGGCTTCATCGGCGGCGGGGCCATCATGCGCGCCAACGGCAGCGTGCACGGAACGGCGACGGCGGCAAGCATCTGGAATACCGGAGTGCTCGGAGCGGCCGTAGCGCAGGACCGCTGGATACTGGCGATCATGCTCTCCCTGCTGAATCTGTTCACGCTAAAGGTGCTGCTGCCCTGGAAGATGAAGCTGGACGCGCGCCGCGACGCCGATAACCTGTGAACCCCAAGTGCCGACAGGAATCCTTCCTGTCGGGCCGCGCGGAGCGCGGCTGTCGGCCTGTCAGATGAGATCTGCAACCTAGGTTCAAAACGCCGAACCCGCAGGCGCGCAAGCGCGCCGCAACAGGAAAGATTCCTGTTGCCACGTGCCGACAGGAATCCTTCCTGTCGGGCCGCGCTCCGCGCGGCTGTCTGCCCCGGAACCCCCTACGCGGTCCGCAGGTAGGCGAGCATCGCCCGGAAGGCCTCCCCTCGGTGGCTCACTTCGAATTTGCGTTCCTCGCTAGCCTCGCCGAAGGTGCAGCCGAACGGGGCATAGTAGAAGAGCGGGTCGTAACCGAAGCCGGCGGTTCCTCGCGGAGCGTCCAGGATGGTCCCTTCTACCGACCCGTGAAACACGCCCCGCACTTCCGCGCCCGCTACCAGCGCGATTGCGCAAACGAAGCTCGCCATACGGTCGGCGTCGCCGCGCAGATTCTCCAGCAGCAGGCGATTGTTCGCTTCGTCAGTGGCGGTCGGGCCGGAATAGCGGGCCGAGTAAACACCGGGCGCCCCGCCGAGCGCGTTCACGGAGAGGCCGGAATCGTCGGCGAAGATCAGACCGTCCACGGTTGCCGCATAGTGACGCGCCTTCAGAATCGCGTTCTCTTCGAAGGTGCTTCCGGTCTCTTCGCACGCGGGCAGCGCGCCGAAGTTGGGCACGTGCTCGATGGCGATATCGAAAATCCGGGCCGCCAGTTGGAATTCGGCGAGCTTGCCCGGGTTGCCGGTTGCGCAATACAGCCGGATCACAACTGGACGAGCGCTTTCTGAAGCTCGATGAGCTGGCCTATGCCGCTCCGCGCCAGCGTGATCATGTGTCCCATTTCGGCATCGTCGAAGGGGTTGTGCTCGGCTGTGGCTTGCAGCTCGATGAACTTTCCGGCCCCGGTCATGACGACGTTCATATCGACATCCGCCTGCGAGTCTTCTTCGTAGCACAGGTCCAGCATGGGTGCCCCGCCGACAATTCCCACGCTTGTAGCGGCGAGATAGTCGCGTACGGGCATGCGTTTCAGCGCGCCGAACTGCATCATTTGCTTGAGCGCCAGCGACAGCGCTACGAACGCTCCGGTGACGGATGCCGTCCGCGTGCCGCCATCGGCCTGCAGAACGTCGCAGTCCACAATCACCGTGCGTTCGCCGAGCGCAGCCGTGTCCACAACACTGCGCAGCGCGCGTCCGATCAGCCGCTGAATTTCATGCGTGCGTCCGGACGGCCGGCCCTTGGTGACTTCGCGCGGCGTTCGCTTGGCAGTGGCGCGCGGCAGCATAGAATATTCCGCGGTCACCCAGCCCTTCCCGCCGCCGCGAAGAAACGGCGGGACCGTCTCCTCCACTGTCGCGGCGCAGAGCACGTGCGTGTTGCCGGCTTTGATGAGCGCGGAGCCTTCCGCGGTCAGGAGCGCGCCGGGGATGATTTCCACCGGACGCATTTGATTGTTCTGTCGTCGATCAGTGCGCACTGAGCACCCAAAATAAGAAGGCAATTACGAAGAGCATTCCGAGAATGATGAGAACCACGCAAGCCATGCCGCCTTGCGGCGCGGGCGTGCTTCTCTTTTTTGCCCGGACCGGCCGGAACTTCGCCATAAATAGCGATGGTAACATCCGGCATGTGAAAATCGAGAGTGTGAAACGCCGTGCGCTGATGGGAACGATGATAAGCCTGACCGCTTGCAGCAAAGAGGAGCCGATGCCGACTGACCTGTTTCCGGAGAATGCGGCCGGCGGCTGGCGGCGCATTTCCGTTGGCGATGTCAATGCATCGGAGGCCCCCGACCCGGTGCCGCGCAACTCCATCGCGCAGTTGCGCGTGGCGCGATATCAAGGCCCGGGAAAGCTGGAGGCCCGCGTGTACCGCCTGACATCGACGGAAGTGGGCGCGGCGCTGGCCGGCCGCTGGCGGCCGTCGGCGGATACGGTATTCTTCAATCGCCGGAGCTTCTTCTGCGTAGTGAAGTGGGACCAGGCGGATCGTGCCGCGCTGCAGGCCTTTCTCGCGCAGCTTCAGAAGACGCTGGGCCCCGCGGCTCCCGTAAAATAAAAGAGAACCAATGGACGCAATCGCTCGTTATGAGCCGGTGATCGGGCTCGAAGTGCACGTGCAGCTTTCCACCGCGACCAAGATTTTCTGCGGATGTCCCACCAGCTTCGGCGCGCCGCCGAACACCAATGTCTGCCCGGTGTGCCTCGGGCTTCCCGGCGCGCTTCCCGTGTTGAACCGGCGCGCGGTGGAACTCGCGATCAAGTCGGCGCTGGCTCTGAATTGCAACGTCCGGCCGTTCTCGCGCTTCGCCCGCAAGAATTATTTTTATCCGGACCTGCCCAAGGGCTATCAGATCTCGCAATACGACCAGCCCTTCTCCGAACACGGGCACGTCGATATCACGGTGAATGGCGAGGTGAAGCGCATCGGCATCACGCGCATCCACATGGAAGACGATGCGGGAAAGAGCATGCACGAGGGCTTTCGCGATTCCGATAAGTTTTCGTACGTCGATCTCAATCGCAGCGGCACGCCGCTGGTGGAAATTGTCAGCGAGCCCGATATGCGCAGCTCCGATGAGGCGTATGCGTATCTCACCGAACTGAAGCAGGTGCTGCAATTCGTGGATGTCTCCACGTGCGACATGGAAAAGGGGCATCTGCGGTGCGATGCCAATGTGAGCGTGCGGCTCCGCGGAGCTGAGAAGTTCGGCACCAAGGCCGAGGTCAAAAATCTGAACTCGTTCCGCTTCCTCAAAGAGGCGCTGGATTACGAAATCGAGCGGCAGGTGGCGCTGCTCGAAGGCGGTGGCCGCGTGGTGCAGGAGACGCGCCTCTATAATCCCGACCTCGGCGAGACATTCAGCATGCGCAGCAAGGAAGACGCGCACGATTACCGCTACTTCCCGGAGCCCGATCTGACGCCGCTGGAGATCGGCGGCGAGTGGCTCGACAGCCTGCGCGCGGAGATGCCGGAACTGCCCGCGGCGAAGCGCGCTCGTTTCATCACCGAATACGGCCTGCGCGAGTACGATGCCGATGTGCTGACGCAATCGCGGGCGCTGAGCGAGTACTTCGATGCCGCCGCCAGGTCCGCGGGCGATCCAAAAGCGGCTGCCAACTGGGTAATGGGCGACCTTGCGGCGCTGCTCAAAGCGGAAGGACGCGAAATTTCAGCATCCCCGGTATCGCCGGAGCATCTCGCGGAATTGATCCGCATGATTGGGTCGGGGAAGCTCTCGGGAAAACTGGCCAAGGAAATATTTCCGAAAATGTGCGCCGGCGGAGAAGCGCCATCGGCGATTGCCTCGCGCGAAGGCTTACAGCAGATCAGCGATC
>Ga0134126_10002812_pt1 | contig 21875 bp, 22 predicted proteins | sample KB31752_FD_96881 | JGI IMG/M metagenome (GOLD analysis project Ga0134126, IMG submission 96881) | Terrestrial soil microbial communities with excess Nitrogen fertilizer from Kellogg Biological Station, Michigan, USA - KB3-175-2 | ecosystem: Environmental > Terrestrial > Soil > Unclassified ... | reverse complement strand
GGGCCGATCAGCAGCAGGTGATTCTCGACCGCCTCGCGCAGTGCCGCGTACAGCGCGGCCTCGCCGGTGCCCGCCACGGTGGCCAGCAGCTCATCGGGGACCGTGCGGCCGGCCACGGAAACCACGCGCAGCAGCCGCTGGGCGTCCGGGCTCAGCGCGTCCACCCGGCTCAGCAGCACGTCCCGCAGCGACGGCGGCAGGTCACCGTCGCCGTCCTCGCTCACCGTGCCGGCCAGTTCCTCGACCAGGTAGGCATTGCCGCCGGAACGGTCGAAGATCTGCTCGGTCATCCCCGGCGCCGGGTCGCCGCCGAGGATCGCGGCCAGCTGCGCGCCCACCTCACCCTGGTCGAACCGGGGCAGCTCGAGCCGGTCCACCGACCGCACCCGCTCCCAGCCCGCCAGCAGCGGCCGCAGCGGGTGCCGCCGGTGCAGCTCGTCGGACCGGTAGGTGGCGGCCAGCATGACCCGGCTGCCCCGCAGCGACCTGATCAAGAACGCGGCCAGGTCCAGCGTGGACTGGTCGGCCCAGTGCAGGTCCTCGATCACGAACAGCACCGGCCGGGCCGCGCTCAGCCGGTCCAGCACGCCCAGCACCAGCTCCAGGAGCTGCGCCTTCTGGATCTCCTCACCGGGCCGCCGGGCTTCGGCGCCGGGCAGCAACTCGGGCAGCAGGCGGGCCAGCACCGGCCCGGCCGGGCCCAGCACCTCGGCCAGCTCGCCCGGCGGCAGTGTCCGGGCCAGGATCCGCAGCGCGTCCACCAGCGGGGCCAGGGGCAGGCCCTCGGCGCCCAGCTCCACGCACTGGCCGGTCAGCACGAGGAACCCGGCGGCGGCCGCCCGCTCGACCGCCTCCTGGACCAGCCGGGTCTTGCCGACCCCGGCCTCGCCGCCGATGACCGCGAACGCGGGCTCCCGCGCCTGGGCCCGGTCCATCAGCGCGCTCAGCGACGTCAGCTCGCCGCGACGGCCGATGAATACCGGGCTGACCACCCTGATGCTCATGCCGGACACGGTGCCACAAGCCGGATTCCGTCGCATCTGGCCGGGCGGGCCTGAGGCCGGGGCCTGGACTCAGGCCGGGGCGGGGACTCAGGCCGGGCGCGCGGCCCGCACCGCCAGCCCGGCCATCACGGCGGCGGCCAGCGCGGCGGCCGCCAGGGCCAGGCAGGTCACCCCGAAGCCGCGGACGGCCCGGTCCGGATGCGGCGCCAGCGCCAGGTAGAGGGTGCCGAACGCGGCCGTGCCGATCACCCCGCCGGTCCGGGTGGTGGTGTTGAACAGGCCACTCAGCGCGGCCGCGTGCTCGCCGCCGACCGCGCCGGTCAGGTAGCTGAGCGAGCCGGTGAACCCGGCGCCCAGGCCCAGCCCGGCCACGCCGAGCAGGGTCATCAGCACCACCCCGCTGGTGTCGCCGGCCAGCAGGCTCGTGCCCAGGCCGGCGAACCCGGCGGCCAGGATCACCGCGCCGGCCGGCGCGGCCAGCGCGCGGGCGCGGGCCGGGAGCCGGCCCAGGACCGGGCCGGGCACGCCGAACGCCGCCACCCAGGACACCAGGGCCAGCCCCGAGTAGGCCGCGCTTCGGCCCAGCCCCTGCTGCAGGTACAGGGCCAGCGTGAACAGCACCGCGAAGTACGTCGCCGTGGCCGCCGCCTGCGACGCCAGGCCCCAGGCGATCGCCGGCCGGGCCAGCAGCCGCGGATCAACCAGCGGCGCCCGGCCGCGCCCGGCGATCCGGCGCTCGGCCGTCCACAGCAGCGCGAACACCGGGCCGCTGGCGGCCAGGCCGGCCCAGGCCCACGGCGGCCAGCCCGCGCCCGGCCCCAGCACCAGCGGCACCACCAGCAGGAGCATCGCCGCGGACAGCAGCGCCACGCCGGTCAGGTCCAGCCGCTCCGGGCGGCGGCCGCCCGCGGGCAGGCAGCGCCAGGCCAGCGCCAGCAGCACCAGCCCGGCCGGCACGTTGACCAGGAAGGCCGGCCGCCAGGTCTCGCCCAGCACGTTGGCGGAGATCAGCAGCCCGCCCAGGCTCTGCCCGGCCACCGCGCCCGCCGACAGCACCAGCGCGTACCAGCCCAGCGCCCGCGCCCTGGCCCGGCCGCCGAAGCCGAGCTGGATGCCGGTCAGGACCTGGGCCGCCATCAGCGCCGCGGCCGCGCCCGACGCGATCCGGGCCGCGATCAGCGCCGGCGCGTCCGGGGCCAGCCCGCAGGCCAGCGAGGCGACGGTGAAGGCGGCCAGGCCGATCACGAACATTCGCCGGTAGCCCCGGGCCTCGCCCAGCATCGCGCTGGTCACCAGCAGCACCGCATAGGCCAGCACGTAGCCCGACACCACCAGTTCCAGCTCACCGCCGCTGGCGTGCAGCCCCGACCGGATCGACGGGCCCGCGATGTTGGCGATGGCGACATCCACGTTGCCCAGGAACATCGCGCCGAGCAGCGCGGCCAGCGCTCCGCGTGACCCGGCCCTGGCGGGGGCGGCCGGGGTGGCCGGGGTGGCCGGGGTGGCCGGGCTGGCCGGGGTGGCCGGGCTGGCCTCGGCGGCCGGGGTGGCCGGGGCGGTCTCGGAAGGGACGGCCTGCTGCCGCGCGCGTGTGGTCACGAACGGCAGACGCCGGGCCCGGCCGGAACGTGAGCCATCAGAACACCCCCGGCGGCCACCTCGACCGCGAACGCCACCGTGGCCGCGCCGTGCTGGAAGACCAGCGGCGGGTCATCCCGCGTCCGGGGCGCGCATCCGCCAGGCGTCGGTGATGAGCTCCTCCAGGCGGGAAACGTCCACCTCGTCCAGCCGCACCATGACCAGCGGCCAGCCGTCGTAGCCCGGCGTGGTGAAGAACAGGTCCGGCTCGCCCAGCACCAGCGCCTGCTTCTCGGCCTCGTCCCCGACGTACAGCACCGCGATGTCGGTGCGCAGCACCCGCCGATGGCCCGGCCGCCGCTCGGGGTAGGACCAGATGAACCCCCGGCCGCCGACCTGGAAGTCGAAGCCGTCGCAGTCGACCTCGGCCGCCTGCGGCAGGGCCAGCGCCAGGCGGCGCACGTCGTGCTCGTCAGCCATCGCGGCGCCGTCGGAGCGCAGTGACCCGCATGCGGCTCAGACTAGGCCCCAGCACTGACAGTCCAGCCGGCCACCGCCAGGCTGGCGCGCGGCGACCACTTCTTGCTGTTATCAGTCCCTCAGATCAGGCGCGCGCGGCGCTTCTTGCTGTTATCAGGACCCAGGTCGGCCGGGCGCGGGCGTCGAACGACGTGGTTGTTGCAGCCACGTCGCTAGTACGACGTGGCTGCAACAACCACGTCGCTGCCTGACGAGCTACGGACAGCCCTAGGCGTCCCGGCGGGTGAGGTCCACCGGTGGCAGGTCTCGCACCTCGTCTTTGGTCAGGGCGAGCCGGATGCCGTCGTCCACCTCAGTCACCGCGCCGGCCGGGATGGCCACCTCCTTGCGGCCCCACAGGTGGCCCTCCTGCAGCAGCACGTGCGTCACCCGGCCGTCGCGCGGGTTCAGCACCACGCCCTCGACCTGCCCGATCGGCCCGTCCGCCGCGTGCACGCTCATGCCGCGCCGGAACCCCACCTCGCCCGCCGGAAGGCTGTCGTAAGTCACCGTCTCCGACGGCGCCGCCACCGTGCCCCCGGCCACCCCCGAGCCGCCCAGCCCGTAGTACGGCCAGGCCAGCACCTGCTCGGGACCGTACTGCCGGTAGCCGCCGCTGCCCGGGATGAACTGGGTCTGCTCGGCCGGCTCCAGCCGCTCGAACTCCGCCATCGTGCAGTCCAGGCTCAACTGCCCGCCCGCGCCGTGCACCAGGCTCAGCGGCACCAGGCGGCCGAGCCCGACCCGGCCCTCCGGCTCCACCACCACGTGCGTGATCCGCTCCGCCACCGGATCGACCACCACCTGGCTGACCAGCCCGCCCAGCCCGTCGCGGCAACTGGCCCGCGCCCCGATCGTGAACTCCACCCCGTCGGCCATGCCCGCCCTTCCCGTCGCAGCACCCGCGCTGACTTCCTTCGTTTTCGATTAAGGAGGTTCCCCCGGCCTGGCCGACCCACGCCGGGCCGGTGGCATCCGGGCGGCAATACTGGGGTCCGTGTCTGCCGCACCTGAAACCGCGCCCGGGCCGCCTCGCCAGGCCGTCGCCGCCGACCTGCCCGCCATCAAGGCCCTGATCACCGCCGCCTACACCCGGTACCTGACCCGGATGGAGAAGCCGCCCGGCCCCATGTTCCGCGATTACGGGCCGTCGGTGGAGGCCGGGACCACCTGGGTCCTCGGCGAGCCGATTGTCGGCGTGCTGACCCTGGTGCCGGCACCCGACCACCTGCTGATCGAGAACATCGCCCTGGACCCCGCCGCGCAGGGCCGCGGCCTGGGCCGGAGCCTCATGGACTTCGCCGAGCAGGAGGCCGCGCGGCGCGGGCTCACCCGCCTGACTCTGTACACCCACGAGGTCATGACCGAGAACCTGGCCATCTACGGCCACCTGGGCTACACCGAGGTCGAGCGGCGCACCGAGAACGGCTACCACCGCGTCTTCATGGAGAAGCACCTGCCCCAGTGAGGCGGGCGGGCCCGAGGACTTGCGTTTCCGTATTGGAAACACTAGAGTTTCCGTCATGGAAACCTACGAGGGCACCGGCATGATCGAGACAGCGGAGGCACTGGGGATGGACACCTACGAGCGAGTCAGCCCGGACGAGGCGGCGCAGGCGCTGGCGGCGGCGGAGAGCAGCCGGGCCCGGGTGGCGTGGAGCGGGTATCCGTGGTGGTACTGGGTCGGGACGGGAGCGGGCCTGGGCGTGGCGACCTACATGGTCGGGCTGTCCGGACACTGGTGGGATCTGCCCATCCTCGGCGTCACCCTGGTGCTCGTGATCCTCGTGGCCTACGCGGCCAGCAAGGCGCGCGGGGTCTGCGAGGGCTGGCTCGGCACCGCCATGACCAGGCGGGAGGTGTCCGTCCTGTACGGGCCGGCGACCTTGCTGATACTGGCCAGCGCGGAGGCGTCGAAGCACGCCAGCTGGCCGCCGATCGCGGCCGCGGTGACCGTCTTCGTCCTGTTCGCCGGCACCGGGCTCGCGATGGGCGCGCGCGCGGCCCGGACTCGGCGCCCGTGAGCACGTCCCCCGGCACCGAGCAGGTCACGGCGCCGGCCGGGGGCGGGTTCGACGAGGTGATTCACGCCCCGGTCCGGCTGCGGATCTGCGCCGCTCTGGACCACGCCCGCGAGATCGAGTTCGGCGCCCTGCAGGCCCTGCTGGACATCAGCAAGTCGGCGCTGAGCAAGCACCTGTCGGTGCTCGCCGACGCCGGGTACGTCGAGCAGCGGCGCGCGGTGCGCGACACCCGGCAGCGGGTCTGGCTGCGGCTCACCGACACCGGCCGGGCGGCCTACCGGGGCCACGTGGCGGCCCTGCAGCGGATCGTCGGGAACGCCCAGGACCAGTAAGGCTCGGCCGGAGGCTCACCAGCGGCCTCCGGCCCGCTCGAGCCACTCGACCCACTGGCCCGAGGGGTGGGCGCGGGCCAGCAGGCGGCCCCGGCCGGCGCCGTCGCGGAAGCTGCGGGCGCCAAGCACCGCGAACACGCCGTGGCGCTGGTAATCGCGGACCAGCGCGGGCGGCAGGGGCAGGCCCTGCACGCTATCGCGGCCCTCGGGCCCGAGCGGGACCAGCGGGTCGAGCGACAGCCAGGTCACCGGGCGGGTCCGCCCGGCACGGGCCAGAATCTCCGTCAGCTGCTCGCGCCGGGGCGGGGGCAGGAACACCGCCAGGTAGGCGTCGGTGACGATGACCGGCCGCCCGGCCTCGAAGCGGCCCAGCACCCCGGGCAGCATGGCGACGACGTCGCCGGCGACGAGCGGGACCGGATGGTGCCGGGTGACCTCGATCGCGGCGGTCAGCCGGGCCAGCGCGCTGGCCTCGGGCGGCGCGCAGGCGGCCAGCCATTCCCGTGCCGCCGGGTCGGCGACGTCGACCGGGTGGACGTCAATGCCGGCCCGGCCGGCGATGGGCGGCAGCACGGCGGGCGGGGGCGGCAGCGGGCCGCGCACGGCGCAGTCCAGGGTCAGCTCCGCTTCGGGCGGGCCGCTGAGCTGGCCGCCGATCCGGTAGCGGTAGCGGTCCAGGTGCAGGCCGAGCCCGGCTCCGGTGCCCAGGTCGACCAGGCCCACCGGTCCGGACCCGGCCACCGCGGCCAGGCCCAGCGCGAGCTGGGCGCAGCGGGCGACCTCGTTCATCTGGTACCGGCGCCCGGCGCACTGCGCCAGGATGTCGTCCAGCCGGCCGGAGCAGAACGCCAGGGCCGCGGGCTCGAAGCCGTCGTCGAGCCCGGGCTGGACCACCCGCGGCCCCGGCTCCGGGAAGTAGGACGCCAGCGGCACGGGCCGGTCGCGGCGGACCAGGAAGGTGATGGCCGCGCTGGCCAGCAGCGCGGGCAGCCGGTCCGGCGGCAGCCGGGCCAGCCCGGCCAGCAGCGCCTCGTGGCCGGCGATGACCCGCAGCAAGGCCGCGGTCAGCCGCCAGGACGACGGTGCGTCCGGCGGCGACCAGCCCGCGGCCACCTCCAGCGCCTGGGCGCGGACGGCGGCGGCCGCAGCTGTGGTCACACTGAGTGACCTTACTGGCTCAGGCCGCCAGCGCCGCGTAGCGGCCGTTGCCGGCCAGCAGGCTGGCGTGGGTGCCGGTCTCGGCGATCCGGCCGTGGTCCAGGACCACGATCTGGTCGGCGTCGCGGATGGTGGACAGCCGGTGCGCGATGGTGATCGTGGTACGGCCCTGGGCCAGGGTGTCGAAAGCCTGCTGCACGGCGCGCTCGGTCTCGGTGTCCAGCGCGCTGGTGGCCTCGTCCAGGACGAGCACGCGCGGGTCGCGCAGCAGGGTCCGCGCGATGGCGATGCGCTGCTTCTCGCCGCCGGAGAACCGGTGGCCGCGCGAGCCGACCATGGTGTCGTAGCCGTCGGGCAGGCCGGCGATCAGGTCGTGGATCCGGGCCGCGCGGGCGGCGTCCTCGATCTCGGCGTCGGTGGCCTCGGGCCGGGCGTAGCGCAGGTTCTCCCGCACCGTGGTGTGCAGCAGGTAGGTCTCCTGGCTGACCACGCCCACGACGTCGGCCAGGTCGGCCAGCCGCATGTCGCGCAGGTCGATGCCGTCGATGGTGACCCGGCCGGCCGACGGGTCGTAGAGCCGGGCGATCAGCCCGCCCAGCGTGGTCTTGCCCGAGCCGGTCTCGCCGACCAGGGCCAGCGTGGTGCCGGCGGGCACGTCCAGGCTGACGCCGCTCAGCGCGGGCCGGTCGGCGCCGGCGTAGCTGAAGCTGACGTCCTCCAGCCGCACGTGCCCGGAGATCAGGTCCGGCTCGACGGGCAGCGGGTGCGCGGGGTCGTCGATCTCCACCGGCAGGTCGAGGTACTCGAAGATGCGCGCGAACAGGGCCAGCGAGCTGACCACAGAGACGCCGGTGCTGAGCAGCCCAGTGATCGGGCGGAAGAGGTTGTTCTGCAGGGTGGTGAACGCGATCAGGGTGCCGATGCTGACCGTTCCGGCGGTCACCGGCAGGCCGGCCGCCAGGTAAATGATCGCGGGAATGGCGGCGAAGATGATGCTCAGCGAGGCCATCCGCCAGCGCCCGGCGAGCTGGGAGCGCAGCTCCAGGTCGATCAGCCGGGCCGAGGAGGCGGTGAAGCGGCGGATCAGTGCCGGGCCGGTGCCCATGGTCTTGGCCAGCTGGACGCCGTTGATCGACAGGCCCTCCTCGACGGTGACGTTGAGGTCGGCCAGCTCGCGCTGCTGCTGCATGGTGATGGCCCGGCGCATGCGGGCCACCTTGCGGCTCAGGTAGATCGCGGGCGGCATGACGACCAGCGACAGCAGCGACAGCCGCCACGACAGCGCGACCATGGCCGCGGCGGTGGCGACGGCGGTGGTCAGGTTGGCGGCGATGGACGTCGCGGTCGAGGTCACGACGGACTCCATGCCGCCGACGTCGTTGGTGATCCGGGACTGGACCTCGCCGGTCCTGGTCCGGGTGAAGAAGGCGATGGACTGCCGCTGCAGGTGGGCGAACACGCTGGTGCGCAGGCCGTGCATGACCTGCTGGCCGACCCTGGTGCTGATCCAGGTCTGGATGACGCCGAAGGCCGAGGTGACCGCGGCGACCGCGACCATGCCGGCCACCAGCCAGGCCAGCAGCCGCACGTTGCGGTCGGGCAGGGCGTTGTCGATGACGGCGCGCAGCAGGAACGGCGAGGCCAGGCCGACCACCGACGAGGCGGCGATGATGGCGGTGACCAGGGCGATCTGCCAGCGGTAGGGGGTGAACAGGCGCCCGATGCGGCGCAGGGATACCTCGCGGGCCTGGGCCTTCTCCGCGGCGGTCACCGTCCTGGTGCCGCGGGTCCGGCCGCCGCCGCTGAGGCTTCGGTCTGGGGATGCCAAGTGGTGTCTCTTCTCTGTCGGGGGGCTATCGCTGAGGTTACCTCTCGCTGAGGTAACCTCACTTTGAGGATACAACGGCAACCGCTGGTACGCTATTCCGTGTGACTCAGGACCAGGCCGCGGCCAGCCCGGCCGACGGCGATGACCTGACCGAGGCCTTCTGGGCGGTGACGCGCCGGCTGCGCGAGAAGTCCCAGGAGACACTCGCGCCGTGGGACATCACCCCGGCCCACTGGCGGGCGCTGCGCGTGCTGCGGCGCCACGGGGTCATGCGGCTGTCCGAGCTATCAGAGTGGCTGCGCATCGCGCCGCGCTCGGCCACGGAGGTGGTGGACGCCCTCGAGGGCCGGGGGCTGGTCCGGCGGCGGCCCGATCCCGGCGACCGGCGGGCCACCCTGGTCGAGGTGACCGAGCCGGGCACCGAGATGCTCGAGGCGATCCGCGCCGCCAGCGGCGCGAAGGCCGAGCGGGTGTTCAGCCGGCTCAGCCCGGCCGACCGGGCCGACCTGGCCCGCATCCTGCGTCAGCTCAGGGACTGACCAGGGCCGATCAGGCCGGGGGCGGAGCGGGCTCAGGGCCCGACCGCGACCATCCGCACCGTGTTGCGGCCCGCGTTCTTGGCCTGGTACATCGCGTCGTCCGCGGCCGCGACCAGCTCGTCCAGGTCTACGTGCGCCCCGTCCAGCGCGGCGATGCCGACCGAGATGGTCACCCGCGGCACGGGCCCGGCGTCGCCGCAGATGGCCGGGAAGGTGAGCTCGGAGACGGCCAGGCAGAGCCGGTCGGCGATGGCCGCGGCCTCGGCCGCGCTGGTGCCCGGCAGCAGGATCGCGAACTCGTCCCCGCCGTACCGGCCGCACAGGTCGGTGTCGCGCAGGTGGTCGCGGAACGTCGCCGCGACGGCGGACAGCACGGCGTTGCCGGCCAGGTGCCCGCAGGTGTTGTTGACCGCGTCGAAGTGGTCCAGGTCGACCATCAGCAGCGCCATCATCGCGCTGTCGCGGTCCTGCGCGGCCGGGCGGGTCCACCCGCTGCGCAGCCGGTCGCCGCCGAGATGACGCCAGGCCCTCGGCCGGGTCGCCCTAGTCACCCGGACCGCGGCCTCGCGCTGCCAGGTGACGGCGTTCAGCACGCCGGTGCGGCCGTCGATCCGAGAGTCGCTGACCAGCTGGTAGTGCCGCTGGGAGCGCTGCAGCAAGGTCACGCACGGCAGCGCCAGCAGGGCCATGAACGCACTGGCCGTGGCCACGTAGGCGACCAGCACGCCAACCGACAGCTCGGCCAGGTCGCCGAACAGCGCCTCCCGGTTGAACAGGCCCTCCCGGATGCTGATCCCCGGGTCGGAGCCCTTGACCGCGGTCATCATCAGCACCTTGTTGAGCGCGGAGCGCAGCAGCCCGCAGCCAAGCGCGAGGATCGCCCAGGCCTCCACGCGCGACCCCGGCGCGCTGAACCACCCCGTCAGCGACGGGGCCAGGGCGCGGAAGCTGACCGAGGCCGCGGCGTAGGCCAGGCCGAGCGCCGCCGCGCTGAATACTCGCCGGTAAGCTAGCGCGCGGCGCACGCGCCACTGCAGGAGCGCGATCCGCACGATCGGTGCGGCCAGCCCGTACAAGGGCGGGAGCAGCAGCGCGATGGGTAGTTCCCAGACCGCCTGGGTCTCCTTGATGAGGCCGGCGGGCTCGCCCGAGCGGCGGGTCAGCTCGACGGTGACCAGGTCGCAGGCGAGCAGCACGGAGAACAGCTCGAGGTCGTGCCCGCTGATGGTGGTCAGCGCAGCGGCGGCGATGATGGCCGCGGCGGCCGCACCGGTGACGGCCAGCACGAATGCCACCAGCCACGACGGAAGCTGCCACAACGGCCACCCACCGATACCGGTTACCGCCCCCGCAGAGCGGGGGTTACCCGCCCGAGGCGCCCTGCCCATCATCTGCCTCCAGGACCGGCCACGCCCCACGCGGCCGTGCCCAAATGTAACTGGGACAACTCGTATTGTCATGGACACCGCCCGAAGAGTGTCAAGTTATCCCGCGAAACCCGGCCAAAAGTCTTGTCGTTGTAATGGCCATGATCGGATCATGGCCAAGATGACCTGGCATTTCTTACATAAGAGGAGGACTGGCATGCGCAGGCTCGGCGAAATCTGGGGCTAGGCCACCGCCGTCACCAACCCGCGACGACCACGGAGGGAGGCCGGACATGCCGCTGCTGGGCGAGATCTGGGGCTAAGCCAACGCCGTCACACCCGTCGGCTCACGCACGAGGACCACGAAAGGAGGCCCAGCATGCGCACGCCAGGAGAAATCTGGGGCTAGTCATCCGCGCCCGGCCAGATTCGAGGCCGGGCGGATCGCGAGAGTGGCAGCGGGAGGATGAGCCCGAGCGCGGCGACGACGCCGAGCACACCCGCGGCGCCCACCACGACCGCCGGGGCGTGGTGCTGCGCGGCGACGCCGGCCAGCGCCATCGCGGCGCCCTGACCCAGGCTCATCCCCGCCGCGGCCAGGCCAAAGGCCTGGCTGCGCTGGGCGGGCGGGGCCGCCGACACGAAGGCGGCGTTGGCCGCCACCTGGAAGCACGCGCACGTCCCTGATACGGCCAGGATGGCCAGCGTCAGCACCAGGCCGGGGCGCAGTGCGACCGGGATCAGGGCCGCCGAGCAGGCCACCGCCAGCGGCTCCATCAGAGCGGCACGGCGCCGCGGGGTGAGCAGGCGGCTGAACGACAGGGCGCCGACCGTGTAGCCGGCCGCCGGGCAGGCCAGCAGCAGCCCGGTGGTCACCGCTCCCCCGCCGAGCGAGCGGGCGAACGGCGCCGCGATGCCCTCGGGCGCGTTGTAGAAGGCGGCCAGCCAGCCGAACAGCATGGGCGTGCGCAGCGCCGGGGTGGCGAACACCAGCCGGGTCCCGGCGCCCAGGCCGGACACCGCAGCCGCCACGCTCCGGCCGCCACTGCCATCAGATGGACGGGCCGCCGTGCCGAGGCGTACCAGCAGCGCCGAGGCGGCGAACGTGGCCGCGTCGACCAGCAGGCACGGCCGCGCGCCGAGCAGGCCGGTCAGCGCGCCGCCCGCGGCGAAGCCGATGACCTGGGCCAGCTGGTTGGTGGTCAGCGTAATCGCCGTGCCGGTGGTGTACCGGCCGCCGGTCAGGATCACCGGGTAGACGGCCGCCCTGGCCGCCGTGAACGGCGCGCCGAGCATGGTGATCAGGAACAGTAAGGCGACCAGCACCGGCAGCGGCACGCCGGGCATGGCCATCAGCGCGGCCAGCGCCATCCGGGCCAGGTCGCAGGTGATCATCACGGCCCGCCGGGGCAGCCGGTCGGCGAACCCGGACAGCAGGATCCCGCCGATGAAGTTGGGTACGAAGCTGACCGCGAAGGTCAGCGCGGCCAGCACCGCGGAGCCGGTCCGGGCGTAGACCAGCACGGTCAGCGCCACCTTGGCCAGCTGGTCGCCCGCGACGGACAGCAGCTGCGCCGACCACAGGGCGCGGAACTCGGCGACGCCGAATACCTCGCCGAAGCCGGCCCGCTCCGCCTGCTCGCTCAATTCTTCTCCCAGTCGCTGGCGACTCTCCTGCCCAGTGCCAACGCACGAAGCTGGTCAAAGGATGCCAGTCCGGGGCGGACCGGCCCAACCGGAGCTAAGAGCGCGGGGGCCGATGAGTCCGGGCCGCTCGCTCCGTCTTACCTGGAACGCTTAGCCGAAAGGCATGCAGTACGGGAGGTATGAGATGGCCCTGCCCGAGGTGGTCTCGCGCGAGGACTGGACGGCGGCGCGCACCAAGCTGCTGGCCGCGGAGAAGGAGGCGACCCGCGCCCGCGACGCGCTCAACGCGGAGCGGCGCCGGCTGCCCATGGTGCGGATCGACAAGGAGTACCGGCTGGAGGGACCGGACGGCCCGGCCGGGCTGGCCGACCTGTTCGGGGACCGCAGGCAGCTCATCGTCCAGCACGTGATGTTCGATCCGGCCTGGGACGCGGCCTGCCCGGGCTGCACGGCCGGGATCGACGAGCTGGCCAGCGGGATGCTCGAGCACCTGCGCTCCCGCGACACCGAATACGTGCTGGTGTCCCGCGCGCCGCTGGACAAGCTGGGCGGCTACCAGGCCAGCCGGGGCTGGACGGTGCCCTGGTACTCCTCGTACGGCAGCGACTTCAACTACGACTTCCAGGCCACCGTGACCCCGGACCAGCCGGTCTACAACTACCAAGAGCAGCCGGAGATGGTGGCGGACACCGGCGCCTCGGAGGAGGTGCCGGGGATGAGCTGCTTCCTGCGCGACGGCGGCGAGATCTACCACACCTACTCGACCTGGGCCCGCGGCACCGACATCCTGGGCAGCAGCTACTCGATGCTTGACCTGACCGCGCTGGGCCGGCAGGAGGAGTGGGAGGAGCCCAAGGGGCGGGCGCCGCGGCCGCACGGCGCGGACCCGAGCTTCAGTGACTGAGCAGGCGCTGCTCGAGCGGGCCAGGGACGGCGACGAGGTCGCGTTCGGCGAGCTGATCGAGGCCCACCGGGCCGAGCTGCGCGCGCACTGCTACCGGATGCTCGGCTCGCTGCACGACGCCGAGGACGCCCTGCAGGACGCGATGCTGCGTGCCTGGCGGGGGCTGCCCCGCTTCGAGGGCCGCAGCTCGGTCCGGTCCTGGCTGTACGCCATCGTCACCAACGCCGCGCTGGACATCACCCGGCACCGGTCCCGCCGGGAGCTGCCGGTCGACTTCGGCCCGGCCGCGCGGCCGGGCCAGGAGGCCGACGCGCCCGCGGCCGAGCCGCTGTGGCTGGAGCCCTACCCGGACCAGTGGCTGGCCGGCGCGCCGGCGGCCACGCCCGAGGCCCGGTACGAGCAGCGCGAGAGCATCGAGCTGGCGTTCGTGGTCGCGCTCCAGCAGCTGCCGCCACTGCAGCGGGCGGTGCTGATCCTGCGGGAGGTCATGGGCTTCTCGGCCGCGGAGATCGCCCGCCAGCTGAGCACCTCGGTGCCCAGCGTGACCAGCGCGCTGCAGCGGGCGCGGGCGGCGGCGCAGACCCGGCTGCCGGCCCGCAGCCAGCAGGCGACGCTGCGCGCACTGGGCGACGAGCGCACCAGGGAAATCGCCGGGCGGTACGCCGACGCCATCGAGCGCGGGGACGCGGACACGCTGATCAGCATGCTGACCAAGGACGCGACCTGGTCGATGCCGCCGACGCCGCTGTGGTACCAGGGCCACGCCGACCTGCGGGACTGGCTGCTGCGCGAGCCACTGCGCGAGCGCTGGCGACACTGGGCGACCCAGGCCAACGGCCAGCTGGCGGTGGGCTGCTACCTGCCCGACCGGGACACCGGCCGGTTCGCCCCGGCGGTGCTGGACGTGCTGACCCTGGACGGCGACCGGATCGCGGCGGTCACCGCGTTCCTGTTCCACGAGAACCCCAAGGAGCCGCCCGCCGACGTCTTCGCCCGCTTCGGCCTGCCCGCCGAGCTGCCCTGAGCGCACCTTACGGGCCGGTGACGGCCCGGGGGCCCAGGCGGCGCGGGCCCGGCGGCCCGGTTATGCATAGGCCATGGACCACCCACCCGTGCCGCCCGACCTGCAGCGCTGGGCCGATGCGCTGGCCCGGCCGCACTGGCCGACAATCCTCGGCGCGGCCGTGGCGGTCATCGCGGCCGCCGTCGGTCTGAGCCTGGCCCTGCCGCCGAGCGCCCCGGCGGGCCGCTGCTCCGGGCTGGCCTGCCGCCCGGCCGCGGGCCAGCTCCGCGCCGTCCCGCCCACCGGGCCGGCGACCAGCCCGGCCGGGCCCGCCCGCGCGGTCAGCTCCTCGGCCGTGCCCGCCACCCGCCGGCCCAGCCCGGCCGCGGACTCCGCCCCCGCGGCGCCGGTGACCACCAGCGCCCCCGCCCCGACCCCGCCCGCATCGACCGCACCCGTCTCGACCGCTCCGGCCGCGTCTCCCGTCAGCGTCAGCTACACGCTGGTCAAGGTGTGGGACGGCGGCTTCCAGGGCGAGTTCACGATCGTGAACGACAGCGGCGTGCCCGTCGACGGCTGGCAGCTCGCGGCCGTGCTGCCCGGCGATCGGATCCAGTCGGCCTGGGACGCCAGCTTCCAGGTCATCGGGGACACCGTGATCCTGACCCCGCCGCCCTACCAGGTCACCATCGAGCCCGGCGCCAGCCTGGCCGAGCACTTCACCGCGGGCGGCACCGGCACCGAGCCGGACAGCTGCACCTTCAACGGGGTGCCCTGCTCGTAGCCGGGCCGGCCGGGTCAGTACGGCTACCGGGCGGCCGGGTTGGCCCGGATGACCTCGACCAGCTCGTCGGCGGACAGCGGCGGCTCGGGCAGCGGCCGGGCCCCCGCCGGGCGCAGCGCGTCCAGCATCAGCGCCAGGTAGCGGCGCCAGATGACTGGCTGCACGGGCCGGGTGTAATCGGCCACCGCGCTGATCATCAGCTCGATGACCGGGATGTCGGTGGCCCGGATGTCGGCCCGGACCTGGCCCGCGGCCTGGGCCCGCTCGAGCAGCGCGGCCAGCGCCGGGCGCATCCGGTCCCTGGCGTACAGCGCGCGGTCGTGGCTGTGCGCGGCGAACATGAGCAGCTGGCGCAGGCCGCGGTCACCGGTCAGCATCTCGGCCGAGCGCTCCAGGAAGCCGGTCAGCGCGGCCCAGGCGTCCGGCTCGTCCCTGGCCTGCTCGGCCAGCGCGATCAGCGCGTCGATGCGCTCGGCGAACAGCGCGTCGGCCAGCGCGGCCTTGTCGGGGAAGCGCCGGTAGACGGTGCCCACGCCGACCCCGGCGTGCCGGGCCACGTCGTCCAGCGTGGCCGCGAAGCCCCGCTCGGTGAAGACCTCGGCGGCGGCCGCGAGTATCCGCTGGCGGTTGCGCTCGGCGTCCCGGCGCAGTGGCCGCACCGGGATCGGCGCCAGCGTGGCCGCCGCCCGAGCGGGATCGCCGTTCGCGCTGCTCGTGATCATGTCCTAGATCGTAGCCCCGGAGCGGAGGTGGTATCTCCGCTTCTGTTAGCCTCAGCCTAATCGGAGATGGCATCTCCAGATAGGAGCGGGGGCTCATGTCGACAGTGCAGACCGCGGGCAGCGCCGGGGCGCCGGCCCAGCCCGACCAGCGCCGCTGGCTGGTGCTGGGCGTCGTAGGACTGGCCCAGCTGATGATCGTGCTGGACATCACGGTGATGAACATCGCGCTGCCGTCGGCGCAGCAAGCGCTGCACTTCACCAATGCCGACCGCCAGTGGGTGATCACCGCCTACGCGCTGGCGTTCGGGAGCCTGCTGCTGTTCGGCGGCCGGCTCGGCGACCTGTTCGGCCGCAAGGTCCTGTTCCTGACCGGGCTGGCCGGCTTCGCGGTGGCCTCAGCCGTGGGCGGCGCCTCGGTCAACTTCGAGATGCTCATCACCTCGCGGGCCTGCCAGGGGGTGTTCGCCGCGATGCTGGCGCCGGCCGCGCTGTCGGTGCTGTCCACGACGTTCACCGACCCGAGCGAGCGCAACCGGGCGTTCGGCGTCTACGGCGCCATCGCCGGCGGCGGCGGCCTGGTCGGGCTGCTGCTGGGCGGCGTGCTGACCGAGTACCTGGACTGGCGCTGGTGCCTGTACGTGAACCTGCTGTTCGCCGCGGCGGCCGCGGTGGGAGCGGTGGCGTTCCTGAGCCGGTCCCGGCCCTCGGGCAAAGCCCACCTGGACCTGCCCGGCGTGGTACTGGTCTCGGCGGCCATGTTCTGCCTGGTGTACGGGTTCGCCAACGCCGCGACCTACAACTGGGGCGCGGCGTCGACCTGGGGCTACCTGATCGCCGGGGTCGTGCTGCTGATCGCGTTCGCGCTCTGGCAGACCAGGGCCGCTCACCCGCTGCTGCCGCCGCGGGTGGTGCTGGACCGCAACCGGGGCGGCGCCTACCTGGCGGTGCTGATGGTCGGGGCCGGGCTGTTCGGCATCTTCCTGTTCCTGACCTACTACCTGCAGACGATCCTGGGCTACACGCCGGTGATCACCGGGGTGGCTTTCCTGCCCACCGTCCTCGCGCTGATGATCTTCGCGCAGATCGCCAACATCATCCTCATGCCGCGCATCGGGCCCAAGCCGCTGATCGGCTTCGGCCTGCTGATCGCGGCGGGCGGGATGGTGTGGCTGACCGGCATCGGCGTGCACACCAGCTACTGGACGGCAGTGCTGGGCCCGCTGCTGGTGGTCGGTGCGGGCATCGGCCTGGCCATGCCGCCGTCGTTCAACACCGGCACCTTCGGCGTCGGCCCGGCCGACGCGGGCGTCGCCTCGGCAACGCTCAACGTGGGCCAGCAGCTGGGCGGCTCGGTCGGCACCGCGCTGCTCAACACCATCGCCACCAGCGCGACGGCCAGCTTCGTGGCCAGCCACCTGACTCCGGCGGTGGCCGCGTCGCCGACGGCTCAGTCGGCCCTGCGGGCGACCGCGGCGGTGCACGGCTTCACCACCGGCTTCTGGTGGACGGCGGCGATCTTCGCGGCGGGCGGGGTGGCCTGCGGGCTGCTGCTGCGCCGCGGGCCGCTGACCGGGGCGGGCGCGCCGGCGGACGCCGCGGCGCAGCCCGCCGTGCCGCGTGCGGCGCAGTCGCACGCCCGCACCTGAGCGCTTTACCTTAGGCCCCGGCTGATCAGGGAGTCTTTGCGCGGCACCGGGATTGACCAGGGCCGGGCCGGGCGAGCCTGGCCTCATGATGATCTCCGGGCGCCTGGCCATGCTGGTCCTTGTCGTCCTGGGCGCGGCGCTGTTCTTCCTGATCGCTCCGGTGATCGGCCAGTCCCTGATGGGGGCGTTCACGGCCCAGGCGGCGAAGGTCGCCCCGCGGGTGTTCCTGGTCGGGCTGGGGATCCTGGCGACCGGGCTGCTGACCGGCATCGAGGTGGTCGCGGTGGTGGGTGGCACCCTGATGGGCGCCGTGCTCTTGGGGGCCCTGCTGGAGCACTACTGAGGCCCGTTAATCAAAATCCCCCGGATCACCTGCCGCGCCACCCGGCCGTAAGATCGCATCTGTGCGGCGCGAGTCTTCTACGGTGGTCGGCCTGGTCGGCGAGGTGGACGAGCGGATCCTGACCCGGCTGGCTCAGTCCCCCAATGTCTCGGTGGCCCGCGCGCCCGCGCCCGGCCCGCTCGACAAGGCCGATAGGGCCGATAGGGCCGATAGGGCCGATAGGGCCGATAGGGCCGATAGGGCCGCCAGCCAGGCTCCGCGGCCCGCCTGGCAGACGGGCGCCGAGGCCATGCGGGAGGCGGCCCGGCGCCGGTCCACCTACGTGCTGGTGGCCGACGACCCGCTGGCCGACGTGGCCGCCGGGTGGCGGGCCATGTGGGACCTGACCAGCGGCCCCGGCGGCGCGGCCCGGTTCGAGGACCATGCCGCCGAGGCGCTGGCCGCCTGGCGGGACAAGCGGTTCGAGCTGCGCCTGACCGAGTCCCAGCTGGCCCCGGCCGGGCGCTAGGCAGCACGGCCCCTGGGCAGCACGGCCCCTGGGCAGCACGGTCCCTAGGCGGCACGGGCGCGCTCGTAGGTGAGCCGGGTCAGGCTGTCACCGACGGGCTGCGCCCGGACCAGGCGCATGGCCTGGCGGCCGCCGCCCTGGCCCAGCAGGCGCTGGCCGGTGCCGAGCACGACCGGGTAGACCATGAGCCGCAGCTCGTCGACCAGGTCGGCCTCCAGCAGCGCGTGCGCGAGCTGGGTGCTGCCGATGACCAGGATGTCCCCGGCCAGCTCGCGGCGGAGCAGGCCGACCTCGGTCACCACGTTGCCCGTCAGGACCTTGCCATTGCCCCACTTCGGCTCCTTCAGGGTCGAGGAGACGACGTACTTGGGCAGGCCGTTGAGGCGGTCCGCCCAGCCGCCGGTGCGACCCAGCCAGCGGGTGGCGAACCACTCGTCGCTGCGCCGGCCCAGCAGCAGGGCCTCGGTCGCCAGCGCCTCGTCGAACAGGACCTTGGCCCACTCCTGGAGGTCGGCCTCGGGGACGTCGCTGGTCCAGCTCTCGTAGCCGACGCCTTCCTCGCCGGTCGGGTCCTGGACGACTCCGTCCAGGGTGATGTTCTCGCTGATGACGATCTTTCCCATTGCGGGTCTCCCTCGTGTCTGGCGTTGTCAGCTGCCAGTGATGAAGTCACCGCGATGGCGGGAAACTGGTCGTTGCCCGGCCGCCCAGTTCGGCCCCCGGCCGGTGTCTGTACCACGATGGAAGGCCGGCAAGCTGGGGAAAGAGGGTGACACAGGGGTGGAGCTAGTGGCCGATGACCTGATCTCGCGGGCCCGGGCCGGGGACGGCGAGGCGTTCCGCGAGCTGACCGAGCCATTCCGCCGGGAGCTGCAGGTGCACTGCTACCGGATGCTCGGGTCCGTCCAGGACGCCGAGGACGTGGTGCAGGAGACGCTGCTGGCCGCCTGGCAGGGCCTGGGCGGGTTTGAGGAGCGGTCCTCGGTCCGCACCTGGCTGTACCGGATCGCCACCAACCGTTGCCTCAACGCCCGGCGCGCGGCCGGCCGTCGTCCGGCCAGCGCGTGGAATATCCCCGGAGTGGAGCCGCCCGAGCCGAGCCGGCTGGGCGAGGTGGTGTGGCTCGAGCCGCTGCCCGACACCGTGCTCGCGGGCGCGCCCGACCTGCCGCCGGGCCCGGAGGCCCGCTACGAGCAGACCGAGTCGATCTCGCTGGCCTTCGTGACCGCGCTGCAGTTGCTGCCGCCGCGCCAGCTGGCCGTGCTCATCCTGCGCGACGTGCTCGGGTTCCGGGCTCGCGAGGTGGCCGGGATGCTGGACTCCAGCGTGGAGTCGGTCAACAGCGCGCTCAAGCGGGCCAGGGTCAGCCTGGAGCACCGCCAGCCGCTGGCGGCCGGCCAGCCACCGCCGCCGCCCGCCCCTGGCTCGCCGGAGGAGGACGAGATCGTGGCCCGGTTCGTGTCCGCCTACGAGTCGGCCGACCTGGCCGCGGTGATCGCGCTGCTGACCGACGACGCCTTCGTCTCGATGCCGCCGATCCCGTTCGAGTACGTGGGCCGGGACGCGGTGGGCCGGTTCTTCGGCAGCATCCTGGGCTCGGGCCGGCGGTTCGAGCTGGTGCCGGCGCGGGCCAACGGCCAGCCCGCTTGCGGGGCCTACGTGCGGGGGGCGGACGGGGTCAGCCATGGGGCAGGCCTGTTTGTCATGGCGCTGGCTGGCGACCGGATACGGGCCATGACCCGGTTCGACGCGGGTGTGCTGCCCCGGTTCGGAATGCCGCCGTCGATGCCGAGCCGATAGCTGCCGGGCACTGGGCCGCGTTAGCCCAGGCCGGCCTGGCGCTTGCGCGTTTCGGCCTCGTCCGGGGTCAGGATGGTGACCTCCTCCTGGGCGGCGTCCTGCTTCCTGGCGTCGAAAGCCCTGGTCCACAGTCCCGCGGCCCAGCAGCGCTGCAGTTCGCCCGGGCTGAAGGGCCGGCCGCGGGCGGTGGCGTAGGCGTCCAGGAAGTCGCGGGTCTCGGCCACGGTGGGCATGGTCGGGTACAGGTAGATGGCGGCGGCCAGACCGGCGATCACCGCCTCGCTGTCGGCGAACAGGCTGTCCCAGTCGTAGGCCACCAGCAGCCGGGTGCCGTCCCAGCGCAGGTTCTCGGTCATCCAGTCGCAGTGCCCGATCACGGCCGGGTCGTGGCCTTCGGCCAGCTTCTGCCGGGCGGCCTGGCCGGCGGCGTCAAGCCAGGCGGGTCCGGCGAAGTTGTTCAGGTCCGCGTCCAGGTCCTCGGGCCGGGGCCACAGACCGCCCTGGTCGTGGTTCCAGTCGGCCCAGGGTGGCGCGGGCGCCAGCGATGGCACGTCGGCCGGTCGGGGAGCCAGGCGAACCAGCTCGGCCAGGGCTTCGGCGAAGGGCCGGGCGGCGCGGCCGGAGCCCGGGCGCGCAGCCCCGCCCGTGATCCGGCTCTCGGCGGTGGCCGCATGCCAGCCGAGCGGCGCCGGGCCAGCCAGCGGCTCCGGGCAGGGATAGCCGGCCTCGAACAGGCGGCGGTGGACCTCGGTGCACGCGGCGATCCGGGGCTCCTCCGTGCGGACCTTCACCACGACTTCACGTCCGTCCGCTAGCCGCACCCCGATCACGCGGGCGAGGTAACCGGACTGGAACATCTTGTCTTCGGCCCGGGAGCCCAGGTGCCACTGGCACCAGTCGCCCAGGCTGACCGCATTGACTTCGGGCTGAACGAATGCCACGCGACCATTCTCACCGGTCGGCTCTCACCGGTCCGCCGCGGGCCTGCCCGGACGGCCCGGCCCAGCTCGGCCTAGGTCGGGCCCGGCTCGGGCCAGGTCGGCCCCGGTCACGCACTGGTAGTGTTGGAACGCTCCAACGGCATCCAGCGGCGACCACTCGACGGAGGCGCAGACGTGGCGACCCCGGGCACCGGGCCAGCCGGCTCCGCCCCGCCGACCGGGCGGCGGCCCACGCTGGAGACCGTCGCCGCCCGCGCGGGCGTGTCCAAGTCCCTGGTCTCCCTCGTACTGCGCAACTCGCCCAAGGTCAGCCCGGCCAGCCGCGCCGCCGTCATGGCCGCGGTCGAGGAACTCGGCTACCGGCCCAACGCCGCCGCCCGCCTGCTGGCCGAGCGACGCTCGCGCACCGTCGGAGTCCTGCTCAACGACCTGCGCCAGCCCTGGTTCGCCGACCTGCTGGACGGCCTGACGCCGGTGCTGCAGGCCGGCGGCAAGCACATCCTGCTCGGCGACGGCCGGATCGACCGGGTCATGGACGAGACGCTGAGCTGGTCGTTCCTCGACCTCGGCGTCGACGGCCTGGTCCTGGCCGGCTCGGTCCCTGTCTCCCCCGCCGTGACCAGCGTGGCCAGCCGGATCCCGACCGTGGCCGTGGGCGGCCTGGACCCCGGCCTGCCTCGGGTCGACGTGCTGGCCAACGACAACCACCTGGGCGGCACGCTGGCCGTCCGGCACCTGATTGAGCTCGGCCACCGCCGCATCGCGCACATCTGCGGCCTGCCAGGCGCCGCGGGCCAGCTGCGGCTGAGCGGCTACGAGGACACCATGCGGGCCGCGGGCCTGGCCGCCGACGTGGCCGCCGGCGACATGACCGAGGAGGGCGGCTACCGCGCCGCCGTCCAGCTGCTGAGCCGGGCCGGGCGGCCGACCGCCATCTTCGCCGCCAACGACCTGTCCTGCACCGGCGCCCTGTCCGCCGCCGCCGCGCTGGGCCTGCGGGTACCGCAGGACCTGTCCCTGGTGGGCTTCGACAACTCGTCCCTGGCCCGGCTGCGCGCACTGTGGCTGACCAGCGTGGACGGCACCGCGCACGCCATGGGCCAGCAGGCGGCCCGGCTGCTGCTGGCCCGCATCGAGCACCCGGAGGCGCCGGGCCGGACTCAGCTCATGCCGCCCCGCCTGGAGGTCCGCGGCTCCAGCGGCCCGGCTCCGGCGTAAGACTCAGCCG
>Ga0134126_10002811_pt1 | contig 21880 bp, 18 predicted proteins | sample KB31752_FD_96881 | JGI IMG/M metagenome (GOLD analysis project Ga0134126, IMG submission 96881) | Terrestrial soil microbial communities with excess Nitrogen fertilizer from Kellogg Biological Station, Michigan, USA - KB3-175-2 | ecosystem: Environmental > Terrestrial > Soil > Unclassified ... | reverse complement strand
TGATGGTCTGCAGCGCCCAATCGAGGATCGTCAGGGTGCGCAGCCCCAGGAAGTCGAACTTGACCAGCCCCGCGGCCTCGACGTCGTCCTTGTCGAACTGCGTAATGGCGTTGCCGCCGCCCGATTCGCAGTACAGCGGCGTGAAATCCGTCAGCACCGATGGCGCGATCACGACGCCGCCCGCATGCTTGCCGGCGTTGCGCGTCAGGCCCTCGAGCGAGCGGGCAAGGTCGAGCAGGTTTTTGACCTCCTCGTCCTCGGTGTACAGGCGCTTGAGCTCGGGCTCCTTCTCGATCGCCGCATCGAGCGTGATGCCCAGCTCGAAGGGCACGAGCTTGGCGATGCGATCGACGAAACCGTAGGGATGGCCGAGCACGCGGCCGACGTCGCGCACCACGGCCTTCGCCGCCATGCTGCCGTAGGTGATGATCTGCGAGACTCGCTCGTGGCCGTACTTGTCGGCCACGTAGTCGATGACGCGATCGCGTCCTTCCATGCAGAAGTCGATGTCGAAGTCCGGCATCGAAACGCGCTCGGGATTCAGGAAGCGCTCGAACAGCAGGTCGTAGCGCAGCGGATCGATATCCGTGATGCCGAGCGCGTAGGCCACCAGCGACCCGGCGCCCGAGCCACGCCCCGGCCCAACCGGCACGGCGTGCTCGCGCGCCCAGCGGATGAAATCCGCCACGATGAGGTAGTAGCCGGCGAAGCCCATGGGGCAGATGACCCCGAGCTCGGTCGCGAGCCGCGCACGATAGCGCGCCGCGGTCTGCTCGGGCGTCTCCGCGGCCGTCTGCGCGTCGGTCTTGCCGGCCGCCCCTGTCGCGGCCGGGGTCGCCTGCAGGGCGTTCAGGCGCGCGGCCAGGCCCCGCTCGGCTTCGCGCCGCAGGAACTCGTTGGGCGTGCTGCCTTCCGGGACCGGATAGTCGGGCAGACGCGGTTGGCCGAGCTTGAGCGTCAGGCTGCAGCGGCGCGCGATCTGCACGCTGTTGGCCAGCGCTTCGGGCACGTCCTGGAACAGCGCGGCCATCTCCGCGGCGCTGCGCAGGTACTGCTGCGGACTGTAGCGGCGCGGACGCGCCGCGTCGGCGAGCAGCGTGCCCTCTTGAATGCACACGCGCGCCTCGTGTGACTCGAAATGCGCGCGCTCGAGGAAGCGCACGTCGTTGGTGGCCACCAGCGGCACGCCGCGACGCGCCGCGAGTTCCACTGCCGCGGGCAGGTAGGCGGCCTCCTAGGGCCGGCCGAGTCGCTGCAGCTCGAGGTAGTAGCGATCGTCGAACAGCTCGAGCCACTGCCCCAGCGCGGCCTGCACCTGGGCCGGCCGATCGCGCAGCAGTGCCCGGCCCACATCCCCTTCCATGGCACCGGACAGGGCGATCAGACCGCGGCAGCTCTCGCGCGTCAGCCAGGCGCGCTCCACGAGCGCAACGCCAGCCGGGGTCTGTCCCGAGAGGTAGGCGCGGCTGATCAGGCGCGCGAGACTCCGATAGCCCTCGAGCGTCTGGCACAGCAGCGTCAGCCGTGAGGGGCGTGCCGGCTCCTCGGGCTCACGCAGCAGCAGATCCACTCCGACGATCGGCTGCACGCCGCGCTCGAGCGCCGCGCGATAGAACTTGATCATCGCGAACAGATTGACCTGATCGGTCAGCGCCACGGCCGGCATGCCGGCGCTGGCCACCGCCTCGATCAGCTCGGGCACGCGCACCACGCTGTCGACCAGCGAGTATTCGGTGTGCACACGAAGGTGCACGAACGCGGCCGAGCTGCCTGCCGGCGCGCCCGCCGCGGCCAGCGCCTCGCTCATGCGCACGCCTCAGTCGGTACGTCGTCCTCGAGCGCCGCCTCATCGGCTTCCGAGCCGCACAGCTGCGCCTCGGCCGGCAACACGCCGAAGGGCAGCGCACCGGACAGCCAGCTGCGCAGCGGATTGAAGCTGGCGCGATGAATCGGCGAGGGCCCGAGCCGCACCAGCGCCGACAGGTGCACGCGCGTGGCGTAACCGAAGTGCCGACCGAGACCGTAGCCAGGATGATCCCCATCGAGCCGCGCCATGAGCGCATCCCGATGGGTCTTGGCGAGAATCGAGGCGGCGCTGATGCACGCAATCAGCGCATCCCCGCCGACCACCGTCTGCACCTCGCAGTCGGCAAAACAGTCCGAGAGATGCGGCGCGCGGTTGCCATCGATGAGAATGCGCACCGGACGCACCGGCAAGTCGATCAGCGCGCGCTTCATCGCCAACAGCGTCGCCTGCAGGATGTTGAGCAGGTCGATCTCCGCGTGATCCGCCTCGGCGATCGCGAAGCCCAGGGCACGCTCGCGGATGCGCTGCGCCAGCACGCAGCGCCGCTCGGCGCTGAGCTGCTTGGAATCGCGCAGTCCGCGGATGGCGCGCTGCGGATCCAGAATCACGGCCGCGGCCACGACGGGACCCGCGAGTGGACCGCGGCCCGCCTCATCCACTCCGGCCGTCAGCACCTGCGCTTGCATCGCCCCTGCCCGCACGCTCACCGATCCGCCGTTCCCCCGAGCAGCGCGAGCACCGCCTGCGCCGCGCGCGTCGCGCCGTCGGCCCGCAGCAGCTCATGCACCGCACGAAATCGCTTCTTGAGATGGTCACGTCGCGCGGTATCGGTCAGCAACCGATCCGCCGCGCGCCAGAGATTATCCGCGATCGCCGCTTCCTGGAAGAACTCCGGCGCGAGCGCCTCCCCGGCGAGCAGATTGGGCAGCGAGAAGCGCGCCAGACGCACCAGGCGAAAGCTGCGCACCAGCGCGGCGGTCAATGCGCTGACGCGGTAGGCCACCACCATCGGGCAACGACACAGCAACGCCTCGAGTGAGGCGGTCCCGGAGGCCACCAGTGCCACATCCGCGGCGGTGAGCGCGGTGCGCGCCTGCCCATCCAGGATCTGCAGCTGCGTGAGTGCCGCCAGGCTTCCCTGCGCGGCGAGCCCGGCACGGATGTGCTCGAACTCGTCGCGCACCGCGCGGTTGGCCATCGCGGCCATCACCTGCAGCCCCGGATGCGCCTGCACCAGCGCGGCGGCCGCCAGCAGGAACGGCGCCGACAGCCGCTGCACCTCGCCGAGGCGGCTGCCAGGCAGCAGCGCGAGCACCGGGCGGTCCGCCAGACCGAGGGCGGCACGCGCCGCGGGCACGTCGGGCTCGAGCGGCACCTGATCGGCCAGCGGATGCCCCACGAACTGCGCATGCACCGCGTAGTGCGCATAGAACGCCGGCTCGAAGGGCAGCAGGCAGAGCACCAGGTCGCAGCGGCGCGCGATCTTGCGCGCTCGCCCCTGCCGCCAGGCCCAGATCTGCGGACTGACGTATTGGACCGTGCGGATGCCCTGGGCGCGAAAGCGACCGGCCAGCGTCAGGTTGAAAGCCGGCGCATCCACGCCGATGAACACGTGCGGGCGGAAGCAGAGCAGCTCGGACAGCAGCCGCGAGCGCAGCGCCAGCAGGCGCGGCAGGTGGCGCAGTGGCTCGATGAGTCCCATGACGGCCAGCTCGTGCGCATCGGCGAGCGCCTGACAGCCCGCTGCGCGCATCGCCGGCCCCGCCACGCCGCGCACCTCGAGCGCGCGGCCGGCCAGCTCGCTGCGCAGCGCCCGGATCAGCGCCGCGCCGAGCGCGTCGCCCGAGTGCTCTCCGGCAACGATCGCCACGCGCAGCGCTTCCATGGGCGTGGTAACCACGGCTGTAGCGCGGCGCTCAGCGGATCAGACCGCGGCCCTCGCCCACCGAGATGAATTCGACGAAGGTCTTGAGCTCCGGCTGAGTGTTGGCGAGTTCGGTCAGCTGCTCGATCGCCGCGGCGAGCGGCAGATCGCTGCGATAGAGGATGCGATAGGCGTTGCGCAGGTTGCGGATCTGTTCGGGCGTGAAACCGCGGCGCTTGAGTCCCTCGCTGTTGATCGAGTGCGGCTCGGCCGGATTGCCGATGGCCATGACATAGGGCGGCACGTCGCGCGTGACGCCGCAGTTGTTGGCGATGAAGGCATGTGCACCGATCCTGCAGAACTGGTGAACCGCCACATAGCCGCTCAGGATTGCCCAGTCCCCGAGCGTCACGTGACCGGCGATGTTCGCCAGATTCACCATGATGACGTTGTTGCCGAGCACACAGTCGTGCGCCACGTGGGTATAGGCCATCAGCAGGCAGTCATCGCCGATGCTGGTGACGCCCCGGTCGTGACTGGTGCCGCGGCTGATGGTGCAGTATTCGCGAATGACGTTGCGGTTGCCGATCGTCAGGCGCGTGGGCTCCCCGGCGTACTTCCGGTCCTGCGGCGCCTCACCGATCGAGGCGAACTGGAAGATCTTGTTGCCCTCACCGATCGTGGTGTGGCCGTTGATGACCACGTGCGGTGCGATCCAGGTGCCCGCGCCGATGACCACATCGGCGCCGATGACGCTGTAGGGACCCACCACCACATCCTCGGCCAGTTGCGCGCCGGGGGCCACGATCGCCCGCGCATCGATCATGGCGCTTCGTTCCCGGGGGCTGCGCTGGCTTCCTTCAGATTCGGGGCGACCATGATCTGCGCGTGGGCGACCTCCTGCTCGTCGACCAGCGCGGCGGTGGCCAGCTGCCAGATACCGCGCAGGCTCCGCTCGAAGCGCGCGGTGAGGATGAGCTGATCGCCGGGCACGACGGGACGGCGAAAGCGCGCCTTGTCGATGCCGACGAAGTACACGCTGGCATTGGGATTGGCGATCACATCGGCGCTGATGTAGGCCAGCAGGCCGGCCACCTGCGCGAGCGCCTCGATGATGAGTACTCCGGGCATCACCGGCCGGCCGGGAAAATGACCGCTGAAATACGGCTCGTTGAAGCTGACGTTCTTCAGCGCCCGGATGCTCTGGCCGCGCACGCACTCGAGCACGCGATCCACCAGCAGGAATGGGTAGCGGTGCGGCAGCCGCTGCATCACGCCGCTGATGTCCAGCTTGACCGGCTCTGACTTGTCCGGCTCTGAGTCACTCATCGTCGGTTTCCTGTGCTTCCCGATTGCTGTGTTGATTGGCGCGCGGCTCATCGCTCAGCGCGAGCAGCTTCAGTCGCGCGATGATGCGTTTCCAGCGTCGCAGCGGCTCGGCCGACCAGAGGCTGGCATAGGCGCCGGGCGCGCGGATCGAGCCGGACACCGTGGTTCTGCCGGCGATGACCACATCATCGCAGATCTCGATATGCCCGGTAATGCCCACACCGCCGCCGATCATGCAGCGCGCCCCGATGCGCGTGCTGCCCCCGACACCCGTGCAGCCGGCGATGGCGGTGTGCGCGCCGATCTGCACGTTGTGGCCTATCTGTATGAGATTGTCGAGCTTGACGCCCTCGCCGAGCACCGTGTCCTGCATGGCACCGCGATCCACCGTCGTATTGGCGCCGATCTCCACATCATCGCCCACCACGACCGTGCCGATCTGCGGCACCTTCAGCCAGCGGCCCTGCTCGCGCGCGAAACCGAAACCGTCCGCGCCGATGACGGCACCCGGATGGATCAGCACGCGGCGGCCGATGCGCACATCGTGCGCCAGCGTGACGTGGCCTGCGAGGCGCGTGTCCTCCCCGACCTGCACGCGCGCGCCCAGCACGCTGGCCGCGCCGATGTGACAGCGCGCCCCGATGCGCGCATGCGCGCCCACCACGCAGTGCGGACCGATCTCGGCGCTCGGATGCACCTCGGCGGTGGCATCGACGATCGCGCTGGCGTGAATGCCCGCCACCGGCGCGGGCGTCGGATGCAGCAATACCGCGATGCGCGCAAACAGCGAGTGCGGGTCGGGACTGATCAACGCCGGCACCGGGCAGAGCTCGGCGCTGGCTGGCGCGAGCACCACCGCACCGGCCCGCGTATCGGGCAGCTGCCAGGACAGGCGTGCGTTGGCGAGAAAGCTCAGCGCCGTCGGATCGGCTGCTCCCAGCGGGGCGATGTGATCGACCCGACGATCGGGATCGCCGCGCAGTGCGCAGCCGAAACGCACTGCCAGCTCCCCCAGCGCCAAGCTCATCGCCTCCCTGCCGGTGCGCGCGAGCGCTGCGGGCTCATGGCCTGTCAGCCGCTTCGTGCGGGCGCTGCAGACTCAGTGACTGCGCGTGCCGCTGCGGGGGCGCGGAGCCGCGGTCGCGCCGCCGGCGCCGCGGGCCTGCAGCGAGGCCAACACCGGCTGGGTGATGTCGAGCGTTGGATTGGCAAAGATCACCCCGTCGGCCAGCACCAGATCGAAACGCTGCGCCTGCGCGTACTGCTGCACCGCTTCCACCAGGGTGCGCTGCAACTTGGAGAGCTCCTGGTTCTGCCGCGCGTTCATATCGTCCTGATACTCGTTCTGCTTCTCCGACAGCTCGCGCTGCCCGTCGCGCAGCGACTGCTCGGCGGCGCTGCGCTGATCCACGCTCATCGTGCCGCCGTCCCGGTCCAGCGCCGCCTGCTTGCTCTTGAGCGACTCCTGCTCGCTGGCGAGCTCGCGCTGCTTCGCAGCGAATTCGGTGCGCAGCGTCTGCTGCACGGCCTTGCCCTGCGGCGACTCCTGCATGAGGCGCTGATAATTGACGAAGCCGATCTTCAGATCCGCCCAGGCCGGCGCCGAGAGCACCAGCAGCGACAGAGCCGAGCCGAGGGCGATGCGACCCGTACGCCGGGTCATTGCAGTGAACCATCCTCGCATATCGAAATTCCTACCTAGGAAATCCCCACTTAGAAAGATTGCCCCACCGTGAACTGAAATTCCTCGGTTCGATCCTCGAAGTGAACCAGATCGCCGTTGGAAGAATTCAGCGGCAAGCCAAAGCTGAAGCGGAACAATCCGACCACCGGCGCCAGCCATTGCACCGAGACGCCGACCGATTTCTTGAGCTCATGATAGCTGAAATTGTAATTGACGGGGGTCACCAGGTCCTTGCCCAGGAACGTGGTTCTGTCCGTCGAGAAGACGTTGCCGATGTCGAAGAACAGGCTGGCACGCGCACTGGTCTGCCACTTCGCCGGGGTGGGGATGATCAGCTCGGTCTGCGACACGGTCATGACGTTCCCGCCGTAGGGGTTGCCGTTGGTATCGACCGGGCCGAGCGTGTCCTCCAGATAGCCGCGCACGCTGTCCGGACCGCCGGCGAAGTAACGTTTGTAGGGGGGCAGGGCCGTGGTGCCGCCGATAGCCTTGCCGTAGGAGAGCTGCAGGTTCTCCGAGAGCGTCCAGCCGTGGGAGATCGGCAGATAGCCGGAAAACTGGTAGCTGCCGATCATGTAGCGCACGTCGAGGCCGGGGGGCACATAGACGAACGAGATCAGATGACGCATGCCCTGATCGGCGAACAGGGCGCGATTGAGCGAGCTGTACACGTAGTTGAGCGACAGCTCCGCGGTGTCAAAGCGTGTGCCGAGCAGCGAGGTATCCGTGGCCACGGTGCTGCCGTCGGGCTCGATGAACTGCGAGACCAGGGTTCCCTGATAACTGCGGCCGTTCTGCTCCACCCAGTTGATGGCCTGCTGCGCACTGCTCTGCTCGTAGGTGAGGATGTCCACCGACTGCAACGATACCCCGCCACTGACGAACTGATTTTCCGTGAGCGGGTAGCCGAGCGTCAGCCCCACGGTGACGTTCTTGGAGCCGAAGGAGGATGACTGCGCATAGAGCTGCGTGGAATCCGCATAGCTGAGCTGCACGGTGCGCGACAGTCCATCCACGGTCGTGAATGGGTTGGTCTCCCTGACGCTGTAGACCTTGTTGTACAGGCCCGCATCCAGGTTCAAGGCCACCTGATCGCCGCTGCCCAGGAAGTTGGTATCCGAGAGCGAGCCGTTGAGCACGAACTTCTCATAGGCGGAGTAGCCGATGCCACCGCTGATGCTCGATGCAGCGCGCTCCTTGATCGCAAAGTTGACGTCGACCTGGTCGGGCGAGCCCGGCACCTGCGCGGTCGTGGTATCGACGCTCTCCACGTAGGGGCGCTGCTCGAGGCGCTGCTTGGAGCGGTCCAGCGCGAGGTTCGACAGCCACGCTGCTTCGAGCTGGCGCATCTCGCGCCGGAAGGTCTCGTCGTTGGTACGCGTGGTGCCGGTGAAGTTGATATGGCGCACGTACACCCGGTCGCCCGGATCGACGAACAGCGTCAGCGCCACGAGCTTGTGCGCATCATCGACCGTCGGAACCGGCTCGACCTTGGCGAAGTAGAAGCCCTCGGCGCCCAGGCGGTTCTTGATGGCGTCCTCGGTCGCGCTGATCAGATGCTGCGAGTAGATCTGTCCTGGATGCACCAGCAGCAGCCGCTGCAGCTCCGGCTCGGGCACGATCATGTTGCCGGCCAGCTTCACCGCCCCGAGATGGTAGACATCACCCTGGGTGAGGTTGACGGTGATGAAGATGTCCTTCTTGTCCGGACCGATGGCGACCTGCACCGAATCGAGGCGCGCATTCGCGTAGCCCCGGTCCTGGAAGTAGGACTGGATCTTCTCCAGATCCCCCTGCAGCGTCTCGCGCGCGTAGCGGTCCTTGTCGCTGAACATGTTGAACAGCGTCGGCGTCTGCAGCGACAGCGTCGAGAGGATCGCCTTGTCCTTGAAAGCGGTGTTGCCGACGATGTCGATCTGGCGGATCTTGGCGCGCGCACCTTCGGTGATGTTGATGCTGATGCGCACCTGGTTGTCAGGCAGCGGCACGACCTTCGCATCGATCTTCACGTCGTACTTGCCCTGACTGTAATACTGGTCGGTCAGGAAATTCGTGACGTCATCGAGCGTCGAGCGGTCGAAGGTCTTGCCGGCGGTGAGTCCGACGTTGCGCAGCGCCTTGTTCAGGTCTTCGGTCTTGATGCCCTTGTTGCCCTTGAAGTCGATGCTCTCGATCGAGGGCCGCTCCTTGACCACGACCAGCAGCGTATCGCCCTCGCGCCGCAGCTCCACATCGCTGAAGAAGCCGGTGGCATAGAGAGCGCGCAACGCCTCGCGCACGCGCTGCGCATTGAGGCGATCGCCGATGTTGACCGGCAGGTAATTGAAAACCGTGCCCTCGGAAATGCGCTGCAGCCCCTGCACACGGATGTCGTGCACGACGAAGTCCGTCGGCGATCCCGGCAGGCCCTGATCGGCCGCTTCCGGACCGACGCCGGGCGCTACGGCAGCGGGCGCGGGTGCCGCCTCAGGTGCAGGTGGTGCAGGTGTCGGAGCGACTTCGGGGGCAGGCGCTGGCGCCCCGGGCGGCGCGGCTGCCACGGGCGGCGCGGCTGCCACGGGCGGCGCGGCTGCCACGGGCGGCGCGTTGGCTACCGGGGGGCTGGCAGGGACCGAGGTCGGGGCCCCGGCTTCGGCCAGCAGACAGTCCCGGCGCAGCGCTCGCAGGGCGGGCTGTTGGGCGGCGGGGGCAAGTTCGATGGCCTTGCTCAGTGCATCGGCGGCCATCTCATAGCGCTTGAGGGCCAGCAGCGCGCGACCGGAGAGCGCATAGCCTTCCCATCGATCCGGGGCTATGCGAACCGCGGCATCCCCGGCCGACAATGCCGCATCCGCCCGACCGCCCTGCAGTGCTGCGTCTCCTTGGCTGAGCTGCGCATCGAAGTCGCCATTGGACTGCGCCGGGCTGGCGGCGGCGCCGCCGGGCCCAGGCGGCACCGTGGGGCTTGCGGGCGTCTGGGCCCGCGCGCTGCCGCAAAGCGGGACCACAGCCAAGATGAGCGCGGTAAGGGGTGCGCGCTGCGCAGCGCGGCAGTTGCCGTTGGTCAAGGAGGGGTCAACCGATCTGACTGATGTCGTTAAACAGTGCAACGCCCATGAGCAGGAACAACAGGGCGAAACCGATTTGCTGGCTGACCAGCTGGAAGCGCTCGGACAGCGGACTGCCTTTGAGCCATTCAATGGTCTGAAACACGATCTGACCGCCGTCGAGGATCGGAATGGGCAGCAGATTCATGAAGCCGAGCGCAAGGCTCAGCAGCACCAGGAACTGCAGGAAGGAGGTGAAGCCCTCGGACGCGGCATCGCCGGCGTACTCGGCAATGCTCAACGGTCCGGACAGGTTCTTGACCGAGACGTGATTGGTGAGCATGCGCCAGATCATGCGTCCCTGCAGCGCCGTGACGTCCCACGCCTCGACGTTGGCGCGCGCGAAGGCGGCTGGCACCGACAGGGCAACGTGTCGAACCATCGACGACGGGAACGGGGCCGTCTGGCTCACCAGAATCCCGATGCCGACGGAATGGTGACCCTGCTCGTCCGTCTGTGGCTTCGGGACGAGCCGTACCCCCTGCTCGTGGCCGGCGCGCACAAAGCGCAGGCTGATGCTCTGGTTGACGTGCGACTGCAAGGCCGCCTTCAGCGCCGTCAGATCCGTCACGGACTGCCCGTTGACGGACACGATGCGATCGCCCGGCGCAAGCCCCGCCTTGGCCGCCGGCCCGCCTGCCAGGACTCTGTCGACGATCGCCTGCAGCGGTGGTGTGTACAGGGTCAGGCCCAGCCCCTGCTCCATGAGCGTGGGCTCGGTGAGCCGCAGGCGCTCGGCAGGATTCGTAATGCGCAGCTGCAGCGTGCGGGCCGTACCATCCGGGGAACGCACGCCGATGCTGATCGGACCACCGCCACTGATGGCATCGAGCATGTCCAGATCGACGTCGCGCTGGTCGGTCACGCGCTGCCCATCGATCGAGGTGATCTCATCGCCGCTTTTCAGTCCGGCCTTGCCCACCAGCGAGGTTGGACTGATGGTCCCAACCACGGCGCGGTACTGCGTCATCCCGTTCGCATACAGCACGCCGGTGAGCACCAGCACCGCAAACAGGACATTGAAGCCCGGGCCCGCCAGCAGCACCAGAATACGCTGCCAATGCGGCCGGCGCGTGAAAGAGCGATGCAGCTCGTGCGCGGCCACCGGGCCTTCGCGCTCGTCGAGCATCTTGACGTAACCGCCGATGGGCAGCGAGGAGATCCAGTACTCGTGGCCCTCCGGGTGCACCCACTTCCAGAGCGGCTTGCCAAAACCGATGGAGAAGCGCAGCACCTTGAAGCCCAGGCGCCGCGCGACCCAGAAATGACCGAACTCGTGGACAGTGACGAGCAGGCAGAAGGCGACGAGGAAGGCCAGCAAATACAGCAGGGTATGGATCATGCGTAGACGCTCTGGCCGGCGGCTCGGCGTGCCACCGCCTCGCTGGCCAGTGCCCGCGCCTCTGCATCGGTTGCCATCACCGCATCCAATCCGGCCATCTCTCCCCCTCGAACCCGCGCCATAACCATTTCAATGACCGCAGGAATCTCACCAAAGTTCAGTCGCTGGTCGAGAAAGGCCTGCACGGCGACCTCGTCAGCAGCGTTCAGGCTGACGCAGGAGAGGCCACCGAGGCGCGCCGCCTCCTGGGCATGGCGCAGGCACGGGAAACGCCCCGGGTCCGGTGCCATGAAATCCAGTCGGCCCGCCCGGGTCAATTCGAGCAATTCTACACCAGCCGCCATGCGCTCGGGCCAGGCCAGGGCGCAGGCGATGGGCACGCGCATATCCGGCCCCGCCAGCTGCGCCAGCACCGACCCGTCTACATACTCCACCAGCGAATGCACGATGCTCTGCGGATGCACGACCACGTCGATCTCGCGATGTGTCATGCCGAACAGCACGCTCGCCTCGATGAGCTCCAGGCCCTTGTTCATGAGGGTCGCGGAATCCACCGAGATCTTGCGGCCCATGCTCCAGCGGGGATGCTTGCAGGCCTGTGCTGGCGTGACGTTCGCCATGGCCTCGGCGCTCCAGGTGAGGAAGGGGCCGCCCGAGGCTGTCAGCAGCAAGCGTCGCACACCCGCGGCGCGCTTGCCGACGACGAAGCCGGTCGGCAGGCACTGGAAGATCGCGTTGTGCTCGCTGTCGATCGGAATGAGCTCGCCGCCTCCGGCGCGCACGGCGGCCAGCAGCAGCTCTCCGGCCATGACGGCCGATTCCTTGTTGGCGAGCATGAGACGCTTGCCGGCTGCGGCCGCGGCGAGCGTCGAGCGCAGTCCCGCCGCCCCGCTGATGGCCGCCATCACGTAATCAACCGCATCCTCGGCGGCCAGCTGCGCGATCGCCTCGGCTCCCGCGAGCACGCGCGTGCCGCTGCCCTCGTCCGTCAGGCGCCGCTCCAGCGTGCGCGCCGCCTCGGGCGATTCCAGCGCGACCCAGTCGGGACGAAAGCGGCGCACCTGCTCGACGAGGCGCTCGCCGTTGCTGCGCGCGGCAAGCCCCACTACGCGATAACGCTGCGGATGCAGCGCCAGCACCTCGAGCGTGTTGCAACCGACCGAGCCGGTCGAGCCCAGTACTGCGACGCCGATCATGGCCACTGTCTCATGGTTGTCGTCACATCTCCCTTGCTCAACGGCCAATTCCCAGCCACGTCAGCCCCAAGGCCAGCACTGGCGCGGCTGCCGTCACGCTGTCGATGCGATCGAGCACCCCGCCGTGGCCGGGAAACAACCGCCCACTGTCCTTCAAATGCACATGACGCTTGAGCAGACTTTCTGTCAAGTCGCCGATCACAGAAAACGCCGCCGCCGACGCGCACAGCGGTATAAAAGCCTGCCAGGGCAGCCGAGACCAGAGGTTCACGATCGCGGCCACCCCGAGGGCCAGCAGCATGCCACCGAGCACGCCCTCCCAGGTCTTGTTCGGCGAGACCTGTGGCGCCAAGCGCAGCCGTCCAAAGCGCCGTCCGGTGAAGAACGCGCCCGTATCGGCCGCGAAAGCCAGCCCCAGCACGAACAGCGTCCACTGCGGGCCGTGCGCCCAGCGGGTATCGATGCGCACCAGCGCCAGCCAGGCGGGCACCAGCACCAATATCCCGGCCAGCGCCGCCACGGCGCGCGAGCCGCGCGAGGGCGCAAACAGGATCCACGCCAATGCGATGAACCACCAGGCGACGGCTAATTCCATCAACTGCACGAAGGCAGCCAACGCCACGGTGTAGAGGCTGGCGAGCACGGCCAGCAGCGCGAGCGCCAGCACGTAGAGCAGCCGTCCGCCGCCGCGCAGCGCGAGGAAGGCCGACCATTCCCATCCGCCCGCGAGCAGCGCGGCCCCGAGCGCCGCCGCCACCAGCAGCGGCGTTCCGTAGACGACGACCACAATGGTGAGCAGCGCAAGTCCGAAGGCCGTCAGCAAGCGCGAGCGCATGGCCTTAGCAGTCCGCGCCCGCTTGCACTTGCTCGCCGGTCAGACCAAAGCGGCGCTGTCGTACGGCGAAGTGGCCCAGCGCGGCCTGGAAGGCCGACGCATCAAAATCCGGCCAAAGCGTCTCGGTGAAATACAGCTCCGTGTAGGCCAGGTTCCACAGCAGGAAATTGCTGATGCGCTGCTCGCCGCCGGTGCGGATGAACAGATCCGGATCAGGCAGGCCGCCCAGCGCCAGCGCCGCCGCAAAGGTCGGTTCATCGATATGCGCGGCGGCGAGCTGATGGCGCTCCACCTGCTGGGCGAGGCGACGCACCGCTGCGAGGATGTCGGCGCGTCCGCCGTAGCTGAGCGCCACCTGCAGGGCGAGCCGCTCATTGGCGACTGTGGTCTGCTCGGAGCTCGCCATGGAGGCGCGCAGCCGGGCGTCCAGCTCGGCGCGCTCGCCGATGAAGCGCAGACGCACCCCCTGACGGTGCAGCTCGGGAATTTCCGCTTCCAGCGACTCGACGAACAGCGCCATCAGCGTCATGACCTCATCGCGCGGGCGACCCCAATTCTCGCTGCTGAATGCAAACAGGGTCAGCGCGCCGATCTGCTCACGCAGGCACTCCTCGATCACCATGCGCACCGGTCCGACACCGGCGCGATGGCCGTCGCCGCGCAGGGTGCCGCGAGCCCGAGCCCAGCGGCCATTGCCATCCATGACGATCGCGATGTGACGCGGCTTCGGCGCGACGCCCGCGGGCGTGGCATCCGTCGGCGGCGCTGAGGCGGCGGGGCTCAAACCTGCAGGATTTCCTTTTCCTTACCGGCGAGCACGGTGTCGATCTCGCCGACGAAGCGATCGGTGAGCTTCTGGATCTCCTCCTCCCCGCGACGCTCGTCATCCTGGGAGATCATCTTCTCCTTGAGCATCTCCTTCATGTCCGCGATCGCGTCGCGGCGCACGTTGCGCACGCTCACACGGGCATTTTCGGCATCGTGGCGTACCACCTTCATGATGTCGCGCCGGCGCTCCTCGGTCAGCGGCGGCAGCGGCAGGCGGATGACGCTGCCGGCGGTATTGGGCGTGAGCCCCAGGTCCGACTTGTGGATCGCCTTTTCGATGGCTGAAACCATGCCCTTCTCCCAGGGGGAGACCACCAGCGTGCGCGCATCCTCGATGCTGATGTTGGCGACCTGCTGCAGCGGCACGTCCGAGCCGTAGTAATCGACCTTCAGATGCTCGATCAGGCTCGGATGGGCCCGTCCGGTGCGCAGCTTCTTCAGCTCGCCCTGAAAGGCCTGAACGCACTTCTGCATGCGCGCGGTGGCGTCCTTCTTCAGATCGTCGAGCATGGCTATCCTCGTCGGCTTAGGGCCTGGGCCTCGATCCTGCGTCCTCAGAGTCCTGCGTCACCAGGGTCCCGATGTCCTCACCGCACACGATACGCAGCAATGCCCCGGGGTTGCCGAGATTGAAAACGCGCACCGGCAGATGATAGTCGCGACACATCACGATGGCAGTGGCATCCATGACGTTGAGTCGCTCGTCGAGCACGCGGTCGTAGGTCAGGCGTGAGTAGCGCTGCGCGGCCGGATTGACCACGGGATCTTCGGAATAGATGCCGTTCACCTTGGTGGCCTTCAACAGCACCTGGGCCTCGATCTCGATGGCACGCAGACTGGCAGCCGTATCGGTGGTGAAGAATGGATTGCCGGTACCGGCCGCGAATACCACCACACGACCCTTCTCCAGATGCCGGATCGCGCGACGGCGGATGAAATCTTCGCAGACCTGATTGATGCGCACGGCGGACATCACGCGCACCGCAAAGCCGCGCTGCTCGAGTGCATCCTGCAGCGCCAGGGCATTCATGACCGTGGCGAGCATGCCCATCTGGTCGGCCGTGACTCGGTCCATGCCGGCGCCCGCCAGGCCCGCGCCGCGAAACAGATTGCCGCCGCCCACCACGATGCCGATCTGTACACCGAGGGATTGCACATCGCCGATTTCCTCGGCGACGCGTTTGAGTACCGCTGGATCGATGCCGTAATCGGCTTGGCCGAGCAACGCCTCGCCCGAGAGCTTCACGAGCACGCGGCGAAAGGATGCGTTCGGGCTGTCGTTCATCGGCTTGCTCCCAGGGCAGTCTGCCACAAACAACGCGCCGCGGCCCATCGCGACACTACGCGTCGCATCTGCGCCTCGCGACGGCGTGTGACGAGGGCGTCTCGCGACAGCGCCTCGCGACGGCGTCTCGCGCCTGCGCTCTCAGTGCTTTCTGGGTCCGCCCGAACCGTTCGAATCGCCACCGCCGCCGGACTCGGTGGGCTTGGTGGCGGCGCTCACCTGCGCCATGACGTCGGCGACGAAGTCGTCCTGCTTCTTCTCGATGCCGGCACCGACCTCGTAGCGCTCGAAACGCGTCACACGCACACCGGCCGCCTTGAGCAGCTTCTCGACCGACTGCTCCGGCTCCTTCACGAAGGGCTGCCCGAGCAGCACGATCTCGTTGAGCGCCTTGCGCAGACGACCCTCGACCATCTTGGCGACGACCTCGGGGCCCTTGCCCTCTTTCTGCGCCTGCTGCTGTGCCTGCTCGGAGAGGATCTCGCGCTCCTTGGCCACGACGTCGGCGGGCACGTCGCTGGTCGCGATGAAGCGCGGGTTGCTGGCAGCGATGTGCATCGCCACGTCGTGCGCCAGCGTTTCCAGGGAATTGCTCGACTTGCCGCCGGCGGTGCTCTCGAGCGTTACCAGCACTCCGATGCGCGTGCCATGCACGTAGGCGCCGACGACCGCTTCGGGGCCAGCGGCGCGCTCCAGTACCGTGCAGCGGCGCACACTGATGTTCTCCCCGATCTTGGCCACCAGCGCGCGACGGTGCTGATCGACGCTCTCGCCCGCGGCGAGTTCGGCCTTGAGCAGGGCCTCGAGATTCACGGGGCGATGCTCGAGCGTCAGACGCGCCACGTCGGCGGCGAAGCGGCGGAAGTCCTGTTCGCGGGCGACGAAATCGGTCTCGCAGTTGATCTCGGCCATCGCCGCGGCACGCCCATCGGCGGAGCGCTCGATGACGATGACCCCCTCGGCCGCCACCCGGGCAGCCTTCTTGTCGGCCTTGGCGAGACCCTGCTTACGCATGAGCTCCGCCGCAGCGTCGAGGTCTCCGCCGGTTTCCACCAGCGCCCGCTTGCATTCCATCATGCCGGCGCCGGTGCGCTCTCGCAGCGCTCGCACCGTGTCTGCAGTCACGTTCATGGCAATTCCTCTTGAATTGAGGGGCCAGTGCGCAGCCCGCGCGCCGGCCCGTCAGTGTGTTGGCACTCCCCGCGCAGCCGCGGGCGGCCCGCCGATCAGCCGGCGCCGCTGCGCGGACGACGGGCGGGGCCCGTCTGGGGACGGCGCTTCAGCCCCATGGGAGCGGTGGGCGGGGTGCTGCCGCCGCTGTCGCCCAAGTCCTGTTCGGCGGTCTCGTCGAGCTCGGCGTCGATCGCCGCGGCATCCTCGGGCACGGCTGCCCCGCTGGTGGCAGCAGGGGCCGCGGGGGCGGCCGCTGCCGGCGCCACCGAGGGGCGGCGACGCGGCGGGGCCTTGCGGCGTACGGCGGCGGCGGGCCTCGCCCGTCCGGGCTTGCTGCCACGGCGGCGCGGATTGCCCTCCTCGTCCAGCTCGATGAACTCATCCTCGCCGACCGCCACCTGCGGCACGGAGGACTTACCCTCGAGCACCGCATCGGCAACCGCCGCGGCATACAGCTGAATGGCGCGCATGGCATCGTCATTGCCGGGAATGACGTGATCGATGCCCTCCGGCGAGCAATTGGTGTCCACGACCGCCACCACGGGAATGCCGAGCTTGCGCGCCTCGTGAATGGCAATGTGCTCGTGGCCGACGTCGATCACGAACAGCGCATCGGGCAGCGACTCCATGCGCTGGATGCCCCCGAGGCTGCGCTCGAGCTTGATCATCTCGCGCCGCAGCTGCGTCGCTTCCTTCTTGCCGCGCTTGTCCAGCGCGCCCGAGGCGGTCATCTCGGTCAGGTCGCCCAGCCGCTTGATCGAGGCGCGAATGGTCTTGAAGTTGGTCAGCATGCCGCCCAGCCAGCGCTGGTTCACATACGGCATCGAGCAGCGCGTTGCCTCCTTATGTACGGCATCGCGCGCCGAGCGCTTGGTGCCGGCGAACAGCACCGTGCCGCCATCGGCCACGATCTGGCGGATGAAGGCGGTGGCCTCCTCGAACAGCGGCTGCGTCTTCTCGAGGTTGATGATGTGGATTTTGTTGCGCTCACCGAAAATGAACTGCTCCATCTTCGGGTTCCAGAAGCGGGTCTGATGTCCGAAATGAACCCCCGCCTCCAACATCTGACGCATCGACACGGTCGGCATGACTGTATTCCTCGTGGGTTGTGGGCTTGCGTGTATCCCCGAGGACGATCCCTTATGGCAGTCACCGCTGGTGGCGGCGGCTGGCGGCTCTGGACACCCGGTCTCGGGTTCGTGATACGCGCGCGGATTGCGTCGCTGCCGTGCCGGCCCTCGCCGGACGGTGCCGGCGCGTGCACAGGGGCATGTGACGTTGCCAAAAAAGGCCGCGCTTTATACCATGAACTTCCAACCCGAACAACGGTTTGAGCATCGCCGCGCACCATGCTTCGAAATACGCAAATCACGCTCAAGAGCCCCGAGGAACAGCAGAAGCTGCGCATCGCCGGGGCACTCGCCGCCGACGTGCTGGACATGATCGGCGAGCATGTGGTGCCGGGCGTCAGCACCGATGAGCTCGATCGCATCTGCCACGATTACATCGTCAACGTGCAGGGCGCCATTCCGGCCAATGTCGGCTACCGCGGCTTTCCCAAGACCGTCTGCACCTCGGTCAACCACGTGGTGTGCCACGGGATCCCGAACGAGCGTCGGCTGAAGGCCGGCGACATCGTCAACATCGACGTGGCCGTCATCAAGGACGGCTACCACGGGGACACCAGCCGCATGTACTACGCCGGCCAGCCCCCCGTCATGGCGCAGCGCATCGCCGAGATCTGCAAGCAGGCGATGTGGCGAGGCATCGAGGTGACCCGCCCCGGCGCCCACCTGGGCGATGTCGGCCATGCCATCCAGAGCTTCGCGGAAGCGGAAGGCTTCTCCGTGGTGCGCGAGTACTGCGGCCACGGCATCGGTCGCGTCTACCACGAGGATCCCCAGGTGCTGCACTACGGGGAGATGGGCACGGGACTGGAACTGGTCCCCGGCATGGTGTTTACGATCGAGCCGATGATCAATGCCGGCCGCCGCCACGTGCGCCTGCTGCCCGACGGCTGGACGGTGGTCACCAAGGACCACACGCTCTCGGCGCAATGGGAGCACATGGTGCTGATCACCCCCACGGGGCACGAGGTGCTCACCCTGGGGCGCCACGATTCGCATTGATGGCCGTATCGGATTCCTCCGCACTCGACGAGGCGCACTTCACGCAACCCGCGGCGTTGCCCTGGCCGCTGCTCGAGCAACTGCCCGGGCGGCTGGCGGTGTGCGCCGATCGCGAGCTGAGCCGCGAGCTGTGTCGGCAGCTGCTGCAGCAGGCGCAGGGCGAGCTGGCGGCACGCTTCGCCGAGGGCGAGCCGGTCGAAGGGCTGGTTCACGGGCGCGCGCGCTTCATCGATGTGCTGCTCTGCGAACTCTGGAGCCAGCAGCTGGAGGCGCCGCTGGCTTCCCGGCTGTGCCTGGTGGCGGTGGGCGGCTACGGACGCGGCGAGCTGCACCCCTGCTCTGACGTCGACATCCTGGTGCTGGTGCCCGCTCCGCTCTCCGAGGCGGCGCGCACAAGCGTCGAGCGACTGGTGGCCTTGCTTTGGGACATCGGCCTGGAAGTCGGCCACAGCGTGCGCACCGTCGCCGAGTGCGCCGAGGAGAGCGCGGCGGACGTGGGCGTCATGACCACGCTGATGGAATCGCGGCGCCTCGCGGGCTCCGCCGAGCTGCTCGGGCAGATGCGCGCAGCGCTCGCGCCCGAGCACGTCTGGCCGGTGCGCGAGTTCTTCGAGGCAAAGGTACGCGAGCAGCAGGAGCGTCGTCTCAAGGCAAACGACACGGCCTACAACCTCGAGCCGAACGTCAAGACCGGCCCCGGCGGCCTGCGCGATATTCAGACCATCGGCTGGGTCGCCAAGCGCCACTTCGGCGCCGAATCGCTCGATGAGCTGGTGACACACGGCTTTCTGACGCCCTCGGAGCTGCGGCGGCTGCAGCAGGCGCAGTCCTTCCTGTGGAAGGTGCGCTTCGGACTGCACACGTTCACAGCCCGGCACGAGGACCGGCTGCTGTTTGATTATCAGATCAAGCTTGCGCAGAGCTTCGGCTACGAGGATGCGACCTACACGCTGGCGGTCGAGCAGCTCATGCAGCGCTACTACCGCACCATCATCGATGTAACGCTGCTCAACGAGCTGCTGCTGCAGTTGTTCCGCGAGGCGATCCTCTCGAGCGACGAGCCGCCGAAGCCGCTCAACCCGCGCTTCCAGGTGCGCAACGACTATCTGGAAACCGTCAACGACGAGGTGTTCTCGCGCCAGCCCGGCGCGCTGCTCGAGTTGTTCGTGCTGCTGCAGCAGAACCCGCAGATCCGCGGCGTGCGCGCCAACACGATCCGCTCCGTGGTGCGCAACCTCTGGCTGATCGACGAGGAGTTTCGCCAGAACCCGCGCAATCACCGCCTGTTCCTCGAGATCCTGCGCGCCCCGCGCGGCGTGACGCACGAGCTGCGCCGCATGAACGACTACGGCGTGCTGGGCCGCTACATTCCGGCCTTCGGTCGCATCGTGGGCCGCATGCAGTACGACCTGTTCCACGCGTACACGGTCGATGCGCACACGCTGTTCGTGCTGAGCAACCTGCGCCGGCTGGCCATGAAGGAGTTCGACGCCGAGCTGCCGCTGGTCTCGGCCATCATGCAGCAATTACCCAAGCCCGAGGTCGCCTACCTGGGCGCGCTCTTCCACGACATCGCCAAGGGTCGCGGCGGCGATCACTCCGAGCTCGGCAGCGTGGATGCCGAGGCCTTCTGTCTGGAGCAGGGCATGTCGCGCTATGACGCGCGCCTGGTCGCCTGGCTCGTCAAGAATCACCTGCTGCTCTCCACCACCTCGCAAAAGCAGGACATCGGCGATCCGCAGGTCATCAATGAGTTTGCGCGTCTGGTGGGCGATGAGACGCATCTGGATTATCTCTACGTGCTCACCTGTGCGGATGTGCGCGCCACCAATCCCAAGCTGTGGAACTCGTGGAAGGCGTCGCTGTTCAGCGAGTTCTACGAGCGCGTCAAGCGGGCGCTGCGCCGCGGCCTGGAGACCCCGATCGATCAGGAAGAGCTGATACGCGAGAATCAGGTGGCGGCCCGTGCGCTGCTGCGCGCGCGCGGGGTGGACAGCGAGGCGATCGAGCGAACCTGGATGCGCCTGCCGGCGGCCTACTTTCTGCGCCACTCGCCCGAGGAGATTGCACGGCACAGCGGCGTGCTGGCCGAGGGCGAAGCCGGCGCCGACGAGGCCCTGGTGTCAGTCGAGCCGATGAGCGAGCGCGGTACCACGGCGGTGATGATCTATGCCGCGCACCGTCGCCACGGCTTTGCGCGGGCCACCGCGGTGCTCGATCAGCTCGGTCTGAATATTCTGGACGCCAGCATCACCCCGGTGGGCAATGGCTTCTCGCTCGACTCCTACCACGTGCTGGAGGAGGACGGCAGCGCCATCGCCGACACCGATCGACGCGCGGAGATCGAGCGCGCCCTGTGGGGCTCACTGCAACGGCCCGAGGAAGCACCGCTCGCCGTGTCGCGGCGCGCGCCGCGCCAGATGCGTGTCTTCAAGACCCCGACCCGTATCGCGATCTCGGTCGATGAGCGCAACGCCCGCTCGGTGCTCGAGCTGACCGCGGGCGATCGGCCGGGCCTGCTCTGCGATGTGGGCAAGGTGCTGTGGGAGGAGCGCGTGGATCTGCTCGCAGCGAAGATCAGCACCTTTGGGGAGCGCGCCGAGGACGTGTTTTACGTGTGCGACCGCGCACGCCGGCCCCTGGATGAGGACAGCGCCGAGCGGCTGCAGCACAAGCTCGTCGAGTCGCTCGATCAACGCAACGGCTAGCGGACCGGGCGCTGGAGCCGCGCGGCCGCCAGATCGGCGCCCTGGCGCAGCGCGCGCAGCTTCTTGGCGGTGACCCGCGGATCGATCTTGCCGTAGCCGGCAAACGTCCCGAAGCCGCAATCGGTACTGGCCATGACCCGCGCCGCGCCGACCAACGAGACGAAGCGTTCGAGCCGCTGCGCGATCAGCTCGGGGTGCTCGACGTAGTTGGAGCAGGTATCGATCAGGCCGGGCGCGAGCACTTTGTCGTCCGGCAATCGGCACTGCTGCCACACCTGCCATTCGTGCTCGTGACGAGGATTCGCCGCCTCGAACAGGATCGTGGCTGGCCGGGCCCTGAGCACGATATCGATCACCTTCTCGAGCGCGATGTCGTGATCGTGGGGGCCCTCGTAATTGCCCCAGCACACGTGCATGCGCATGCGCTCGGGGGCAATGTTGGCCGTGGCCGCGTTGAGCGCCTCCACGTTGGCCGCTGCGAGCTTCAGAAACTGCGCCTCGCTCAGATCCTGATAGGCCGTGTGGCGGGACATCGCCAGGTCGGGGCAATCCAGCTGCAGCACAAAGCCCTCGCGCACGATGGTCTCGTATTCCTCGCGCATCGCATCGACCAG